>Ga0302319_10022933_pt1 | contig 11170 bp, 12 predicted proteins | sample Bog_T0_2_FD_203319 | JGI IMG/M metagenome (GOLD analysis project Ga0302319, IMG submission 203319) | Peat permafrost microbial communities from Stordalen Mire near Abisko, Sweden - Bog_T0_2 | ecosystem: Environmental > Terrestrial > Soil > Wetlands > Peat | place: Sweden: Abisko, Stordalen Mire...
TGGATCACCGACGTGCTCTGGCCCGACTTCGGATCCGAAGAGCTGGACCAGGCGATCGGGGATTTCCAAAGCCGGCAGCGGCGATTCGGCAAGGTCGTGGAGGACGCATGAGGCTCTCCAACAACGTCCAGCGCATCCTGTTCGCGATGGTCGCGGGTCCCATGGCGCTCTGGCTCCTGTGGATGGGAGGCTGGTACCGCGCCGGGTTGTTCACGTTCCTCCTGGGCGGTGGCTACTGGGAGTACCTGCGGATCCTGCGCGGTCCGCATCCCTTGGCCGGACGCGATCCGGAGACCGTCCTGCCCACCTTGGCCGCGGCCTTGGCGTGGATCTCCGCGAGCGGACCGTTTTCCAGGTTCAACGGTTCCCGGGATCTTGCCATCGTGCTTTCCGTGGTCTGGATCCTGCTCCACGGGTTTCGCCGGCTGCCCAGGGAGCAGGTTTTCCCCTGGGTTTCCAAGGCGATCGTGGGACTGTTGTGCTTCGGGGTCTGGGGTTCGAGCCTCTTCTCGCTTTGCCGGGGGCAGGGTGGCGGTTGGGGCGCGTTGTCGGCCCTGCTTTTCGCCGTCGGATCCTGCTGGATCGGTGACACCGCCGCCTACGCTGCCGGGCGCGCCTTCGGTCGCCACAAGCTCTGCCCCGAACTCAGCCCCGCGAAGACCGTGGAGGGCGCGGCGGCCGCGGTGATGGCGACGGCGGCGTTCGGAGCCTGGATGGTTCCGGCCTTCTTGGGGGCCCAGATTTGGATGGGAGTCGCCCTGGGAGGACTGCTCGGTTTTGCCGCGATCCTGGGAGATCTGGCGGAAAGCGTCCTCAAGAGGTGGGGCGGCGTGAAGGACAGTTCGCACCTGTTCCCCGGCCATGGGGGCATCCTGGACCGGACGGACAGCATGTTGCTGGTGGCTCCGTTCCTCTCCGCGGTCCTTCAGGCCTGGCGACGCTGAGCAAGCCTTGATGCGCCTTCGGACCGTCTCCAAGGTGAATCTCTCCCTGCGCATCCTGGGCCTTTTGCCCGACGGGAGGCACGAGCTGGCCACTTGGTTCCAGGCAATCGACTACGGGGACGAACTGGAACTGGAGCGCTCCGGACCATTGAGCCTGGAGTGCGACGACCTGGAGTTGGGCCCGCAGGAGGAAAATCTCGCCTGGAAGGCCGCGGACCTCGTGCGACGCCGTTCCGGCACCTCGATGGGCGCGACCATCCGTCTCTCGAAGAAAGTGCCCTATGGCGCCGGCCTCGGTGGTGGATCCGGCGATGCCGCGGCTGTCCTGGTCGCGTGCAACCTGCTTTGGGATCTGGGCTGGGCCGCCGAGGAGCTGGAAGCGCTGGGGCGGGATCTCGGGGCGGATGTGCCGTTTCTGATCCGTGGAGGGGCCGCATGGGCCACGGGAGCAGGCGACAAGCTCGAGCCGTGCCCCGGCCTGGACCGTTCCGTCCAGGTGCTCGTGGCCACCCCCCCGGTGGCCGTGCCCACCGGGTGGGCCTACCGAACCTGGGACGAGATGCACCCCCATCCGTTGCAGGACGGCGGCGGGATGACTAATTTCCCCGCCCTGCACTGCCAAGGTCTCTTCCGCTCGGAGGAGCTGCGCGGTCGGTTGTCCAACGACTTCGAGGACGTGGTCTATCCGCGCTTCCCCGAAGTGGAACGGCTCCGACGCGAGATCGCCGAGGCGGGTGCGGCGGCGGCTCTGCTCTCGGGGAGCGGGTCCAGCGTCTTCGGGCTCTTTCCGCAAGGAAAGATCCCCGCCCTTCCCGGGGACTGGGTGGAGCGGGGAGTCCGCTGGCGATGGTGCCTGCCGGCGGCGGGTCCCGTCGTCCTTTGAGCTTCTGGGGCGTCGTCAAGCGGTAAGACAGCAGGTTTTGGTCCTGCCATTCGTTGGTTCGAATCCAGCCGCCCCAATCGGATCCCGAAACGACAGAATTCGTCACTTCCAGGAGAGAGAAATGAGCGTCACAATCGCAGTCCAGGCCCGGCAAAAGGGCACCAAGGCACAGATCAAGGCGTTGCGCGCCGGTGGACGGATTCCGGCCGTCGTCTACGGCAAGAAGACGGAAAGCCAAAGCGTCTCCATCGACGCCGCCGAGTTCCGCAAGTTCCTCGTCGACGGAAACCGCAACCGCCTCGTGGAGCTCGCGCTCCCGACCGGAGGCACGGTCAAGGCGTTCATCAAGGAGATCGTGCGCGAGAAGATCCGCCGCGACGTGGAGCACATCGATTTCCAGGTCGTCGAGCCGGGCGATTTCATCACCTACCGCGTGCCGTTGAACATCGTCGGCGTGCCGGTGGGCGTCAAGATCGGCGGCGGAAACCTGAACGTCGTCAAGAAGGACCTCAAGGTCCGCGTTCCCTCGGCCGCCCTCATCGACGCTGTGGAAGTGGACGTCTCCGCCATCGACAAGGGCCAGGCCCTCTTCGTGAACCAGGTGGCGTTTCCCGGTGGAACGGTGCTCACCCCCGCCCGCCAGGCGGTCGCGACCGTTTCCTGATGCAGCTCCTGGTGGGGTTGGGAAATCCCGGCGAGCGATATGCCCGCACCCGCCACAATGTTGGTTTCCTCGCCCTTGACGCCCTGGCCAACCGCCAGGGTGTTTCATTTTCCCCCGGTCGGGCGGAATCCCTTCTCGCCAAGTTGCGGATCGCCGACAGGGAAGTGTTGGCCGCCAAGCCCCAGACCTTCATGAACCTTTCCGGTGCCGCGGTCCAAGGTCTCATGGCCTACCACAGGATCCGACCCGAGGACGCCTATGTGGTGGTGGACGACACGCTCCTGGACCTGGGACGCTTCCGCGTCCGGGCGGGAGGCTCCCACGGCGGCCACAACGGGCTGAAGGACATCGAAGCCCGCATCGGGCAGGCGTACAACAGGCTTCGGATCGGGGTCGGAGCCAAGCCGGAGGAGTGGGACCTGGCGGATTGGGTTCTTTCCCGATTCGCGAAGGAAGAGCTCGCCGACCTGGAAAAGCGGTTTCCAGCATTGGAGAATTGCCTGGAGACTTGGATCCTGGAAGGACCGCAGGCCGCTGCGACGCGATTCAATGGACCCTGGAAACCGGAAGCCTAGCCACAGATGAATCCAACCACGCTCCTGCAGCACGCCAACTCCGCAGAGCCCAACCGCCAGGTAGGAGCCGTCGTGAGGGATCTCCTCACGACCCCCGCTCCGACGCTCCCCCAGGTGGGGATACTCGCCGGATTCCTGCTTGTCGTGCTGGGAGTGGTGGTGACGATCGAAATGGTCCGACGCCGGCGGGAGCAACTTTCCAAGAACCGCTCCCGGTGGGACAACTTCACCGCCCTGGCTCGACAGCGAGGTCTGGACGACCCGGCCATCGACCGGATGCGGGAAATGCACTTGGGTCTGGATTCCTTGCACGCCCCGGATGCCATGCTGCGCATTCCGGCGGTGTACGACAGGGCCCTGGACGCCTGGATCGGGTCCCGGGGCGGCGAACTTCCGGCGGAGGAATGGAAAAGCCTGGAGTCCATCCGTCGCCAATTGAGATTCAAGGGGCTGAGCGCGGAGACGAGTTTGTCCCACACCCGCCAGATCGCCGATGGCCAGGATGTCCGATTGGCCTCCGAGGACGGGCCTTGGCTCGGGTCGGGAGTGATCCGCGCCAACCGGGAAGACCGGATGTTGATCTCGGTCTCGGGGGGTCTCCCTCCTGGAACCGGACGCCTGCGGATTTCGTTCTCCCGCCAGGGCGACGGCGAATACAAGGCTTCCAGCGGGATTCTCGGAATCGACCCGGTCGGCAAGGAGATCCATTGCGCCCACACCGACCAGCTCCTGCGCCAGCAGCTGCGCATGTGGGTGCGAGTTCCGGTCCTGATTCCCGGGCGCATGGGCCAGATCATCGGTCCGACAGGAATTCCCACCTCCACCGGGGAGTTCGAAGTCACCCTTCTCGACCTGTCCGGCGGCGGGGCCATGGTCAGCTCCACCCAAGCCTTGGAGGTGGAATCCAGGGGACTTCTGACATTCACCATGGGAGACGCCCTCCTGGAAGGGGTACACTTCGTCATGTTGCGCAACGGGAAAGCATCGCGGGTAGGTGGACACGTGTGCCATTTGTGCTTCGAGAACATCGAGGTCCAGACCCAGGAGCGAATCATGCGCTACGTCTTCGAGAGGCAACGCGCGGGTAGGATCAACCCCTGATGGGTGCCATCCAACGTCATAAGTCCTGGAAATTCCTGGAATTACGTCGGTTTCGACTTGACTCCGTGGAAATGAGTGCCTAAACTAAGGTCGAGCTATTCGCGCAGGAAGGAAACCTTTTGAGCGCTCTTGCCAATTTCGTCAGCCGCATGCGGGGTGAAACCACCACCGTCGGGTTGGATATCGGGAACCACTCGGCGAAGCTGGTGAAGATGCAGCATCGCCGATCCGGTCCGATCCTGCAGGCTGCCGGCATCCAGGAGCTGAAGCCCGAGACCATCGTCGGGGGTGAGATCAAGAATCGGGACGCCCTGATCGAGGCTCTCACGAGCCTGGTCCACCGCACCGACGACACCGTCAAGGACGTGGTCCTTTCGCTCTCCTGGAGCTTCGGTGTGCTGGGCGATCGGATCCACCTGAAGTCCGCGAAGGGAACGGCCGACGAGGAAACCATCCTCTTCGAGGCCGGTCAGCGGCCGCCCTTCGACGTCGAGAACATCACCCTGGATTACAAGATCCTGCGCCGCAACGTGGAGACGTCGGACATCGAAGTGCTCCTCGTGGCCGCCAAGAACCAGGTGATGCAGTCCTACATCGACGTGGTCCTCGAAGCCGGGCTTCGACCCATCGTCATCGACGTCGACGCCTTCGCCTTCGCCAACGCCTACAATTTTTCGGTCGGCAATTCCGAGCCCGACGAGGTCGTGGCCCTGATCAACATCGGGGACAACCTCACCAACATCACCTTCCTCAAGGGCGGAATCTACCAGAGCACCCGCGATGTCAGCACCGCGGGCGACTACTTCGTGAAGTACCTCATGCGGCAGTTCAAGCTCCCGCGCGAACAGGCCGTGGGACTGCTGAAGGGCAAGGACGTCGACAAGTTCGACGCGTCGCAGCTCGCCCGCGCCATCGAATTCTCCTGCGAGGAGCTGTCCCTGGGCATCGATCTCGCCTTCCAGTACTACCAGTCCTCGGAAAAGACGGCTCGCATCCAGAAGATCGTGCTGTGCGGGGGAGGAGCCTGCATCCCCGGAGTTCCCGAATACCTCGGGCGCAGGCACGAGAGCCAAGTGGTGGTCCTCAACCCCCTTTCGACCATACAGAAGGATCCGGAGAAATTTCCGGATCCGATCCCGGACACGGTGAGCACCCTGTTGACGGTCGCCGTCGGCATGGCGCTCCGGAAGATCTGACATGGCATCCTTGATCGAAGTCAACCTTCTCCCCATGGAGTACCGCGTCGCGCGGAAGGACTACACCTTCCTCGCGGACCGCCGCGTGATCTGGGGTTCGGTTCTGGTCCTGGTGGTCCTTTTCGGGATCTGGTTCCACTTCGTGACCCTTGTCACCACCATCTCGGCCAAACAGGACCGGATCGCCGGGCTGCAGACCGAGATCCAGAAATACGACACGGTCAAGACGGAGATCGCCAGTCTCCAGGACCTCAAGAACAAGCAGGAAGCCAAGAACCAGTCCCTGAAGAGCATCTCGGTTTCCAAGAAACGCTGGGTGCGCATCTTCGAGGACATCAACGCGAGCCTACCCCCGCATACTTGGCTCATCTCGGTGAAGGAGGAGGCCGACAAACCCGACCAGCTGGCCATCCAGGCGCATACGTTCGTCTTCCAGGAAGTCGCGGGATTCATGCTCCAGCTGGAACGGCGCCCCTTCTTCCTGGCACCCAGCCTCGAATCCATCGAACAGGTGAAGGCGGACGCGGCCGCGCCAGGCGGCAATGCGGCATCGGCGTTCTCCTTCACCCTGCACTGCCCGCTCAATCCGGCCATCCACACGGATCAAACCGCCATCGGAGACAGCCTTGGCAATGCGCATTGACCTCAAGGACAGGCTGACGCAGTGGTTCGTCTTCTGCGTCCTGATCTCCGGCTTGGCGCTGTACGGACACTACGTCTACATCTACCAGCCGAAAGAGGAGCAGATCAACCAGTTGTCCCAGCAGGAGGACAAGCTGACGCGGGACCTCACCGTGGTGAAGACCCAGGTGCAGAGGCTCGCCCAGATCCGGCAGGAACTGAAGGACGCCGAGGCGGAATTCGCCAAGCTCCAGGAGATGTTCCCGGACGAGGAACGGATTCCCTCGCGGCTGCAGGACCTTCTCACTGTGAACCGCCAGTCGGGGACGGTGACCACGAAGTTCGTGCCCGAGGCGAGCGTGCAGCAGCAGTACTACACGGAGAACAACTACAAGATCTCCATCAGCGGGAACTACCACAGCATCGGCGAGATGTTCGCCGAATTCGCGAACTTCAAGTACCCGACATCCATCCAGAAGATGTCGATCGTCGTCTCTCCCAACTTGAAGTCCGAGCTGGACTTCGCCGACAAGCACGGCACGGTTCCCAACACCGTCGACGCCGAGTTCGATTTCACCACCTACACCTCGAGGAAATGATGACAAGACGTCTATCCATCCTCCTGGCATTGGGTGCGATGGCCACCCAGGCCGGAATGATCGCCTCCGTGGGCTTCGTCGCCGACGGGAACGGAACTCGGCTGGTTCTAAGGACCGGCGAGGAACCGCTCTCGCGCGTCCAGCGGGAACCCGATGGAACCCTGCGCCTGGAAATCCAGGGAAGCCGTTCCGCACTGCTCGGTTCCCATCCGCTGGCCGCGAATTCCTGGTTTTCCAGCATCGAAGCCTCGAATTCCAACCGGGACGGGGCGGATGTCGCCGTGTTCCGATTCCATCCCGGCACCGGTGCCCCGATCGCCTCCGTCCTGCATCGCGAATGGGATGGCCGGGAAATTTCATTCGTGCTCGAAAAGACGGCCGCCAAGCGACCCGAGGCGCAGGTTTGGACGGTTCCCGTTCCTTCCCCCGACGGTCGGGAAGTCCTCGCATCCCTGAGCACCACCCCCTCCCTGGAGGGGGTCCGCGCCTGGGGGTCCGGAGACATGGAGACGGTGGAACTCGACTTCTCCGGTCCAACCTCGAAATCCGACCTTTCCGGACAAGGGAAGGCTTATGCCATCCATCTCGGAAAAGTCCGACTGGCCCATCTTGGCTTGCAGACAGCAGCCTCGCAGCTTCTCGCCGGGCTTTCCGCAGGCAAGCAAGGCGAGGTTCGGATCACCCTGAAGGAGACGCCCAAGTCCATCCTGCTGACCCGTTCGGGGAATTCCGTGGTCGTTCGCCTGGTTTCCGCGGCGCCCCTCTCCAAGGCATGGGCTTGGAAGTCCGGAAGCAAAGTCGAGATGTTCGGCACCTCGTCGCTGCCATCGGACGAGGCCGTGAGCGTCGCCTCGTTGCGCAAGGGGCTCAAACCACAGGGCGGAACCGGGTTCTCCGTGGAGGGCACCCCATCGCCCGACGATGCGCGGGGCGCGCTCAATTCGGGAAGCGCCGCATCGGGGGATCGCAACGCCCTCGCCCAGGCCCAGGAACTGGAAGCGGAACGGCGCAAGTCGCAGGAATTTTCGGACCACCAGCTTGCCGCGAGTTCGGCGAAGCAGGAGGCGGAGGACCAGAAGAACAAGGTGGTCTACAACACCTACGGCATCCGCGACCCGTTCATTCCGCTGGAGTCCGACGATGTCGAAGGCGGACTCAACATCGACCAGATGAGGGTCGTGGGCATCATCGCCTCGCCCACCCGTCCAATGGCCGTGCTGGAGCACACTTCCCAGCCCGGTCTTTCCGTCGCTCTCCGCGAAGGGGATGCGATCCAGAACGGCCGGGTGCTCAAGATCGAGCGCGACCGCGTCGTGTTCCTGCTGGAGGAGTTCGGCGTGAGCCGCCAATTCGCCTTGAAACTCCAGGCGCCAAAAGGAGATAAGTCATGAGCCGCAACCCGCGCATTGCCGCGACCTTGGGGATCGCCCTAGCCGCGGGGTCGCTCCTGCCGCGAAGCGTCGAGGCCCAGGATTCGGCCTCGATGGCCCACATGAAGGCCAGTGCCGGCAAGGCGCCGGTCATCCCCGTCCTGGAGTTCACCAACACGGATGTCCATTCCGTGTTCCGGTTGCTGTCCGAGTACAGCTCCGTCGACATCGTCGTGGATCCGGCCGTGACAGGTACGGTCAACACGGTGGTCACCAACAAGTCCTGGCAGGAGGTGGTCCGCATCGTCTCCAAGATGCTGAACCTCACGGTCACCAACGAGTTGGGATACCTCTACGTCCAGAAGACGGACGACTACCAGAAGCGGCTCCTGGACCGGGCGGTCGCCAGCAACGCGCAGGACCAGGCGCAGAAGCTCCAGCGGAAGATCGTGCGGATATCCAACGCCAAGGCGGACGAGATGCAGGCCGCGGTCAAGGACCTCCTGTCCCCGCGCGGCAAGATCACCGTGGTCGCGCGCACCAACAGCCTGATCATCGTCGACGGGGCCGACCAGATCGCGTCCATCGAGAAGGTCCTGAAGCAGCTCGACCTGGAAACCAACCAGATCCTGATCGAAGCCAAACTGGTCCAGGTTTCGTCCGACGACCTCCAGGAGATGGGAGTCAACTGGAACCTCGGGTCCGGTCCGGGAATGGGACTCTCCACCGCTCCCTCCGCGGGAGTCACCAACGCGGGCGTGGCCGCGACATCCGGAGTCCTCGGGACGGCACCCTTCAGCGGCGCCCAGATCATCAACAACACGCCGACCCAGGCCGCGGCCGCGCAGACGCTGGCCTTCGGACTTCTCAACGGAAATCTCGGCGTGGCCATCTCCCATCTCCTCCAGACGGGCAAGGCCGAGGTGCTGGCGACGCCACAGATCACCACCTTGGACAACAAGGAAGCTCGGATCTTCATGGGGAGCCAGGTGCCCATCCTGACCAAGGACATCAGCGGGAACACCATCACCACCTACGTGGACGCCGGGACCGAACTGAAGGTGATTCCCCAGATCACCGCTCCGGACCGTGTTTTGCTCAATCTCAAGCCCCACAAGGACGACTATTCCGTGGTTCCGGGCGCCGGTGTCGTGATCTCCAAGCAGGAGGCCGAGACCAACGTGGTGGTGTCGGACGGCGAAACCGTGGTGATCGGCGGACTCGTGGAGCGGGACGAGACCAACAACGAGACCGGCGTGCCCTTCCTCAAGGACATCCCATTGTTCGGAGCCCTGTTCCGGTACACCCACCACGAGATCGTCAAGAAGGATCTCGTCATCTTCGTGACACCCCACATCGTTCGGCGCGGATTGGTTCCGCTTTCGCAGGGGGCGGACACCGCCGACCTTTCCAAGGCCGCCACAGCGCCATCCATCGAGCCGCCGGTGGTTTCCCCCGCGGTGCCCGTGCCGATGGAGACCCAACCGGCGCACGCCGTGAGCGCTCCGACACCCGCGCCAAACCCGACCCCCATGGTCGAGTCGCCTCCACCCGCCCCGGTCCCGGTTCCGGTGGAAACCGCCGTGCCTCCTCCCCCGACTCCGATTCCGGTGGAGGCACCCGCCCCGGTTCCCGCCCCAGCGGAATCCACGGCGACGAGCACACCGCCTTCCGACGCCTCCGAGCCCCCCGAGACCAGGCCTCCTTCCGATTCCGGGGCACCTTCCGACCCGGCGACGACGCCTCCTCCACAGTGATTCCAAGGGCCTGCCATCCCAGCGGGCCCTTTTTCATCGTGGTCGCTACCGAAGCATCCATCTCTTCCCGCGGCGCGAGAGTCGAAAGGTTCTTCCGAACATTTTTTCCATTGCCCGCGAATCCAGCGTCCTGGCAAGAACGCCCTGGGAAAGCAAACGGCCTTCCGTCAGGAGGAGGGCGTGGGTGAAGGTGGGCGGAATTTCCTCCACGTGGTGTGTGACCAGCACGATGGGAAGTTCGGGCCGGCGCAGGGCCAGCGCGTCCAGATGCTCCACCAGGTCCTCGCGTGCCGCGGGATCGAGACCAGCGCAGGGTTCGTCCAGGACCAGAAGTTCGGGCTCCGGAGCCAAGGCGCGTGCCAGCCAGGCCCGTCTGCGCTGGCCAAGGGAAAGCCTTTGGATCGGCCGGGACTCCAGGCCGCCAAGACCCCAAGCAGCGAGCTCTCGGCGGGAACGGGAAATCTGGGTTCGGTTGGGGAGATCGAACCGAGCCCCCAGCGTCCCGACAAAGGCGGTGGAAACCAATTCCAGGCAGGTGGTGGGTGGATCCACCAGAGGCTCCAAGGCATCGCCGCAGAAGCCCACTCGAGTGCGCAGCGGTTGGATGTCGTCGTTCCCGGGGATCAAACCAAGGATGGAAATTTCACCTTCCCAGGGATGCAGCCGACCGAGCAGCGCGAGCACGAGGGACGTCTTTCCGCAGCCGTTCGGTCCCAGGACGACCCAGCGTTCTCCGGATCGCACGGTCCATTCGGGCAAGTCCAGGACAGGCAGTCCGTCCCGGCGCAACTGGAGGTTTCGGCAGGCGATGGGGAACGTCACGCCGAAATCCGGCGAAAGGCGGAGACCATCGCGGCGTGGGCCGCAGGAGGGTCGTCCGAGCGCAACCAGGACATCGCGTCGGATCCGCGCCAGGACCAAGCCATCAGATTCCCGATGCCAGCGGCATGGGCGATCGCGGCCGCCGCGGGAGCGAAGTGCTCGGTACCAGCACGGATACGGTAGAGCTTGAGCCACATCTGGGGTTCCAGGTGGTGGAGCTTGCAGATATTCACCAGCCGGTTGGAATAATGCGTGTAGTCCTCGACCACCTTGTCCAAGGGGTCGTCGTCCGTCCAATACGGGTCCGTGGACAATTCGTCGAGTGCAGGCAGGGATGCGACCGCGTCCCAATCGGGGAGGCCGGCGTCGAAGGTATCCGGCAACAGGCACACGTTGTTCCGCCTCCCCTTGGAACGCACCGAAGCGGTCCAGCGTTCCAGGAGCCCCAAGAGACGTTCTTGTCGAAACAGGGAGATCTCAAGACAGGGAAGGACGGGCATGTCCGTTCCGAATCGATCCGCGTAGAGGGATCGACAAGCGGAACATCGGCAGGCCCATTCTCCGACACGACCCTTCCGAAAGAAGAAATGGGGCTCGTCCCAGAACACGGTGTCAACGCCGGCGGCGCAGACGGCGTC
>Ga0302319_10022934_pt1 | contig 11170 bp, 10 predicted proteins | sample Bog_T0_2_FD_203319 | JGI IMG/M metagenome (GOLD analysis project Ga0302319, IMG submission 203319) | Peat permafrost microbial communities from Stordalen Mire near Abisko, Sweden - Bog_T0_2 | ecosystem: Environmental > Terrestrial > Soil > Wetlands > Peat | place: Sweden: Abisko, Stordalen Mire...
TTGACGATAGTACGCGGAAGCGGCTTCTAAGTATTACTACGGGAAAATCGGGATTTCGGATTGAGGGCGTTAAAAGAAATTTCCCTTCCGCCTGACTCAAGAGCGCGGTGCTATGCTTTCATGGTCCCCTGAGCACGAGGAGACAAACCACTGAGGAGGAATTCTTTTACTAATGTATTCGACAAAACGGTGTTTACTAATTGGCGCGCTTTTGAGCGTAGCCACAACAGCGGTCTGGGCAGATGGCGATCAAATAGGAAACGGATGCGCGGCTTTACCGACGCAAGCGCAGTTGAAGGCAGCATTGGTGACCGCTACGGGCGCTGAAACGAGCGGGCTGAACCTCAATATGTGGGGCACGATTGTCGACCGCGATGGGGTCGTGTGCGCGGTGGCTTTCAGCGGCGTGAACCGTGGCGCGCAGTGGCCGGGGAGCCGGGTGATTTCGGCTCAGAAGGCAAATACGGCGAACGCGTTCAGCTTGGATGGCACATCCTCCAGCGATGGTTCTGGCAATCCCAACGGCTTGGTGTTATCGACTGCCAACCTGTATTCGGCAGTGCAGCCAGGCGGGAGCTTATTTGGTTTGCAGGCAAGCAACCCGGTGGATACATCGGTTGCTTACGCCGGGCCATCGATCGCTTATGGGACATCGGCCGATCCGATGGTAGGTCACAAAATTGGCGGCGTCAATGTGTTTGGCGGCGGCTTGGCACTGTATGACAGAAACCACAAGCTCGTGGGCGCAGTTGGCGTGAGCGGCGATACCTCTTGCGCGGACCACTTTATTGCTTGGCGCACGCGGCATCTTTTGGTGCTTGACCATTTAGGCGCTGGCGGATCGCTGCCCGCCGTGAGCGGAGTCTCTGGCGACGCGACTCGCCCAGACAATATCATTTTCGACATAGTTGCTAATGTCAATGGCGGCACAGGCGTGAGCGCAGGCGGCTTCGGACATCCAACTTGCATCAATACCGGAGCACCGGGCAGTTTGTCCCCTGTGATTCCTTAAACAAGAACTAGTTAAAAGGGCCTGCCGTAATACGCAGGCCCTTTTCTTTTTATTATGATGAAGCGCATGAGGAAATTTGCAGCATCCGTCTTGGCGGCCAGCTTACTGTGCGGCGCGGCCGAGCTTTCGACAAAGAAGGCGTTGAACCTGGCCACAGTGAAAGCCTTGGCCGCGGCAGCCGAAGCCGAAGAGAAAAAACGCGACGTGCAGGTAACGATCTGCGTGGTGGATGAGAGCGGGCACCTCTTGTTGCTCGAGAAAGCCGACGGTGCGGGGTTCAACACAATCGATTACGCGCAACGCAAAGCGCGGCATTCGGCCTATTTTAGAAGCCCTTCGAAAGTGGCCGCCGATGCGTTGAAGGGCGGCAACACTTCCTTGCTAGCCGTGCCCGAAGCCTTCCCTCTGCAAGGCGGACTGCCTATTAAGGTAGATGGACAAACGATTGGCGCCATTGGCGTAAGCGGCGCGACGTCCGACGTGGATGAAGCGATTGGGGCGGCGGCGATTGAGGCGGTTTTCGGAAAGTGACAAAGTGTTAACTGATCAACAGACAAAAGATTTAGACAAGCAGGGTTACGTTGTCCTGGAAAGGTTGCTGCCGGAGGCAGTGCTCAATGAAGTGCGCAGCCGGGTGGAAGAACTGTACGCACTCGAAGGCGAGAATGCCGGTTCGGAGTTTCGCAAGGAAGCCGGTGCACGGCGTTTGGCGAACTTAGTGGACAAGGGCGCCATTTTCGAAAAGCTGGTGGCCGTGCCGGAGGTTTTGGAATTGGTGCGGCATGTATTGGGCGAGAAATTCAAGTTGAGCAGTTTTAACGCGCGATCGACTGACCCTTATTGTCAGGATGCGCAGCCGCTGCATTGCGATGCGGGGGCGCTGCCCGATCAACGCGGTTACACGGTTTGCAATACGATTTGGCTGCTAGACGATTTTACGCCCGACAACGGCGCGACGCGTGTACTTCCCGGTTCGCACAAATGGAAAGAATTGCCGCAAAACGTGCTGGCAGATCCGGCGGCGAAACATCCTGAGGAAGTTTTGGTGCTGGGACCGGCAGGCAGTGTAGTGGTGATGAATACGCATGCCTGGCATGGCGGAACGGCTAACCTAACCGCGGGCCACAGGCGGGCGCTTCACGTCTTCTATTGCCGTGAAGACCTGCCGCAACAGCAGTATCAGAAAAAGCTTTTACGGCCGGAAACCCAGGCTCATTTGACACCTGAACTGCGGGGAATTCTGGCGCTGGACGATGCGCAAAACGACTCGTTAAGTTCGGCCGCATCGGGCGCAAGCGGTTTCCTGAAGTAACTTCAACTATGCGATATCGGACATTAGGTAGAACTGCGTTCAATGTCTCGGAGGTAAGCTTCGGGGCTTGGGCGATTGGCGGATCTTGGGGTGAAGTCCAGGACAAAGATTCTTTGGCGGCGCTGCATAAGGCGATCGATTGCGGCGTGAATTTTATTGATACCGCGGACGTGTACGGCATGGGCCGTAGTGAACGGTTGATCGCGGAGTTGCGGCGTGACCGTAAAGAGGAAATTGTGGTAGCAACGAAGGCGGGGCGGCGGCTGCCTAGCCAAACGGTGGATGGTTACACGCGCGAAAACCTGGGCGGCTGGATTGACGACAGCTTAAAGAATTTGGCGACCGATTGTCTTGATTTAGTGCAACTGCATTGCCCGCCAACAGCGCTCTACTATCAGCCTGAGGTTTTCGGGTATTTGGACGATCTCGTAAAAGCCGGTAAGATTCGTCATTACGGCGTGAGCGTAGAGCGGGTGGAAGAAGCGTTGAAGGCGATTGAATATCCGAATGTGAAAACCGTGCAGATCATTTTCAACTGTCTTCGCCTACGACCCGCCGAATTGTTCTTCGACCAGGCAAAGAAGCGGCAGATTGGCGTCTTGGCAAGGGTTCCGTTAGCTAGCGGCTTACTCACAGGCAAGTTTGACGCGCGCTCGCAGTTTGCGAAGGATGATCACCGGCAGTTTAATCGCCATGGCGAAGCTTTTGACAAGGGCGAGACATTTTCGGGAGTCGATTATGAAACGGCGCTGGCGGCGGTAGAAGAGATTCGTAAGCTGGTTCCCGCCGGAATGACGATGACGCAGTTTGCGCTACGGTGGATTTTGATGTTTGATGCGGTGACATGCGCCATTCCTGGCGGGAAGACCGCGGAACAGATTATGGACAACTGTGGCGCGTCTGAGATGCCGTCGCTAAGCGACGACACAATGAAGCGTGTGGCGGCGATTTATGCGGATAGGATTGCGCCGTTGGTCCATCACCGCTGGTAAGGACAAATGATTCGAATTCGAAAAGATTTAACAGCGGCTGCGCTGGAAAAGAAGGTTAAGGCCTTGTTTGACTCGTCGGCCCGCAAAATTCAATCGCTGGATGCGAGCTGGCGGCCGGAGCAAGGCGCACCGGTTTTTACAATCGATGGGAAGTACACCAGCCGTGGCTGGACAGAATGGACACAGGGCTTCCAATTTGGGGCTGAGATTCTGCAGTTCGATGCTACGGGTGACAAGCGCTGCTTAGAAGCTGGACGCGCGCATACCGTAGCGTATATGGCATCGCACGTTTCGCACATCGGCGTACATGACCACGGCTTCAACAATGTCAGCACGTATGGCAACCTGCTGCGGCTGATGAATGAAGGACGCGTTGAAGAGAACACTGGCGAACGCAATTTCTATGAATTGGCACTGAAGGTTTCGGGAGCCGTACAGGCGGCGCGCTGGACAAACATTGCCGGCGGCGGCGGTTACATTTATTCGTTTAACGGGCCGCACTCGCTGTTTGTCGATACAGTGCGGTCGTTGCGGGCGCTGGCAGTGAGTCATCAGTTGGGACATGCGCTGATGGGGGAGAATGACAAGCGCATCTCACTGCTTCACCGACTTTTAAAACACGCAGAGGCAACGGCACGCTATTCGATCTATTACGGCGAGGGACGTGACAGCTACGACGTGCGGGGGCGTACGGCGCACGAAAGCATTTTTAATGTTAATGACGGCAACTACCGCTGTCCGAATTCACAACAAGGCTATTCGCCATTTAGCACTTGGACGCGGGGGCTGGCTTGGGCGATGTGTGGATTCGCCGAACAGTTGGAATTTCTCGTTGAACTGGGAGACAAGTCACTGGAGCCTCTGATGCGCAAAGCGGCCGAGGCAACGTGTGATTTCTATATCGAACACACACCCACCGACGGCATTCCCTATTGGGATACGGGCGCTCCAAACCTACATAAATTGGGGGACTGGGCCGGGAAGCCGGCAGATCCGTTTAATGCATTCGAGCCGGTAGACAGTTCCGCAGCGGCGATCGCAGCGCAAGGCCTGTTGCGGTTAGGCAATTATTTAGGCAACGAAAAATACACCCAAGCCGGGTTGACAGTTTGCGACACCCTCTTTGCCGAGCCTTATTTGAGCAGCGATGCCAACCACCAAGGTTTGCTATTGCATTCGGTGTATCACCGGCCGAACGGTTGGGATCGAGCCCCTGGCGCGGACGGAGTGCCGCGCGGTGAAGCCTGCATGTGGGGCGATTATCACGCGCGAGAAGTAGCCCTTTACCTGTTACGCGAGATGGAACAGAAACCTTACTTGACGTTTTGGAGCAAGCGGAAATGATTATTGCGGATTTGATGGAGATTGCCGGACGGAGCTATCCGGCGCGGCGCAGGACTCAGAACCTGGTGGGAGGCGCGAGTCCGATTCAAGCCGCCAATTTTTCAATGGGACACGTTACGCTTGAGCCGAACGGTGGACAAGTGCCGTGGCATAACCAGGAGCAGGAAGAAATTTACTTCATTGTGCAAGGCACCGGCGAAATGTGTCTGGGAACAGAGAAACGCGCCGTGCAAACTGGGCAAGCGGTCTATATTCCGACCGGCGTTTTTCATCAGCTCACGAATACCGGCAGTACGCCAATGCGCATGATCTATTGTTATGGCCCGGCCGGCGACGTAGCGCATTGGCGGCAGGAGTTGGATGGCACGCTGCCTCGTGCCGGCAAAGAAGCACCACCGCTGCCTGAAGGCGCAGCACCGCAACATACGGAGAAACCTTGAGCACCAATATACAAACCCACTCAGTAGGCATCATTATGAATGGCGTCACAGGACGCATGGGGCTAAACCAGCATTTGCGGAGATCGATTTACGCGATTATCCAACAAGGCGGAATCAAACTCAGCGATACCGAAACGATCATGCCGCGGCCCCTGCTAATTGGGCGCAACGCCGCTAAGCTTGAGGCGATTTCGAAAGAGTGTGGCGGCTTGCCGTTCAGCACAGACTTAGACAGCGCGCTGGCGGACAAGAGCTATAGCATCTACTTCGATTCGCAGACGACTGACCGGCGCGCCGAGGCCGTTAAGAAGGCGATTGCCGCCGGCAAGAACATCTACTGTGAGAAGCCTGTTGCCGAAACGACCAAAGCAGCACTGGAGCTTTATCAATTGGCAAAAACCGCTGGCGTAAAACACGGAGTGGTGCAGGATAAACTCTGGCTGCCGGGCATTATGAAGCTGAAAACGCTGCGCGATTTGGGCTTCTTTGGTAAGATTCTTTCGGTGCGCGGTGAGTTTGGCTATTGGGTGTTCGAAGGCGATACTGTGCCGGCGCAGCGGCCATCTTGGAACTATCGCAAAGAAGAAGGCGGCGGCATCATCATTGACATGTTGTGCCACTGGCGGTATGTGCTGGATGAGGTTTTTGGAGCAGTTAAAGCGGTGTCGTGCCTGGGCGCTACCCACATTCCGGAGCGGCGCGACGAGCAGGGAAAGGCCTACGCCGCAACGGCCGACGATGCCGCGTATGCCACGTTCGAATTGGAAGGCGGCATTATTGCCCACTTTAATTCGTCATGGTGCGTGCGGGTGCGGCGCGATGATCTGCTGACGCTGCAGGTAGACGGCACGAAGGGGTCGGCCGTAGCAGGGCTCAGAGACTGTTGGATTCAACATTATGGCGCTACACCGCGGCCCACGTGGAACCCCGATATACCGAATCCACTCAATTTCTACGACGGCTGGCAAAAGGTGCCTGAGCAAGATACCTTCGACAACGCCTTTAAGCGCCAATGGGAATTATTCTTGCGGAACGTAGTAAAGGATGAGCCGTTCCGTTGGGATCTGCTGCAAGCGGCGAAAGGCGTGCAGTTGGCCGAAGCGGGATTGGAATCGTGGCAGAAGCGCGCATGGGTGGACGTAAAGCCTTTGTAACGTGGCCTGCTATTGGGCAGGAACGGTCTTGAGATAGTCGGGCCACGCAGTGCGGGCAGCGTCGGCAAACGTTTTCATCTTGGAATAATCGTCGACCCAAGTGGTATACATGACGCCGCGAATGCCGGGCACGCCCGCACCCTGAGCTATTTCGCGAGCGGCTTCCGCGGCGGCGTCTGGATTGTCATAAAATCCCGCGATGATCTGGTTGTGGGCCACCGGCTGTTCCGGATTTTTGCCTGAGAACCACTTGAGCGAGTCCTTCAGTTGACCCAGATTCCAATTCAAGATACCGACTTCAGGCGGCAGTCCCTTCCACGATCCGGCAAAGGAACCCTCAGAGAAACCTATATGGTCTTTGGCATTGTGATAGGGATCGAACATATCATTCCAAGCCCAGAAAGAGCTATCTGGCAAAGCTTGGCGATAGATGCCGAGGGTTTCAGCAAAGTTCCAAGCCAGCAGTTCGCCGGGCGTCATATTCTTGGCACGGCAAGAGGCGCAAGAATCAGCGTGCCGAATTTCGTCGTAACCGAGAAGAATGCCACTGTCCGGAGGAGACACCTTATGCACGGCCTTGGCATTCTCAGCTAACCACTGAAAAACGCCAGCCTCGGTCATGCACATGCCCACAATCTTCTCGCCTGCAAAGGGAGTGACAGCGTAGTAATCAGCGGCTACGATTTGGCCAGGCTTGAGTGAGGTGGATGCCGGCAGAGTAAACGGAGGCGGCCAGTGAAAAGAACGATTAAAGATAGCGTGCGGTTGCATGTCTGGATCAATGACTTCGTTGTAATCAGCCCCGGCAGCGTAAACTTTGGAAGGATTCTCCGGATCGTAAAGCTTGAAGGGCGCGCCGGCCCGATGGGCGATCCAAACCAAAGCGGTCTCTTCCAGCTGAATGTTTGCAAACTGAAAAGTTCCTTTCGATCCGCCCCAGATGCCCAGGGCGACAAGTATTTCAGTGCTGTCGCCGCTGTTAAAAAGATAGTCCACACTCGACCAATCGTCAGACGCGTGCAGGTAGTTGATGGTGCGAACCTTATCAAGGTTCGCAGCGTCGTAGACAACTACCATCGGACTGCTGATCTGCTTGCCGGCGGTTCTATAAAAGAGCGATAAATGATACTGCCGCCAAGGCTGAACCGCAACCTTTTGGCGAAGCCGAGCATTGCCAGGTGGATCAACGATGGTGACCGCCGGCGAACCAACATGGGCGGTGGGCTCTACTTTGATGTTGGGATCACCCAAAGAAAACCAACCGGTGTCGCTCGAACGAAAGTTGCCGTTCACCAGCGGGGGCAGCGAATTCTTGATCATCAGCGTGCGGCCATCGGGAGCGACTTGAAAACGGGTGCCAATGACACGTTGCGCTTCAGCCCAATTAGGATTGGCTAGCAACGCATCGTTCGAAAAACCGAATGGAGCCACTTCAGCGAAGGTTTTCAGATGACGTTTGTGCGCGTAGGCCATTACGTCTTTCATGCGGTTCTCGTTGGCAGGATCCCAAGCAGGGCTTCCCATTCGGCTGAAGCTGCTGTCCCAAAAAATGGCGCCCGTGTAACCAGCCGCCACTGCTTGGTCTATGAGCTTTTTGCTTTGTTCGACCGCGGCGTCATTGGTGAGAAAAGAGTGATGTAGATACCAAAGTTCGATATTGGTTGAGGCAAGAATCGATTGGCCCGTAAAGCCGACAACGAGTAGGCCGAGGCCAACAACACAGGTGGCTAGCAGCTTCAGGGTGGTGTAATATGACGAAGAAACGATAATATTTAGAATAACGTTAGGCGTTTACGCCCCCCAAGGCTTGGCTTCGAGAATCCCTTTATAACCGTTTTTCATACGCTCTTCAATGACCGCCCACACTTTGGGATCGCATCCCTTCCATTCGGGCACGGCGCGGTTGCCGAGATAGGGAAGATCGGCCACTCCAGCTCGGCTCGAGAAGAATCCGCCTACGGTAAGGCTGCGGAACTGATTGAAGAACGCTACCCATTGCGAATCTTCTGGAGCAGCTTTGGCTGGATAGGCAATGCGGTCAAGGATCTGCTTTTGCTGATCGACAGAGGCGCCCACAAAATTCTTTTCGAAGAGCTTTTTCGATTCGCGATCAAGCCACATCAGGCCGCCAAAGATTTCAGCGCGCAGGTTCATGTTGCCGTCTTGTTCCGTGCGGAACTGGATCCAATCATCGATGAATTCAGGTACGCCCGCGGAGGAAGCGCTGCCGCTGCGTTCGTCGGCAGGAATAATCAAATCGCACAGTACGTTCACCGTGTGCCACTGATGGTCGTCGAAGGTTTGGCGCTTGTAAGGGCCTTTAGTTGCCACTGGTTCCGGCGCCATGTGCATGTGCGCGTGATCAGTAGAGGCGACGGCGGCCACGGCTGGGACCGCGCCCAGAATCTGGAACATGTCACGGCGGCTTACATTTGGTTTTTCGTTTTTGTCTGCCATGGGTTATACCTTCACATTCAGTTTCTTGACTTGATCGGCAATGTAATCTGAGGTGCGCCAGCCGAGGGCGGTGATGCTGAGAGTCGGGTTCTTATCGGCATTGCTGACAAACGGCGCAGCGTCTGTGATGAACAAATTCTTGACGTCCCACGCTTGGCAATACTGATTAAGCACGGAGGTTTTAGGGTCGGTCCCCATTTTGGTGGCGCCCACTTCGTGGATGATTTCGCCGCCGCGCGCAATCCCCCAGTTTTTATCTTCGCCCACTTTGTGGGTTACCGTACCACCCATCGTCTCGATGATTTGCTGGAAAGTTTCCTGCATGTGTTTGGCTTGCAGAATTTCGTCCTGGCTCCACTTGAAATGGAAGCGAAGAACTGGAATGCCCCATTGATCCACCACGTGCGGGTCAATCTCACAATAGCTATCTTCGTTCGGGATCATCTCGCCGCGGCCAGAGAAGTGAACTTCGCAGCCGTAGAGCTTGCGCAGATTTTTCTTCATCTCGACGCCATAACCGCCGCCGAGGAATTGTGTGGGATAACCGCCCAGCGCGCCCGCTCCAGGCATGCCGCGGCCACCGCCGAGTTCGATGTGATAACCGCGCGCAAACGGCATCTTATTGGCTTTTTGTTCCTTGTAATTCCACCAAGGCATGTATAAGTGCATGCCGCCCACGCCATCTTCATTGGCCGGGGGAAGATCCTGTAAGATCGGCAAAAAGCCAGCGACAGCCGAGCCGACCGTGTCCATGACGTACTTACCCACCAGGCCGGACGAATTCGCAATGCCATTCGGGAAGAGTGTGCTCTTCGAATTAAGCATGATGCGGGCTGTTTCGCAACAACTGGCCGCGAGCACGACAATCTTGGCGCGGACTTCCACTTCGGTGCGCGTCTTCTTTTCAACGTAAGAAACGCCAGTGGCATTGCCATCGGGACCAACCATCACTTCCCGAACCATGGCTCCGGTGCGCACCTCAAGATTACCGGTTTTGAGGGCAGGCTTGATATGGACGCCTGGCGAATTGAAGTTGGAGTTGGAGCTGCAAGCGCGGCCGCACTGCGCGCAGTAGTGGCACGCCTGGCGGTCGTGAATGGATTTGGTGAGAATGGCCAACCGGGAAGGGATGCACGGAATGCCAAGCTTGTCCGACGCAGATTTGATGAGACGTTCATAGCCGCGCGGCGCCGGAGCAGGCAAGAACCTGCCGTCGGGCGTGTTCTCGATTCCTTCCTGTGATCCAAAAACGCCAATCAGCTCTTCCGCCTTATCGTAATAAGGCGCTAGATCGTCGTAAGAAATCGGCCAATCGAAACCCTTACCGTCACGGCTGTAGGGCTTGAAATCATACGGGCCCATGCGTAGCGAGATGCGCCCATAGTGATTGGTGCGTCCACCCAGCATGCGACCGCGCCACCACATAAACTCACTGCCCGGGGCAGTCGTGTAAGGCTCACCGGGTATTTGCCAGCCCCCTTCTAACGTGGCGTCAAACGCGCCCCATGGCTTGTATTGCGTGCCAGCGCCGCGATGAGGCACTTGGTAAGGCCACTCAAACATCTTGCTATCCTTTTCGCAGTCGTACCATTCGCCGGCTTCGAGCATGCAGATTTTTGCGCCCGCGAGTGAAAGTACGTGCGCCGCGACACCGCCGCCGGCGCCAGAGCCGACGATCACGACGTCATATGTTGTGGGAGCGGCTTTGCTTTGTGGCATGTGTTTATAGATTTATCAGATTGCAGTTTTGGATTATTAGAAAAGAAAAAACTCCCGCGTGCGAGGATGAACTCTCGAACGCGGGAGGATTGCGGAGGAACTTCTAGAAGTTGAAGCGTAAACCAAGCTGCAACGTGCGTTGCAACCCTGTTTTGCCGGTGATCTCGCCGAATTGCCCAGAGGTCGGATTGAGGTTCGGGCCACTCCAGTTCGGGTGATTAATGAAATCGTACGCCTCGGCGCGGAATTCAAAGTAATCACTCTCTCTCACCACGAACCGTTTGAAGAGCGAAACGTTCCAATCCTGCAAGCCAGGCTGATAAATACTGTCACGCACGCCCGGCTGCAGATTGAAAGTTCCTGCCGCAGGCTGAGTGAAAATCGACGTGCCGTTTGGATTGCGAACTGCAAACCAGGTAGGCTGAGATGCATTACTGGCCGAGGTCGAACCAGCAAATCCGCCTACGATGTTTGGAGTTCCGTTCTCGACCCAGAACTGGCCTTCACTGCCGCACCCAAAGCTACCCAGATCGGTTGTGCTCACACCGGCGAAGTCTTGACTCGCTCCTATGCCGCAGGGAGTTCCCGTCTGGAATTGGGCTTGTCCCACGATATCCCAACCGCCCAAAAGCTTACCCGCCAAAGTGCTCTCGTTCTTGAAAAAGGGCAGGTGGTACTGGTAATTGATAATCAAGATGTGGCGCGTGTCGTATTCCGACGGCCCCCACAAATTGCTTGTG
>Ga0302319_10022935_pt1 | contig 11170 bp, 7 predicted proteins | sample Bog_T0_2_FD_203319 | JGI IMG/M metagenome (GOLD analysis project Ga0302319, IMG submission 203319) | Peat permafrost microbial communities from Stordalen Mire near Abisko, Sweden - Bog_T0_2 | ecosystem: Environmental > Terrestrial > Soil > Wetlands > Peat | place: Sweden: Abisko, Stordalen Mire...
CAAGGGCGGCAAGGGTGGCAGGAAACTCAATGGAGCCATTCCCGCTGGCAACACGTAATTCGTGCCCTTTGGAAGGGGACGAAAATAAGCCGCCAGCGCCTGGGGCGTGAGGCCCAGCAAATCCGGTGTGGGCAGCGCGAAAATCGTGGCAGTGAACGTGTCCTCCAAAGACGTGCCCGTGTCCGGGCCAATCAGCGGCTGCAAAGCCGTCGGCAGTTCAACCCCGGTTAAATTGGTGGTATCGGTGGAATTCTTGGAATCAACGAACACGGGAAGATTGGTGGCGGCCAAAGCGGGAGTTGTCTCCAGCATGGCAATGACGGAGGCGGGACTTTTGACCGTCTGCACGCGCAAAGGCGGCGGGCCGATCAGGGGCAGATACGGCATCGCGGCGTGCGCTCCTGCGCCCAACGCCACGACGGCACCCAGGGCCTTCCACGAAGCCCTTCCCAATTGTACAGGTCGTTTCATAATTCAAGGCGGAAAGATGCCGCCAGATACGTCATCGGGAATAATTGCCGGGACTTAAGGAATATTTGTGCTGAAATGTGGTCAAGCTGGCGCGAATTCGTCCGATAATCAACCGGATTTAATTTCCGTTTTAACATGGCGCAAACATTGACGACTCAAATCGTGGCACGGCTAGGCATTACTGAAATACAGTCGCAATTGGCGCGCTGTCCTTCCCTGCCCTCGCTTGGCAGCATCAACAAGGCCTTGCAGGGGCTGCTGCTCAACGAACAACGTTACACGGCGCAAATCGCCGAAATCATCCGGCGCGACCCCAGCTTGACGTCGCGGCTGCTGCGGCTGGTCAATTCCGTGTATTTCGGCCTGACCACGCCGGTGAACAGCATCGAGGAGGCGGTGTTCTATCTTGGCGTCAGGCAAATTCGCCAACTGGCCATGGTCACCCCCGTCATTGAGGATTTCCAGCGCCTGACCCGGCAGTGTAATTTCCCGTGGCGCGAATTCTGGCAGCATTGCATCGGCACCGCGCTCTTGACGCGGGAAGTGACCACCAATGTGCCGGGCCCCACCGACGACTCGGATTATGTGGCCGGCTTGGTGCATGACATCGGCAAAATTGTCATGGCTTGGTCCTTTCCTGATCATTTTGCGCAAATCCACCGCCAGGCCCAGCCGGGCATGCGGGCCATCTCGGTAATTGAGGACGAGGTGCTGGGCATCAATCATTCCGAACTCGGCGCGCTGTATTTGGAACGTCATCGCCTGCCGGAACTGATGATTTATTCCGCGCGTTTCCACCATTGTCCGGACAAAGCTCCTCAGTTCCGCCATACTATTGCCGCCGTGCAATTGGCCGACCTGTTGCTGCGCAGCTCAAAGATTGGCTGTAGCGGCGACTATGTGGAGATTGCCCGTGAGGCTTGTTATTCGTCGCCCGTGTGGAACGTGCTGCTGGCCCGCACCCCGGAAGCCGAACAGGCCATGGTCAAAGCCTCGCTCTCGCGCACGCTCGACCAGATCCCCATGATGCTCGAAGGCATGGTATAAGCAAAATCCGAAGCCCGAAATCCGAATACCGAAAGAAATCCAAAGCCCGAATGCCCCAATCAGCAGGCTGCTCCGATGATTTGCCTTTTGCTTCCGGGACGGTCTTCTAACCAAGCTCTCCTGGAGGTGTGATGGGAACCGGGTTGGGCTTGAGATTATTCAGCGCGCGCAGCCGTTGATACAGATTCGCGGGCGGTGGAGTCTGGGGCTGGCCCCCTGGCAATTCCAAAACCATGCTCAAGGAACAATGCGGACAGTTGATGATGTGCCCGCGCATTTCCAGCGGGAACTCAACGTGTTCTGAACAACTCGGACAGGCAATCTTAACATAAGTTTCGCCCATGAATTGTCATGGTGCGGAAAATCAAGTCTGGTGGCAAGCCCTTTCCAGCAGCCCTTTTCAGTGGGTGCATCTTGACACTGTTCTCGGGTTGGAACGCGGCGAAGGACCGTATCGTGAGAAGCCAAGCATGGAGTTGAAGCACCTCACCCCGACCCATGAACCTGAGAGGGAAATGAGTATGAATAACGCCCGCCCTCCCCCCAGGCCGAACCTCGGCTTGGCACCACTCCCCCGAGGAGAGGGAGAAACGCTCCCAGCTTCTTGATGAATCATGCGTCAGGCACATGCACGGTCAAAATCAAGGACAGCGCCAAGATGCGCCCTTATGCGGAATTCCGCATAAGCGCCCTTTTCAGTTCTCCGCGGTTTTCAGGAGGACAACAGTCTGTTTGAATGAATTATGGCGTCATTCCACGAAACAGCGGGAGCCCCCGGCGGCATAGAATGAATTCCGGTCAAAAATCCTTGAAGTCGCCTGCGAGTGGAATTTCATTCCGGCGGGTCGCCGGTGCATGGGCTCCGGCAACCGGGTGATGGCCATTTCCATTGCCAAGGGTTGACTTGCCGGTCCTTGATTTCATTGGTACGGCGAAAGCGAAATTGGTTTTGGCGACAATCTTGGCCGGCCTGTGGCTGGAACCGGATGTGTCCTGACCACCGCCCACCAGACGTGCCAGTTCGCCGACGGCATGCTTCATTACCACCGCCTGCGAATTCAATTCTTCGGCGGCGGCGGCGCTCTCCTCGGCACTGGCGGCATTGGATTGGGTGACTTTGTCCATCTGCCCGACGGCTGTGTTGATTTGCGTGATGCCGGACGTTTGTTGGCGCGAGGCGCTAGCCACTTCCGAGGCCAGCTCATCCACCTGCCGCGCCTTGATGACGATGTCATTGAGCGCGGCGGCGACTTTCTGGCTGAGGCCAACCCCTTGGGCCGTCTTGTGAATGGCGCCCTCGATCTTGGCGGTGGTTTCGCGCGCGGCCTGGGCCGAACGCTGGGCAAGGTTGCGGACTTCGTCGGCCACCACGGCAAAACCCATGCCCGCTTCGCCGGCCCGGGCGGCTTCCACTGCCGCGTTCAAGGCCAGAATGTTGGTTTGGAAGGCGATTTCATCAATCGTCTTGACGATTTTGGCGATGTCGTCCGAAGAGATTTTGATGGCTTCCATGGCCTGATTCATGGCGCGCATGTCTTCGGCGCCCCGGTCGGCGGCGGTGCGGGCTTCGCGCGCGAGTTCATTGGCTTTCTGGGCGCTTTCGGAGTTGCTCTTGGTCATGCTGGCCATTTCTTCGAGGGACGCGCCGGTTTCCTCGATGGAAGCGGCTTGTTCGCCCGAGCCTTGGGCCAGATTCTGGCTGGCGGTGGAAACTTCTGCAGCGGCCGCCATGTTTTGTTCAATGCTGGAAGCCAACGAAGAGACAATGTTGGTCACGCTCCGAATGAGGTTGCCGGTCAGCAGCCAGGTCGCGATCATGACCAGCACGATCGCCCCCAGTCCAAGGCCAGCCGCGGTTTCGTAGATGGCGCCGACCCTTTGTGAGATTTCGCTCTTCGGCAGAATGGCCAGCACCGCCCAGCCGGTTTTCTCATCGGTGGCGATGTGCGCCACGCGTGGCGTTCCTTTAAAGGTATATTCCATCCGGCCATTCTTTTGCGCCAGCAACTGGCGCCCCCACTCCTGATCCGCCAGACTCATTTTCAAAACCAATGAAGGGTCCTGGTGGGCAAGAGTCATGCCATGGGTATCCACCACCGCGAGATAACCCGACGCGCCAACTTTGACCTCATGAACGTGATGCTCAGAGAAATCCCTTAACTCGAGCGGTGTGCCGGCAATGCCGATGACCGAGCCGTTATCCATGATGGGTGTGGTGATGACGCAGACTGGCCGGCCGGTGGCCGGCGACGCGTGAGCCTCGCTGATCCATTGTTCTCCCTGCCGGGCCTTTGCAACATTGATGGCAGAGGCGGACTCTTTTTTCATATCTATGCCGACGGATTTGCCACCAATGGAGTCCATGAATATGATGCCATTGGTGTCGGCAAGAAAGAGGTTTTCGTAGGCCGGTGAAAGTTTTTGATAAGCCTCAAGCCGGGCCAATGCCTCATTGGTGCGCTGGCCATGGCAGGTTGCTTTTAACACCTCAATTTCGCCAAAGAAGTGTGCTTCTTTGAGCCGATCCCCCAGCCAGCCATCCAGGTTGGCCACCGCTTGATGCACGGTTGAATCCATGCTCTCATCCATTTGGCGTTCGAGAGCGAGGGAAGCAATCCAAGCTGAGGCCAGTGCCAACATGGCCACGATAACGAAGGTTAAAGACACGAATGTCCATTGGAATTTAATGCGTAGGTTCATTTGCATTAACAAATCAGAATGTCGTCCGCTACCGAATTCTCGCTCCGCCGTGAGGCAGTCATCGGCCTGCCTGCGCGTGGCAGATGTCCGTTGCGGTTGAGCGGTCTGACTGATGCCGGCTTCATTGAGGCGGAGAACGAGCCAGGTTTAATTTGGGGTGGACCCATCGCTGGCGCAGTCCCGGCACTACCCGCGAGCCGAATGAGTTCGCCGACTGCTTGCTGCACAAGCTCAGCCTGCGCGGTCAGTTCCTGGGCCGCCGCGGCGCTTTCCTCCGCGTTAGCGGCATTGGATTGGGTGACCTTGTCCATCTGGCCAACCGCCGTGTTGATTTGCGTGATTCCGGACGTCTGTTCCCGCGATGCGTTGGCCACTTCCGAAGCCAATTCATCCACCAACCGCGCCTTAATGACGATTTCGTTGAGTGTTTGGGTGACTTTGCTGCTGATGCCCACGCCTTGAGCCGTGTTGCCAATGGCACCTTCAATTTTGGCGGCGGTTTCCTTGGCGGCTTGCGCACTGCGCTGGGCCAAATTCCTTACTTCGTCAGCGACCACGGCAAAACCCATGCCTGCCTCGCCGGCACGGGCGGCTTCCACGGCTGCGTTCAAGGCCAGGATGTTGGTTTGGAAGGCGATTTCATCGATGGTCTTGATGATTTTGGCGATGTCATCGCTGGACACTTTGATGGCTTCCATGGCAGCATTCAGTGCCTCCATGTCGGCGGCACCCTTGTCGGCGGCTTGTCGGGCCTGTTTGGCAAGTTCATTGGCTTTCTGCGCATTCTCCGCATTGCGCCTGGTCATGGACGACATTTCTTCCAATGAGGAGCTCGTTTCTTCAATCGAAGCAGCCTGTTCGCTGGAACCCTCTGCCAAGGACTGGCTGCTGGCGGAAACTTGCGCGGCGGCGGCCCTGGTTTGGTCCGTAATCTGCGAGATTTGGGTGATGGCAGAACCGAGTGAACGATTGATGCTGGACGTGACCAAGAAGGTGAAACCGCCGTAAATGCCGAGGCCACCCAGGATGACCGTCAGAATAAGGATGGCAGCGGATTTTCGAGTGGCATCCGCCGAAGCATGGGCGGCTTGCGCCGAATTATTTGCCTGAACCCCAGCGCCCCTTTGCTTGGCGACTCCCTCGTCCGCGCCAGCCAGTGCTGCGTCAGCCGCCTGGAGGGTGTTTGCACCGGTGCTGTCCAACTGTTGGTCCAATTGATGTTCCCGGGCGCCGAGCGCCAGAGACTGGTCAATGTCCTTGAGGAACTCGTTCAGCGACTCGGAAATCTTCTGGCTGCCAGCCAGATAATTGCTGTTGTTCAGGCTGATGGAAAATTCATGCAGCGCGCTGATTCCCCACTTGGCGTCGTTAGCCGCAACCTGTTTATACTGCTCCACGAATTTCTTGTCGCCCGTGGCGATAAACTGCTGCTGAAGGTTCTGAAGTTTCAGAAAGACAATCCGGCAGTCGCGGACCACGTTCAGCATTTCCAGCTCGTCATCCTTCAGCTTTCCGCCACTCAATTGCAATTGTGATTGCCGGCCCCCCAGCTCCGTAAGAATGTCGCTCAGCCGCTGTTCGGAATCCCGGAGCGGCTCCATCATTTTGACATTCAATGCGTCATGCTCCAATACCAAGCGGGCACGCTCTTCGAAAGCTTTGAGATAATCCTGAAACTGGCCACTGATTTGGGTGAGTTGAAGTTGATTCAATCCGGCCGTCAGTTCATCCGCCAGGCGGTCGAAATTTTTCCGGTCGTCAGCTTGGCGAAACTGGAGAAAGGTTTTCTCCACCAGGCGCAACGCCATGACCTTCCCCTGCGCGCTGTTTACCTGGCCCTTAAGTTTCGCGGCGTCGTCAATGGAACGTTGCGCGGTTTGGATTGCCTGCTGGGCGGCGTTAATGCTTTGGTATGACTGGTTAACCCGGCGCTCGGCCAGCCGGGTGATAACCAGCAGTGTGATAATCAAGAACGTGGAAAACCCGCCCAGCCACAGCAGCCGCGTCCGGATGCTGGTTTGGTTGATAGACATATTTAATTTTATGTTTTGCCGTCAAACTATGATCAAACGCCCGACCCCGAGAGTCAGTGCGACCGCGAGTCAGTTCAACTCGAGCTTGGCCACGTCGTCGTCGCTATAATGGTACAAACCCGAAATCACCACCACGTCCACTCCGTTGGCCATGGTGCACTTCTTGACAAACGAAATCTTGTGGACGATTTCCTGGGTCCCTGGCTTGGGCCAGTAATATTCCACCCAGCCTTCACCCTTTTCCCTCACCACACCGGACATGATCACGAAAACCGGCTTGCCTTTGGCATCCTTCTGGCCTTTCAGCTTCTGGCCGACCATCTTGTATTGGATGGGGGCGACATATTCTTCGCCGGAATTCAAGTCCTGCACAGCAACATAAGTGCCTTTGCCACAGAATTTCGGGAAAGCCGCGGGACCCTCCTTGGCCAGCAGCGCACAAGCGTCGTTGACCTTCGCGATGACCACGCCCGGAGGCGTTGGGCGGTCTTTATTAATGGTCGAGGAGCAGTAGGCGCTGCTTTCGGCGGCCAGAGCCGCGGCGGCGGTATCATCTTGAGCCAGCAACCGGGGAGAAAATGTGACCGTGGCACTAAGAGCAATCAGAACGATGATTTTGTTTAACATAAGCTTGGTTTTTTAGAAACGACCGTGGTTTAGAAGCGTTTGGTCAAAGTGAGGGTGATGGTCTGGCCCTGGGCGCGATTATCGGCCGCAAATTCATAAAGATAACGGAGCGAAACATGCAGATTAACCTTCGGAATGACGCCGGTGACTTCCGGCCCCACGGCGGCCACGAAATCGCGGTGCGAGGAGGCCTCTGGTCCGCTGTCCGCCGTCGCTTTCATTTGAATATAGCCCGCCGGGCCAACTTCAAAGTTCTTCGGGAGCTTCTTGCAGATGCCCCATTCCAAAGTCTCGGCGTTGCCGGGAGTGATGTGCGTGTCGCGCTGTTCGGAGTTCATTTCATAACGGTTGAGCGCGGAGATGGCCCAGGTTTTTTCCGCATCCATATACCAGGTGCAGCCGAAGGTGATCATGCCGCCCCAGTATCCCGTGCCCGCGTCGGTGGTGGGCGGAGCCGACGAGTCACCGGTGGGAATCCAGATGCCGGTCCCCAGCACGAAATCGAACTGTTGCGGGTGCCATGCCAGAAAGCCGTCCAGCAACAAATCGCCAACTCCAAAAGTCGAACTTTTGTAAGGGCCGGCAGTCACATTTTGATAAATCAAGGGGATCAGGGTGTTGACGCCGACATCCGCGCCGAGAAACTTCTGGTCCGTAACCCAAATCAAGCGGGGAACCTGGGCGTAGGTAAAGACGTTGAAATTGCCCGGACCTGCGCTCTGGCCGGACCCATTATTCAGTTCGTCAGACGTATAAAACACGTTGTAATCGCGCACATACCACCCCGGTCCCGGCACCGAGGGGCCCAAAAGGCCTTCAGAACCAGGGCAATAATGGGCGGTTGGTTGCGCCTGGATGGTGGCTGGAAAGGCGGACAGCGCGCCAAAGGCGAGGAGCAGGGGCAGTCTGTTTTTGATCATTTTTTTAGGTCTTTGCTGACGGTTTATAGGTGTAATGTGATTTCATTTTGAACCAGGGCTTTCGCGCAACGGAAAAAGGCACAACCGAACACCTTTCTCCCGGAGGAATTGGTGAGTTCAGTTGTGCCTTTATCTGGCAGGCCCAAAGTCCTGCCCGCAAAAGCTACCGCAACAATTGCGGTTCAAGCTGAGGTGGTATCGGCAGGCCCAGGCGGAGCTTGAGGAATTCTTTCAAAAATTCTTGAAGTCGCCTTCGAGCGGGATTTCCTTCCGGCGTCGCGGTGCTTCCGGAACTCCAGCAAGCGGTGGGTTGCCGTTCCCGTTGCCGGTGACCGGTTTGCTGGCCGTTGATTTCATTGGGGAGGCGCAAGGAGCTTTGGACTTGGCTGCGTTTTGACCCGACCTGGCGCCAGGGCCGGATTCATTCAGCCCGCCGCTTACCAAGCGTATGAGTTCATTAACCGACTGCTTCATCAACAGCGCCTGGGAATTCAACTCTTCCGCGGCGGCGGCGCTTTCGTCAGCGCTGGCGGCATTAAATTGGGTGACCTGTTCCAGCTGGCCGACGGCAGTGTTGATTTGGGTGATGCCTTGGGTTTGCTGGCGCGAGGCGCTGGCCACTTCCGAGGCCAGTTCATCCACCTGCCGCGCCTTAATGACGATGTCATTGAGCGCGCCGGAGACTTTCTGGCTGATACCAACCCCTTGGGCCGTCTTGTGAATGGCGCCCTCGATCTTGGCGGCGGTTTCACGCGCGGCCTGGGCCGAACGCTGGGCAAGGTTGCGGACTTCGTCGGCCACCACGGCAAAACCCATGCCCGCTTCGCCGGCGCGGGCGGCCTCCACGGCCGCGTTCAAGGCCAGAATATTGGTTTGGAAAGCTATTTCGTCAATGGTCTTGATGATCTTGGCGATGTCGTCACTGGAAGTCTTGATGGCAACCATGGCGGCGTTCATGGTCTGGATGTCGCCGGCGCCTTTGTCGGCAGCTTCGCGGGTTTGTTTGGCCAGAGTGCTGGCCTTTTGAATGTTCTCCGCATTCTGCCTGGTCATGCCGGACAATTCTTCCAGGGAGGCACCCGTGCTCTCCAACGAGGCGGCTTGCTGGCTGGAGCCCTCGGCGAGCGACTGGCTGGAAATCTGCATTTGCCGCGAAGCGGCTTCGACTTCCCCGGCGGCGGCGCTGAGGTGGTCGGCAATGCGCTTGAGCGGCAGCGCGATCGAGCGCGCGAGCCAGATTACGATCGCGACCATAAGCAGCAGGGTCAGGACTCCAAAAACAATGGCGCGATACATGGTGTTACGGGCCTCGGCCAGGATCTTGCTCATAGGAAGATTGACTGCCAAGGACCAACGAGCCTGGGTGTCACCGACACGCAGCGGCACCACCACCAGGTAAACTTCCTCTTTTGAGGCGGAGGCCGGCACAATGCCGGCAAAGACTTGGCCGGCCGCAACGCATTGTTTGATCCGCTGACTGCTGGGGGAATTGTCGAGGGCGGCGCCGATTCTATCGCGTTCGGCGCTGGCCAAAATGCGGCCAGACGCTCCAATCAGGCTGGCGGAACCGGTTTCGTAAGGGCGGATGGATTCAATGAGCGCCTGGATGCTTTCCGCCGGGAGATCAACGCCGACCACGCCTGCGACGGAACCGTTGTAGCGAATGGGCACGGCCAGGGTGATAACTGTCGCCGGTTGGTTGTGGTATTTGACGGGGCGCGGCTCCAAGAGGGTCTCCTGGCCGGAGTTGCGAGTGAGGAGGTGGAAGTCGCCAATACCCGGCGTGTCATAATTCACAAGCTGGTCGAGTTCAACGTCGCGGCCGCCGCGCACCCACAGGGGAATGAAACGTCCGGTCTGGTCCTGACCGCTTTTGCCCACGAAGCTTTTGTCCTTGCCATCGAGAGCGTCGGGTTCCCAAACGCTCCAGACGGCCAGAAAGTTGGTGTTGGCGCGAAGCACCTGACTCAAGAGGCTGTTGTAAAGGCTCCGGTCGTCCACCCAGGCCAGTTTCATGCCTTCAAGGGTCTGGCCCATGGTGTTGGCAGTCAACCTGGCCAGGTTGAGGGCGGCCTCCACCTGATTGGCATACCGATAAGTGGTTTCCTGACCGTTCTTAAAGGCCTGATTGCTTGCCGAGCGATAACTCTGGCGCACTTGCAGCAAGATGAGCGCAGTCAGCGCCAGCAGGATGACCCCGTTAATCGTCAGGGTCATGCGGGTTTTGAGACTGAACTTTTTCATAATGTGCGCGGAGCCGGGTCAGCCGCCCTTGACGCTGCGGGCGATTTGCCGGAGTTTGGCGTCCAGTTTCAATTGGGCGGCGGTGATGGAAGTTAAATTGAGATCGAAGCTGATCTTGGCCCCGTCTTTGACGAATCTGATCATCCCTCCGGCGTCGGAAAAACCGTCGCTGTCGCCAACCGTCAGGATGGCTTTGCCTTTGGCGGCGGCGATGACCGCCGCTGTCTGGCCCGTGTCACCGACGAAGACAATCTGACAGTTTTCCGTGCCCGCCGCGCTGGAAAACCGCTTCACCGCAAAATCCCGGCCGTTGGCGTTTTTGCCGGCGACGTTCTGCTCAAACATGTCGGCCAATGAATCCGCGCCCACGAAACCGACGGTGATCGGCGCATTGCCGCCCGCGAAGGCAGCCTCGGGCCACCCGGTAAATTTGGCGAAGTTATAAACGAAGGCGGCCTTGATGCCAGTTTCGCTTTGGGCCAGCGCGGAACTGGCGGCGAACATGAAATATGCCGCCAGCGAAATGAACAGGCTGGTTTGGAATCCCGCCAGGCGATTGAATTTACAGGAGGTTTGGTTCATGGCACCGGGCTAGAATTTGAACGCCAGCCGGACAAAGATTTCACGCCCTTTGAGGGGCAGCGGAGCCGAGCCGCCAGCGTAGGGCTGCGGCGCGTAAAGATTCTGGTCCAGCAAATTGGCCAGGCCGATGCCGGCGGAGAAATGTTTGAACTTGTAGTTCACAAAAGCGTTTAGCACGAAAGCTGGATCCAGAGAAGTGACCCCAGAGGCCGGGTAGGCATATACCTCACGCGCACTAATCCAATACCCATTTAGATTACAATCCAACGATTTATTGACATGCCAGGTTTCGCTGAGGGTCACTTTGTGCGCCGGCGCGGCCAAAAATGTGTCCGCATCACCGCGCACATAATCAACATCATTGTCAATGGCGCGATAGAACGAATAGCTTAACGCAGTGGAAAATTTGGGCCGGTCCCAGCGCAAGTCGCTTTCCACACCGGCAGTACTGACTGGAGAGTGAAACGTTTTGGGGAAGAAATCAAGCCGAGGATTTGCGCTTTTCCCTGGCCAGGCGCAGCGCCAAAGCGACCCACTCTTCCACCA
>Ga0302319_10022938_pt1 | contig 11169 bp, 6 predicted proteins | sample Bog_T0_2_FD_203319 | JGI IMG/M metagenome (GOLD analysis project Ga0302319, IMG submission 203319) | Peat permafrost microbial communities from Stordalen Mire near Abisko, Sweden - Bog_T0_2 | ecosystem: Environmental > Terrestrial > Soil > Wetlands > Peat | place: Sweden: Abisko, Stordalen Mire...
GAGTTCTCAAGAGCTATGGGTTCATTACGCCATCCGACCTTGCGGGATAAAACCGCATCGTCTTCCAACCGCCGGATGCGGAAAACCGCACGTCCGGTGGTGTGGGAGCCCTGACGGGTGTAATCCTATCAGGGCGACCCGATCTTTAAATCGGACTTTTTAGACGCCCTCTCAGCTTTGGACGCTGAGCTTGTATTCAAAGCTGTCCACCAGGGCGAGCCAGCTTGCCTCGATGATGTTATCCGAGACGCCGACCGTGCCCCAACTGTTGTGGCCATCCGTGGAGACGATGAGCACGCGGGTGCGGGCCGCGGTGCCTTTCTGGCTGGCGATGATGCGGACCTTGTAATCCTCCAGGCTGATCTGGTCGATCTGCGGATAGAATGGGCGCAATGCCTTCCGTAGTGCGCTGTCGAGCGCATTCACGGGGCCATCGCCCTCGGCGACTTTATATTCGTCCACGCCGTTCACGCGGATCTTCACGGTGGCCTCGCAGGTACTGCAGGCGCCCGTCCCCGAGCGGCGGAATGTCGTGTGATATTCGCGCAACTCGAACTTCGGTTTGTGGAGTTTCATCTGGCGCTGGATGAGGAGCTGGAACGAGGCATCGGCAGCCTCGTATTCGTAGCCTTCGCTTTCGAGCCGCTTGACCTCTTTCAGGATTTCCGCCACCTCGGGCGCGCCTTTTTTAAACGTGAAACCGAGTTCCTGCGCCTTCACAAGCACATTGCTTTGCCCGGAAAGATCGGAGATCACGATTGTCTGCTGATTTCCCACGAGAGTCGGATCGATGTGCTCGTAGCTGCTCGAAAGTTTCTGCACCGCGTGGACATGCTGGCCACCCTTGTGCGTGAACGCCGCGGCTCCCACGTAGGGGGCGCGGATATTGTGAGGGACATTCGCCAGTTCATCCACGAACAGCGAGAGGTCGCGCAGCTTGGTAAGATCGGTGGCGACGGGTGTGCCCATCTTGAGCTGGAGGTTCGGGATGATCGTGACCAGGTCGCAATTTCCGACGCGCTCGCCGTAGCCGTTGATCGTTCCCTGCACCTGCACTGCGCCTGCGTTCACCGAGGCCAGGGCATTTGCCACGCCGAGCCCGCAATCGTTGTGGGTATGGATGCCGACCGGCGCGCCAAGCGCGGCGGTGACTTCCTTCGTCGTCCGGGCCACAAAATCCGGCAGCGATCCGCCATTTGTATCGCACAACACCACGAGATCGGCGCCGGCGTCGCATGCGGCCTTCACCGTTGCGAGCGAGTATTCGCGATCGTTCTTGTAGCTGTCGAAAAAATGTTCGGCATCGTAGAGCACCTCGCGGCCGTGGAATTTGAGGTAGCGCACCGTGTCGGTGATCATCGCGAGATTTTCCTCCAGCGTCACGCCGAGGACCTCCGTCACCTGGACCGGCCATGTCTTGCCGACGATGGTGACCACGGGGGTTTCCGCATCCAGAAGGATACGCACCTGCGGATCGTCCTCCACGGCAAGCTTGCCGCGCCGGGTCGCGCCGAACGCGGCGATCTTCGCGTGCTTCCACTTCCGTTTTTTGACTTCCTTGAAAAATTCGGTGTCCTTCGGATTCGATCCCGGAAAACCCCCCTCGATATAATGCACGCCGAATGCGTCGAGCTTTTCAGCCACACGAATTTTATCCAGGACACTGAAGGAGATTCCCGTGCCTTGCGTGCCATCGCGCAAAGTTGTGTCGTAGATCGTTACATTCGGTTTTTTCATAAAGCGGAAAGATTGTTTTAATGCAGACAGGTCTTTATTGCAAGAGGGGGGAGGGGGCAGGATGCTGGATACTAGATCCTAGATACTGGATTTTCAGGCGACCGGTTTGTTTGAATTTTTTACCTTGGATTTGGTTGGATTTGGTTGGATTACTCTGAGAACCCACGGGGTATGGAATGGGATTGGGGCTCAAGAGGCGCCAGTTCCCAGGTTTCAAGTTCGAGGTTTCTCTTTGATTGGCGATTTCGTAGAAATTTTTACCCGGATTTACCCGGATTAAGCCGGATAAAGTCGGATAGAAACAAAGGCGAAGGGCGGAGGGATGCGGGCGGAAAGAAGAGGATCGATTCTGGATGCTGGATTTCAATGCCGGGTAGTTTGGTGGAATTTTTTACGTTTGTTTTGCTTTGACTAGGTTTGACTCACACTGATGGCGGGGTATAGGCATGCAGTCTCTGGCCTTGACCATTTATCAGGAAAAAACAGAGGAAACTGAGGGCGTTCGGATTTATAGATCAAATTGGCAAAGGTGGGTTTTAAGAGAGTTGAGAGGCTTGGCTACGATCCTGTCAGGATTGATTTTTTGCGATACGTTTTCCGGGAGGATCTCCCGCCCAGCTGTAGCTGTGATGGTTTTGCCATCGGGAGACCGGGGCTGGAGATTTGAAGGCGCAAAGTTGGGTGAAGTCCTGTTCTCTCCATTTCACGCCATGGCTGTGGTCTATTTTTTAATATTGGCAAAATGCGATTGGATTGTCAATCGCTATTTGTTAGTTTATTTTAATTTGTGTGGAAATTGTAGCAATGCAATAGTTTTCTCTGATGACAGGTCATTTAATTTTGTGTGGGAACATTTATCGGAATTTTTTTAGCTGAATACCGGTGTTAATTCTTACTGCTGTTGACGGAATTGCATGGTAGCGTCGGGGCAGGATGATCATCCCCTCGTTGCTGGCGGCTTTCAATCTCGTGCTCTCGACCGGTGCCGTGCCGGATGCGCCTACGGAAAAGGTGATGAAAGGGGCCGACGAGGCGGATATCTGGATCATGAGCAAGAAGCCGAGGGTGAGGATCGAGACGCATCGCGGCTTTGTTTTCAATGTCGACTTCGCCACGCACGGGGCCATGAGCCTTGCCAATATGTGCGCGAATTTGAATACAAAACCAAAAGGTTTCACGCTTTCGTTCGATCCCGCAGCGGGGATGTTGTCGGTTGATTACGACAAGGAGGCGGGGGCGCTGCGGGTGTTGCTGGGGATACAGCAAACGCCCATATGCAATGTCCCGCTGCCGCTCGCCGTGACGACGACGCGCGTATTGTTGAGACAGCGGGAACAGCTTGCCCTGTACGCCATCCCGCAAAACGGGGAACACGTCACGCAGGTATGGCTGGGAACGGTGGGCTACATGATTCAGTTCCGCAACGCTTCGCAATACGACCTCTGCAGCAATTTAAAAATCAGCATGGGCAAACGGGACATCCCGCCGGAGGAATTCCGCAAGGGGATAAAAATGACCGCGCTGGACCAGATCGAGGATGTGACCGTTGCCGGAACCAATCCCGCTGGAGAGACTTTTTCCCATCGCTACACCTTTGATTATGAGGAGATCCAGAAGCGGGAGGACATCGCCTATGTGAATTTTCTCCGGGCTGCCGGGAACACGCTGCTTGGCGGAGAAGAAGCGGGATCGAAGACTATGGCAAGCCCGAGCCCGACACCGGAAGCCATGCCGGGGCCATCGCCCGGCGCCGTACCCAGCCCCGTATCGACACCTGAGCCCGGCCCGGCGCCGAGCGCCACATCAACGCCGGCACCAAGCCCGGTCTCAAGCCCATTGCCGAGTCCTGGATCGAGCCCTGCATCCGGCACGTCCGCGCCATGAAATGGGCGTTCACGATCTGTGTGGCAGGCGCATGCCTGTTGCTTGCAACAATGTCTTCCGGAGAGGAGAGCCGCACACCGGCGGAGTGGGTGGTGCGGCTGGGAGCGGACCATCTGGCCGAACGCGACGAAGCCTCGGCCGCGTTGCTGAACCTTGGCTCGAAGGCGCGGGACGATGTCCACAACGCCCTCGATTCCCCGGATGCCGAGGTGCAATGGCGCGCGCGGGAACTCTGGAAAACGCTGCGCTGGCTGGTGGTGCCGGATGCCGATGCCGACACACGCGTGTTGATCGAGGAATCGGAACAAAAGAAATCCAGCAGGGAACACTGGCGGGATTTCGTGAAAAAACACGGGGCGGAGAGCATCCGGCTCGTTGCGGAATTTTACGCAAACAAATTGCAGGGCTACGACAGCGCGGTGTACGCGATCCTGGAGGATGCAAACCCGGAGGAAGTGGCGCAGGTGATCGCCCGCTCGGGGGCGGAAAAACCGGCGCTGGAGAAGCCGCTCGACGAGCTTACACCGGACCGTGCCGCAGTGATCACGGCGGTCAACCTGATGCAGATCGACATCGCGCTGTGGCGCTACAAAAAGGCGTTCGATTTCGGGCGGGACAAATGGTTGCACACGAGGATGCCTGCCATGGAGAAGCAATGCGCAGTCGCCATGGACAGGGGAAACCTTTTCGACCAGGTGAACGGGGAAGCGATCAAGGATGTCGCGGCGGAAACCGATAACGCGTCGCTGTGCAGGAAGCTCGGTTTTTACATCGCGATCTATGGCGCAAGCGGCAAGCGGGACCAAATTGCGGCGTTGTGCGACGCAGCCAAGAACCTTGACATGGCGCAGTTGCACGGGCTGGAGTTGCAACAACTCGTAGAAAGTTTTTTGAGAGCGGGACTGCCGGCCTATGCGATAAAGGCGCTGCGAGAGCCGCAGAATCCGCTGGAAATGTACCTCCGTTCCCTGGCGCGACTCCAGATGCACGAGGTCGAAGCCGCCGAAGTGGACGGAAAGGCGGTGATGAGCGTGCTCGACCCCGCAAACAAGGCGACCAAGGCGCAGTTATTTTCGCTCGGTGAACTCATGCGCCACTGGCGGGACGCGCGGGCTGCATTGATTTTTCAACGGATCGTCGAGATCACGCCCCCGGAGCCGATTTACGATGCGAACGCGTATTTCCGGCTCGGCGAACTCGCGGAACAGCAGCGCCAGTACCGGCAGGCGGCCGATTTCATGGAGAAAGGGCTCACGCTGGCAAAGGGGTTGGGCGGCATCATTGTCGCGAGTGGCGGAAGCAACGGCGAAGTAAAAACGGGTGAAGAGACCGCGGAGGATGCGATCAAGAGATTGAGGGCGCTGGCGGATGGGGAGAAGGAGCGGCCGGTGGAGCAGGCGACGACGCCTGAAAACGTAGGCCGTTAGATTGAGTCTGAGAGGGCGTCTAAAAAGTCCAAGTGGCGCGTGTGCTGATCGATGCAAACTACCGAAAATTAGGAGTGCAAGCTTGCAGCTTGAGAGCGTTCGACGGCAAGCCGGAGGCTTGCGCTACTTTAAATCGGACTTTTTAGACGCCCTCTGAGGATTTGTAGTTGTGTTAATTTTCCAACCCAACTTTGGAGACGGCTAGATGGACCAGCTGGATTATGCCATAAAGCCACAATATACTACCTATGATCGATGTAGCGACATGAGAATAATACAATGCTCGCATGATTCCCGGTGGGAATATACGGATGTGTGCAATTCCAAAGAGGTTTTCTAGCGAAAAAAATGCGTTAGTATAAACAAAGCAGGCGCTAGAAATCGCCAGAAGAATGAATGCTGTCGAGCGTCGTCGTGAAAAGGCCCATAAAAAAATACCGATCAGGATGGTGTTGACCAGCACCATCCATACGCAAAAGCTCAAATCCCACCATTTCAATAATGCGATAAAACTGCTCATGTATGTTGAAAGCTAAAGCTACTTTTTGACCGGTACCTTGACTACTGCTCACCATCAACCGTGGCGGCTGGGCTGAGATCAGCGGAGTCCTCGGAGGGGGGCTGGCGATTCAGGTTGAACTGGAGGCGCTGGAATGCGTCGGGGGAGAAGGTGGCTTTGCCGAAGTTTGGACTGGTGGCGGTGGCCTGCTTGCTGTCCCAGGATTCCAGTTGCATGGTGATGCTGCCGCGGTCGGCGAAAAATGCGCGGATATCGCCCGCGGTCCGCTTGGCCTGGTCCGCCCCTTCGCTGGACATGTTGATTTCCTCAATGCGATCGAGCGGGACTGTAAGATCCGCATAGGAGGAGGCGAATATCGCTTTTCCATCCGCGATGCTTTTCAATTTTCCGGAGACCTTGTCCGAATTCTCCATCTTGATGTTATCCTCCTTTGCCTTCGCGCTGGCGGTGTGAGCGCTGTCAACTTCACCATCCCAGGCGCTGACCTTGATGTTGCTGATCCTGGTGTAGCCTCCCTGCTGCTGGGTCATAAACATGAGTGAAGTACCCTTCCCGGCAAACTCGGCGGGATCGGTCCATTGCTTGACCATGTTGCCATTGACATAGAGCCAGAATGTCTTGGTGTCCTTGTTCACGCGAATGCCGATATGCATCCTGTCGCGCAGCATGGTATTGCCGGGGAGCTGCACCTGCTCGCCGAAGTTGTTTTGTCCGTTTTGAGACAGGCGCTGGAGGGAAATGAAAGAGCCGTTGAACTGGAACATGTAACAGTTGGTCATGTTATTGTTATCGGCCCTGTCGGAATAGATGGCCACGCAGAGTTGCGAGTTGCCGCGGGACATGACGTCGAGATCAACGCTCGCAAGATTCGGCAATTTTACGTCGCGCCCGATGATGCCGTAATTCGTGGAGATGAGCGCGCCATCCCGATAAGCCCATGCCGTGGCGTTGTTGAAACGGGGGCCGGGCGTCCATCCATCCAGGCTGGTGGGCCCCTGGTAGAGGACGCTGAGGCTGGTCTTGAGCGGAGTGATCGTCCTGACCATGTCGCGGGGGATGATGAGCTTGCCCGCATACCATGTGTCGAGGGTCAGCACCTTGTCATCCAACGAAACGAGAGTGCCGGGGAGTTCGTCGTTGTTCGTGAGCAGGATCGCATGCGTCGGCGGGGTGGCGCCGGGGGGAGTCTTGTGAGAGTCGAGTTTGATCTCCGTGAGATTCGTCGCCTGGAAAACAATCGGGTCCTTCGACTCCGGGCTTTGCCAGCGGACGTTGCCTTCCTTTTCGTAACCAAGGAACAAGCCGTGCAATGAGTCGTTATTCCCGAAGCGCAGCGTATCAGTTGCCGGGGCGGTCCTGTCACCTGCGGGAGCGGCATCAGTGGGTTTCGGCACAGTGATAGGCTTTACGGCCGGCGCCGGAACATCCTGAGGTGCATCGTCGATGATGATAGCGGCATGGAGAAACGGCGTGCCAAGGGCGACAAGCAGGCAGAGAAGAATGGGATGTTTCATAATAAGGGATGTTGTGAGGGGCCTAACGTTCATAGATGGGTAATAACCGGTAATTAAGAGCGAGAGAAAGCAATGATGCAGCCGTGGAAAAGGTGGGGCCAAGCTGTCCGTTCCAACTGCCATCGTCGGATTGGGTGCTATTCAGCGTTGCAATATTAGCGGCATTCCACGGATCAAAAGTCGCCGGGCCACCGCGGAAGAAAGCCTGGGCTGCGTAGTAGAGGTAGTAATGGTAATAGGGATTGTCGTTGGACGCATTGCTTTTCAACCAGGTGAGCGCTGCGCGGTATGTGGTGGATTTTTGCTGCCTTGCCAGGCCAAAAACCAGCACACCGATCGCTGTCCTCGCGGAATCCGGGCCACCGGGCCCGGAATAGCCGATGCCGCCATCGGCGCTCTGGCAACTGGCGAAGAATTTGAGCGCCTTGTTGATGGCTTCCTCCGGCACGCCGATCCCCGCATTCCGCGCGGCAAACAGCGCCACCATTTGCGCGCCGCTCACCGTGGTGTCTGCATCGGGGCTCTCCGGTGAATAGCGCCAGGCGCTATAGGGATTGTGGGATTGCGAAGTGAGGATCATGTCCACGGCTTTCTGCAATGCGGGGCCGATGCGCTCATCCTGCACGGCGCCGTAGCACTCAGCGAGCGCGAGCGTGGCGAAGCCGTGGTTATACATCGAGCTACCGATGTAACCGGTTTTCGCGTCCTGCCTTTGAAGGATGTATTCCAAGCCTCGGTGAACGGTTATGCGATAGGGGCCGGAATTCGGGTCCTCCCCGTGGGCGAGGATACTGAGCACGCAAAGGCCCACGACCGCAGGCTCGTTTCCATATTGAGAGGGCCATGATCCGTCGGCATTCTGATTTTTCACCAAATACTGCAATGCTTTCACATAGGTGCGATCCAGCGCGGGAGAAATGACGTCCTCATTCTGGCTGAACAAAGTCTGGGCCCGGGTGGAAGAACAGGACAATAGCGCCCCTATGAGAGCAACGATGATTTTTTGCTTCACGGCGTTCTCCCTTCCTGCTCGATCGCACGTTGATAGCCTTCGATTGCCTCGCGAAATTCCGCGGGGAGCGGTGCGCTGCCGTTACCGGTAGTCTGGGTGGTGTGGCGTCCTTCATCGGCGGCTCCGGCGCGGCTGCCTGGAATATAGGCATTTGCGCGGTCTGTGGTTCCGCCACCTGGGTTCCCGCCGCCACTCTTGCCGGCGGGGCCGAAGCCCATCATCTGCATCATTGACGCCATGCTTTGCCCGCCTTTTTTCCCGGCGGCTTCAATTGCCGCATCGAGCAGGTTGATCGCATCCGTCTCCGCCGCCGTGGTGGGGTTGCCGGTATCGGGTTTGCTCAACAGCATCCCGGCATCCTTCATCGCTTTCGAAATCGGGGCAAGCTCTTCCGGGGGAAGGGAGGATTCCGGATCGTTCCCGAGCTGGTCGAGGCTCTGCCCTATTTCCTGCTGGCGGGCGGCGGCATCCTTTGCCTCCTGGTGGTAGTGTGAATCGGAATTTTTTTGGTGATCCAGGGTTGTGGTCTGTTCGCGCAAGGCGTCCTCCTGCTGCCTGATCTGCAAGAGAGCCATCATGGTTTTCATGTCGCCGGGCTGACCTTCGCCTTGCTCCGATGGGCCACCTGCTTTTGACTCATCACTGTCGCTGAGTTTGGCGGCCCACTGCTCGAATTGCTTGCCCCAGTCCGTGGCCGATTGGATTGCCTGCACTGTCACATTCTGATGGATTGTTTCGGTGAGTTTTGCCAGGGAGTCATCGGTTTTCTGTGTGTCCATCTCGTGGGAGACATCGCCGTATTTGACCAGTTGGGTGCGCTCAAACAAACGGGTGATTTCGTCCTGCAGTTTGCCCGATTCGCCGCGTGCTGTTTCATGCGATGCGGCCATGCGCTCGACAGTTTGCCGCGGGGCGTCGGGTAGTTGTTCCGTTTTCATTCCGATCGTATCAGGGAGGATTCTTTGGAAATCAGCCACGATGCTTTTTTCGGTGGCAGCGATCTTGCGGAGGCGCGCGGCGATATTTTCAGTCATCAATTTTTCGAGGCTGTTTTCCGTCGCCTTCTGCATCTCGCTCATTTTTTTCAGGATCTCGTCCTCCTGGCTGAGCGCCTGATCGAGCTTTGAGCTCCGGTTATTGGGATCGCTGCTTGAATCGCTGAGGGATTGGGATGCGGCAGGCATGTTTTGTTGGGCCAGTTCATTCATCGCCTCGGCATGCTTTGCCCAGTCCGAAAGAGAGGAGGGGGAGATGTCGCTGTTGCGTGAGGCCTCGCGAACGGTGTCGGCGGTCTGCTGGGCAAGTTTTGCGAGGTCCGCCGCGGTTTCTTTTTGTTCCGAGGACTGGTCCTCCAGTTTCTTCTCGGACTCATCACTCTTCAACTTTTCCGGGGATTGATCGCGGACATTTTTTCCGGCATCGCGCAATGCTTCCTGGCGTCGCGTGAGCTCCTCGAGCTGTGCCATGAGTTTTTCCAGCTTCTCCTGGATGAGGCGGGCGTGTGCTTCCTTGCTGAGCACGTAGATCTGATGGACCTCGGAGAGGGAGGCGGGCCGGTTTGGAAAACGATCGGTGACAGTGGCGCAAAAAGCGACATTGGTATCGGGCGCGATGTGAAGGAGGGCCGGGCTGAAATCGAACTTGCACGTCAAGGCTTTGGCCTGCGGGGAACCGGTGGTGATTTTGCGGGCTTCGAGCGGACCGGGTGTGTCGGTTGTTTTCTGAGGGGCAGTCTGCCAGCGCGCTCCGACGTCGAGAATACCGTAGTCATCCTCCGACACGATCTCAATGTGAACGACCTCATCCTCCAGAATGGCGATGGCTGCCGCAAGGCCCCGGCACTCGACGCGCGGCGCTTCGTCTTCCACGGGTTGCAGCCTTACTTTTGCGGGCGCTGCATTGTCGAGACCGAGCTGGTCTTTCCATGTGAATGTCATCAACGCGGCGGCTTGCGGAATTGCGGGGGCTGTTGAAAATGTGTCCCGTTGCACTTGCAGAGGCACGGAGGGATGGTCCTTCGTTTCCAAGGCGGCGTGGTTCAAGGGGCGGGTGACCTGGCCCTTGAATGTGATGCGGCTACCTTCGAGGAAGGCCAAGGAACCGCCTTCGATTTTCCGGTCGAACGGAGGATAAAGCAGATAGGCGGGTAACTCGATGTGGGCGGTAAGTTGCTTCAACTCGGGGCGGAAGGCAGGCTCGATCCGGATCCCGCGTTTCATGTCGCCCGCGCTCAACGTGAGGATGCCGGGCCCGGTTTGGCCTGGCAATTGCAGGGCAGCGATGCCGGATTTCACGGGGGCGGTGACGGGGGTTTGTTTTTCGAAACTGGCGGTGACCAGGGAAGGATGCAGGAGGGAATTCGCATTCAACTCCACTGCGATCTGGAACGGCTCCCCATGCGGGACCACGATGTGATCGGGCAGGTGGTCGAAGTTTACAAACGTATAACGCGCTACGTTGAAAGTGGGCCATGCCCAGCGCAACAATGCATTCCAACCCGCCTGTGGCGCCACGATGCAAAACAGCGCGGCAACCGAAACCGCCGCCGCGAGACCAAGCATGTAACGGCGCGGGCGCTTCGTGCCGACGGCCTGCTGGAAATCGATCTTTGACGCCTCGGCAGCCACCTGGTTGATCGCGGCTGTGCAGAGCGCGGCCGAGAAATTAGCCGGGCGTTTCGCTTCATCCGCAAGCTCCACGATGCCCAGCAACCTGTCTCCCAGGCGGCGGTAACGTTTTTGCACGAGGCTCGCGAGGGCGGGGAAGGAGCGATTTCCCCAGATCCACCGGCGGCCATAGCCATGGACAAACCAACCTGCACCGGCAATCCCCCCGCCGGTGAAAATCACCCGGATCCAAGGCGGCGTGTCCCATAGCCGGTCGGAAATAAAAATCAGCGCGTAGGATAGAAGCAGCGAGGCCGCGCAACCGCAGACGGCGACGATGGTATCAAAGCGCAGAAGCCGCTTTTCCAGTTCGTTGAACTGATGTCGAAGACCTTCAGGAATGGAGAGTGATCCGTTCATGCGACAGGGTTAGATCATGCCGGAGAGTTTCCTAACTGTCCAATACACC
>Ga0302319_10022940_pt1 | contig 11168 bp, 4 predicted proteins | sample Bog_T0_2_FD_203319 | JGI IMG/M metagenome (GOLD analysis project Ga0302319, IMG submission 203319) | Peat permafrost microbial communities from Stordalen Mire near Abisko, Sweden - Bog_T0_2 | ecosystem: Environmental > Terrestrial > Soil > Wetlands > Peat | place: Sweden: Abisko, Stordalen Mire...
GATTTTAATACGCAAAAACGCACACAGCAGGTAGTATCCGACTTTGTTCAAAAGCTTGCATTATGGAATATCACCAATGCGTCCGCAATTGTAATACGCAATAAAGACCATGCTGTGGTAGCCTATATAGGCTCTGCTGATTTTAACGATATAAAAAACCAGGGACAAGTGGATGGAGCTAACGCACTGCGTTCTCCGGGTAGCGCGCTGAAACCTTTTCTTTACGCCATGTCTTTTGATGAAGGGATAGCAACACCGAAAACAATTCTATATGATGTGCCTTGCAATTACGATGGATACCAACCACATGATTACGACCTTACTTTTAAAGGAAAGGTTACCGTGGAAGATGCTTTGCTAAACTCACTCAATGTTCCGGCGGTTAAAATGTTATCGAAAATGGATGTGAATGCTTATATCGGTTTGCTTGAAAACGGAGGCTGCCATTCCTTGGTAAACCAGGAGAAGAAATTGGGCTTGTCCCTGGTATTGGGTGGTTGCGGGTTAAAACTTTGGGAATTAGCCGGGTTGTATGTTGCACTTGCAAACAATGGCAATTTTTCTCCTTTGCGATGGACCAAAGACCAGCCGGATGGTAAGTCCTTTCAACTTTTTTCAGAAAATGCCGCCTTTATGATTTCTCATATCTTAACAGAGATGTCGCGTTACGATGTACCGGCAAATATGGAAGGTGCGGAAGATTTCCCAAAGATTGCCTGGAAGACAGGTACCTCTTACGGTCATCGCGACGGGTGGTGCGTTGGCTATGATGATAAATATACGGTAGGTGTTTGGGTTGGTAATTTTAACGATGCCGAGTCACCCGAGTTGAGTGGCGCCAGTTGTGCCGTTCCGCTCATGACTAAAATATTCAGCACCCTTAGTGTTTACAATAATTTTAACTGGCTTAAGTTTCCTAAGGGACTGGGTGTGCGTTGGGTATGTACGGAAACAGGAAAAATTCCCGGTACGTATTGTCCCAATCAGGTTTTAGATTACTATATTCCCGGCGTTTCTTCCACCGAAACATGCGACCATATGCAACTTGTTTACGTTGATCAAAAGGAAAAGTATTCTTATTGTAAAACCTGTCTTCCGGCTAAGGGATATAAGGAGAAGCTTTACCCTGATTATCCCCCCGAGATGATTGCCTATTTTGAATTGTATCATATACCGTATCAAAAAATACCGGAGCACAACCCCAATTGTACCAGGGTTGTAAGTGACAATTCACTTTCTATAGAATATCCTGTTAATGGAACGGAGTATTTGCTGATGAAAGACGAAAGCCATGAATTGAAGCTTAAATGCAGCGCTTCCAATGATGTTAGCCAGGTTTATTGGTATGTGAACGACAAGTACATTGCCAGGTCAAAACCGGATGATGCGGTATTCTTTAAGCCTGATGACGGACGTTTGAAGATCTCCTGCACGGATGATAAAGGAAGAACTGCAAACGTTCATATATCGGTAAAAGAAATTTGATATTCACTGTGAAGGGAATATTTACAATTCATTTTGTACCTTTGTAGCAATGGCTGACAGCAACAATATACTTATTACCCTCAGTGCCTTAGTAATCCTATCCTATCTTTACAATATAATTGCGAAGTATGTAAAGATTCCATCTGTTATCCTGCTTCTTGCAACCGGTGTGGGGTTAAAGATTCTGGGTGATCAATTCGCCATTCAACTAAGCGGCGTTCCTTTTTTTCTTAATCTTTTTGGTGATATAGGACTTATCATGATAGTGCTGGAAGGTTCACTTGATTTGGAAGTAACACGGAAAAAGATTCCTTTGGTGGGTAAATCAATTCTTTCGGCAATACTCATATTGGCTGCAACCTGCGGGTTGATTTACCTTGTACTGCATTATTACCTGGCCTTGCCTGTTCGTAATGCAATCGTTTATTCCATCCCTATGGGGGTTATTAGCAGCGCAATAGCCATTCCGTCAGTTACTGATCTGGCTGCACACAAAAAGGAATTTATTGTGTATGAATCTACCTTTTCTGATATTATCGGAATTATGGTTTTCAATTTTGCCATTCTTGATAATGCTTTGTCCACTGAATCTTTCAGGGATTTTTTCCTGAATATTTTATACATCATTATTATCTCATTTATTAGCTCTGCGCTTCTGGTATTTATGCTTAACCGTATTACTACAAAAACAAAATCATTTCTCATTTTTGCCATTCTAATATTGATTTATTCTGTCGGGAAAATATTTCAGCTCCCTTCCCTGCTTTTGATATTGGTATTTGGAATTATGCTGAATAACAACAAATATTTCATTAAAGGCAAACTGGCACAAGTTCTCCATCTGGATAAAATGTCTTCCGTAACAGCCGACCTGAAACTGCTGACTGCCGAATCGGCTTTTCTTATACGTACTTTTTTCTTTATTCTGTTTGGATATGCCATGAACCTTAATTCCATCATATCACTGGATGTAATTATCACAGGTTCGGCTATAATAGCATGTATACTTCTTGCACGTTTTATTTTCCTTTCATTTATTTCGAAGACACATCTTATCCCTGAGCTTTTTATTGCGCCGAGAGGATTGGTGACTGTGGTGCTTTTTTACAGTATCCCCGTCCGTTTTGTATCTTCCGCATTTAATAATGGTATTCTGTATTACGTTATTATTGTCTCCAGCCTTATTATGATGCTGGGGTTGATGTTTACAAAAACTAAATTTTTAGAGGCGCAAGGTGTAATTACCGGGGAAATGGAGAACATGGATGACCCTTTGGGTCTTTCCTAATATTTTTTTTCACCATTTCTTATAACAGTTTACTTTTGCATACTGATTTGAAAGGCAATGAAGATATCGTATAACTGGTTAAGGAAATATGCTGCAACGGAACTTCCGCCGTCTGAAGTGGGGAAACTCCTTACGGAAGCTGGCTTGGAGGTAGAGCACATTGAGCCGTTTGAATCTATAAAAGGCGGATTAAATGGCTTGGTGATTGGGGAAGTAAAGACTTGCGTAAAGCACCCTAATGCCGATAAACTTTCACTTACCACTGTGAATGTGGGAATGGATAAAATATTGAATATAGTTTGCGGTGCCCCCAATGTGGCTGCCGGACAAAAGGTGATTGTGGCAATGGAAGGTGCTATACTGCATCCTGCCCAAGGCGAACCATTTACTATTAAAAAAAGCAAAATAAGGGGCGAATCCTCTGAGGGCATGATATGTGCCGAAGATGAGATTGGCCTTGGTTCTTCTCATGCGGGAATAATGATTTTGCCTCCCGATACTACAATTGGTATGCCGGCCTCCGAATATTTTCAAATATATTCCGATTCTGTTTTTGAGATCGGAGTCACTCCTAACCGTGCTGATGCTCTTTCGCATATTGGAGTAGCACGTGATTTAGTGGCGGCAATCAATATTCATAAAAAGGAACAAAATAAACTCAACGTAACACCCCAGGAAGTATATGATATAGGAAATAAAAATACTTCCGGTGGCCAACCTAGCCAAATAGGTTTCAAACTGGGGATAAGCGAGACAGATATTCATATACAAAGTCCGGAGGCCTGTAAGCGATATACCGGTGCGGGAATAAGCGGGATAGAAGTGAAAGAATCTCCTCAATGGTTGAAGAATTATTTATCTGCCATCGGGTTGCGCCCAATCAATAATATAGTAGATATTACCAATTTCGTGATGTTTGAAACCGGCCAGCCCCTTCACGCATTTGATGCCGACAAGATAAAAGGGAATAGGATAGTGGTGCGTAAAGCCAAACCGGGTGAAACCATTGTAACCTTGGATGGAATTGAGAGGAAACTGAAACAAGAAGATCTGCTTATTTGTAACGATAGCGAGGCTATGTGTATAGCAGGAGTTTATGGAGGCAAAGACTCCGGTGTAACGGAAAGCACTAAGAATATATTTTTGGAAAGCGCTTGCTTTGATGCTGCCCATATCCGTAAAACTGCCAGAACCCATGGACTTCATACCGATGCTTCTTTTCGTTTTGAGAGAGGCACCGATGCGAATGCCACACTATATGCCCTGATGCGTGCCATTAATTTAATGCAGGAAGAGAATAAAAAAATTACGGTTTCAACCGTGCAGGATGTATATCCTATTCCGGTGGAAGAAAGGCAGCTTGTTTTTTCGCTTTCGTATGCCAATAAATTAGCCGGGCACTTTATTGCTTCCGAGAAAATGGAAGAAATAATTACGGCAACAGGCATTAAGGTATTGGATAAAAATCTGGAGGAGTGGATGCTTTCCATCCCTACTTATAGAATGGATATTACCTGCCAGGCAGATATTGTAGAGGAAATATTACGATTTTACGGGTATAATAATATTCCAATTTCCGGAAAATTGAATATTCCTTTAGTCCCTTCCGGGCAAAAGAAGCCCCATGAAATTATCGATAAGATAAGTAATTTTCTCAGCGCATCGGGCTTTTCAGAGATCATGAATACATCCCTGTCTTCTTCAAAATTTGAAGGAGATGAAAATAGAGTCCGCATTGCAAACCCACTTAGTATTGATTTGAATATCTTGCGGGGTTCCCTGCTGTTTAACGGATTAACAAATATTGCACTTAATCATAATAATAAGCAAACGGACTTAAAACTTTATGAATTCGGAAGAAGCTATCACAAGGATAAGGATGGAAAATACAAAGAAGCCGAGCACCTCTCATTATGGATATGCGGTAGCAAGACTCCCCTTTCATGGAATAACAAAGAACAGCCTGCCGATTTTTATCAGCTAAAATCTTATATCGACGCGATTATTGAAAAAATGACAGGTGTTTTGCATCCTATTGAAAAAAATCTGAATGCCGATGGAGTATTTAGCGATCAAACCAGCATTTTATTAAAATCAAATGAAGTGGCAAGGATAGCCAAAGTTCATCCTGAAGTACTGTTACACTTTGGAATTAAAAGCGAGGTGTTTTTTGCCGATATTAGCTGGAAAACGCTGCTTCAGCAAATCCCCATCGGGTTAAGTGTAAAAGAAATAAATCGCTTTCCTTCAGTAACAAGAGATTTGGCACTGATTATTGATAAGGGTATTCCATTTGAAATGCTAAAGGATATTGCAACTAAAACAGAAAGGGAGCTTTTGAAAGATATTTCGGTATTTGATGTTTATGATGGTAAAGGAGTAGAAAATGGCAAGAAATCCTATGCCTTAAGGTTTATATTGCAAAGCGATATTAAGACATTAAGCGATAAGGAAATTGATAAGGTAATGGAAAAGCTTACAAAAGCTTTTACTGAAAAAGCGGAGGCTGTAATACGTTCTGCCTGAAACTTCATAGTATCTTCATATAGAGAACGTAATATTGGTAATAAGTAATCAATAAAAAATAAAACTGTCATGAAAAAGTTAATTGTTATAGTTATGATAGCCTCTTTTACAGGAGCAGTCATTGCACAGCAGGCCCCGGTACAAAGCCATGATCGTCAAGCGCATGTTGACAAGGACAAAAAAGAAAAGAAAAAGAATCATCATCATCGCCGTCATGAGCATAAGCCGACTGACAAGAAATAATTGATCTGAAAAGATAGAAGAAGGGGGGCACTGCCTCCTTTTTTATTTCATTTGGTTATGAATAACCGAATAGTTATACGTTTGTTCTACCGCTTTCAGTATATTGGAAAGCGTGTCTTCCACTTTAAGTGATTTATACATAAGGTTATTCCGGAGCATGCTGTCTTTCTGGTAATTATAAAGCCCTTTTACTTCATTATCTACCATTTGCAGGCACCATGGGTTTTTCTCAATTTGGTATACATCGTTTAGGTAATTAATTGCATAATGGTTGACAGATGCACTAGTATCAAAAACATTTGTTCCAAATGAGAAATAAGATTGGGGATAGTGCAGATACTCTAAAACAGAAGGCATAATATCGATTTGTTGCATGGTAGTATGCGATTTGCCTTTCAGGTTAGAGTGGGGCCTATAAAAAATAATAGGTATTTCATACATACCCAGACGATTGGAATAATACTTGTCTGCACTGGGTCCTGCATGGTCTGCGGTTATCACAAAAAGGGTACTGTCATACCAGGGCATTTTTGAAATAGTCTGAAAAAATTGTTTTAAGGAAAAGTCACTATATTCTATACATTTCATCATAGGTATTTCTCCTTTTTTTTGTACAAACCTATTTTTGTACTTAGCAGGAATTGAAAACGGGTGATGCGATGAAATAGAAAAAATAGCTGCATAAAATGGCTGGTGCAATGTATCAAGGTTTTTTGCAAAATATTGGAAATAGGGTTCATCCCATATACCCCAGTTGCCATCATAATCGGCATTGTTATTATATTCTTTCATGCCATAGTAATAACGGAAACCGCCCTTCTTGCAGAAAGTGTCAAAACCCATGGTGCCATTGTGACCGCCATGAAAAAAGGCCGTAGTATAACCTTGCTTGTCGAGTAAATCAGCTATACTGGTAAAACCATCAGCGGTATAAGGAGATGTTATGAAAGCCGTATTCATCCAGGAAGGAAGGCTTGCCACCACTGCCGGAATACCCTCAACGGATTTCTTTCCATCCGAAAAAGCATTGTCGAAAACAAGCGACTGTGAAATAAGAGAATCAAGAAATGGTGTGTGTGTACCATGCAGATTATTAAGCGCGCCAATATATTCTTTCGACATGCTTTCCATAATGATAGTTACCACATTCAATTTCCTGAAAGTTCCTTTGGAAGGCTCATGCTTTGTAGAATAGTATTGTTGCGGATTAGATAATAGGGTAGGATCATCCAATACCGGCCGGTAATAGGTAGTAATAATGCTGTAGGGACTGTTCATTACCAGGGGTATATCATGCGGACGGGCATAGTCAATTGTATCAAGGGTGCTCATAGGTTTAAGCTGCCAGCCTCCCCGCCAGCCCAATATAACCAAGCCGATGAAAACAATGTAAGATGCAACGGTAAAGGATGTAACAGGGTGTTTTTGTTCCGTAACGGAATTTTTTATATTCTTTTTCCCTGCCAGGTTATACATAAAGTAGGTGAATACAATAAGCAAGATCCATAGAAGAATCATAAACCAATAATCTTTAATAACAGTAGGCATTACATCTGTTGTATCATCACCACCGCCTAATCCGAGAAATTTAAAAATATCGCCGGTGGAACGTTTGTATACAAAAGGGAAAAATACCGTATCTCCAAACTGGAAAAAGAAAGCTATGCTGTTGGTGAGCATATACACCATTTTTAATATCGACTTGCGGTAAAAGCTTTGCTCACTTCCCCATGGCAAAAGGCTTAGAAAAATAAATAAAATATTGGTTATTAATATAGCAGATATATCAAACCGCAAGCCAGCAAAAAGATAATAGCAGAATTTCGAAAACGGCATTCCAGAAAAGTAGGTAGCATTGTAAATGCGGAAAATAATACGGCAAAGCTCATAAGGTACGAGCAATATGGTTAACCGTTTTACCAACAACCTTACATGAAGGGGGATATTATTCATCTTTAAAGACTACCTACGCTGATAAATTAGTTATTTCATATCACCGATTACACGAGTTGCTTCGAATAATTCCGGGTCTTTAGTCAGCCTTTTCAGCCAACTGTTTTCTGTTTTAGCTTCATTCGTGTCTGCATGCATTTTATTTTTTTCAGCTGTTGTAGGTCTAAATACTAATTTATAATTACCGGTAACACCGTAAAAGTTGAAGTCTTTGTTTTCTTGCCGCGATACGCTGTCTTTTTCTTTATCAGTAGCCGAACTCATATCAAGTATTGCCTTTGCATTAACGCCGGAAACACTTTCAAACGGTAATGCTCTGCTTATAACATTAAACTTTTTGTTATAATCCGTGCGTTGTTTTTCAGCTTTTCTGAATTCATCCAGGTTTAAAGAAAATATCGAACTATCCCGTTCATTTTTTAAGCTATTCGATTCTTCTTTTATAAGGTTAAATATGGAATCGTTGCTTGTACGTTTTTGACTTTGGTCCGAGAGATATGCCATATCAGGGGCATGGCTCCATTCTTTATAGTTGGCAGGGGCTATTTTATCCCAACTAAGCGGATAGTCTGCATCTTTCTCTTTCTCATAGATATATTGATAGGGGTCGGGCATCAGTACATCCGGCATAACACCATCTTTTTGTGTTGTTCCGCCGTTAATCCGGTAAAATTTGCTGATGGTTATTTTTACAGAGCCGAGTGGTTTCAGGTTATCGAAAGAGGGGGGAAGCTTATCATCCAGCGTAAAGATTTGTTGCACGGTTCCTTTGCCGTATGTTTGAGAACCCATTATTACACCACGCTTATAATCCTGTATAGCCGCAGCGAATATTTCAGAAGCCGAGGCACTGTATCCATTAACCATGACCAATAAAGGGCCTTTATATTGGGCTGCAGAATCGGTACTTGAAAGGGTTTGGGGTTTCCTTCCCGGGCTTTTTATTTGTACAATAGGTCCCTGAGGAACAAATATTCCTGCCATTTTTACAACATCTTGTAATGAACCACCGCCGTTGTCGCGCAAATCAATAACAATGCCTTTAACGTTTTCTCCCTGCAGTTCTTTTACCAGTGCTCTAACGTCATCCGAACATCTTCTGCCTCCTGCACCGTCAAAATCGGTATAAAATTCAGGTAAGCGGATATATCCCATTTTTTCTCCGTTGCTTTCAATAACAGCAGCATGGGCATAGGTATCTTCCAGGTGAATAACATCCCTGATTAGCGATACTATTTTAGTGGATGTGCCTGATTTTATAGTCAGCCGAACCTCTGTTCCTTTTTTGCCTCGAATAAGTTGCACAGCCTTGTCAAGCCTCATGCCTTCAATATCCACCGGCTCTCCTTTGCCCTGAGCCACCTTAAGAAAAACATCGCCTTCCTTCAGTTCCCCGCTTTTCCAGGCAGGGCTTCCCGGTATAACTTTTTCAATAGTTATTTTTCCGCCTTTATCTTGCAGTTGCGCTCCAATACCTTCCAGCTGCCCGCTCATGGATATGTCAAAATTCTTCCGCTCTTCCGGCGCGAAGTATTCGGTGTGCGGATCAAAACAATTGGCAACCGCATCAAAAAACTCAGAAATCTTGTCTGTATCATTTACATCAGCAAAGTTCTTAAAATCGTTTTTCTGTGCCTTTAAAACCATGGCCCTGGCAGAATCTTCCAGTTTCGCAAACGGTTTTGGCTTATAAGAAGTGTCCTTTTTTTCCTTTGCTTTATCCTCATCATTCAACATATCAGCAAGGTCAACAAGCGCTTCGTATTTTATCAGTTTTCTCCAGCGTTCATGCAATTCCTTCTCGTTTTTTGGGTAGGGAACTTTACTTCCGTCATATTGAAAATCTTCCTTTACTGTAAAGTCAAATGGTTTGGAGAGGAGTTCTTTCACATATACGGAATCTTCCCCAAAACGCTTATCCCATGTTTTGTTTACAAGGTCATAGAACTCAAATGTTCCCTCGTTGATAGCCGTATCAATAGTATATTCATAGGGTTTGAACTTATCAATATCTTCTTGTGTAAAGTAAAGTTTATCGCTGTTTAAGCGTTTAAGGTAAAGTTTATATATCCGGTTAGAAAGTGAGTCATTAACCTGCAAGGGGTCAAAATGTTCGCTTTCAATACCCGAAACCATAATTTGAAGGATGGCCCTGCGCTTCTCCGATTTAGGAACAGGATGCAATACGGCGCATAACAATAATCCGGAAGTTAATAACAATAATACTATAAAGGCAATCCTCGTTTTTTTCATTTTTGTTGGAGTGGTTAGAATGTCAAAGATACTTCTTTTGCAGAAGCTCTGAATATCATTAATTTCATAAAAATTGTTAATCTAAATAGCGTAGGATTAACCTACTACTATGTTTACTATTTTATTAGGTACTACTATCACTTTCTTTATATTAGCTTCTTTTATCCATTTTTTTGCATCTTCGGATGAAAGTACTTCTTTTTCAATCTGTTCCTTGGTAAGTGTTAAGGGCAATTCCAACATAAAGCGCGTTTTACCGTTAAAAGAAACAGGATAAGCAAATGTATTCTCTACCAAATAAGATTCTTCAAATTTTGGGTAAGAAGCTTTCAAGATAGACGCAGCATGTCCTAAATTACTCCAAAGCTCTTCGGCAATATGCGGGGCAAAGGGAGAAAGGCATAGTAACAAGGGCTCTAAAATGGCACGTTTGTTGCATTTTAAGTCATGTAGCTCATTTAAGCAAATCATAAAGGCACTGACTGCCGTATTGAAAGAAAGTCGCTCAATATCATCATCAATTTTTTTGATAGTCTTATGCAGGCTTTTTAGTTCGGCTGCAATAGGTTTCTCATCCGATACATAAAACTCTCCTTTCTCGTTGAAAAACATTTTCCAGAACTTCCGTAAGAAGTTAAACACCCCGTTTATACCTTGTGTGCTCCAGGGTTTACTCATTTCCAACGGCCCCAAAAACATTTCATACATGCGCATGGTGTCGGTCCCGTATTGCTCAATAACATCATCGGGAGTAACTACATTCCATTTAGACTTTGACATTTTCTCGACTTCGCTTGTAGTAAGGAATTCTCCATTTGAATTTCTTTTTACTCGTTCCATAGCAGGTTCATTTCTCCACTTCCAAAATTCTTCAATATCTAACTTATTTTCTTTTACAAGTTTAATATCAACCCTAATCATAGAATAGTTTTGGTTGTCTTTTTCTATTATATCTGCAGAGACATAATGATTTTGGGCTTTATCATAATATGCAAAATGTGACACCCCCTGTATCATCCCCTGATTTACCAGCTTTTTAGCCGGTTCTACAAAAGGAACTAAACCATAATCTTTCAGAAATTTTGTCCAAAAACGAACATAGAGCAAATGCCCTGTGGCATGTTCAGAGCCACCGATATAAAGGTCTACATTTTGCCAGTAGTTTATAGCGTTTTTGGAGGCAAATTCCTTATCGTTATTCGGGTCCTCGTAACGCAAATAATACCATGAACTGCCTGCCCAGCCCGGCATAGTTGTGTATTCGTAATGGTATTGGCCTTTGTATTTCCAATCGGTAGCCCTTGCCAAAGGTGGCTCTCCTGTTTCCGTCGGTTGGAACTTATCTATCTTCGGTAATTCTATAGGCAAATCACTTTCATCGACAGGGTTGGGGATATTGTCTTTATAATAAATAGGGATA
>Ga0302319_10022941_pt1 | contig 11167 bp, 7 predicted proteins | sample Bog_T0_2_FD_203319 | JGI IMG/M metagenome (GOLD analysis project Ga0302319, IMG submission 203319) | Peat permafrost microbial communities from Stordalen Mire near Abisko, Sweden - Bog_T0_2 | ecosystem: Environmental > Terrestrial > Soil > Wetlands > Peat | place: Sweden: Abisko, Stordalen Mire...
TGGGCGGAGGCCCATTGGATCAGGTTCCGCATGTCTGCGGCGGTATCGGTGAGATACGCCTGCATCGCGATCCCGAGGTGGGGGTAGCCGGCGAACGCCGCCTCGGTGAGCATGCGCTCGAAAAGATCCAGGGTCAGGTCTTTCAAGCTGTAATGCTCCATGTCGAAATTGATGAACACACCGCGCTCCCTGGCCAGGCGCAGGATGGGGCGAAGTCTCTCGCTGAGATGCTGGATGGCATCCTCCGGAGCGGCTGCATGGATTTGCGAGTAGAGGGCGGATATCTTGACGGAAACATTGACCCTCGGGATCGGCCCGTTGCCGCCGATATCGAGCTGTGGGACATCCGTCCAATATTCCGCGGCATCCGCGAGCTGGGAGATGAGCCGGAGATAGTTTTGTTGGTAGCGCTGGGCCTCCGCCTCGCTGAGGACCGTCTCGCCAAGGATATCGGCAGTAAAGGTGAGCCGCTTCTCGCGAAGCCGGCAGAGCTTTGGGATGGCCGCCTCGGCGCTGGCGGCGAGGATGAAGTTGTTGGCCATCTGCCGGACGCCCATGCGGGCACCGAAGGCGAGCAGGGGAGGGAACTTCGCACCGAGCTGAAGCCCGGCGCCCATCGGCCAGGGGAGCGCGCCGCCATTGAGATAATCGCGGGCATGGCGTGCGATCTCGCGCGGGTCCTGGAGCGCGGGCAGCACATCGACGAGCCGGAAGAGCTGGACCTTCAATTCCTCCTGGTCCATGGACCAATCCATGAGCCGCCCGGTCAGGTTGCCGCGGCTGAACAGGCGCGGCGTGCTCCCCTCCATCCGGGCGAAGATTTCGCGCCCTTTTTCCTGGATGGCGGGTTCAATGCTTTCCACGGACGGAAAGCTCTCATTCTTGGACGGTTCAATCCAGTGATTTTGGCCCAAGGGCAGAATGAACCACGGAATTCGCGGATGACACGGATTGGGAGGGGACGAGTGCGGGTGTCGGGGGCGAGTCAAGAGCACTGGAATGAACCGACGGGCTCTCTTTTAACCGCAGATTTTCCCAGACGAATCGGAAGAATGATGCAAGCTGGATACATGGGGTGCGCGCCGATAGTTATTTGCTAATCTGTGTGCATCTGCGGAAAGCTGCGGTTAGAAAGAGCCCCGCTCCCCGCATCGCCTGCTTCGCTCTCGTCGCCGACTTCCACCCGCGTGCATTCCCCATCCGTGTCATCCGTGGTTCATTCCTCCGGATTCACTTAGTCCGTCCCCAGCTTCTGCGCCAGCAGACTTAGAAATAACCCGACATCCGTAACCACTCCCACGGATTCCAGCGACCCGCGGTCCGCCAATTTGGTTACTACCGCCGGATTAATATCGATGCACGCCAGCCGGACCCCGGACGGGGTCATATTGCCGACGCCGATCGAGTGCAGCATCGAGCCCAGCATCAGGATCATATCCGCGCCGCGGACCAGCCGCGTGTAATCATCCTGCGCCTGGATCAAATTCATCTGCGTATCCGGCAGCGGCCCGTCATCGCGGATGGAGCCCGCGAGTGAAAACGGCACCCCCGCGCGCACGCACTCATAGAACACGCCGCGCGTCAGCACCCCCTGCTCGACCGCCTCGCGGATGCCGCCGCAGCGGCGGATTGTATTGATCGCCGCAAGGTGATGCCGGTGCCCATGGTCCACCGGCGCCCCGCGCACCAGGTCGACACCCAGCGACGTGCCGAGCAAAGCCTGCTCGATATCATGGACGGCAATCGCATTGCCCCCGAGCAACGCTTGCACATAGCCGTTCCGGACCAGTGCGGCCAGGTGCTCGCCTCCGCCGGTATGGATGACCACCGGCCCGCCCACAACGACGATGCGCCCTTTTTGCTCGCGCCACCGGCGCATCTCCCACGCAATGCGCTCGACCACCAGGTCCACGCGGCGCTCGCTGGAGACCCCCGCGCCCATGAAAGAGAACTCGTGGTCGCCATTCGCGGAAGCCTTCGGCAACTTACGCACCGTGCGCAGCCCGTCGCTTCCGGTCACGACAAGGTCGCCCTTGCGCAATACGCGGAACAGGCAGCAGCGCACCTGCGGGTACGCCCCGGGCTCGACGACCACCACGCCGTCCATGCGCTGGTTGCGGACCGGGATCCACTTTCCACCAACGCGTACCTCCGTGGGGTAAATGGTCGAGGCGTAAAAATCATCCGGCGCGACCCCATCCATCGGCGCGGGCGAGAGAACGGCATCCACCTCCTGCGCCGAAACCCGCTTCGCCCCGAGCGAAAGCAACTGGCTGATAATCCCATTGAGCCGCGTGTCCGATGGCGCCACGATCCGCATCTCCGCGCGGGACGTGCTCGATTGCTGTTTGCCCAGGTCGAAATTGACGACCTGGAACGCCCCGCCGTTCTCCACCGCGACATCGACCGCTTTCTCCAGCAACCCGGCGTGAAGCAGATGCCCCTCCAGGGTGACAAGCCCCTCGCGCACGGTTGTCGATGCGCCGGGGTGAGCCGGCGCCGGATTCGTCAATTTCAGCACGAGGCATTTCGCCGCGCCGCCGGCTTTCATGAATTCATCCAGCGGCGTCTCGATGACCTGAAACCCCGCGTCAAATAGCCGCTGCTTTAGCTCCGGACTGGCGCTGTTCATCACGATCTGCCTGCCAATATTGACCATGTTACAGGCGAAAGCCGCCGCGTCGCTGTCGCCGATGGCGATCCGTTTTTCCAGCGGCACCAATTGCTCGATCTGTAAAATGGAATCCGCATCAAAGGCGCGCGGGTAATACACTAGGTAACCGCCCTCGAGCGGGCAGAGACACGTATCCAGGTGATAAAACCGCTCATCCGCCAGGCGTAGCGAGACCACGCGCAGGTCCAGCGTTTCCGCCAGAGCCGGATGACTGCCAAGGTCCGTCCGCATCCCATATCCCACCCAGATCAAGCCGCGCTCGGGATCCAGCAACGCGTCCCCTTCGCCCTCGAACGGCGCATCGCCAGACAGATCGGCGATCTCGAAACCGGCCCGTTGGAACCAGCGCTTGAAGTGCTTCCGCTCATCCTGCCGCTCCCGGTACAGGAACCGGCTCACGACCACCTTCTTTTCCAGCACGAAACCGCCATTGGCCGTGAACACCATGTCCGGCAGCCCGGGCGCGGGCTCGACCAGTTCCACGTCCACAATTTCCTTCAGGCGGTCCCGAAGGCCCTCCCATTGGCGCACGGCATTGTCCCGTGCCACCCGGTGGATGTTTCCCGCCATCCATGGGTTGATTACGTATTCCACACCGTAGTGCGAGGGGGCGCACATCAGAACCCGGTTTGCTCGAGTCATGCCGAAAGATACGGCTGCCCGGAGTCGATGCAACGGGGGGAAGCCTCCGAGCCCTGATTTTCTTTTCTCCGCGTTCTCCGCGCCTCTGCGTTAATTTGCGCAATGTCATCGCCGCTATTTCTCAATCTGCGGAAATCTGCGGAAATCTGCGGTTAAAAAGAGCGCCGTCCACCTACCCCTCAGGCGTCTCATTTTGATCCAGCAGGACAGAGGACGCGAAGACGCCGGAGAGAGAGGCCAAATCTTTGGCATTCCCCAATGGCCCCGGATACTGTTCCGTAGGTACGCAGATGAAGCCGTTTCGCAATCTCGCGCAGACCAGCACCCCGGATGGATCGAAATTGACCCTGCACGAGCACGACGGGGAATTTTTCCTCAAGCTCAACGGGCGCCAGTTGATGAGCACCACCGCGACCTCCTCCGAGCTGCTGCTGGCGCAATTGCCCTGCGACGGCCTGCGCGGCCGGGCGGACACCTGCGTCCTTATCGGCGGGCTGGGCCTCGGTTTCAGCCTCCAGAGGGTGCTGGAGCTGGTGGGTCGCCATGCCCGCATCCAGGTGGCGGAACTGCTGCCGGAGGTGGTGGCGTGGAATCGCGATTTCCTGCGCGAAGTCAATGGCCGCCTCCTTGAGGACCGCCGGGTCGAGGTCATCACCAGCGACGTGTTCGATGTCATCCGGCGTGCCGGCCCCGCCGCTTATGACGCAATGCTGCTGGACGTGGACAATGGCCCGACCTCCATGGTCCAGGCGAAGAATGTGCGAATCTACAAGCGGCGCGGGCTGGAGCTCATCGCCCGGGCGCTCAAGCCCGGCGGCAAGGTCTCCTTCTGGTCGGCTGTGCCGGAACCGGGATTTATCCCCCACCTGGAACACGTGGGGCTGAAGGCGGAGGGATTCCCCGCGAAATCCCATGAGCGTGCAAAGCGCGACGCGCACATGATCTACCTCGCGGAGCGGCAATCCACGCGGTGATGGCGCGCACTCGGCCTGACAATGCGCTTCTCCTGCGCAAAAACGTCCCTCCCGGCAAAATATCACAGTTGCCATACCCACGCCGGGCATCATAAAGCTATCAGCGTGGCCGGAGGCGTCCCCCAGATATCAACGTAACCCACCAGGAACCGGCCTGCCCCCGCCGCTGCAACCCTACTATCCCATTCCCATGAAACTATCCCATATCCTTCCCGGTCTGGCCCTGTGCGGCCTCATGCTGGCCGGCTGCAATCAGTCCAGCACTACCAGCACCGATTCCGGCAGCCCCGCCCCCGCCGCGGACAAGCCCGTCCACCTCGCTTTCCTCACCAATAATGCCGCCAACTTCTGGACCATCGCCCGGCGCGGCACGGAGCAGGCTGCCAAGGATATGCCCGGAGTAACCGTTGATTTCGTGATCCCGAACGCCCCGACCGCCGCCGAGCAGAAGAGCAAGATCGACGATCTTCTCGCCAAGGGCGTGGATGGCATCGCGATGAGCCCGGTCGATCCCGCCAACGAGGTCCAGATGATCAACGATGCCGCCAAGCAGGCTCTCATCTTCACCCAGGACAGCGATGCCCCGGCCAGCGACCGCACCTGCTACATCGGTACGGATAACAAGGCCGCCGGGCGTCAGGCCGGGGAGTTGATGAAGCGGGCCCTGCCGAATGGCGGCAAGATCATGGTCTTCGTCGGCAAGATCGATGCCCAGAACGCGAAGGACCGGTTCGAGGGCCTCAAGGAGGCGCTTGCCGGCTCGAATATCCAGATCCTCGACGTCAAGACCGACAATACCGATACCGCCAAGGCCAAGTCCAACGCCTCCGATACCCTCGTCACCGTCCCGGATGTCGCCGGCATGGTCGGCCTTTGGAGCTACAATGGTCCCGCGATCGTCAGTGCCGTGAAGGACGCCGGGAAAGCCGGCCAGGTCAAGATCGTCTGCTTCGATGAAGAGGACGAGACCCTTGCCGCGATCAAGGATGGCTCCATCTTCGCAACCGTAGTTCAGCAACCCTTCGAGTTCGGCCGCCTCGCCATCACGAACATGGCCAAGGTCGTTCGCGGCGATAAATCCGTGGTCCCCGCCAACCACACCATCATCGTCCCCACCCTCGAGATCGACCAGTCCAAGGTCGATGATTTCAAGAAGAAGCTCGACGTCCTCCTCGGGCGGACCAGCTCATGACGGTGGACCGCAGCAAGTGACCGCCGAACCCGAGATCCGCCCACCACGTCCGCTCCTCGAGCTGCGGGGCGTTACCAAGCGTTTCCCCGGTGTCCTCGCGCTCAGCGAGGTCAGTCTCGAGATTTACCCGGGTGAGATCGTCGCCTTGATTGGCGAGAACGGCGCGGGGAAATCGACCCTGCTCAAAACCCTCGGCGGCGTCCATCAGCCGGACGAAGGCGCCATCTTCATCGATGGCAAGCAGGTCACCATCCGCTCCGTCAATGATGCCATGGCCCACGGCATCGGCTTCATCCACCAGGAGCTCAATGTCCTGGATAATGTCGATATCGCAGGCAACATCTTCCTAGGGCGCGAGCCCGTCTGCGGCGGCCCGCTGCGGCTTATCGACCGGCGCAAGATCCACGCCGACGCCGCGAAGTACATGAAGCGCCTCGGCATCGACGTGCCGACCGATACCCGGGTGGGCGACCTCCCCATCGCCTTCCAGCAGATGGTGGAAATCGCCAAGGCCCTCTCAATGGACACCCGCATCCTGCTGATGGATGAGCCGACCTCCAGCCTCACCCTCAGCGAGACCGAGACCCTGCTGAAAATCACCCAGGACCTGCGCGCCCAGGGCGTCAGCATTATCTACATCTCCCATCGCCTCAGCGAAGTGAAGCAGATCGCCGATCGCGTCGTCGCCCTGCGCGATGGCAAAAACGCTGGCGGCCTCAGGCGCGAGGACATTGGCCACGAGCAAATGGTCAAGCTCATGGTCGGCCGCGACCTCATCTACCGCAAACCCGCCACCAGCCCATGCGGCGATCCCTGCATCGAGGTCCGCAACCTCCGCACCCAGCGTTACCCGAAGCAAGCCGTCTCCTTCTCGCTCGGCTGCGGCGAGATCGTTGGCTTTGCCGGCCTGGTCGGCGCCGGCCGGTCGGAGGTCGCCCAGGCCATCTTCGGCGTGGATCGCCCCATTTCCGGCGAGATTGTCATGAATGGGCGGCCCCTTCCCGCCGGCTCGCCAAGGGTTGCCATCCGCGAGGGCATTTATCTCGTGCCGGAAGATCGCCGTCGCACCGGTCTCGTCACCTCCATGACCATCCGGGAAAACATCACCCTCCCCGCCCTCGGCCGCTATGCTGATGCCGGCTTGCTGAAATTCCGCAAGGAGCGCACCGAGGGAGAGCGGCTGTCGAAGGAGTTGCGCGTCAAATGTTCCTCCATCGAGCAGCGCGTCTCCACCCTCAGCGGCGGCAACCAGCAGAAAGTCGTTTTAGCCAAGTGGCTCGCCCTCGAGCCGAAACTACTCATCTTTGACGAGCCCACCCGCGGCATTGATGTCGGTGCAAAGGCCGAAATCTACGACCTCATGCGGGCCCTCGCGGAGAAAGGCGTCGCCGTCATGATGATCAGCAGCGACATGGAGGAGGTCTTGGGTGAGAGCCAGCGCGTCATCGTCATGCACGAGGGCTCTATCGCCGGCCTCCTTGACCGCTCCGAGTGCAGCGAGGAGGCCATCATGCGCCTCGCCGTCGGCCATCACGACACGCCCGGCCTCGAATAATTAGTCCCATTTTTCATGAAGAAACTATTCCTCAAGCGAGAATTCGGCATTTTCATGCTGCTGGTCGTGCTCTGCTCGGTCGTCGCGATGCTCAACCATCGCTTCCTCAGCATCCCGAATTTGCAGAACACCGGGCGCCTCATCGGCATGTTCGGCATCTTCAGCATCGGCACCGGCCTCGTCATCATCACCGGCGGCATCGATCTCTCCACAGGCTCCCTCATGGCCCTCATTGGCGTGCAATTGGCCATCCTGCTTGTCGATAAACAATGGCCATGGCCCGCGGCAATACTCGCCGTGATGGCCCTCTCCTCCCTCCTTGGTCTCGCCCACGGCATCCTCATCACCCGGCTCAAGCTCCAGCCCTTTATCGTAACCCTGTGCGGGTTGCTCATCTATCGCGGTGCCGCGCAATTCGTTGCGCAGGATGAGACGAAAGGGTTCGGAACCCAGAAGGGATTCGAGCTGCTCCAGCAGATGGCAACCAAGTTGACCCTCGGCGTTCCCAATCCCCTTATCCTGATGACGATCATCGCCATCATCATGTGGATCGTTCTGCACCGTTCGGTCTATGGCCGCTATCTCTTCGCCGTCGGCCAGAATGAGGCCGCCGCCCGGTACTCCGGCATCAACACCCGCAGCATGATCACCAGCGCCTATGTCCTCTCAGGCTTCTTCGGCGGCGTCTCCGGCATCCTCTTCGCATTCTACACGAATTCCATTTCCCCATCCTCCCACGCCCAGAGCTATGAGCTCTACGGCATCGCCGCCGCCGTCCTCGGCGGTTGCAGTCTGAGCGGTGGCGAAGGCTCCATCCTCGGCATCATCCTCGGAACCGCCCTCCTCCGCGTCCTCGAGAACCTGGTGATCTTGCTAAACATCCCCAGCTCCCTGGACTTCGCCGTGATGGGCACCGTCATCCTCCTCGGCGTCACGGCGGATAAGTTGTTGAAGAAGAAGTAGCGCCCCTGGCTCGCCAGGCTGGCGGGGCGAGACGATCCCGCAAATGGGGGACCCGAAGGATGAGGCCGGCAGGTCGAGTCAATCTCCCGTTTGGAACCTCTTTCATCGAGCGCAGCGAGCAAAAGAGCGGTTCACCGGCAGCGCGCGGAACGCGAGCCAATCCCAGCTTGTTCACCTGTCCTTACCGCTCCCCCTTTGCTACCTTTGCTCCCTTCCGTCCAAATTCCGTCATCGTCAAAAGGCGTTTAACGAGCTTACCGCACCAGCGCTAAGACCACCCGATCCCCAATATTTCCCCTTGACGATAGTTAGCTTCCTTATTATCTCCCTTCCTGACGATTCGGTTCCTAACTGTCTCGCCGCCCTATGCCGCTCCTGATGCTCAAGGATCTCCCACGCTACGACTGCCTCATCAAGGCCGCCGAGCGATGCCCCACGCTCCAGCCCAGCGCCTGCGACGCTTTTCTCAATCTCCTGCGCACCGGCGATGACGTCTTCGCCGTCGTCGACCGCTTCCTTTCCAGCCACGATATCAGCCAGGGCCGCTTCACCGTCCTCATGCTCCTCGGTATGGAATGCGAGGGCGACGCCCAGGACGACGCTCCCGCCACCCCGGCCACGCTCGCAGAAATGGCTGGCGTCGCCCGTGCCACGATGACCGGCCTCATCGACACCCTCGAGAAGGACCGCCTCGTCGCCCGCGAGCCCGATCCCACCGACCGCCGCACCATCCACGTCGTCTTGACCAGGGAAGGCCGCGCCGTCCTCGACGCCATGCTACCGGATTACTTCCAGTGCGTCGCAGATATCCTCAGCCCGCTCTCCGAGACCGAACGCAAACAACTTGTCCGGCTCCTTCAAAAAGTCCAGGCAGCCCTCCCGGACGTAAAGACCGCAACGCTGGGAACTGCTTAGACAAACCCACATCCTTCACGCCAACCCCGCGCGCAAGCGTGTACTTGAACCTGAACTTGAACCTGAACTTCTTTCTCCCCGCCGCCGTACTTCCCGGCCCTCCTTCTTAACCCGCTCCAAACGCCCATGCTAAAAAGAATGTCACTCATGTTGCTGGCGATGTTCCTGCTGATCGCCGCGCTCGCCTGTTACAAGGTGATTATGATCAAGGCGGCCATCGCCAAGTATGCCTCCTTCGGCCCTCCGCCCGCCGCCGTCACCTCCAGCATCGCGAAAGCCCAAAGCTGGCAGCCGGTCTTGAGCGTCGTCGGCTCGATGCGTGCCGTCAACGGCGTCCTCGTCAGCACAGACCTCGCCGGCATCGTCGCCCAGATTGCCTTTGAATCCGGCCGCGAAGTCAAGAAAGGCGACCTGCTCGTCAAACTCGACACCCGGCAGGAGGAAGCCGAACTCAACGCCGCCCAGGCCCGCCGCGAGCTCGCCCGCATCAGCCTCCAGCGTGAATCCGATCTGATCGCCAAGAAAGCCGTTGCCCAATCCGACTACGACTCCGCGGAGAGCGAATTCCGCCAGGCCGACGCCGCCGTCGAGGAATCCCAGGCGCTCATCGCGCGCAAGACCATCGTCGCCCCGTTCGATGGCCTCGCAGGCATCCGCCAGGTCGATCTTGGCCAGTACCTCAATGTGGGCTCGACCATCGCCCCGCTCCAGTCCATCGACCCGATCTATGTCGAGTTCAGTATCCCGCAGCAGGACCTGCCTCAAGTCGCCGTCGGTAAAAAGCTCCGGGTCCGCGCCGATGGCCTCGAGGGCCGCGAATTTGTGGGCGACGTCACCGCCATCGACTCCAAGATCGACGAGACCACCCGCAACATCACCGTCCAGGGCACCGTGCAAAACCCCGATCACGCCCTGCGTCCGGGCATGTACGTCAATGTCGATGTCCTGCTCCCGGAGCAGGAGGGCGTTGTCGCGATCCCCTCGAGCGCAATCAATTACGCGCCGTATGGCGACTCTGTCTTCATCGTGAAGGACTCCACCACCCCGGGCGCCGATGGCAAGCTCGGCAAGGAGGTCGTCCAGCAATTCGTAAAACTCGGCGCCAGCCGGGGCGACCAGGTTGCAGTCCTCAGTGGCGTCAAGCCGGGTGACGAGGTCGTTACCTCCGGCGTCTTCAAGCTCCGTAGCCACGCCCCGGTGATGATCAACAACAGCGTCCAGCCCGGCGACAACCCGAACCCCAATCCGCCGGACACCTAGTAGTCGTCATCGAGACCATTCAAGAAATGAAACCATCCTTTGAACGCCCGCCTTTATCATTGGGCCGGAGGCCCAGCCCGAAATTAGCCGGGGGTGGAGCGAAGCGGAACCCCCGGATAGCGATCGCCACGTATCCGCCCCGGCAGGGGCGGTAGAAATTCGCCAGCTATGAGATTCACAGACCTTTTCATCCGCCGTCCGGTCGTGGCCACGGTGGTCAACCTGATCATCCTGCTCGCGGGCTATCAGGCGATCCACACCCTCAACGTCCGCCAGTACCCGCGCAGCGACATCGCCGTCGTTACGGTTACCACCACTTATGTCGGCGCCAATGCCGACCTCGTCCGCGGCTTCATTACCACACCCCTCGAGCGCGTCATCGCCAGCGCCGATGGCATCGATTACATGGAATCGACAAGCGCGCAGGGCCTGAGCACCATCTCCGTTCATCTCAAGCTCAACTACGATACCAACGCCGCGCTCACCCAGATCCAGGCCAAGATCGCCCAGGTCCGCAATGACCTCCCGCCCGAGGCTGAGGCGCCCGTCGTGGACCTCGAGACCAGCGACAACCAGTTCGCTGCGATGTATCTCAGCTTCTACTCGGATGACCTCGATCCGAACCAGATCACCGATTACCTCACCCGCGTCGTCCAGCCAAAGCTGACCGCCATCAGCGGCGTCCAGCGCGCCGATATCCTTGGCGCCCGCACCTTTGCCATGCGCATCTGGCTCAAGCCCGACCGCATGGCCGCCCTCAGTATCTCCCCATCGCAGGTCAGCGCGGCGCTTGCCGCGAATAATTATCTCTCAGCCGTCGGCGCGACCAAGGGCTCGATGATCTCCGTCAACCTCGTCGCCAATACCGACCTGCGCACCCCTCAGGAATTCCAGGACCTCGCAATCGCCCAAAAGGGGAACACGGTCGTCCGGCTCAGGGACGTGGCCGACGTCGCCCTCGGCGCGGAGAGTTATGACGAGGATGTTCGCTT
>Ga0302319_10022942_pt1 | contig 11167 bp, 10 predicted proteins | sample Bog_T0_2_FD_203319 | JGI IMG/M metagenome (GOLD analysis project Ga0302319, IMG submission 203319) | Peat permafrost microbial communities from Stordalen Mire near Abisko, Sweden - Bog_T0_2 | ecosystem: Environmental > Terrestrial > Soil > Wetlands > Peat | place: Sweden: Abisko, Stordalen Mire...
CAACAACGAGGCCGAACGCGACGGCCGGATGATGAAGCTGCGGCAGAAAATCTCCGGCGGCTTCCGCTCGCTCGACGGCGCCGCCGACTTCGCCGCCGTCCGCTCGTTTATTGCCACCGCCAAGAAGCAGGGCTGGAAAATCCTCGACGCCCTAACCGACGATCCCCAAATCCTCGCAAAAGCCCTCCGCCTATCCTGACACCAAATGTGAACCTGGGCAGTTACGAAACCTTTACTCTCGAGGGCGTGGGAAAGGACGAAAAAGGCGCGGGACTGGCGGCGGCGGGACGGTTTTGTTCAATTGCCGGCTTCAGGGCGAAATGAGCTGGGCGCCCGGTATGCAGCCGCGCGGTCGGTTGGCCTCGGATCACGTGGCCTGGAGCAGCCCACGGGTGTAGCCGAGGCAGAAGGCGAAGAAGCGCTCGCGTCCCGGATCGACGTCGGACAGGGGCACGTGGTCGGGGCAGAGCACGCCGTCGTAGCCGACCTCGCGATAGGCTCGGATCGCCTGGGCCATGTCGACTGTGCCCTCGTCCGGCATGGCCTCACGAAAGTCGAGGTAGCCGCCGGAGATGTTGCGAAAGTGGACCATGAAGATCCGTTTCTGCGGCCCGAACTCGCGGATCGCTTCGAGCACCACCGCATTGGGGTCCTTCGACATCTCGGCGATGGTGCCCTGGCAGAAGTTGAAGCCGTGATAGGGGTTCTCAGGATCGAGCGCGATAAAGCGGCGAAGCCCGTCGAGCGAGCCGAGCACGTGATGCACGCCGTTGAGCCCGCCGACCGGATAGGCGGGATCGTGCGGATGGCAGGCGAGGCGCACCTTCGCCTGCGTGGCGGTCGGCAGCAGCGAACGGACGACGAATTCGATCGCCTTCCAGCCGTCGGCCTCGGAAACGCCGCCGATGTTCGACGCCATGACCTGACCGCCGGCCTCCGGGGTCGCCATCGAGGCGGTGGGGCTATGGACCCCGCCGTGGCCGTCCTCGGGCAGGACAGTGCCCCAATAGGAGAAGCGGGCGTCGCTGTCGGGCGCGTATTCCTCGGCCTTGAAAGTCGAACACTTCATGCCGCCGCGACCGTCGGTGACTCCGGTGCGGGTGATGCCGACCATGGCGACGGTGTATTTCAGCATCGGGACGCCTGCCTCGCCGGCGGCGCGGATGTTCTGACGCAGTCGCTCCGCGGCAGCTTCCGCCTTGGGGCGATCACGCACGCTGTCGAGCAGGATCGAGCCGACGTCGAGCGCGAGGCCTTCGAGCTTCATGCCGAAGCTCTCGATACGCGCCTTCTGCGCCTTCAACCGCACCACGTCCCAGGAACCGTCGTCTTTGCACACATCGCGGTTGGGTCGGGTGTCGATGACGATGCCCTTGCAACCGAGCTGCGCGGAAAGACGCAGCCGCTCGTCGGTGGGATTGATGAGCTGTTCGCCGATATACATTGCAACGCTCCTCAACGTCTGTGAGTTCAAACGCCGCCGCCGACGCGCTCGATCTTGCCCATGACGAACAGGAACAGGAAGGCGGCGACGATGCAGTGAGCGCCGACGAAGAACAGGCCGGCGCCATAGCCTCCCGTCGCCGCGACGATGTAGCCGAAGACGATCGGGGTGACGATGCCGGCGACGTTGCCGACGCAATTGAAGATCGAACCCGCAAGGCCGATCGCCTCCTTCGGCGCGGTGTCGGAGACCACCGCCCAGGTGCCGGCGCCCGCCGCTACGCCCTTGCCGTAGAAGGCGAAGGACATCAGCGCGACGATCGCGACATTGCTGTCGGAAATCGCCGCGAGCACCAGAGTGGCGGCCGCCAGCATGCCCAGGATATAGGGGGTTTTGCGCGCCCAGGAGACCGACCAACCCTGCTTGATCAACCAATCCGAGATGATGCCGCCGGAGATGCCGCCGAGGAAGCCGAAGATCGCCGGGGCGACGGTGGCGAAGCCGGCGTTGAGGATCGTCATGCCGCGCGCCTGGACCAGATAGATCGGGAACCAGGTGATGAAGAAGTAGCTGAGCGCGATGATGCAGTACTGGCCGATGTAGGCGCACCACAGCATGCGGTTGTTGAGCAGGCTCTCGACCAGCGCCAAGGTCAGCCGGGTCTGGTTCTTCAGCTCGTGGGCGTCGTCGACGTCGATGAGGGCGCCGCCCTCGACGAGGTAGTCGAGTTCGGCGCGGTTGACGCCAGGGTGATTGCGCGGCGTATTCATCACCGCCTGCCAGACGAAGAAGGCGACGAAGCCGATGGCGCCGAGCACGAAGAACGGCCACGGCCAGCCGAAGCTCGCCACCAGCCAGCCGGCGAGCGGCGAGAAGATTCCTACGGCGAAATACTGCGCCGAGGCGAACAGCGCGGAGGCGCGACCGCGTTCCGACCTCGGGAACCACATGGCGGTGAGACGGGCGTTGGCCGGGAAGCTCGGCGACTCGATCAAACCGAGGGCGAAGCGCAGAAGGAAGAACAGCGTCAGCGCTCCGGTGACGCCGACCCCGAACGCGCCGACGAAACCCATCAGGAAGGTGGAAAGCGACCACAGCGCCAGCGTCACGCCATAGACGGTCTTGGTCCCGAACCTGTCGAGGATCAACCCGCCCGGGATCTGGCCGACCACGTAGGCCCAGGAAAAGGCGGAGAGGATGTAGCCGAGGTGGATGGTCGAGAGGCCGAACTGTTGTTTGATGCCCGAACCGGAGATCGACAGGATCGACCGGTCGGCGTAGGCGACCGTCGACAGGAAGAGGATCAACATCAGAATCCAGATACGGACCCGGGTCTTCTTTTCCGTCGCAACGACGACGCGTGGGGCTGTCATGTCGGTCATGATCTCGGACCTTTTCGATGTGCCTGGCGTCGTGCGTCAGATGGGATTGAGGGCGGGGCGATGGCCTCCTCTACGTCGAGATCGTGGTCGGCCGACAGCGTATCGTAGTCGCATGCGGCGCGCTCGGCGACCGCCTTCGGCACGCGGCGCGCCACGACAAGGCGCGGCTTCGCCTCGATCGCGAACGAATTTGCACTGACCTGGGTCTTCCGGTCCATTAGACTTCCCTCCACGCGATGTCGGCGTCGGGGCTCAGCGGCGGACACGGAGGCAACGAGGCGTCCGGCGCGGGCGAAGCGCAGCACGTCAGGCGCGACGCCGTTTCGTGAGCATTCCCTCACCCAGGTCCGGGCGTCCTTCCCGAGGGAAGGCTGCTCCGTCCAAACAAACTCTAAGTATTCGTCCGATGTCTGTCCAAGACTTCTTAGGCATCGATCAATGTCAAATACGCATCGATCTCGGTCTGCGGCCTGACGTCGCGGCGAGGCATATTCGCCAGACGAGACTGTCAATGACGTCAAGGACAGGAGTTGACGCACTTCAGGCGTCGTGTGACGTCGCGCGTTCAAGCAACGAATATTGGATTCGAAATTCTGGTTGCCGGAAGCCGCGGTCGATGGCGCTCAATTCCGGCGCCGTCGTTTTGCAAACTTTGGCTCGACGGCGTCGACAGGGGCGCGTCCGTAACAGCGAATACAGGAACTCAGCCGCCGATCGAGGTCGAGACGCCCGCTGTTTCACCGGCTCTGGCGCAGCTCTCGGGCGCAAACCGCGGGGCGACGCCACGACGCGCCCGGCTCTTCGATCGCCGCCGAACATCGCGCCCGCTAGAGCGTTTCCTGCTCAAGCAGAGCCGTTTGTTGCTCCCTCCCCCCTTGATGGGGGAGGGAGTCTGCGCTGCGACTCTCATTGTTCGGATACCGCTCTAGTCCTCACGCCAACGACGAAACTCCGACCACTCCCCACCCGTCATATCGCGGGAAGCGCCCGAAGGCGCTCGAACGCCCCGGGTCTTCCCGAGGCGTTCGGCGGAGGCGAACTTACAAGTTGCCCAACAGATCGTTGACGCGCTTCTCTGCGGACGTCAGCGCCGCGTCGACGCTCTTCTGACCAGAAATGCCGGCGACGAGTTCTTCGCCGATGATATCCTGAATCGCGAACTGGCGCTGAACTTCCGACGGCAAAGGCTGCCCGAGCTTGGCGGCCGCAAGATATGTGCTGCGATGCGGCAGTGCCCTGAACTTCGCGGAGTCGATCACTGCCTGGACCGACGGCAAATGTCCGGTGCGCGACCACTCGAAGTCGTTGTCGAAGTAGAACTTCAGGAATTCCGCGATCGCCGCCGTTTGCGCCGGCGTCCGCTTGGCGTTCGACACCGCCCAGGTGTGGCCGTCGGCATATTGCGCATGTGCGCCGGCAAACAGTTGCGGATACGGGTAGACCTCGTAGCCGCCCTTGTTGAGAGCGGTTCCCGGCTTCTTCGACTGCGCGTCGTAGTCGCCGACCACCCAGGTGCCGTTCATATGCACGCCGCCTTCGCCGCCGAGGAAGGCGGTGATCGCGCCGGAATAGTCGAGCGCCTTCGTCGTCAGGTTCTCGTCGTAGAGTTTCTTGAACAACTCGACGACGCGCTTGCCCTCCGGCGTGTTGAACTTGACATGCTTCGGATCGGCGAAGAAGTCCGAGTTCTGCTGGAACAGGTAAGTGTAGAAATTACGCATAAACAGCGCGGTTTCATTGCTGAAGAACTGGATCAGATAGGGCTTGCCGGTCTTCGCCTTGAACTGTTCGGCTTGCGCGATGAATTCGTCGGGCGACTTCGGGAAGATCGGCTTGCCGTCGGCATCGACCAGGCCGGCTTGTTTGAACAGGTCCATGTTGACATGGAACAGCATGGTCCAGGTGTCGATCGGCAGGCCATAGAGCTTGCCGGCCTTGGTCGCGCCGCGTTGTGCGGCCTCGGTGAATTGATCCGGCGTGACGTTGACGGTCTTCAACAGATCGTTGAGCGGCAGAATCAGACCTTTCAACTGATAGTCGGATAGCGCCGATTCGTGGATCGTCACCAGATCCGGCGGGTCTCCGGCCGCGAACTGGGCGTTGAGCTGATCGTAGCCGGGCCATTCGACCGTCGTCACAGAGATATGCGCGTCGGGGCTGGTCGCGTTGAACTTGTTGATCAGCGAAGTGATGATGCCGCATTCGCCGACCGCCTTGGCGACATCGGTATTGGAGCCGAAGTCGGCTTCGCAGGCGCCGAAGAAGCGCTGCAGCTTGATTTCGGCCTTATCGGCGGCGAACGAAGCTGTCGCCATCGCCATTGCGAGCGCCGAAACGGTGACCGTGGCCAACATTTTGATCGTCTTCATACGCTTTCCTCCTTGTGTTCCCGTTCGGCCTGAAAGCCGACAGGGTTGGGCGCAAAGGCTCTTTCCGGGCCGTTGCTCTCTCGAATTCGGCCGGCCCAACCAGACCGCCGAAGAACCCGGCGTCGCCTATCTCACCGCCGCGCCCGACACGGCGGTGACGATGTATTTCTGGAAGAACAGATAGACGATGAAAATCGGCGCGCCCGCGAACACGGCTTGCGCCATCAGGAAGCCGACGCCCTCGGACTGGGCGAAGTTGACCTGCATGGAGGCCATGCCGACGGTGAGCGTGTACATGTTCTTCTCGGTCGCGGAGATCAGCGGCCAGAAGTAGTCGTTCCACGACAGCAGGAAGGTGAAGATGCCGAGCGTCGCCTGCGCCGGCAGCGTCAACGGCAGCAGCACCTTCCAGAAGATCTTGAAGCGGCTGGCGTTGTCGATCAACGCCGCCTCGTCGAGTTCCTTTGGAATCGCGCGGAAATATTGCGTCATCAGGAACACGCCGAACGCGTTCGACAGCCCCGGCAGGATGATGCCGTGATAGGTGTTGTGGAACTTCAGCAGGCTGAAGATCTGGTGGCGGGCGACAATCACCGCCTGTTCCGGGACCGCGAGGCCGAACAGCACGACGATGAACAGGATGTTGCGCCCGGGGAAGTCGAGACGGGCGAAGCCGTAGCCGGCGAGCGACGAGAGCAACAAAGTGCCGAAGGTTAGTCCGACCGAGACGATCAGGCTGTTGAGGATCCAGCGGAGTACGCCGCCGCCGTAGAGGATGTTGACGTAGTTGTCGATAATGTAGGGCGGATGAAACACCGAATTCGGGTTCGCCATCACTTCGTGATTGTCTTTGAGCGAAAGCCCGATCACCCACAACGCCGGCGCGATCATGGCGATCGATAGCGCCAAGACGGCTACGAGAATGATATGGTCGCCGAAGCCGCGCCGGGCGGCGCCTGGAGTCGAGCGGGCGCTCATGATCGGTCTCCCGCACTACGGCTGGTCAGAAATTGGATCGTCGCCGCCGCAAGGATCAGCACAAACAGCACTTCCGAGGCGGCAGCGCCCATGCCGACGTCCCAGCGGCGGAAGGCGAGATCGTAGATATGCAGCACGATCGCCCGGGTCGTGTTGTTGGGGCCGCCGCGCGTCATCAGCCACGCCTGGCCGAACAACTGGAACTGCATGACGATCTGAATGATCACCACGAGCACGAAGGTGCGGCGGATCGACGGCAGCGTGATCGAGATCAGCGTTCGCCAGCGGCTGGCGTTGTCGAGGGCCGCCGCCTCGTAGATGTCGGCGGGAATCTGCTGCAATGCGGCCAGAAACAGCATCATCGGCAGGCCGATGCACCACCAGATCGTGGTGATCGCAATGGCGATCATCGCCAGATTGGGATCGGTCAGAAAGCTCGGGACTTCGGAGCCGAACAACTTGTAGATCGCCGAGAGCAATCCATATTGCGGAATGAACACGAACCGCCAGATCAGCGTGACGATGGTGACCGAAAGCACGGACGAGGAAAAGAACAGGCCGCGCAAGATCGTCGCCAGGCGCGAATTCGAGTTGAGCGAGAGCGCCAGGAACAGGCCGAGCAGCGCCAGCGTCGGCACGGTGAGCAACACGAAATAGAAGGTGTTGCCGACCGATTGCAGAAACACCGCGTCGTTGAACAGCCTGAGATAATTGCCCAAGCCGATGAACGGCCCGTTGGTGAAGATATCGGCCTTGTGGAAGCTCAGCCAAATCCCCCAGAACAGCGGGAACACCAGCAAGGTGACGAAGAAGAACAGATAGGGCGCGACGAACAGCGCATTGCGCCAGTCGGGCGCGTTGGCGCTGGCCGTCCTGCGCCGTTTGATGGAAGGGGCAGACCGAGCGGTCATGGCGCGCTCCGCAGCGGCAATGCGACGCCCGCGGCGTCGAACAGATGCGCTTTGGCGCCGTCGAAGCCGAGGCCGACACGGTCGCCGACGCGCAGTTTCGTTTGCGCAATTTCGTTGGCGATCACGGTCTGGCCGCCGGGCAGCCGAACGTGGGCCAACGCTCGATCGCCCAGTCGCTCCAGCACGTCGATAACACCGTCGGCGTCGCCCTGCCCTTCGCCGGTGACGCGAACCGCCTCGCAACGAATGCCCAGCGCCGCCGCGCGCCCGGCGTCGATCGGATCGACGCGCGTCGACAGGCTCAAGGTTCCGTCGAGTCGGATTTGCGAGCCCGTCGCGCCGCGCACGTCGAAAAAGTTCATCTGCGGCGTGCCGACGAAACTGGCGACGAAGCGCGTCGCCGGTTGGTCGTAAATCTCCATCGGCGGACCGATCTGTTCGATACGCCGGTTGTTCATCACCACGATGCGTTCGGCGAGCGTCATCGCCTCGATCTGATCATGGGTGACGAAGATCATCGTCGCGCGCAACCGTTGATGGAGCTGAGCGATTTCGATGCGCGTGCGCGCGCGCAGCGCCGCGTCGAGATTGGACAGCGGCTCGTCGAACAGGAACGCCTTGGGCTCCTTGACCACGGCGCGGCCGATGGCGACGCGCTGGCGCTGGCCGCCCGACAGTTGGCCGGGTTTGCGGTCGAGCAGATGGTCGATTTCCAACATTCGCGCGGCCGCCGCGATGCGCTCGGCGATGACAGGGGCGGGAGTCGCGAGATTCTCCAGGCCGAAGGCCATGTTCTGGCGCACCGTCATATGCGGGTAGAGCGCATAGGACTGGAACACCATCGCCAACCCGCGCTTGCCCGGCGGCAGCGGATCGACGCGCTCGCCGTTGATGAGGATCTCGCCGTCGTCGATGCCCTCCAAGCCAGCGATCATTCTGAGCAGGGTCGACTTTCCGCAGCCGGAGGGGCCGAGAAAGACCACGAACTCATGCGCGGGAATCGACAGCGAAAGGTTTTCGATGACCTTCAGAGGGCCGTAGGACTTGCTGACGTTGCGAATGTCGATCTCGGCCGTCACGACTTCGTTTCCTCCTGCGCAGCCTTTTCCGGCGCGCCCATGATCTTACGACGCCTGCAATCGGACCATCCGATACGAAAGGCGTTCGGCGTTGAGGGTGAGGCGGCCGTTGGCGATCCTTCCGCCTACGCCCGGCTTGGGCGTCACCTTCAGGGGCTCGGCCGCGGAGTTGGCGGCTCGCAGATCGGATTCCGCCATCACTTGATGGTCGAGGATCGCGAACGGAGCGGAAAAGCTCTCGAGGCTGATTTCGACGTCGTGCGCCGCCTCGGAGCGGTTGACGATGAACAAGGTCAGTTGTCCCGCCTGCGCGTCGTGGACGGCGGCGACGTCGAGGCAGGGAACTTCGCCGAGATCGGCGACTTTGTAGGTGGGGCTTGCGACCTCGAGATCGAGCGCGACCCCACGGCCGTAACGCGAGGCGAATAGATAGGGATAGAAGATCGTCTGTCGCCAGGCCGCGCCGCCCGGCGTGGTCATGATCGGCGCAATCACGTTGACCAGCTGGGCGAGGCAGGCGATCTTGACCACGTCCGAGCGGCGAATGAAGGTGTTGAGGATCAGGCCGACCTGCAGCACGTCCTCGAAATTATAGATGTCTTCCAGCAGCGGCGGCGCGGCGGGCCAGCCGTCGGCGCCTTCGAGAATTCTGCGGTCCTGTTCTTCGGAATGATACCAGACATTCCACTCGTCGAACGAGATGTGCACCTGTTTGTGCGAGCGCTTCTTGGCCTTGATGAAGTCGATGACCCCGGCGATGGAAGAAATATACCGGTCGAGCTTGACGTTTTCGGCCAGATAGCTCGCCGTGTCGCCGGCGCGGTTGTTGAAATACATGTGCAGCGAGATGTAGTCGACCTCGTTGTAGGTGTGGTCGAGGACGGTGGCTTCCCACTGCGGGTAGGTCGGCATCTTGGCGTTGGAGGAGCCGCAGACGACGAGTTCGAGCGACTTGTCGAAGGCGCGCATCGCCTTGGCGGTCTCGTGGGCGAGGCGTCCATATTCGTCGGCGGTCTTGTGGCCGATCTGCCATGGCCCGTCCATCTCGTTGCCCAGGCACCACAGCTTGATGTCGAACGGCTCCTTGCGGCCGTTCCGGATGCGCAGATCGCTCCAATAGCTGCCACCGGGATGATTGGCGTATTCGAGGAAGTTTCGCGCCTCGTCGAGGCCGCGCGAGCCCAGGTTGACCGCGTACATCATCTCGGCGCCAACGGCGGCGCACCAATCGGCGAATTCATGGACGCCGACTTCGTTGGTCTCGGTGGTGTGCCAAGCCAGATCGAGCCGCGCCGGACGCAGCGCTTGCGGGCCGACGCCGTCTTCCCAATTGAAAGCGGAGACGAAATTGCCGCCGGGGTAGCGTACGATCGGCACGTCGAGTTCGCGCACCAGATCGATGACGTCGCCGCGCATGCCCGCGAGGTTGGCGGTGGGATGTCCGGGTTCGTAGATGCCGGTGTAGACCGCACGACCGAGATGCTCGATGAACGAGCCGTAGAGCCTCGGATCGATTTCCGAGATCGTGTAGCGGGCGTGCGCCGTGACTCTAACCGTCATCTTGACACCATTAAATCACGATATCTGATACACATCATATATTATGATATTTATAAGATGCGCCGCGGTCTCGTCAAGAGGCTTTCGATCAAATTTTGGACTGAGAAGGCGCGCATTTGTGCGTTCTTGACACGGACTTTGATTTCCTTGAAGAATCTATATATCGGTGTTTGTGATGTTATTCGCAGCGCAGGCGCAGCACCACGTCCTGGTCGTAATTGCCGAACCCGCGGCCGAATATATTGATCCCGCCGGGATGGGCCGCCGTTTCGCGCACGCCAATGCGCACCCTGATCGAGTGATGACCGAGCAGGTTGAGCGCGGAGAGGCTGACGTTGGAGATACGCACGCCGTCGACAAAGGCGCCGTCCGCCGACACGCGCCAGCTCTTGAGTTTGCCGTATTGCGAGCCCTTCAGTTTCCACCAGGAAGGGGTGTAGACACCCCGCTGGTCGCCGAAGTCGCCGGGCGACGTCCAGGTGCCGACATCGACGCCATTGATCGCCAAGGTAATGTCGGACGGCCAGTCGGCGCTGGTGCCGGGAACCTCCGAACTCAGTTCCATGACCACTTCCAACTCGCGAACGTTGGTGTTGGCGAGCCGCGCATTGTTGGGAAACTGGTACTCCACGTAGCCGCGCGTAAACCACAGAAGCCCGGCTTTCATGCGGTCCGGGTCGAGAAACGAGCCGGGCACGTCGAGCAGGCCGATGATGCCGTCGGGAGAACACAGGCCGCAGGGCGCCGTCACTTCGAAGCTGGTGTAAAGGCCGATCGGCATCGACACTTCGATGGCGTCGGCGTCGGTCGAGCGAGTGTCGCTCTTGAACACCAACAGCACTTCTTCGGCGGCGGCAAAGCAGATCTTCTGACTGCCTTTGCGCGCTTTCTGCGTCTCGGTGCGGATGAGCCCGCCGTCTTCCAGCAGTTGCACGTTGGTTGAGACGGTCGACTGCGGCAACGCCAGTTCGTCGACGATCTCGTTGACGTTCATCGGTCCCTTCTTGTGCAGCAACTTGAGAATGCGCACGCGGACCGGCGAGGCCAGGGCCTTCAGCGTCGCCGGGTTCGTTTCGGGATCGATAACGAGAAAATCGCGACTCATTTTCGGTTCGGCGCCCCAGTGAATGCAATGGCGCGTAGTCTATATCATGAATGCAGATATTGAAAGTGGCGTCAAAAGTTCGTTTCCGGCCCTCGGAACTTCGGCCGGCTCGGGCATACCCGAATCCCCGCCGCTGTTTCGAACGATCGCGCTCGACACGCTCGATAGCCGGCGTCCCGTCGCAATGTGCGCCACGAAAGATCGGCCGTTGGGCGCTCGCGGAGGTTGGCGAGGATCAGATAGGCGTCGCAGACGTGACTGGTGAGGCTGCAATATTTCTGCGCCTCATAGAGCTTCGCGGTGGCGATGATCGCCAGCGGGTTTTCCTGGCCCTCGATG
>Ga0302319_10022943_pt1 | contig 11167 bp, 9 predicted proteins | sample Bog_T0_2_FD_203319 | JGI IMG/M metagenome (GOLD analysis project Ga0302319, IMG submission 203319) | Peat permafrost microbial communities from Stordalen Mire near Abisko, Sweden - Bog_T0_2 | ecosystem: Environmental > Terrestrial > Soil > Wetlands > Peat | place: Sweden: Abisko, Stordalen Mire...
GCAGAGCCCGGTTCGCCGCCAGACGCACCTTGACGTCCGCGAGCTGGCTCGCCGTCGGCAGATGCCCGAACAACAAGAGGTACACGACCTCTTCGAAGGTCGAATTCGGAGCGAGGTCGGCGATGTCGTACCCACGGTAGGAGAGCCGGCCCTGCGGACCCTCGACGCTGCTGAGGCCCGTGGAGCCGACGACCACACCCTCCAGACCGCGGTCGACGATCGTTGTTGCCATTAGGACCGCTCAGCTTCGTAGGTTGCAGGCGTTTTCCATGCATGCGCAGACCGCGAACTGCCGGACCGCCGTTCAGGCTCCGTGCAGGACGGCCCGCGCGTGCGTGCCGCCGCCGGGCCGCGGAAACGCGTTGAAATCGAGCGCGAGCGAACGCACGATGAAGAGGCCGCGCCCCGCTTCCGCAAACGCATCGGCTCGCAGGTGGCCGGCATGGGTCACGCCGCGGCCGCGCCCGCGGTCGAGCACGCTGAGTACCGGAAGCGGCCCGGACCGGTCGAGCGCGATCTCGCACGGCCCCGGCGCGTGGCACACCACGTTGGCGAGCAATTCGACCAGCACGATCTCCGCGTCGTCGGCCTGTTCCGCGCGCCCGCCCCCTTCCCGCAGGGCCGCCACGAACTCGCGGCGTGCCGCCCCCGCAGCCGCCGCGTCGCCGGAATCGAAAAACCAGCGGCGCGCGCCGGGAGCGCCTGCCTCGACGGCGAGCGTGAGGATCGCCACGTCGTCGACCGCGCCCTCGACGAGCACGCTCTTGGCGAGCGCGTCCGCCGGGTTCGCGGCCAGCGCGACGGTCGATCCGGCGAGCGCCTCGCGCAGGCGGCGTTCGCCTTCCACGAGATCGTGGCTCGCCTCGGTCAGCCCGTCCGTGTAGAGCGCGAGCAACGACCCCGGCGCGAGCGGCGCGTCGGCGGCTTCGGAATCGCCTTTGCGGCGCAGGCCGAGCGGCAGACCCGGCGCCGCAAGCTCGCGCACCTCACCCTGCGGACCGCGCACCAGCGGCGCGGGATGGCCGGCCGAAGCGTACGCGAGGCGCGCAGTGATCGGATCGTAGATGCCGACGAACGCGGTCACGAGCCGGTCGGAACCCTCGCTGCGCAGCGTGCGGTCGGCCGCGTCCAAGATCGCGAGCGGATCCGCATGAACCTGCGCGGCGCCGCGGATCGCCTGGCGCATCGCGACCATCTCGACCGCGGCGGAGAGGCCGCTGCCGGAGACGTCGCCGACCGAGAGGAGGATGCGGCCGTCGAGCAGCCGCAGCGCGTCGTACCAGTCGCCGCCGACCTCGGCCTCCGGCTTGCCGGCACGGTAGATCGCATCGAAGCGGAGGCCGGGGATGTCGGGCAGGGCGGCGGGCAACGAGGCCGATTGGAACGCGACCGACACGCGATCCGCCTCCTCGAAGCGCCGGCTCAGCTCGGCCTCGGTGCGCTTCTGCGCCGAGATATCGGTGCAGATGCCGAACCAGCGAACGATCGTCGTACCGTCCTCCGCGAAGAGCGGCGTCGCGCGCGCGAGAAACCAGGCGTAGGAGCCGTCGCGCGCGCGCAGCCGCAGTTCGACTTCGAAGACGCCGCCGCTGCCGGAGCTCGCTCGCCACGCGGTGCGAAGCGCTTCGACATCGTCGGGGTGGACCGCGGTTTCGAGCCCGCCCGCGGAGAGCGTGGTACGCGAAAGTCCCGTATACGCGAGCCACGGGGCGTTGAAGTAGCCGCCCATCCCGTCGCCGTGCCACGACCAGACGAGCTGCGGAATCGCTTCCGCGATCGCGATGGCGTCGCGCTCGCGTGCGACCGCGCCGCCGCGCCGCACGCCGCTCACGTCGGCCGCGGCCGCGCGCACCAGCACGCGCCGATAGTACTCGACGAGCGCGACCACGGCCACGAACGTCGCCACGAGCAACCCCGCGTCGAGGAGAAACGCGTTCGTCGAAACGTCGTGGCGCAGCACCGCGTCGAGCCCCACGAGGAGCGGCGCGGAGACGGCGGCGAGCACGAGCGTGAGCCGCAACCCGAGCACCCGCCCGATCAGGAGGAGCGGCACGAGCTCGAGCGACGCGGCGTTCAACTTTGGAAAGGCGATCTCGACCGCCACGATCGCGATCGTGATGACGAAGGCGAGCGCGATGCGATACACGCGAACGGATTGCGGTGCCGCCGTCGCCACGCTCATGGGTGCCGTCATCCGCGCTGCTACGGTACGTCGACGAGCGCGCGCCCGCGCTCGAGCGCCGCGCGCACGAGCCGGTCGATCAGCGCGTCGTAGGAGATGCCCGCGGCCGCGCACTCTTCGGGGAAGAGGCTCGTGGGCGTGAGGCCCGGCAGCGCGTTGATTTCGAGAATGTACGGCCGGCCCGAATCCGTCACCAGCACGTCCGTGCGCGAGTAGTCGCGCAAGCCGACGAGCCGGTGCGTGGAGAGCGCGAGCATCTGAATGCGGTGCGCGAGATCGCGGTCGATGCGCGCGGGCACTTCATGCCGGCTCGCGCCGGCGACGTACTTCGCATCGTAGTCGTAGAAGTCACGCCCTTCGGGCACGATCTCGATCACGGGCAACGCCTGCTCGAAGAAGACGCCGCACGAGAATTCGCGGCCGTCGACCAACTCTTCGGCTAGGATCGTCGAGCGTAGTTCCGAGATGCCGAGCATCGCGCGCGACCATTCCTCGTGCGTGCGGACGAGCCGCACGCCGGCGCTCGAGCCTTCGCTCCGGGGCTTCACCACGAGCGGGAGGTTGAGCGAGCCCGGTAAGAGCGGCAACGTCCCGCCCTCGAAATCGAACGTGTCCCACGCGGGCGTCGGCAGGCCTTCGGCGGAGAGCAGTTTTTTCGTCAGGTGCTTATCCATTGCGAGGGCGCTCGAACGGAGGTCGCTGCCCGTGTACGGCACGCGCATCCAGTCGAGGATCCCCTGGATCGTGCCGTCTTCGCCGCCCGTACCGTGCAACGCGTTGAATACGGCGTCGGGCGCGAGTTCGCCGAGCGCTTCGACGAAACGATCGTCGAAATCGAGCGAGCGCGCTTCGTACCCGAGGCGCTCGAGTGCGAGCAACACGCCCTGCCCGCTCGAGATCGATACCTCGCGCTCGCTACTCGGCCCGCCCATCACCACGGCCACGCGCGCCTTCGACATCAAACGAACGCTCCGACGAAATGCACTTCCAGCTCCAGCTCCACGCCGAACGTTTCGGCCACCGCGCGGCGCACCCGCGCGAGCAACGCCGCGACGTCCGCCGCCGTCGCGTCGTCGCGATTCACGATGAAGTTCGCGTGCAACTCGGAGACCTCCGCACCGCCTTCGCGCCAACCTTTCGCGCCCGCGGCCTCGATCAGGCGGCCCGCTTTGTCGCCGGGCGGGTTGCGAAAGCACGAGCCGGCGTTCGGAAACTGGAGCGGTTGCGTCGCCTTGCGCCGCACGAGGCGCCGTTGCATCTCGGAGCGCACCGCGGCCGAGTCCGCGGCCGGAAACGCGAGCGTCACGCGCGCGACGATCGCATCGCGCGCGAGCGTCGTGCGCCGGTAGAAGTACTCGGGCGACACGGCGTGCGCGTCCGGCTTCGCCGGCGTCTGCACGAAGACGTCGCGCACGAACTCGCCGAACTCGCGATCGGTCCCCGCGTTCATGCGCAGCGCGCCGCCGACGCTTCCCGGAATTCCGGCGAGCGACTCGATGCCGAGCGCGCCGTTCGAGGCCCCCTGCGCCACGAGGAGCGGCATGCCCGCCGACGCGCCGGCGGAGACGACGACGTTCGCATCCTCGCGCGTGACCGCGATCGACGCGAAGTCACCCCCCAAGCGCACGACGATGCCGCGGATGCCGCCGTCGCCCACGAGCAGATTCGAACCGCTGCCGAGCACGAACCACGGCAAGCGGCGCTTGAAGGTCAGCCGCAGGATCGCCGCGAGCTCGTCCTCCGTCGCCACCTGCGCGAGCGCGTCGGCCGGGCCGCCGATCTTCCACGACGTAAAGGGTGCGACCGGCTCGTCGAAGCGTACGTTGCTGCCGAGAATCTCGCGCAAGCGCGCGCGGTCGCTCTCGTCGAGCAGCGAGGAGAGGTTCGGCTCGGACATCGCCGTCACGCCCGCGCGCGCCTCACGCTCGCGCGCCGCTCGCCGCGAGTTCGCGCGCGAGCGCGGCCGCGGCGTTCGTGATGGAGCCGGCGCCGAGCGCGAGGACGAGCGCGCCCTCGGGAACGTTGGCGAGCGCATACGCGGGCAGGTCGGCGATATCGGCAACGTACTCGACCCGCGTTCCCAAGGCCGCGAGCGGCCCACCGATCAGGCGCGCATCGACGCCGGGGAGCGGCGCTTCCGACGCGGCGTACACGTCGCACAGAATCACGAGATCGGCGCCGCGGAGCGCGCGCGCGAAATCGTCCGCGAGATAGCGCGTTCGCGTGTAGCGGTGCGGTTGGAACGCGACGACGAGCGGGCCCGAGAAATTCTCGCGCGCCGCGGCGATCGTGGCGGCGACCGCGGTCGGATGGTGCGCGTAATCGTCCACGAGCGTCATGCGCGGCGTGCGTGCCAAGATTTCGAAGCGCCGGCGCACGCCGCGAAAGCCCGCGAGCGCGCGCGCGATCGTCGCGAAGGGGATGCCGAGTTCGCGTCCGATCGCAACGGCGGGCAGCGCGTCGAGGACGTTGATCGCGCCGGGAACCGCGAGCACGATCTCGCCGAGCAGCGTTCCATCGACGCTCGCATCGAAGCGCGAACCGAAATCGGCGTACGTGGCCTCGCTCGCGCGGACGTCGGCACGCGCGCCGAAACCGAAGGTGCGCGTGCGCGCGGCGCGCGTGCCGGCGGCGAGCGCGGCCGCGCGCGCGTCGTCGCTGCCGAAGAGCACGAGCCCGTGCGGCGGCACGCTTGCGACGAAGCGTTCGAACGCCTCGATCAAACGCGGCAGCTCCGCGTCGGAATCGATGTGGTCGTTCTCCACGTTCGTCACGACCGCGATCTCGGGCCGGAGGTCGAGAAACGAGCCATCGGATTCGTCGGCTTCGCTCACGAGCCACGCGCCCGCGCCGTCGCGCGCGTTGGTGAGCGTGTCGATGCGCTCGCCGCCCACGATCACCGTCGGATCGAGTCCGCCCGCTTCGAGCACGCGCGCGACCATCGCCGTGGTCGTCGTCTTGCCATGCGTGCCCGCGATCGCGATACCGCGACGTTCGTGCATGAGCCGCGCGAGCAGCGCGCCGCGATGCACGACTTCGAGTCCGCGTTCGCGCGCCGCCGCGAGCTCCGGATTGCCCGGTGCGATCGCCGTGCTGACCACGACCGTGCCGGCGCCGCCGAGATGCGCGGCCGCATGTCCGACGTGAACGAGCGCGCCTTCGGCAACGAGACGTTCCGTCAAGTCCGTGCGCCGGTCGGAGGAACCCGTGACGGTGTATCCGCGCTGCAAGAGCACGCGCGCCAGCGCGGACATGCCGATGCCGCTGATCCCGATAAAATGCACCGCCGGCGAGAGCCTCACGGAAGGGCCTTGTTCGAAGCGGAGAACGCCTTCACCCGCGCGACGATCGTGGCGCGCGGGTCGCTCTGCGCGAGCCCGCGCGCCGCGTCGCGCAGCCCGGTGAGTGCCGGTTCCGCGAGCATCTCGGCGAGCACGACGCCGAAGCGATCGCCGAGTTCCCGGTCCGCGAGCACGCGCGCCGCGCCCGACGCCGCGTACGCCTCCGCATTGTGCTGCTGGTGGTCGCCCGTGGCGTGCGGATACGGCACGAGCAGTGCGGGCGTCGCCGTCGCCGCGAGTTCGCCGAGCGTCGATGCGCCGGCGCGCGCGACGACGAGGTCGGCGGCCGCGAATGCGGCGCGCGGATCGTCGAGATACGGAACGACGGTCGCCGCCGCGCGGGCGGAGAGCCGCGCCCGCACCGCTTCGAACTCCCGGGCGCCCGCGATCACGACGAACTGCCACGCGGCGGGAACGCCGCGTTCGAGCAACGCGGCGACGGCGGCGTTGAGCGAGGCCGCGCCTTGGCTCCCGCCCATCACGACGATCGTGGTCTTGTGCGCGTCCAAACCGAGCGTCGCCCGCGCTTCGGCCGCATCCATCGCGCGCCGCATCGACGTGCGCACGGGGGTCCCGACCACGCGTTCGCGCGCGCGCAGCGGACGAGCCGGAGCGATCGCGTACCACACCTCGTCGACCAGCGGCGCGAGGAGGCGGTTCGTCATGCCGGCAACGGCGTTCGGTTCCAAGAGCGCGGTCCTCGCACGCGACCGGCCGAACAGGCGCAGCACGCGTAGCGCGGCGACCACCGGCAGCGCGACGTATCCGCCCGTCGCGATCAACACGTCGGGCCGCGCGCGCTGCAAGATCGCGAGCGACTCGAAGAGTCCCGCCGCGTTCGCGCCGAGCGTTCGCACGAGCGCGAACGGATCGCGAGCGGAGAAGCGGCGCGCGAGCGGCGCGGCGTGCACGAACGCGATCGGCACGCCGGCCTTCGGCACGATCTGCGCTTCGAGGCGGTCGCGCGTGCCCACGAACAAGACCTCGAGCGGCGCGCACGCCGGATCCTCGCCGAGCGCCTCGGCGATTGCGAGTCCGGGATAGATGTGGCCGCCCGTCCCGCCGCCGGTCAGCACGATCTTCAGCGCGACGCTCCGCCGCCGGTTACGGCGAAGCGGCCGGCGCGCGCGTACGTCCGACGTTGACGACGAGCGCCGCGGCCACGAGCGACGTGACGAGCGACGCACCGCCGAACGAGACGAACGGAAGCGGCACGCCCGTCACGGGCCACGAGGACGAGACGACGCCGAGGTTCACGAACGCCTGGATCACGATCGTCGCGGTGCATCCGATCGCGAGAAAGAAACCGAAGCGATCGTTGGCCCGCAGCGCGATGCGAATCGCACGGTAGGCGAAGATGAGGAAGAGCGTCACGACGATCGCGATGCCGAGGAATCCCGTTTCTTCACCGATGATCGCCGCGATGAAATCCGTATGCGCCTCGGGCAGCCAAAAGTATTTCTGGTGCGAGAAGCCGAGCCCGACGCCGAACCAGCCGCCGTTGCCGAGCGCGTAGAGCGACTGGAGGATGTGGAAGCCGCGGCCGAGCGGATCCTTCGTCGGATCGAGAAAGGCCGTGACGCGGCCCCACTTATACGGATCGTGGCGCACGAGCAGGAACGCCGGCGGCACGACAACGGCGAGCACGAGCCCAAGATGCACGAGCCGCGCGCCGGCCACGTACAGCATCGTACCGGCCGTGAGCGCCAAGAGCGTCGCCGTGCCGAGATCCGGTTGCTTCACCACGAGCATCGCCATGGCGCCGCTCACGAAGGCGAGCGGAAACACGCCGTGCACGAGCGACCGGATGCGGTCGCCCTTGCGTGCGAGCGCCGACGCGAGATAGAGCACGAGTGCGAGCTTCGCGAATTCCGAGGGTTCGAAGCGCACGGGTCCCGCGCCGATCCAGCGGCTCGAGCCGCCCACGATCGTGCCGACGTGCGGCACGAACAGGAGCCCGAGCGCCACGATCGTCGCAACGAGCGTGTACGGCGCGGCCCGCCGCAACACGCGATGATCGATGCGATACGCGCCGAACGCGGCGGCGACGCCGAGCGCGAGCCACACGACTTGCCGTTTGAGAAAGTAGGCCGCGTCCTGATGTTCTTCGACCGCGAACGCGCTCGACGCGCTGAAGATCATCACGAGGCCGATCGCGACGAGCGCGCCGACCGTCGCGATCAACGCCGTATCGGGCGCGGGCCCGGGCTCGCGTTCAACCACGCGCGGCCGCCACGGCGTTGACGGCGGCGGCGAACGCGTCGCCGCGCGCCTCCGCCGACGCGAACATGTCGAACGACGCGCAGCCGGGCGAAAGCAACACGACGTCGCCGGACGCGGCGAGACCGCGCGCGATCGCGACCGCCTCGTCCATCGACGCGGCGCGGGCCACGCTCGACGCGCCGAGCACGTCGGACATCTCGTCTGCCGCCTCACCGATGAGCACGACCGCCTTCGCGTGCTTCTCGATCGCCTCGCCCATCGCGCGGAAATCGGTGCGCTTCGATTTACCGCCCGCGATCAACACGATCGGCGCGGCGAACGATTGCAACGCGGCCACGACCGAGCCCGGATTGGTCGACTTCGAATCGTCCACGTACGTGACGCCGTTCTGCACGGCGACGCGCTGCAGGCGGTGCGGCAACGGCTCGAACGCGCGCACGGCCGCGCGGAGTGCCTCGGGATCGAGTTCGGCCGCGAGACCGATCAGCAGCGCTGCGAGGACGTTCGCCACGTTGTGACGGCCCACGAGCGGGATCTCCGCGACCGGCATGATCTCGATCGGGCGCGGATCGCCCGTGGGCGGCGCGTACGTGATGCGCTCGTTGCGCACGTAGAGCGTGCTCATGCGGCGCGGAGTCAAGCCGAACCAGAGCGCGCGCGCCGGAATTCGCTTCGCTCCCTCGCCTTCGGCGAGCGCGCCGACGAGCGCGTCGTCGAGGTTGCCGACGAACGTGTCCCGGGCGCCCTGGTTTGCGAAGATGCGGAACTTCGCTTCGCTATACTCGTCCATCGAATGGTAGCGGTCGAGATGATCGGGCGAGAGGTTCAGGATCGTCGCGATGCGCGGCTTGAACGAACGGATCGATTCCAGTTGGAACGACGACACTTCCGCGATCACCCAGTCCTCGGGTCGCGCGGCCACCGTCTCCTTGATCAGCGCGTTGCCGATGTTGCCGCCGACGTACGTCGTCTTCCCGGCGCCGCGGAACATCGCACCGACGAGCGCCGTGGTCGTGGTCTTGCCCTTGGTGCCGGTGATCGCCACCATCGGCGCCTTGCAGATGCGGTAGGCAACTTCGATTTCGGAGTAGACGGGAACGCGCGCCGCTTGCACCTCGCGCACGAGCGCGCCGTTGAGCGGCACGCCGGGCGAGAGCACGCACACGGTCAACTCGCCGAAGAGTTCGCGTAGCGCCTCCGGGGGAACGAAACGTACCGCGGCGCGCTCGAGGTCCGCGATCGTGGCGGCGAGTTCCGCGCGCGGCTTCTCGTCGGTCACGAACACGGTGGCGCCGCGCGCGCGGAGCACCTGCGCGCTCGCGATGCCGCTGCGGCCGAGGCCGATCACGAGCACGCGTTCGCGTTCGTCGAAGCGGCCCGCCGCGTCCGGCTGCGGCGTCATCGTGCGAGCGCCACGCCGGCGAGCGAGAGCAGCGCCGACGCGGTCCAGAAGCGCGCGGTGACCTTCGTTTCGGGCCAGCCGCCGAGTTCGAAATGATGGTGGAGCGGGCTCATGCGAAAGATCCGTTTACGAGTCATTTTAAAGTACGCTACCTGAAGGATGACGGAGATTGCTTCGGCCGCGAACACGCCGCCGACGAGCGGCAAGAGCAGATGCGTTCCGGTCAAGATCGCGCTCCCCGCGAGCACGCCGCCGAGTGCGAGCGCTCCCGTATCGCCCATGAAGACGCGAGCCGGATGACGATTGTATGCGAGGAATCCGATCACCGACGCCGCCAGCGCGACGTCGATGAACGTTACGCCGTCGACCCCGGCATGCCATCCGAGCCACGCGAACACCGCGAGCGGCGGCAGGACGGTCCCGCCCGCGAGTCCGTCGAGCCCGTCCGTCAAGTTGACGGCGTGCGTGGTGCCGAGCACCGCGAGGAGGCCGAGCGCGTACCAGATCCAGTGCGGCACGTGCAGCGTCGTTGCGCCGAACGTGAACACGACGTCGCGCAACGCCGGGGGCGACGCACGTTCGGCAAGCGCGAGAAAGAGCACCGCGGCCACGACGGTCAACGCGAACTTGTCGCGCGCGCGCAAGCCGCGATTGCGCCCGCGCCGGATCGACGTGTAGTCGTCGGCGAAGCCGATCGCCGCGCACGACGCGCCGAGCACCGCGAGCGACACCGTGGCGGCATCCGGATGCCAGAGCACCGCTCCCGCTAAGCCGATCGCGAAGAGCACGCCGCCCATCGTGGGCGTGCCGCTCTTCTTCGCATGCGTTTTCGGCGCGTCTTCGTAGGCGTGCTGCTCGAACGAGATCCGATGCAGCGCGCCGATCAAGGGACGGCCGAGGAGCAGCGTTGCCGCGGACACGGCGACGAAGAGCGAGGTGAGTTCGAGCACGTTCATTCATCGCCGCCCACGAGCGGATTCGGACCGGCACCACGCCATGCGAGGACGACGATCGGCGTCTGCTCGTCACCGTTGCCGTGCGGGTTGCCGCGCAGCGCCCGTTCGACCCGCGCCGCGTTCACGCCGCCCGAAGCGCCGAGCACCTTCGCGATCCCGAGATCGTTTGCGTCGACGACGACTGCGTGCGCGCCCGTCGCCGCAGCGATCGCCCGCGCGACGCCGTGCGGATCCTCCGGGCCGAGGACGATCGTGCGCTCGAACGGCGGCAACGTCCCCGTGTAACCGTCGATCGCAGAGATCGCCTCGCCGAGCACGGAGTAGAAGAGGCCGCGCTTTCCCACGAGCCGTCCGGCCACGTGCGCGAGCGCCGCAAACGCGACGCGCCACGCGCCCACGTCGTCGATCACGAGCTGCAACGATTCCGGTTGGTTGACCGTCGCGAGTGCGCCCGCGCGCCGCGAGAGGACGTAGGCGAGCCGGCTCGGACGGATCGTTTCGGCCGCGATCAGGCGATTCTGCGCGATGGCCACGGCCGTCTCCGAAACGGCCACCACGTCGTCCGGTCGCGCGATGCCGCGGACCGCCTCCGCCACGAGCGCCGCGAGGTCGTCGCCCGCGCGCACGAGCCGCGTGCGTACGGGGATCGCGGCCCATTCGTTCGCGAACGGTGCACGGCGCGCTCCGGGCGCCGAGCGGCCGATCGTTGCGGGCAGCGTTTCAACCGGCATGGACGCCCCGCAATTCCGCGAGTAGCTCTTCGAACTTGTATTTGCGCGCCGCTTTGAGGAGCACGAGGTCCCCGCCGCGCGCGTGTTGCCGCAACCACGCTGCGGCCGCCGGCGTGTCGGCGAACGCGACGATCCGGTCCGCCGGCATGCCCGCCTCGAGCGCGCCGCGCGTGAGTTCGCTTGCGTAGTCGCCGCCCACGAGAAGGGTCGCGAGCCCCGCCTCCGCGGCGGCGGCACCGACGGTGCGATGCATGGCGGGCGCGTCGTCTCCGAGTTCGGCCATACTCCCGAGAACGGCGATTCGACGCGAAGCGTTCTCACGCGCGAACGAC
>Ga0302319_10022945_pt1 | contig 11166 bp, 7 predicted proteins | sample Bog_T0_2_FD_203319 | JGI IMG/M metagenome (GOLD analysis project Ga0302319, IMG submission 203319) | Peat permafrost microbial communities from Stordalen Mire near Abisko, Sweden - Bog_T0_2 | ecosystem: Environmental > Terrestrial > Soil > Wetlands > Peat | place: Sweden: Abisko, Stordalen Mire...
GCGCGAAAGGTGCCGGATTGCTTGAGCAGGCAGTCCACGAGCGTCGTCTTGCCGTGGTCCACGTGCGCGATGATGGCGATGTTTCGAATGTGCTGCATATTGTAAATGACCGGCTTGCTCACGCTGCCAATATAACAAACGCGCCTGACGGACGCGAAAGGGAAAGGCGGCGGAATTGCCAGAATGAATAATAGAGATTTGCCGCCAAAGGTCAAGCCGGGCGTGCAAAAAACTTGACCGCCGGGGCGTCATTCTGCGCGTGAACGGCAATGCCCAAACCGCACGCGAGGATAATGAGGAATAATATTTTGCAAGATCGTTATTTCATGGTGCGCATGGCTGGAAAATGGGCAGTTATTGGAGTCCACCATGCTGGCGCAGCAAATCCACGACATCCTTTTGCCCCTGCAACGTCGCCAGGGATGGTGGACGAATGCTTGTTCCCGGTTGAGCGGCTCTTTGTTGCTGCAATATCGCCGAGCGCAAAGGCGTCACACCGGCATTGTTTGTGGCATTGACGCTGGCGTTGTTGGCCAGCAGCAATTCGGCCACGTCCTTGCGTCCCATTTCCGCTGCAAAATACAACGGTGTGCTGCCGCCGTTATCCTTCGCATTGACATCGGCATCATTGTTCACAAGCACTTCCGCCACATCCTTGTATCCCAGTTGCGCCGCCCAATGCAAAGCCGTCCGGCTGAAGATGTCCCTGGCATTGACATTCGCCTTGCTGTCCAGCAGCAGTTCCGCCGCATCCTTTTTGTCATGAAACGCCGCCAGAATCAGGGGCGTTCTGTTTTGCTCGTCTTTGGTGAAAACCAACGAAGGGTTGTCCTCGAGCAGCAGCTTGATTTCCTTCAAATCGCCGGCCTCAACCGCGCCGCGCATCGCGACAGCGTCCCAATTGGCCGGTGCACCGGCGGGTTTGCCTGCCTGATATCCCTGCTCAACACCGCCATGTGCGCGGAGCAATGCCGCCACGTCCTTACGGCCATTGTGCAACGCCCAATATAATGGCGTATCGCCGTTATTGTTCATGGCATTGACTTCTGCCCCGTGAGCCAGCAGCAATTCCGCCACATCCGCGTGACCGTAGAGCGCCGCCCAATGCAATGGAGTGAAGCCGTTGTTGGCCCTGACATTGACATTGGCGTTGCCGGACAGCAGCAGTTCCACCACGTCCGCGTGGCCTGCAATCGTCGCCGCGTGCAAGGGCGTCACGCCGTCGTTATCGGCGGCATTGACATTGGCGTTGCTGGCCAGCAACAAGACCACCATGTCTTTGTTGCCGTTGCGCGCCGCCAACTCCAATGGCGTCCCACCACGCAGATAAGTCGTGCCGAAAATGTTGGTGCCCTTGCTTGAAACCAGTTCGGGATTTTTTTTGAGCATCGCCTTGACCCTTTCCAAGTCCCCACTTTGCACCGCGTCGTGGAAAGGTGTGCGGTTTCTGCCACTGCTGTCGCGGAGGGTGATCACAATGTTTGTGTCCCCGGCCTGGGCCTTGACGCCTGCGCCGCTATAGGAAGTCATAAACACGCCTTCACCCGGAGGGCCACCATCGAAGCCATTGGCGGAAAGATTAACCTCACCTTCGCAGACCGCGTCAAAACTGAAGTGTCCATGGCGATCCGACTTGGTGGAGGACCACTCTCGCTGCCCTTGGCCTCCAAATTCAACTGTTGCTCCGGCGAAAGGATTTCCGTCCGGGCCTAACACTTGTCCAGCCAATATCCGGTCGGCGCGCTTGAGCACAAACGCGGGGAACTCATAATGGTTGGTTTTGGAATCTTCTGCTTTCAGGTTGCCGCCGGCTGTGCCGTAGCCTTTGGCAGTGATCCATTGAAAAAAGAAATATTCCCGTCCCTGCGGCAACGCTGGGAATGAAAATATTCCTCGGGCATCAACTTGGACGGGTCGCGGCCACAATCTGGCGAATGAATGGCCGGACAGCATGCTGATGTCCACCGTGGCGTTGGTCACTGGCGCGCCCTTGGTGTCCTTCACGGAACCGGAAAGCGTAATGCCAGGTTGCAGAGTCAAATCGAGATTTGATGGAATTATTCCCAATCCGTTGAAGCTTCTCTCATCCGTTCCAAATTCCTGAACCACAGCCAAGTTTCGTTGAAAATCCTGAGCCATGACGAAATTCGTCGGGTTAATCGGGCCGTCCCAGCTGAAATTTCTGTTTGAAACCTGCCGTATCGTCATTTCATATCGCCCATTTTCATCTGTCTTGGTCTCTTCGTAAAATGGTGCCATGGGATATTGACCCGGATAAAACGACACACGCACGCCCGGAGCCGGTGCCCCGGACGGATCGCGCACAACTCCGGAAATGCGCGGCGGCGGGATCATTTGAATCAAAATATGGTTGGTCTGACCAAGCTCGATGTTGTTCACAACTTGCGGGGACCAATCGGGTTTGGAAACAGAGAACCAGGTTTTGCCGGGTGCCACCCGGAAAAGGGCTTTCCCGTCGTTGCCGGTGTAAGCCGTCAATCGCTCGCAGGAAACCGCCACATTGGGCAGCGGTTGCAGATCGTTCGTCGAGACCACGCTCACTTCCACCAAGACGCCGGCGGTTGTGCGAATGACCACGTTGCGATTGGTTTCTCCGGCAGTGACCGTTGCCAGGTCGTAATCCCGCATAATTGCCGAGTTCATCGTCAACTCGTCAGGCAACACAGCCCAGACGTTGTATTTGGCTGGCTGAAGTTCGGTAATTAGAAACGACCCGTCGGCTCCGCTCCTGACCGGACCGTGCGAAGTGCTGTTTTCGTTGCTTGGCAGCAACCACACTTCCACGTTCGCGACCGGCTGGCCGGTTTCCTGAACAATTACTTTGCCGTCAATGGTTCCGGCTGGAGCGAGCATGAGTTCGATGTCCTGCTCGCCGGACTGATACTCCTGCGAGGCGAGAAAGTGTCCGGTCGTGGCACGTTGGGCCAGGCCGGATTTGGCGACGGCCAACGCGGCACGCGCATCGGCGGGAAAATTTTCAATTCGGAAACGGCCATCTGCCGTTGTTTTTGCGGAGAAACATTCGCGCGCCAGCGGGTCAAAAATGTCGTTCAGTTGCGAGAACCTGTTGTTTGCCGCCGGCACAGCAGCCTCGGAAACCCACACGTCCGCATCCGATACTGGCTGGCCTTTTCATCCTGGACGACACCGGATAATGTTGTCGGCACCGTGAGGACCAGCGGTTCTGCCGGGCCGTCATCGTCCGAAGTCCAGGTTTTCCAAGCCGGAGCCAAACCGGCTTTCTTTACCACCACAAAAGTCGTATAAGGCGAAGCAGCAACCGTGAATGTTCCTTTGGCATCTGTCACGGTGCGCTGTTTGAGTTCCGGCTCACGCAAGTTCCTTTCCATCATTCCGGGCGGATTTCGGTAATGATAGCAATCCACCGTCGCGCCCGCCACCGGCTGTCCCTTTTCGTCAACGACCGTGCCGGCGTATTGTGACGTCATGCTGTTGTCCGCCGCGCGCGTCAAGCAGCCCAAAGCAGCAACAGCCAGGATCAAAACTAATTGTCGGGTTTTCATAATACAAGACCTCTGCAAAATCAGCCAATCGTCGTAGCGGCGTCTCGGCAGAGCGCTGCAAACTTCTGGAAATCGTATGGCACCGCTTTCTGCCGAAAGCCGCCACGCTCATTTCACAAAGGTTTAAGTATATGACACGCGAGACGCCGGTTTATTAGACGATATTTTCGCCGCTGGTCTTGCCTTCAAAAGATTCTTCAAAATACTTATTGCTTGGCAAGCCGCAGCACCAGCACGTCGTGGCCGGGAATTTCAGCCGTCAAAATGTTTTTGGTCGTGCCCATGTCTTTCTTGGTCCACAAATTGCGCAGACTGTAAGTGGTCGAGTCGAAGTGTGCGTCGCGTTTGGAGAGATCGTCCGAGACCTTTTCATTTTTCCAGTCGAACGAAAACGCGTGCGGCGTGGTGTTGCGGTTCAGGATGCACATGGCCCATGCGCCCTTGCTCAAGGGCTTGAACCAGACTTCCACGCCGTCATTCGCAGAATACTTCAGCGCCTGGATGCCCAGCTTGTCCTGATTGAGCGCGATGATGTCCTTGTCGGTCAGGATGGCCAGCGTTTGCGGGTTCATGTGGCGCAGGTCGTTGCCGGAAATCAGCGGCGCGCAAATCATGCACCACATCGTGAAGTGCGCGCGGTCTTCATTGACGCTCATGCCGTTGCCGACTTCCAGCATGTCGGGATCGTTCCAATGCCCCGGCCCGGCGTATTGCCGCAAGTTGACCTGCTTGTCCAGAATGGACAGCACGCCCCAGTCGGAATACGAGCCGTGGTTCACCACGCAATCGAAACAGGCGGTGATGTCGCCGGTGGTCCGCCATGACTGCCCAACGCCGCGCGCCCAGAGCCACGGCTGGCTGTTGCCCCATTCGCACAGGCTGAAAAGAATGGGCCGGCCGGTGGCGCGGAGAGCATCACCCATTTTCTTGTAGGCTTCGGGCGCTTTCAATCCCTGGACGTTGCACCAGTCGTATTTGAGATAATCCACATCCCATGAAGCGTAGGTTTTGGCGTCCTGCAATTCGTGATTCTCGCTGCCGGGCCGGCCGCCGCAGGTTTTCGTGCCGGCGTCCGAATAAATTCCGAGCTTCAATCCCTTGGAATGAACGTAGCCGGCCAGCGCCTTGATGCCGGACGGAAATCGCGTCTTGTCAGCCGTGATGTTCCCGTCCGCGTCGCGCTCGCCCTGCCAGAGATCGTCAATGTTGACGTATTGGTAGCCGGCGGCCTTCATGCCGTTGGTCGCCATCGCGTCGGCGGTTTCGCGGATCAACTGCTCGCTCACCCGGCCCTGGAATTTGTTCCAACTGTTCCAGCCCATCTGCGGGGTCATGGCCAGTTGCCCGGAATTCGGACTATTCGCGTCGGTTGCGGCATCGTGATTTCGTGTGGCGCAAGCGGACAGCAAAATCAGCGGAATAAATAGAAATATGCGTTTCATGATTTGAATTGGATTGGTTGAATTGTTGAATCGGAAATGGTTTGCAAACGATGAATGATTTCGAGGCAGGCGCGCGTGGCGTGATACGGGCCTTTCCATTCGCTGACTTTCGGGAGCGTCGCATCCACTCGGCCTTCGGGCGTAATGCGCCAGAACCATTCGCCGTGGACGCGGTCAACGAGTTTGTCCTCGATGAAAGTCCAGATGCGGCGCGCGGCGGTGAGGAATTTGTTGTTGCCGGAAATTTGGAAGGCATTGAGAAAGCCGATTACCGCCTCGGCTTGCGGCCAGCATTCTTTTCCAGAGTCAATGATCTTCCCGCCTTTGCCTTCGTAGCACAATGCGCCGTCGCCGGCGACACCCTCGTTCAGCGCGACTTCAGCCATGCGCACTGCCGCGTCACGCGCATTTTTCAGCAATGCCGCGTCGCCCAAGATTTCGGCGGCTTCGCAAAGCAACCAGGTTCCCTCAATGTCGTGGCCGAAAGTGTAAGTGTCGGAACGGACATTCCATGCCTCGTCGAAAAAGTGATGGAAATGCAGCGTGCGCGCGTCGAGAATCCGCTCTTGAAAAAGCCGGATGAGTTCGCGCAGCCGCTGCTCCACGCGCGGACTTTTCCAGACGCGATAAAGATTCGTGTAGGCTTCCAAAACGTGAAGATGATTGTTCATGGACTTCTTCTCGTTCATGTCCTTGTCGCTCAACCGCGCGTCCGGGCCGGCTTCCGACCAGTCACGATTGCAAATTTCGATGTAGCCGCCAAATTTCGCGTCATGCGCGTGGAGCTCGATCAATTCAAACACTTCTTTCGCGCGCGCCAGCGCCGCCGCGCCGCCGAAGGCGCGATGAAATTCCGCCAGCGCGTAAATGCAAAACGCCTGGCCGTAGATTTTCTTGGAATCATCAATCACCCAGCCGGCGTCATCCAGCCGCCAGAATGCGCCGCCGGATTGCGCATCCCAGAATTTGCCCATAACGAAATCAAACGCGCGATTGGCCATTTGTTGAAAAAGTTTTTCCGACCGCGCTTGATGGACGGCGGAAAAAGCCCAAACAATCCGCGCATTGACGATAAGGCCTTTCGGCTGCGAACGGTCGGGCTTGAGGTCATTGGACAGCCAGCCCATCCATCCGCCCTGCTCGTGATCCAGCGCCGGGCCGCACCAGAACGGCAGGATGTGGCCGAACAATTGACCTTCGGTCCGGCTGGAAAAATCTTTCAGTTCGTTTGCGTCCATTGAAAAACTGAATTTTGACAGTTCACAAAACTGAGGCATTGCTTTGGACTGGTTACTTTTGCCGGAACTTCTCGGCCACGGCGCGGTTGGTGATGATAGCCAGACCGAAAACATCTCTATCTGCCGTTGAAATTGCTATGGCTACAACATTGCTCAGTCCGGGTGGCACATCTACCCGATGATAAGGGCCGTCTCCCCATGCGACAATTGTTCCATCATTTTTTAATGCCAGACTAATACTCTGTCCCGCAGCAACGGCCACAACATTGCTCAACACCTGACTTCCAATTGTAACCAGTCCTTGCGAAGTCCAGCTTTCCCGGAAATAGTATCCCCATCTGATCGGGAAATTTGTTTCTTGAACGCCAGTGGCCATGCCACCTTCGTTAAATCCCCAACCAAACACCGTGCCATCACGCTTGAGCGCCAGATTGAATTCCAGACCAGCGGCAATGGACACCACATTGCTCAAGCCATCAATCACCTTGTAATCCGCCGACAGCATGCGATAGCCAGTCTCCTTGCTGTTTGTCTTCTCCAATGACTGCCATTCAATTGGCATCTGACCACTCAATGTCCATTCAGCCACAGTGCCATCACGCCGGAGCGCCAAGCCTTCACCATGACTCATTGCAAAATCAACAACGTTGCTCAATCCGGCTGGCACAAATGCTTGATGGAATTGATCGAGCTTTCTTCCTCGGGAGACCAACATGCCATTGGTTTTGAGAGCCACGTCATACGTTGCGGCACTGACATTTGATAAATCAGTTAACACTGGCGGTTGACCAACTCCCCAACTGATGCCCGAGCCGTCACTCTTTATGGCCATATTATAAGAGCCGTCCGCCTCAATCCGCACCACATTGCTCAATCCGTCAGGCACAGATGCTTGGCCGAATTGATTTGGCCCCCACGCGACAACTGTGCCATCGTTTTTGAGAGCCAAGCCACAATGATCTCCGGCTGCAATCGCCACGGCATTGGTCAGCTCCTGACCGTTGATTGCTACAACGCCGGTCCTAAATTTGGACGGGGCTGCAACACCGTTGGTGTCGGCAAGATAATCATGGCTCCAAGTAACCACATAACCTGCTGGCAGGCTGGCCAGAAGCGGCTGGCACACAAGCAGGAAAATCCCGAACGCTAGTTGGAATGTTTTCATAAAATCAGTGCGGCAAAGAATTCATGATAACATTGTTGATTGTTCCTGCACATATTTACCATTATCAATTTGTTGCGGTTACATGAACGATTTCCACGCGGCCAATCCGGGTTTCGTGGTCAATTCAATTTGGGTTTCCCTCCGTTTCAGGTTCAACATCGGGCGTGGGTGCCGGCAGGCGGTCATACCAGTTCTTTTTCAAGATGACGCAAGTGACGACCAGCACGGCGAGCGTGATGGCGGCGTTGCGAAAGCTGCGGAGGACCAGAAACATGGCAAGCACAATAAAACAGGTCTGCCAAACCGTGCCGACGACGATGTTGAACATGTCGCGGTAAAAATCCTTGTTCCGCTGAAAGGTCGGGTCTTCGGCGACAATTTTTCGATGGACCGGCCCCCAGAAACCCCACGGCCGGACCCGGCGGTAGAAATCTATCAGGACGGATTCCTCCTCCGGCTTGGTCAGAAATGTCCCCAGCAGAGATCCCGCAAGCGAGATGCCGAGAATAATCGGAAATGTGTTGATGGCGTGAAGCGTCGGAAACAACAACGGCGTGGTCAGCGAACTGACAATGCCCGTCAACATGCCCCAGAAATATCCCCAGCCGTTGAACCGCCACCAATACCATTTGAGCACATTCGAGGCCGTGTATCCACCCCACAATCCCGAAACAATCCATTGCACGATGGAATCAATCGAGTGCGTGATGAGGCCGAAAAGCAGGCCGACCACCACCACGCCAAAGGATGCCACATAGCTCAACCAGACGTAACGCTTGGCGGGCGCGTTCGGGTCAATGTATCGCTTGTAAATATCGTTGACGAGATAGGCCGGAGCCGCGTTGACCGTCGCGGCGAAATTCGACATGAAGGCCGCCAGCAATCCCGCCATGAGCAGGCCGAGAACGCCGACGGGCACAAACCGCGCCAGCGCCAGCGGCAGGATTTTCTCAAGATCCAAATCCTTGCCCATGGCCGCCAAATCCGGGGAGTAGAACGCCAGCGCCAGCACCGTGAGTCCGGTGATCATCATGTAGCGCGGAAAAAACAGCACCACGTTCACCGTTGAACTCATCAACGCCGCCTCGCGCGGGCCTTTGGTCGAAAGGATGCGCTGCATGTCATAATTGGGCGCCGGCCCCGCCGCGCTGATCAAAATTCCCTTGAAAAGCATCATCATGAAAAAAATGCCGAAGAGCGAATAACCGTCCGCGGCGATCTTGTTGTTGATTTCGGGAATGGAAGTCCAATCCAAACCGAGATTCCAGCCGAAGAACAAGTCGTGCCAGCCTTGTGGCACAAATTTGTTCAGCATGTCCGGCGAAACTTTCATCATGGCGATGATGCCGATGGCCAGCGACGCGACGGTGAGGATGCAGAATTGGATGACCTCGGTGAACACCACGCTGAACATGCCGCCCTTGACGACATAAAAAGTGGTGATGCCCATCAGAATCCAGGCATAGGTGTCGTCCGAAAGATGTCCCGGCAGAAATTCGCCGGCGAATTTACCAATGCCTTTGGAAGCGTAGGCCAGAAATCCGATGACGCTCACCAGGGCGAAAACCACAACGATGATGTGCGAGGCCGTTGCGCCGGGGCCTTTGCCGAACCGGGTCTGAATCCATTCCGCCCCGGTCATCACGTTGGAGCGCCGCAGCCAGATGGACATATAAACCATCAGGAAAATCTGGTTGAACACCGGCCACAGCCACGGCAGCCAGACGCCTTTCATGCCGTAAGTGGCGGTGATATAGACCAGCCACATCGTTCCGGAAATGTCGAACATTCCCGACGCGTTGGAAACCCCCAGCATATACCACGGCAATTTGTTCCCGCCCAGAAAATAGGACTTCATGTTTTTGGAAGCCCTTTTCGACACCCAAAATCCGACGAAAACGGTGGCGATCAGGTAAAGGATGATGATGGCGAGATCAATGGGGTGTAGATTCATGAAAGTCTGATGGTTCGATTCAACAATGGGTTCACGCGCGCAATCTGCCAGCCCGCCCGATTTTTTTCGAGAAAATAATTGAGACCGAACAGGCGGGGCGAAAGCCGGTAAACCACGAAATACACGAAACACGCGAAAAGAAACAGGAAGGAGACATTGCGGCAATTCCAGTTCTCCATCCCAGCCGATTCTCAAACCGGTGTTTGTTTTCGTGTCATTTCGTGTGTTTCGTGGTTCCAACTTGTATGTTGATTTCAGTCGGGCCAGCTTTAGCTTGAGCCTTGTGAAATTGCTTTTGTCCGCTGCCGCGCTGATGTTGCTGCCGGTTCTGCTGGCGGCGACGGAGCGCATCAATCAGGAAGGCCGCATCCTGGGGCCGCTGCCGGCGGTCACGACTCCCCTGCTCTTCAACACCACTGCTGCGGACGCGGTGGTCTCGGCGATGCAGATTTTTCCGGTGACGAACCCGTGGAACGAATGTATTTCCAACCGCCCGGTGCTGCCGAACTCGGACGCGATGATTGCGCAAATCATGTCGAACCTGTCGCCCAGCCACCGCACGCTGGTTGTCGAATACGAAATGAATTTCGTGCTGCTGCCTGACCGCCAGCCGCGCGTGCCGGTTTATTTTTTCAATTACCCGGACGATTCCGATCTGGACGGCGGGATTTCGCCGCAGGGTTTGTATCCGGTTCCCCCGAACCTGCCGGTTGAAACCTGGCCGTCGCAGACCGGCAGGCAGACGCTCGCGCAATGGCAGACCAACAACAACGGCAGCGACCGGCACGCCATCATGGTGGAGCCGGGCGCGGGCTTCATCTGGGAAACGTGGGAAACAATGCGGGCCGGCGCAAACTGGCGCGCCTCCAACGGCGCAAAGTTTGATTTGAACTCAAACCGGTTGCGGCCCGACGGCTGGACTTCCGGCGACGCCGCCGGGCTGCCGATGTTTCCCGCGCTGGTGCGCTATGACGAAGCCGAGCGCGGCATGGTGGAGCACGCCTGCCGGCTCGTGGTCGCAAAATCGCGTTACCGAAATTACATCTATCCTGCGACACATTACGCCGCGCCGTCCTCCAACACCGGTGCGAACCTGCCCGCGATGGGGCAGCGATTGCGGCTCAAATCCTCCTTTGCCATTCCGGCCAACTGGACAAGGGAGGAAAAAGCCGTGCTGCTGGGATTGAAGAAATACGGCGCAATGGTGGCGGACAACGGCAGCGTGTTCTCCATTTCCGTGACGCCGGACGACCGCTGGCCGGCCAGTTGTTTCGACAATTTGAGGAGCATCAGCATCACGAACTTTGAAGTCATCCAGACGACGGGGCCGGATGAAGGGCCGCGCTCGCCGGGCGCGCCGGTGGCAAATGCCGGGGCGGATCAGACTGTGCCGCTTGGTCACATGGCGCAACTGTCGGGCGCGGTAAGTTTTTCCAGCGTAACGCCGGCAATCCGGTGGCAGGCGTATTCCGGGCCGGGCAAGGTCACATTTGGAGACGCGGCGCGGCCGAACACGACGGCAAATTTCAGCGCGCCGGGCATTTACAAGCTGGAATTAAGCGCGGACGACAAGATTCACGCCGTATCCTATGACGCCATGACAATTACCGTGACGCCAGCGCAATAACCCGCCACCAACAATGGCGGTATGATACCATTTCCCAGAGACAATCGGTGCAATTGGTAGGGCGGCGTTGCTGCCGCCGGGCATGGTGGCCGCGCGGCAGAGACTGTCTCAAAAGTTTTTTTACGTGATGGGGGGAGCGAAGGCAAAGGTGAACCCGGTTGGCCGGACTCGACTCCGCACGGCTGCCAAGGCCAA
>Ga0302319_10022949_pt1 | contig 11165 bp, 10 predicted proteins | sample Bog_T0_2_FD_203319 | JGI IMG/M metagenome (GOLD analysis project Ga0302319, IMG submission 203319) | Peat permafrost microbial communities from Stordalen Mire near Abisko, Sweden - Bog_T0_2 | ecosystem: Environmental > Terrestrial > Soil > Wetlands > Peat | place: Sweden: Abisko, Stordalen Mire...
CCGGATGTAATCATGCTTCAAACCGAAGCAAAATCCCAGTACAACGCTGCCCTACCGCGTCTCGATGCTTCAAATGACCGCCTCGCCCAATCTGCTCGACTCAAATGCGGAATTTTGCAAGAGGCTCCATTGATCCGGCCCTCAAAGAGTGTTATCGCCTCCCACCCAAGTGTCAGTATTTATGGGCCGGATCAATAGAGCCTAGCTCTGGAGTCATAGATCGCCCATCACGGAGGGAGAAGGGGCCTTCAGGCCCCTGAAAAGAGGCAAATCCATCTGGCCTTTAGGCCCGGGCCTTTGCCTCTTTCCTCGTATTCAGAGCAAACACTACTGTAGTACTAGCTCACTTCCCAGCGCAATGGTTTTTCCTGGCTTCCCTCACCGCTGAAGCTGATTGTCTTTGTTCCCCGCGGCAGAGGCTCAACTCTTCCGTTTACCTTGATCTGCTTCAGAGCGGCCATCCCGGCCTCCGGCAAGCGGATTTCAATCTTCCAGTTGCCGCTCGCCTGCGGCGCATACCAGCCGGCGTAGCCCTGGGCCGACTTCTTAAAGCCCAGCAGCGGAGTTGAGAAGTTGTACTCGGCCAGCGGCAGAGCCGGAGCAAAGTCCACTCCATGCTCGTGAAAATCCACGCCCAGCAGCTTGGCTGTGCAATAGAGCGGCCAGCCGTGTATGTGCATATTCATCACCGGAAAATCCGTCCAGTACAATCCCCAATCCTGCGGAGATCTGCTACCATCGGGCAGGCGCGGATTGAACTCGGTCTGGCCGGGATATTTCGATAGCACAGAGTTGTAAGTATCAGGGCCGCTCCAGATGCCGTACCAGATCTCCGGATAAGCCTCGGCGTGCATGGCCAAGCTGTTTTTCTTCCATTCGTCCCAGGCCGATGCGCCGCCGGCTACGGCCAGCGCCCAGATCAGCGTCCCGTTGATACTCGGCGCAATTCCTCCGTCCTCCGGAGCTTCGGGCGCTTTTCCCGGAAGGTGCTGGCCTTTGCTCAGCATCAAGGCGCCGATGGGTGAAGGCTTCCGCATGAACTCGTTGATCGTGGCCACCAGTGTCTCGCGCTGCGCGGGAGTGGCCGCGCCGCCGATAATCGCCCAGGGTTGCGGCTCCAACCAGAGTCGATCTACGCCGGTCCAGCCAGTGTGATCGCCGAGCCAGGCGCGGCGGAACCATCTTCCAGACCAGTTTTCCCGCACGGCGAGGCGTTGCGCCGCGGCTTTGGCACGCGCTTCGCTGGCGCTGCCTGTGTCGCCAGCGTAAGCCAGCATCCGCGCGTAGTAATCCAGAACATAGCTTGCCATGGAGGCGTTGAGAACGCTTTCGCCTTGCACGTGAGTCTCATCGAGCCACTCTTTGGGAACCGTTCCGTCCACCACGGTGTCGTTCCAGTCGCCGGTCAAAATGCGCATCAAGCCATGCTTGCCCACTCCCACCACTTTTGTCAGGTGCGCATAAGAGCGGCCCAGCAATTCGCCGACCGTGGGATCGGCGGAGCTAACTTCCCGATGCGAATAAGCAGGAATTCTCTCATCGAGAAATGCCTTGTCGCGCGTCGCCAGCACGTATTCGGCGACTGTCCACAGCAGCCACATCTCCTGATCGCTGGGGATGAAGGGCGCGGGCATGGGGACGCCGCATCCCACAATGGCATACGGGATCGATCCATCCGGCTGAATCTCCTTCAGCGTGTAGCGAATGATTTGCCGCACAATCTCAGGATGGGTGAAGACAAATGGCATGGTGTGCTGCAGCGGATCGCGCGCCGCGCCCTGGAAGCCCCACACGTATTGGTAGAGGTTGCCCTGCGATAGAATGTGCTCGCGGAAAAAGCTGTCATAGGTCATGCTGCTGCGAAGGTAATAGTTGTGCCAGCGAATTTCTCTTTCGACCCACGGCTCGGCGGGAACGGAGAAGCGCAGGCCGTCCGCCCTCCAGGCAGCGCATGTGCGGGCCAGCTCACCGGCCGGATCGACGGAGTATTTCTTCACTAACTCGTCAGTCGTGAATCCCTCCGGCAGATAGCCGTAGAGAAAGTACATCGTCCGGCTCTGCCCCGGCTGCAGTTCGAGATCGCGCTCCAGCAGCAACGCGCTGGCCTCGCCCGTTGTGCCCAGATCGTTGGCTAACCTGCTTGCAGCTCCCGAGGGAAGCTCGACGCCGCCGCTGCCGAAGAAGCCGGCTGCGTCCGTGGCAAAGCCGTCCATGGGCGCATCCAGCGAAGCCAGAAAAGTGGACGGCGGGTTGAAGTCTTCCATTGCCGCGCCGGGCGCAAAGCCGGATAACTGCACGCTGAAGTTTCCCGAAGGGTCCTTCCAGGCCTCTTCAACCTTCTTCCAGTCTTCAATGTCTTGCTGCGTGCGCCCGTGGAAGGTCTGCGTTTCGACTAACCCTGCGCCGTTTTGCATCGCCTGGAATCGATGCGAGAAGCGTCCGGCGAATGCGCGCCGCATCGCCGCGGCCTTGGCGACATCTTTGAGCACCGAGGCCTGCATATAAGTTCGATAAGAGAATTGAAAGTTCTGGCAGCCCCAATACTCGATCCATCGCGGCTTCGCCACACTGTCGCCATGGTTGGTGATCTTGACCATGGAAATCAGTACGGGGTCGTCGCCAAAGGGAGCTAGGATTGTCTGCTCAACTTGGTAGCGGTGTCCTTTGACCGTTTTTCGGAAGTAACCCTCGCCGAAGATCCTCTCGAAGGATGCGCCCTTTCCCGGATAGTAGGTGCTCAGAAGCTCGCTTCCATCGGTGAGGTAGCCAATGCCGCCGCCATAGCGGCCCTGCTCCGGGCAATAGTCGTTGAGGAACTTGGGCGAGCCTTCGTCCTGGCGCACCTGCACGTAGCCGTAGTTGGAGACGGCGGCCACCAGCCGGTCGTTGCCCACCTGGTGAGTGTGATCTGTGGGCGAACGCCACTCAGTGTGCACCGGCGTCACGGCCTTCGGGTCGGTTCTCTGGTCGCAGGTGTAGCGGTAAGCTGGCAATCCGAACTCGTCCGCAACCCATTCGCCGAAGTGGCCCGCTCCATAGGCTTTCTTTGCCTTGCTGTGCGCTTCCAGCTCAGCGCCGGAGGCCAGTGCCTCAAGCGGGCTTGCAAAGGCAGGCAGGCTGATGCCTGCTCCCACCATGCCAATAAAATACCGGCGATTCATACTCATGAGCTTTCACCCCCCTGCAATCAGAAAGACGATTGTACTGCGCTTAAGGCCGAGCGCGCCGCTGTAAAAGCAAGACGCCGGCAATGCGCCGCCTGCGGGCATTGGCAAATCCTTTCAGTGAATCGTTGCATCTAACCGGCGAGGAGTAGATCATGACCCAAAGACCGCACGAAAGAGCCTCTGAACTTCATAACCTGGCAGCCCACGCTCACGCCGCCGCCGCTGAATCCCACAGCAAGGCAGATCATCTGACCGCTCACGAACTCAGCCGGAAAGCTCTGGAACACTCGCTGAACGCCTATAAACACTCCGAGCAACTCATGGATGAGGCGGAAAAGGCCGCCAAAGAAAAAGCCTGAAGGAGTCTGAAGCCCATGCAGATGGATATTATGAGGCTGAGTTGTCTTGGTTCAGCTCGGTGAGCGTCTTCTCCAGGCTGGCGGCGTCTTCCACATTCAGCGACTTTTGCGCCGGGTCAATCTGCTTGAGCAGGCCGCACAGCACCCTGCCTGGAGCGACCTCGATGTAAGTCTGCACCTGCTCGCCGATCAGCGTCTTCATGCAATCCACCCAGCGCACCGTGCCGGTGACCTGGCGCGTGAGAGCGCCGAAGACCTCTTCAGCGGTGGTGACCAGGCCGCCGGTAACGTTGGAGGCGACGGGAATGCGCGGATCGGCTAGCTTCAACGAAGAGAGCACCCGCGCCACCTCCTCCTGCGCCGGCTGCATCAAGGCACAATGGAAGGGCGCGCTGACCGGGAGCATCACGGCGCGGCGGGCGCCTTTGGTCTTGGCCAGTTCGGAGGCCTTCTCAACGGCCGCCAGATCGCCGGAGATGACCACCTGGCTGGGCGAGTTGAAGTTGGCGGCGGAGACGGTGAGGCCGGTCTCGGCGGCGGCTTCGGCGCAGGCCTCCTCCACCAGCTCCAGGCTGAGAGAGAGAATGGCCGCCATGCCGCCCTGGCCGGCGGGAAAGGCCAGTTGCATCGCCCGTCCGCGCGCCTTGACGAAGCGCACAGCGTCGGCAAAGCTGTAGGTTCCAGCAGCGACGTGGGCGCTCCACTCGCCCAGCGAGTGGCCGGCGGCGATCTCCGGCTCAATGCCGTGCAAAGCCAGCACACGCAGCGTGGCGACGCTCACCGTCAGAATCGCGGGCTGGGTGTTTTCCGTCAGCTTCAGCTCTTCCTCAGGCCCCTCGAAGATCAGCTTGGTGAGCGGGAAGCCAGCGGCTTCATCGGCCTCTGCGAAGGTCTCGCGGGCCACGGGAAAACGAGCCACAAGCTCGCGGCCCATGCCAACGGCCTGCGAACCCTGCCCCGGAAAGAGAAATGCAATCTTGTTTGACATTCACGATAATTTTACCGGAAATGGGCGGTGTAATTGTACGAAATTCGTGGTCCCATCCTGCGCCGACAAAGATGCGAAAGAAAAGAGGATTTGGCCAATCGCCGTTTCTTCGCTTTTGCGATTTGACAGCGGACGAAGAGGCGCGTGGAAAACTCAACAAAGACGCGGTGATTTTGAAATGTACACCAGAACCATTTAATTATATGCAACGATTCGGGGCGAAGAAAGGGAGAATCTACCCCCCCCCCAGGGGGGGCAGATTCAAACTCGGCCAGAGGCTCGCTGCGCTCGCAAGAACAGGCAATAGGATTGGCGGCCAGTAGACATGGGTTCATTGTGCGCCGGGGAGAGGAAATAATCTGCAAAAAAGATTCATGCGATTGGTGGGGGTTGCGCCGCTCAGTTCCAGCGGCTTTTGTCGTTGGCGTCGTCGTCGATCTGGCGCCCCTGGCCGTCGAGGCGGACGTTGCGGCCCTGGGAGCGCATATAGACCTCGAATTTGCGGGCGGCGCGGCGGCGCTTCCAGCGGTAGTAGCGGTTGCGCAAGGCGAACCATCGTTCGCTGAAGCCCAGCGAGAGGCCGCGGCGCGGGGCCATGCGGATGTAGGCGAGACCAGCCAGCGCGCCGCCTAACTCTGCAAATGCGTATATGCGCTGCTCGCCGAAGAAGAGCATGGCCACAGCGACCAGCGCGAAGACCATGACGAGATGGCGCGCCTTGATGCCAATGGGCAGGGGAAAGAGCATGAACTGCACGTCGCCGTAGAGAACGCCGATGGCAGCCAGCAGGCCGAAGATGCCGCCAAAGCAGCCGGTGAGCGGATATTCGGCAGCCGAAAAGCCCAGCGCATGGGCGCAGGCGTAGATCGCCGTAGCGGCGGCGGCGGCGCCCAGCACCGAGACGGCGTAGAGTCCGATGACCCATGCGGGCTTGTGAAAGTTCTCCAGAAATCCGGCAATGAACCACAGCGAGAGCAGTTCGAGGAGGGTGCCGAGGATTCCGATGTGGACGAAGCTGTAGGTGAAGGGCTGCCAGAGGGCGCCGTGGAAAAACAGGCTGGAAAGAAAGCCGAAGCGGAAGACGAAGGGAATTTCCGGGTGAAGAGCCAACTGCGCCAGCGCCAGCAGGAAGTAGGCGGCGAGGTTCCAGAGAACCAGGCGGCGGGTGGCGCCGCGGAAGTCGGGGAAGGCAAACGGAGTGGAGCCGGCGCTGGGCATAGTGGCTGGCTTCAGGGTAAACTGTGGAGCGGGCGCGTGTCGCGAACAAAGCGAAATGGCCGGCTGCGCGCCGCCCGGATTTTCGCGGCGATTCCGTTATGGAACCAGCCCCGGAACTCAAATGCGCGTGGAAGAGCAGGAATTCATGGGGTTTGGGGTTCTTCATCAGATTTATGCACGCCGCCCCTTGACCGGAGGTTGTTTTTACTCAAGAATAGCCTCAGTCGAGCAACACACTTTCGTCATACCACAACACGAGATGTCTTGGAGAAAGGGGAGACTGTCATGCCGAGCTGTCCCGAATGCGAATATGATCTGAACATTGAACTGGATGAAGTGGAAGAAGGCGACGTTGTTACCTGCGGCGAGTGCGGCACCGAGTATGAGGTGGTGGGGGTTGAGCCGCTGGAGCTGGTGCGGATGGACGCCGGCCTGGACGAAGATGATGAGGAACTGATCGACGAAGAGGAGGAAGAGTGAGTTTGAATCGCATGAGTTTGGCCGCAGGGGTGGCGTTTGCCGTCCTCGCGGCCCAGAGTGGATTGATCGGACCGGTTGCGGTTCAGGCGCAAAACCTGGGTGAGCGGGTGGTCACGGGCATCGTGGTCGACGCCGCCTCTACGCCGGTGGTCGGCGCCACCGTCTTTCTTCAAAATGTGAAGTCGAAGTCCATTCGCAGTTTTACATCTACCGAGGGGGGCAAGTTTCGCTTTGTGCAGGTGGATATGTCCGTTGACCAGGAGCTCTGGGCGGAAAAAGACGGCAAAAAGTCCGCCGTCAAGACGATCAGCTCCTGGGACACGCGCACGGACTACCAGACTGAGTTGAAGCTGAAGTAGGCCCCGTTCACACTTTGGATAGCATCGGACAGCCGGTTCCTGCCGGAGGGAGCAGAGGTCTTCAGACCCCTGAATGGATCACAGCAGAAAAGGGGCTTCAGCCCCGGAAGAAAGTATAGAAGTCTTGAACTCGCCATTCAGACTTACCAAAGCCGGTTCTCCTTTGAGCCTGCCTGTAAATAAACTTCGGTGAACGCTATGGCGATTTTGCGATAATCTAAAATTTCTCCGGTGACATCGACATAGTTTGATGACCCCCCAGATCAGAAAATCCGAACCTGGTGCACCCTCATTTTTATCCCCCGGACCTGCGTCACCCGCCCGCTCATCGCGATTTGATGAGCGGGGCAACTGCGCTTTTGTCTCACAATATAAGACGGACCCGTTTTTGATGGGTCGCGTAAGTGATTGTTTATTTGGGAGTTAATAATTATATGCAAGAGTTTTCCACAGTTTGAAAATATTGGTAGGGGGGGAGGGATGGAGTGGCTTTCTGGTAACGGAATTCTTTGGTGTTTGTTGGTATTTTAGTTACTACGGAGCGGCCTTTGATTGGCGCATTCTTGCCCTCCAGTATGATTGTGCGCCTTGTGAGTGAAATATTGTGCAAAGGGATCAGAGATTTTTTGTCAGGGATCAGTGAACAGGGAACAGGGAACAGGGATCAGGGATCAGAAACTACGCGGGTTGAGGTTCGTGGTCTCCCAGGTGCCCAAATGCGAGGCACCTGGGCCACCCATCTTCAGTGGATTAATTCAGACTCTGGCACCTGGGCCACGCCTGCCAATGAGTGCATTGGCGATTTTGCGTCATTCCAGAATGCATCCTGGCGCAAACGGCGCTTGTCGGGATCTATTCCAAATTCATTAATAAAACAGGTTGAATTGGAACGGTAATCTTCCTTTACCCAAGAACCCAAAAACGGAATCTAGGTCACCTACCCGTTCCGCTCAATGCCGACGCGGTATGTCTAGTCACTCTGATGTTTGGCCAGATGTTTGTCGCACGCTCATTGTCACTACGTCGGCAAGATCGACAAGTATTCCGTCGGTTGGCATCTCCGTGAATGTGTGGTCTGCGGGATTCTCCTTGTATACATCGATCATATAAAGCAATTTGTGCTCTTCTTCATCGCGCGTAATTGTGAAGGCTTCTACTTGTCCGATATACGTTCCGCCGTTGTCCTTGAGCACCAGTTCTACAAAAACCAGTTTCGACTTGCCGGTTTCGTCCTCTTCGGGAAAAAGTGCGTCGTAGATGATCGGCCGGCCTGTTAGCAAAAAGCGGCCGACCAATCGCAACCAGATATTTCCCGCTGACGTAGTCTCGTTGATACCAAACCACCCTGCCAACCGCGAGAACGGTCTCCAAACAGTCAGCAGACCACGTATAAATCCAATACCCCACCCGCAGAAAAAGGACAACGGAACATAGATCAGTAGTAGCGACGCGGGCAGATGGATCACGTTCACTGCAATTGTTGAGACAGGCAGCACGAGAGAATCTTTGATAAAGAACAACGCATCGCGATGGAATAACTGGCCCCACAATGCCGCCGCGCAAAGTATAAAAACAATCAGAACTAAATGGACGAGGGCACTGTAAACCAGGAACTCAGCGAGTTCTTCTGTTGCGCCCTTCTTGTGTAGTGAGAGAGGCGCTATGCTCTTCCGCGCTCTTAATGCGAAGTATCCTGGTAGAACTGCAAGCACGAAAAGTACAACTTTTGGGAAGTCTATCTCCATACCAAATTAGGACTTGTTCGCAACACGCTTCGGTAGGTTCGTTGCTGTGGATTCGACTTCGCCCGTTCTTTTCCGTTCTTGATTGGGCGCATCATCCTTCCTGACCGAGATGAAAGGATTCGGTGCCTTTCGCACGGTGCGGAGGCGGTTGGCAGACTCGAAAATCTCATTGAATTTGTTCAGCTTTGTCGCGGTGAAACTCATCATCGTGTCCTCACCATATTGTAGCCGCAATCTCGGCTATTATTTCGTTTTCTTTGCTGGCGGAGTCTGTGATTGGGACTGGACTGCAATCGTGCTTGGTCTGTTTTGCTGAAGGAATGGATTGAGTGCTCCGGCACGAGTATGCAGATGGGCCGCCGAATCCTTCGCCATCCCCTTTGCTTTGATGGGTTTAATCGGGAACTTTTCGGTCATCAATAGCTCCTCCTGTGCAATTATGTCGAAGTTTATCACAAGATCACTATGGACGAAAGGCTCATCACCTCACTCAGCATACTAAATTGCAAGAAAATCGGTGCTTCTTGCCCAATACCACCGCCGTACAAGGACGGAGATAAAGGAGAATCGGCCCCTGAAGTCGCCAAGTATTCAGAAATTCGGGTGGTCAACTGTCGCCAACAGCCCTTGTCGCTCATCGAGCTGGGAGCTCATCGAGCACTCCCGCTTCATCCCTCCAGCTTTTTCGTCACCAGTTCATTGAGCAGGGCGGGGTTGGCCTGGCCTTTGGAGGCCTTCATCACCTGGCCGACGAAGAAGCCCGCCATGGTCTTTTTGCCGGCGCGGTACTGCTCCACCTGTTTGGGATTGGCGGCGATGACCTCATCGATCAGGGCTTCAATCGCCGAGGAGTCAGTGATCTGCTGCGGCTTTTCGCGCTCGTAGACGGCTGAGAAGTCCTCGCCCTTTTCAAAGCACAGGTCGAAGAGCTGCTTGAGCTGTTTGGAGCTGATCTTGCCCTCGTCGAGCAGATCGGCGGCCAGCACGATGCCGGCCATCGTGACCGGCGACTGCTCCTGCGCGAGGTTGAGGGCCTTGAGGCGTCCGCCGACTTCGCTGAGCAGCAGATTGGCCACGCGGCGCGGGTTGCGAGCGGTTTTGGCGGCGGCCTCGAAGCGGTCGGCGAAGGCGCGCTCGGCGGTCAGCGTGAAGGCGTCCTGCGCGTTCAGTTCGTACTCGGCGATCATGCGGGCGCGGCGGGCTTCGGGCAGCTCGGGCAGCTCCGCTCTTTTGCGCTCAATATATGCGCGGGTCAGCACCAGCGGCGGTAGATCCGGCTCTGGAAAGTAGCGATAGTCGTGGGCCTGCTCCTTGGAGCGCATCGAATAGGTGCGCCCCTCGGCGGCATTCCACAGGCGGCTCTCCTGGGTGACACGCCCGCCGGATTCGAGAACCTCGATCTGGCGCTCGATCTCGTATTCCAGCGCGGCGCGGACGAAGCGGAAGCTGTTGACGTTTTTCACTTCGGCCTTCGTGCCGAGTTTCTGCTGGCCGCGCGGGCGCACACTCACATTGGCGTCACAGCGCAGCGAGCCTTCCTCCATGTTGCAGTCGGAGACGCCGCAGTAGAGCAGAATTTCCTTGAGGCGCGTGAGGTACTCGAAGGCCTCGTCCGGTGTGCGCATATCGGGATCGGAGACGATCTCGGCCAGCGGCGTTCCGCAGCGGTTCAGGTCGAGGTAGGTGCGCGTGGCCGAGTCGCTGAAGCCGTCGTGGATGCTCTTGCCGGCGTCTTCTTCCATGTGCAGGCGGGTGATGCCGATGCGCTTCCACCCCAGCGACGAAGACCTGTCGCCGGGGACCCCGGTAGCGCCGCCGTCGGCGGTGGGCACGTCGATCCATCCGTGTTCGGCAAGGGGCTTGTCGAATTGAGAAATTTGGTAGCCCTTGGGCAGATCGGGATAGAAGTAGTTCTTGCGCGCGAAGATCGAGCGGTCGCGCACCTGGCAGTTAATGGCCAGCGAGGCCAGCGTGGCAAACTCGACAGCCTGCGCGTTGAGCACCGGCAAGGCTCCGGGTAGCGCAAGGCAGACCGGGCAGACGTTGCTGTTGGGCGCCGCGCCAAAGTGGTTGGCGCAGCCGCAGAAGGCCTTCGTCGCGGTGAGCAGTTGCACGTGGACTTCGAGACCGATGACAGGCTCGTATTTGGCCAGAAGTTGGGGCGATAGCGCAGTGGCAGGCATCTTGACTTGATTTTAGCGCGAAGGGCGGGCGGATCATCGATCACAAATCTATCAAGCTCTTCGAAAGCATCCTTCCAAATGCTGATGCGGGAACCACGAATTCGAATCCCGATCCGTAACCAGCCCCGCCGCCTCCGGTGCTACAGTGGTTTTATTCCAACTCTGTTGCCGGAGTGCGTCTTCTTGTTGCGTCTTTGTTCATTGCTTGTGGCTCTTCTCGCGCTGCCCGCCGCCGCTCACGCCGCTGGCCGCGTGCAAGCCGCTCCGGTGCCCGCGGAGATGCGCTCCACCGCCTTCACCGTCAGCGTGAACGGCGAACCGGTGGGCGTGGCGCACGCCGCTGCAAGCTATGAGTACGTCAGCTTTGCCGGCTCCGGCCCCTTCAACATCGAGATCACCGCTGCCGAAGCCGGCTTCTGGGATCGTGGCGTGGACATTCAGCCCTGGCGGCTGGGTCTGCGGCCCATCCGGCAACGCCAGACCATTCGCTTCCGGCTCAGCGGCCCGGCCAAGCTCTCCATCTCGCGCCCCGGAGACTATCTCAATCACGCCAAGATGCTCTTCCTCTTTGCCGGCGCGGCGCCGCCGCCCATGCCGCGCAGTCCAAAGATTCACGTCTATCAGCCCGGCGTCTACCACCAAAGCCTCAACCCCAAGAGCGGCGAG
>Ga0302319_10022950_pt1 | contig 11165 bp, 8 predicted proteins | sample Bog_T0_2_FD_203319 | JGI IMG/M metagenome (GOLD analysis project Ga0302319, IMG submission 203319) | Peat permafrost microbial communities from Stordalen Mire near Abisko, Sweden - Bog_T0_2 | ecosystem: Environmental > Terrestrial > Soil > Wetlands > Peat | place: Sweden: Abisko, Stordalen Mire...
TGCACTCCGCCCGCCGGCGGCGTTACCTGTTCAATACGCTTGAGACCTGCCCGCTGATTTGCGCTCAACGGCTCCGTAACCACCGCCGTCTCCACGCCCATTTGCATCGGCAGCGTCCAACCCGCCACATCATAAGGCCGTATCGGCGGACCATTCGGCGTTTGCCGCAAATCAGGATATTGTTGGCGCTCGAACAACTCCTTCACCAGCGGCGCGAATGGTTGATCCATTAGAATCACCCAGGCACCCTTATAGTCGCGGCTATTGGCGTGAAATGATTGCTCGGCCTGCTGCACTTCAATGCCGTTGATCAGCAGCTTTTCGACCAGCGTGGCAGCCGTGGGAAGATCGCGTTGCTCGCGCGGAATGACGTAAGCGTACGGCGGTTCCTTGCGAAAGCGTTCGATGTTATCGTGCGCCGCCTGATAGCGGTTGTAGAGCAGGGTTTCGCGGTACTTGGCCGCCGTGTCGAGCACCGCCATCGACGCCCCTTCCATATAACGGACCGCATCGGCCAAACGCCACCAGCCGCCTTTCCACGGACTGCTATAGAAAACTTCGGCGGTCAACTGCTGGCGGTCTTTGGGGAAATCGTCAACGGTATAAAAGTGCGGCGTGGCGTAGCGATACAGCGCGGTCTCCGTGAAGAAGGAAATGCTGTTGCGGAAGATGTGGGTGAAATCGAGAAAGCCCGGATACCAGTTATCAAAGCCGACGCGATGCACCGCGCCCGGCATCTGGTGTTCGTCCAGATAGGCCGCCATGTTCACGCCCAACACATTCAGCCAGCGCGCCATCAACGGATTGATGTTCGAAGAAATCGGCTCGGTGAACGGTGGGATGAAAATGCGCGCCGGAAACGGCGCGGTCTGGTGATGGCAATAGAAGATCACCGGATTCCATTCCAACTCGGCGCGCGTCACATCGCGCGATTCCAGCATGTTGTTCATGTAGCCGTCGCGATTGTTGTCGTGGCCCACGTATTCCTGATATAGATCCGGCAGCGGACTCACTTCATACGGCGTGCCGAGATTCTTGCGGTACCAGGCGACCACTTCATTCTGGCCGTCGGGATTCAGCGTGGGCCACAGCATGACAATGACGTTGTCGAGTATGGCATCGACTTCGGGATCGCCCTGCGTGGCGACTAATTTATAGCCGAGCAAGATGGATTGCTGGGCGCCTGCTACCTCGGTGGAGTGCAGGCCACCGTCGATGTGGACGATCGCCTTGCCCTCATGCGCCAACGCTTTGGCCTGCTCGTCGGTCAGATCGCGCCCCCGCGCCAGGCGCCCTGCGATGTCTTTATATCTTTCAAGCTGCGCCAGATTCTTCGGTGACGAGATCATCGCGATTTCCCAATCCAGCCCGCGCGTGGTCTTGCCTACGGAAATCATTTTGATGCGATCGGAAACGGCGGCCAGCTTATGGAAGTAATCGCGCGATTCGTTGTAATTGGCAAGATAGAAATCGTCGCCCGGCTTGTGGCCAAGCACCGATTCGGGCGTCGGAATGGTCTGCGCGTTTAGCGCCGCAATCGCCAGCAGCAGTAAAGGGAAAGATGACGGGCCAGGCATTTTCACCATAGTAACGGTAAGACTGCGCTGCGTTTTTTCCGGCGAGAATTGCGCGCCCTCAAGCTACTACCGTTACAGCGCCCGTTTCGACCTGGTAGTGGTTGCTGGAAGCAGTTCTAAGGGCTTCACAAACAGCAAACCCCACTCTTGCAAAGTGGGGTCGGCAATCGAAGCGGAAAGGAGGTACAGCTTATGTATCTTCTAGTGTTGGTCGTAATTCTGATTCTCATCAGACCACGGCGAACCAGGTTTAGAGTCGAAGTCGATTTCTAACACCTGATCGGTTGGGTCAGCAGCTTCTACCTGCTGGCCTCACCTAAATAATACCACCCTTTTGCGGATCACTCCGCCCCCGGAATTTTCTTAACCATTCGCCCGTTGCAGCGCGTTCACCGCCGCGCCAATCACCGCCACAGATTCTCCGCCCGTCACCACTTCCACCGAATAACCTTGCAGCGGACTGAGCTTCACCATTTCATGCAGATATTCGCTCAGCATCGCCAGATTCACAAACCCGGCATTGAAGCCCGTAACGAAAAACTTGCCTGGGCCGTCAAGGTGAATACTGGTAGCGGTCGCGGCTGCCAGCGCGCGGTGCCACAGCTTGGCGAATTCCAGACAACGCGCATCGCCCGCCTCCGCCTGCGCGAACACTTCATCGGGTTCCAGATCCATGAAACGCAGCCGCATGGCGCGCTGCCCCATAATGCCTTCCAGATGCCCACGCCCGCCACAGCCGCAAAAGTGCTCTTTCGGGTCGAGCGTCACCACCGAGTGGCCCGCTTCCCAGAAACCGTCGCGGAACGGATACCTTCCATAGCCAATCCCCGTGCCCAGCGTCCACACCCGGATCAATCGGTCTAAATGCCCATGCGTCGCCGCAATACCCGCCGCCATCGCGTCCGCATCGTTAAAAACCGACACCGGCACTACCTTGCCGAAGCTCTGGGCAAACACCGTGCTCACCAGTTCTTGCATGTTGATGCCCTTGAACTGGATCAGGTTGGGCGAATCTTCTACCGCGCCGTTGCGCACAATGCCGGGCATACCCAACCCCACGTGAGTCGGCGCTTCCTTCAATCCAAGCGCCTTCACGTCATCGGCAATGCGCTGCACAATCTGTTCAGCCGGCACGCCGTGCAATGAATCGGCAATATCGCGATCTTCCGGATTAAGCCGCAGCGGTCCGCTGATAGCGTTGTCGGCTACGGCGGCGACCGCGATGCGCTCGGTGATGACGATTCCTATTCCTTTTCCCATTTCCGTCCTACGGCCGCATGAGCTTGTTCAGCCCATTGAAGGCGGCTGCTTTATAACATTCAGCCAAAGTCGGGTAATTGAATACCGTCTCAACAAAGTAAGTCACCTTGCCTTTCAGGATCATTACCGCCTGTCCTATGTGCAGCAACTCAGACGCGCCTTCACCAATGATATGCACGCCTAAAATTTCTAAAGTCTCGCGGTGGAAGATAAGCTTCAACCGGCCGGTCGTATCTCCGCGAATTTGCCCACGCGCGATCTCACGATAATACGCCACCCCAACTTCATAAGGTACGTCCTCGTCGGTAAGCTGCTCCTCAGTCTTGCCAATAAACGAGATTTCCGGAATCGTGTAAATGCCGAACGGAAAATAATTCGGGTTCGAAGAAACGTTCTTGTTGTACGCGTGCGCCACCGCAATGCGCCCCTGTTCCATGGAGACCGAAGCTAGGCTGGGGAAGCCGATGACGTCGCCTACCGCATAAATGTTCGACACTTTAGTCTGGTAATTTTCGTTCACTGCAATTCGTCCGCGCGAATCCGCCTCCAGACCAGCCGCTGCCAGGTTCAACTCGTCCACGTTCCCCTGCCGGCCCACCGCATAGAGCAACGAATCCCCCGTTACCTTCTTTTTGCTCTCCAGCATGGCCACCACCTGGCCGCCCTCTTCCACTTGCTCCACGCTTTCCACTTCTTCGTTCAGCCGCATGGTCACGCGGTGGTCGCGCAGGTGATACGAAAGCGCTTCAATAATCTCCTGGTCGGCAAACTCCAACAGCCGCGGGCGCTTTTCAATTAACGTCACCCGCACGCCCAGCGCCGCGAACATGCATGTATACTCAACGCCGATCACGCCACCGCCCACCACAATGAGCGTTCTCGGCAGGTTCGGCATTTCCAGCACCTGATCGCTATTAATAATGGTCAGCCCGTTGATCTTCACTTTTGAAGACGCCGCTGGCTTGGTGCCCGTGCCAATCACCACTTTCTCGCCGCTGATTTCGGACGAACCGCGAATGCCGGCGATCTGAATCGTGTTGGGGTCTTTGAAACTCGCGATGCCCGTCAGCACCTCAATGCCGTTGCGCGACAACTGCGCGGTGGTGACGTCTATCTCGGTCTTGATCACATGCTGCACCCGGAACGCCAGGTCCGCCATGCTGATCTTTTCCTTCACCCGGTAACTAACCCCATAAATGTTCTGGTAGTTATAACCGGAAAGATGCAGCACCGCTTCGCGCATCGTTTTGCTGGGTATGGTGCCGGTGTTGATGCACACGCCGCCGATTACTTCGCGCCGTTCGACGAGCGCTACTTTCTTGCCGCTCTTCGCCCCCTGGATAGCCGCTCGCTGGCCCGCAGGACCGGAACCGATCACAATCAGATCGTATTGAGACATCGGGATTTAAAAGTGTCTTTCCCCTACCTGCCTGACATGGGTGCTAAACAGGTACAACAATCCTGAGTATAGCTTTCTGTGTATGACAGGTTGATCAATCAGCACATGTCAGAATTAACAGAGTTGGAATTGGCCCACCCTTTTCTCGCATCCGATACAATTTTGCGTGAGTTTGTTAGCAGCTGGGAAAAGCATACTTTGCCCAAAGCCGAGTGGACTCACGCGGCCCACATCGCCGTTTGCGCCTTTTATACGGCTGCGCTGGGCTCTGAAGAAGCGCTGCAACGCATGCGCGAAGGCATTCCGCTCTACAACGTCGCCTCCGGCGGCCAGAACAGCGAAGACAGCGGTTACCACGAAACCCTTACCTGTTTCTGGGCTGCTATTATCCGCGATTTCATCGCCGCTTCCCAATTCCCAACCACTTTCGCCGCCGTCCAAGCCACCGTTCTCCGCTACGGCCAGCAACGCAAACTCCACGAAGCCTTCTATAGTTTCGATGTCGTCAACGATCGTCGCGCCCGCCGCGAATGGCTTCCGCCCGATACTGCACCGTCGAACCGAATCGGGGCCGGAAGCGTCAGCGGCCTAGTTTCGCACGATGGTTTCACTCGCGATCATTGTAAAACTTAGGCGCGACGGCACACTAGCTATAGCTGGCGGGCAAGAGACATCGTGCGCGCTCGCGGTGTCGCCCGTGGCTGTCCACCTTCCAGATGGGCATGCGTCGCGCATCGATGCCGGAACTGCACCGCGATTGAATGGCTTTTCGAATTATCCTTTTCGAATTATCAAAGATCGGCGGGGATTGTATGCAATTTGCCGTAGCACTTACTTGTGTTGCCTAGAAGAAACGGAAGAAACGCCATCCTCAATGCGAAGATCGGGGGTCCTTAGCGATCTTTTCCGAAAGCCAGGGAGTGTACGCGATCCCCGGACCGCTCACCGTGCTGCATCCGCCGCCACCCGGGCCGGCAGAGCACCCCCAAAAATTCTCGGTTCCGTTAATTGCGCCTGTGCAGGCCGTTCCCTTATCAAATGCACAAACATAAGCGACCCCGATTTTCCCTCCCAGCAGGTTATTCAGATGAACATGAACTTCGTTCGGGGTGTTGATCGCAACGTCCACGTCTTCGTTCGTCACTACGTTTCCAGAAATGACCGTGTTGTAAACCGGCGAACCGCCCTGGCCGCTGTTAATGTTGATCCCGACCCGGCCTGGGGTCGCGGTATCGTCTGTATCGGCAAGATTTCCGGAGATGTAGTTCCCGACGATGATATTCCCATTCATGTTATCCGCCGGTAGGCCAAAACTTGGGCCAACGTGCGTGTGGAGATCCACACCGCCGAGCCCGTTGTCTGTCAGTTCGTTTCCGACGATCACATTATCCGACACCGTGCCCATGCCGTTGCCGTCCGAGAAAAGGCCAACTCCCGCGCCGCCGATTTGTACGCCGTTTCTGGAAGAAACGTTTTCTGCGATGGTGTTATGGTTGATGCCGAAGTGTGCCGAGAACGGGAAATTCGCAGGATGCTGCCCTCCCTCGCCGTTCCGTGGGTGCGACCCGAGGACAATCCCGCACTCCAGTGGGTTATCCACAATCGTGTTATGAATAATCAGATTATCGTGGCTTTCCCCGGTCTCATCGCTAATTAGAATGCCATCGGAGTTTCCTGTGATCTGATTGCCGGAGACGACCGAGTTTACGACCCCGATCAGATGAATCGCTCCTCCGCAATCGCCCGTTTCATCAGTCTCAAAAGCCTGCTGCCCGGGGCAGCCCACCGTTTCCCCAGTGAAATTCAATCCCGGAGTTTTGTCGTTGTCTAAGATGCTGCTGTCGCTGATGGTAACGTCCGCAGCACTCACTACCAGAATGCCCTCGAAGTTGGCATTTATCACGGTCAGTCTGGATATTGTCACGCCTCTTAAACCAGGATTGTTAAGACACAAAAATTCCATTTGATTGACCGGTGGCATCGATTATGGCGTCGTCGTCGCCCTCGAGCGAGAGCCCTTTTCCAATCGTTACATCTTCGCCGTAAACGCCCGCCGCGATCTTAATCACGTCATTCTTCGAAGCTTTACTGACCGCGGTTTGAATCTTCTGGTAACAGCCATGCGAACCCTGCGGATTCACGCAAAGGGTTGCGGCGGCTGCGATCGAAGAGAACGAGGTAAATGACATGGCGCAGCTAACAACTAGCGATGCGCGGTATAGAGTAGCCAACATACGAGTCCCTCCTTCGGAATGCCTGGACCAGCAGAAACATATCACGGCGGCAGCTTGAATGCAAATGCTGTGCGTCGCGGCGTTGAGTTCCATACTTGTATGCGCCTTTGATACGGCTGAGTTCGGCGCCGAGGAAGCGCTGGAGCGCATGCGGCATGGCATTCCGCCCTCAAACGTAGCGTCCGGCGGCCAAAACACTGAAGACAGCGGCTCCCACGAAACGCTCACCTGCTTCTGGGCCGCCATCATCCGCGATTTCATCGCCGCTTCCCAATTCCCAACGACTTTCGCCGCCGTCCAACCGCGCGGCCTGTTTGATGCTACCGTTCTCCAGTACGGCCAGCAACGCAAACTCCACGAAGAATACTATTCGTTCGACGTCGTCGCCGACCGCCGCGAATGGATTCCGCCTCTGATTAAATAAGAGAAACCGCCAGCCGTCTCCAGCGGAACATTCCTTATTGAAAAGAGAATTCATGAACGCTCATAAGCGCTTCTCCGCGTTGTTTCTACTTTCGTGCGCCGCTCTGCCGAGCTTCGCGCAAACCACAACTCCCGCCACCGTCGTCCCCCGTCTGGTCGCCTTTACCGGCATCGTCACCGCTACCAACGGCAAGCCATTATCGTCCGCCGTGGCCATCACCTTTTCCCTCTTTGCCGAACAGCAGGGCGGCTCGCCCCTCTGGTCTGAAATACAAACCGTACAACCCGATGCCACCGGCCACTACTCCGTGTTTCTCGGCTCGGCCAGCCCCGCCGGTTTGCCGCTCGAGCTATTCGCCTCCGGCGCCGCGCGTTGGCTCGCCGTTCGCCCCGACGTGCCGGCCGCGGAAGATCCCGCGCGCATCTTGTTGGTCGGCGTTCCCTACGCTTTGAAAGCCGCCGACGCCGATACTCTAGGCGGTAAGCCCGCTTCCGCTTTCGTAACCGCCCCCGCGTCTGTCCCCGCCGTGCCTTCTCAAACTGCTGCCGCAACCCTGCTTGCCCCAACCCTCGCTCCCAACGCCAGCCCTACCGGTTCCGGCACCCCCAACTACCTTCCCCTCTGGACCACTACCAGCAACCTCGGCAACTCCGCCATCTATCAATCGGGCAACAACATCGGCATCGGTACCGTCGCGCCCGGCTATCCTTTTACCGTTAGCACCACCAGCGGAACCGTCGCTGCCCCGTCCTATTCTTATCTCGCCAACTTCTTCGCCTCTGCCAGCGGCAACCCCAGCGGCAACAGCGACTACCGCGGTTTCAACGCCGAAGCCAAGGGCACCGGCACGCAATCCTTCACCGCTCTCACCGGTTTCAGCACCGATGCCAACAACGCCCTCACCGCCGGCACCATCGCGCAGGAAGCCATCGCCGCCGGCAACGTCTACGTCTCCGGCGCAGGCACCACCACCGCCGGCTACGGCTTTCGCGCCACCCCTGTTTTAAGCAGCACCGGCGGCATGGGCGCTTGGCAAGCCTTCGAGGCCCGCTCGCCTTCCGTCACCGGCAAGGGCGTCATCTCTACCGCCTATGGCCTTTACCTGCAACCGCAAAAAGTTGCTGGCGTAACCTCCGCCTTCGGCATCTATCAAGGCGGATCGAGCGATGCCAACTATCTGGCCGGCCCGCTCGGCATTGGCACTTCAACCCCGGGCGCCAGCCTCGAAGTAAACGGCCCCGCCAAGTTCGACGGCCCCGTCACCTTCGCCGGCCCCGAAACCGCTACCGGCAACGTAACCACTAACGGCGCACTCATTTCCACCGTCCCCAACGGCATCGCCCCTTTGCAGGTCTCATCCAGCACGCAAGTAGCGAATCTCAACGCCAGCTTTCTCTCCGGCCAACCCGCCGGCGCGTTTCCCTTGCTAGCCGCCAATAATGTCTTCGGCGGTGTCAACACTTTCAACAACGGGCTAATCGCTTCGACCGGAAACTCGCCCGCCTTAGAGGGCCAAACCGCCAACCCCAACGGACCCGGCGTATACGGCGTTTTGAGCGGCTTCAGTATGATTGGCCGGCAACAACCTGTCCCCGCTGCCGTTTGGGGCGACACAAATGTGAACGGCGGAGCAGCCGTGTTTGGGAGCTCCGATCAGGGCTACGGCGGCTACTTCGAAACGAACAGCTTCAATAACTTCCAGGCATTCGTCGCCTTGAATTATGGCGGCGGGCCCATTGCTTCGTTTTCGGGCGTCGGCGGTGCCTGTGACATCGACGCTTTCGCGAACTTATTTTGCGCGGGCAGCAAATCCGCCGTCGTTCCGGTGGATAACGCCACCCGCAAAGTCGCCCTCTACGCGGTCGAATCGCCCGAAAACTGGTTTGAAGATTTCGGCTCCGGCCGCCTTTCCTCTGGTTCCGCCACCGTCAATCTCGACCCCGTCTTCGCCCAAACCGTCAACGCCGGCGTCGAATATCACGTCTTTCTCACGCCTAAAGGAGATAGCCAAGGCCATCTTTATGTGAGCAACGAAACGGCCGCCGGCTTCGAGGTGCGTGAATCCGCCGGCGGCCAATCCAACATCGCCTTCGATTACCGCATCGTCGCCCGCCGCAAAGGCTACGAGTCGATCCGCCTCGCCGATAAAACCAAGGAATTCGACCGCCTCAAGCTGTCCCAACTAGCCCCGGCCAACGGCAGGAAGCCCGCCGCGTCGCCTGTCGCACAGCCGCTGCCGTAAGCGATTCAAACCGCGCCGGACCCTCTTGCAAATCGGCCCTCTCCGCGATTAAATTGGTTTTGATCCCGCCGTGTACTGCGGCGGGATCAAACCGTACCAGGAGGCAATCATGTCCCGCATCGCATGCAGTCGCAACCATTATTCGCTTTTGATCCCGTTTCTATGCATCGCCCTCAACAGCTTTGCCCAGAACGCGTCTATCCCGACCACCGTTCCGGCATCGCCGACCCCGCCCGCATCTTATTGGTCGGCGTCCCCTACGCCTTGAAAGCCGCCGATGCCGATACTCTCGGTGGCAAACCCGCCTCCGCCTTCGTTACCAATGACTCACCGGCCGCCGCGGCGATCGTTCCCACCTCATCTCCGAGCCCCGCACCTGACGTAATCCCCAACGTCACCCCCACCGGTTCCGGCACTACCAACTACCTTCCTCTCTGGACCAGCGCCACCAACCTCGGCAACTCCGCCATTTATCAATCAGGCAACAACATCGGCATTGGGACCACCGCGCCCGGCTATCCGTTTACCGTCAGCACCACGAGTGGTACCGTCGCCGCGCCATCCTATTCCTATCTCGCCAATTTCTTTGCCTCCGCCAGCGGCAACCCCAGCGGCAACAGCGACTACCGCGGCTTCAACGCCGAAGCCAAAGCCACCGGCTCGCAATCGTTCCTCGCCCTCACCGGCTTCAGCACCGACGCCAACAACGCCCTCACGTCCGGCACCGTCTCCCAAGAAGCCATCGCCGCCGGCAATGTCTACGTCACCGGCGCGGGCAACACCACCGCCAAGGCGGCTCGAGCGATGCCAACTATCTGGCCGGCCCGCTCGGCATTGGCACCACAACCCCTGGCGCAAGCCTCGAAGTCAACGGCCCTGCCAAGTTCGATGGCCCCGTCACCTTCGCCGGCCCCGAAACCGCTACCGGCAACGTAACCACCAACGGCGCACTCATTTCCACCGTCCCCAACGGCACCGCCCCCTTGCAAGTGGCCTCCACCACGCAAGTCGCGAATTTGAACGCCAGTCTTATCGGCGGGCAGCCTGTTAACAATCTCGCTTTGCTATCGGCGCCCAATGCGTTCACCGCTCAAAATCAATTCAATACCGGACTTGTCGCTTCCGCGAATGGCGTTAATTATGCAGTCCAAGCGGTCGATAGCAATACATTCGGACAGACCTACGGCGTATTGGCAACCACCGCGAACCCCTTCGGCTTTGCTGTAAAAGGCACACAAAACGAAGGCAGCCAGGTTGGCGGCGCGATTGGGGCATCCGGAGTTTGGGGTGATAGCACGTCCAATCCTGGAGTCGTCGGAACCAGTGATGTTTCCATTGGCGGCTGGTTTTTGAATAACAGCTCGGAAGTCGAGGCACTGGTCGTTTCCAACCGCGGCTCCGCCGGCCCTGCCATCTTCCTCGGCAATACCGGCGATTGCGAGATCGATGGCGCCGGCGACCTCGCCTGCAGCGGCAGCAAATCCGCCGTCGTACCCGTGGACAACCTCAACCGCAAAGTCGCCCTCTACGCCGTCGAATCTCCGGAAAACTGGTTCGAAGACTTCGGCTCCGGCCAGCTTTCAAACGGCTCCGCCACCGTCACTCTCGAACCCGTCTTCGCCCAAACCGTAAACGCCGGCGTCGAATATCACGTCTTCCTCACACCCAATGGCGACAGCCAAGGCCATTTGTATGTGACCAACAAAACCGCCGCCAGCTTCGAAGTCCACGAATCGGCCGGCGGCCAATCGAGCATCCCCTTCGATTACCGCATCGTCGCCCGCCGCAAGGGCTACGAATCCATCCGCCTCGCCGATAAAACCAAGGAGTTCGATCCAGCACGGCGGCCAAACTCGCCCCCGCCAACGGCAAAAAACCGGGGGGGCGCGATCGCGTTACCCTCCTCAAATCCGCAAAAACGAACCCATTTTGAAGTTCGTTTCGCAGCCAAGTTCGTTCCGTTCTTATCTGCGTTCATCCCATTCATCTGCGGCCATTTTTTCGGTCACAACTTTTCAAAAAAAATCTT
>Ga0302319_10022951_pt1 | contig 11164 bp, 10 predicted proteins | sample Bog_T0_2_FD_203319 | JGI IMG/M metagenome (GOLD analysis project Ga0302319, IMG submission 203319) | Peat permafrost microbial communities from Stordalen Mire near Abisko, Sweden - Bog_T0_2 | ecosystem: Environmental > Terrestrial > Soil > Wetlands > Peat | place: Sweden: Abisko, Stordalen Mire...
ACGCTGCCCGGCCTGCCGCCGGGCCAGCGTCAGCCGCGCGGCGCTCCCCAGCAGGCCGATACCACGCCGCAGCCGGGCGACGAGACCGTGGTGGAGCCGCCGCCGCAACGCATTGCCAATCCGCAGGCGGTGTTTTCCGGCTTGGACAAGATCACCGGGCGCATTATTTCGTTCGATGTTGCGATCAACGAGACGGTGCAATTCGGCGCGTTACAAGTGACGCCGCGCGTGTGCTATTCGCGCCCGCCGACCGAGACGCCCAACACCGACGGTTTCGTCGAGGTGGACGAGGTCACGCTCAACGGCGAGATCAAACGCATTTTCGACGGCTGGATGTTTGCGGCCAGTCCCGGCCTGCACGCGGTCGAACATCCGGTCTATGACGTGTGGCTCACCGACTGCAAAGGCGGCACGAATCCGGCCCTGGCGGAAGTGCCGCCCGATGTTCCGGCCGGGGTCAAACCGGCGGCGCGAGCGCCGGCGGCCAAACAACCGCCCGTGCAGCAACGCCCTCAGCCGCGCACGCAGCAGGATCCGGGATTTTTGCCGGCGCTGCGCTAGCGGATTATCGCCAGCGCCTCTTCGCCGCTGATTGGGCGCTGCGTGGCCAGTGCCGCGAAATCGGCATCGCCCTCGATCGCTTCCTCCAGCATGCGGTGATAGCGCCGTTTGGCGACTTCGACCGCGCCGAATGTCTTGAGGTGGTCGGTGACATATTGCGTATCGAGCAGCCGGTAGCCGCCCGCTTGCAAGCGCGCTATCAAATGCACCAGCGCAATCTTGGAAGCATCGCGCGCGCGGTGGAACATGCTCTCGCCGAAAAAAGCGCGGCCGAGCGAGACGCCATAGAGGCCGCCGACCAGTGCATCGCCGTCATAGACCTCGACGCTATGGCAGTGGCCGGCGGCAAACAGGCTGCTATAGATCTGGCGGATGCGGTCATTGATCCAAGTGCGGGCGCGGTCGTCCTTGGCCTCGGCGCAGCCGTCGATTACGGCTTCGAAATCGCGGTCGATCCAAACGGTGAAGGCGGTCGTGCGCACGGTGCGCGCCAGCCGCGCCGGTATATGGAAACCGTCGATCGGGATGATGCCCCGCATGTCCGGCTCGATCCAGTAAAGCGCCGGGTCGTCGGCGCTCTCGGCCATCGGGAAAATGCCGCAGGCATAGGCCTTGAGCAGCACTTCCGGCGTTATTTCGATGCCTGAGTTTTCGCGGTTGGCCATGCGGGTTCCAGGGCGGACGGCGCCAGTTTAGTCCTTACCGGGCGGTCTGGGGAGGGTGTCATTAACCGATCCATCACCACGGCGTGCAAAACTACTGAAAGTTTGAAAACAAATCGCCGCTCGCGCGTTGAGCGCTCGCAACAGTTGCGCCGTGGCTCAACCCGGCAATATGGGAACTCTAGAGGACGACGCCATGTCTAACCGGCGGACCAACGTGCTGATGGTCGAGGACGAACCTCTGATCACCGAATTGATAACCGAAGTCTTGAGCGAGAACGGCTTTGCGGTCCATGCGGTCGCGGATGGCGAGACCGCGCTGCGCTATCTCGACGACGGGCCGGAAGTGGACGTGCTGTTTACCGACATCAACCTTGAAGGCCGCATGGACGGCTCGACGCTGGCCAAACAAGTGCGCGATCGCCGTCCCGACCTGCCGATTGTCTATTGTTCGGGGCGTTATTCGCCCTCGGCGCTGGCGCCGATGATGTCGCGCTCGATTTTTCTCAAAAAGCCGTACAATCCGGCCGATCTTTGTACGCTGTTGACGCGGCTGACATCGACCGAGCACTGAACCCACGGTACGCTGGCCTTGGCGATTCGTTTCGCCAGCGGGTCGTTTGCCGCCAGGGACAGGTCAATGCCGCAACCACTTGCATTTAACGGCGCGGGATTGAACGTGCCGCAGACGCTTGCCGCGGCGCTTGACCTGCACCGGCAGGGGCGTCTCACCGAGGCCGAACTGCACTACCGCACGATCTTGGCGGCGCGGCCGGATCATTTCGACGCGCTGCATATGCTCGGCGTTATCAAGCTCGATCAAGGTCAGCTCGGCGAGGCGCTTAATCTCATTGCCGCCGCGATGAAGTCGAAAACACCGTCGCCGCAGATTCTGTTGAACTACGGCCTGGTGCTGAGCGCGCTCAGCCGTCACGCCGAAGCGCTCGATCATTTCGATCAGGCGATCAAGCGCAAATCGAAATATTCCGACGCCCATATTAACCGCGCCGCCGCACTGGCGGTTCTCGGCCGCGACGACGAAGCGGTGGCAGCCTGCCGCAAAGCGCTGGCGATCGCGCCGAGAAATGCACAAGCGCATTATAATCTCGGCAATTCGCTGCGCCGCCTCGGCCGGCCTGACGAGGCGCTGGCGAGCCTTGAGCGCGCCCTCAGGCTGCGGCCGGCTTACCCCAGCGCGCTCAATAGTCGCGGCATGATCTTGCAGGACATGAAGCGTCACGACGAGGCGTTGGCGAGTTTCGATGCCGCGCTCGCCTTGCAGCCGGTCGATGCCGACGCGCTCAATAATCGCGGCAGTGTCTTGCTTGCTTTGGGCCGGGCTGACGAAGCGCTGGCCAGCTTTGACCGCGCATTGGCATTGCAGCCGAACGATGCCCAAGTTCTGTACAACCGCGCCAATGCGCTCAAGGAGTTGGAACGGCTCGACGAGGCGCTCGCCAGCTACGACAGGGCGCTAGCTCTACTGCCGGCTTTTGCCGAGGCCCACAACAATCGCGGCAGTACGCTCCACGAGTTGGAACGGTTCGAAGAAGCCTTGGCAAGCTTCGATGCCGCGCTCGAATTGCAGCCCGACAATGACGACGCGCTCGGCAATCGCAGTAATACCTTGAATGCATTGGGCCGGTTCACCGAGGCGCAAGAGGCCCAAGACCGCGCTTTTGCGGTACGCGCGGCCCGTATCGGCGAAGGCGACGGCAGCGGCGCCATTTCGGCGCTGTAAGGCCGCTACGCTGCTTTTGCGGCGGCGGCCGAAAATAAAATGCCGAAGGCTTTCAACTCTTGATCCGGCGACGTCAGAAGCGAATTGAACTCGACCAGATCCTTCTCGGCGAGCGTACTCTTAAGCTGCTCCAGCACCGGTTTGCACTCCGCCAGATTGCGCTCCATCCAGACCATTTTCCGAAACATGTTCCAGGCCAACTGCGTGCGGTCGACGGCCGATTTGATTTGCGATGTTTCGGAGAGCGCCGACAGCGACGTCACAAACGGAAACATCACATACACTTTGAGCGCGGAAATGTGCGCCAGGCCGCGCAAATAGAGATCGTAGGGGATATTCAATTCGTCGGCGGCGCAGAGCAGGCTGTATAATTTTCTTTTCGATTGCGGATTGACCAGATAGGCGGTCGAGCCGGCGAAATTGGTCTTCGTCAAGTTCATGAATGCGATGTCGACTTTCTTCGCTGCCAACTCGCGGCGAAACCGCAGGGTATCGACCATGGCTTTGACGCCCGGGATGCAGACATCCGTAAATAGAATGTCCCAGTCTGGCTTATCGTTCTGGGAAAACGCGCGCTCGACCAGGGCGCAGGTGCGCTTGCCGATGACGGCGTCATCTTCAAGGATAAAAAGCGGCCTGTCGTGGTCGAGATTAGCGCCAATTATGTCCCTGTGGCTGAGAAAGCAGCCCTTCTCGGCAGGCTGCGATTCGCCCTTCACGTTACGCGCCTTGACCATTTCCGTGTTGACCGCGGAAAATCGCGTCAGCGTCCAATCCGGCTTTTTAAACGCGTTGAAATTAGTTTCGAATTTCAGCTTTCGCTCAGCCGCGGAATCCAGATTGATGTAGATGCATTCCATCGCGCGGTTCCGGCGGTGCGAATCGCCCGCGCGCAACTTTACAATGTTTGCTTGAGTTTAGAACGCCGGGGCCGCCGCAGCGCCGTTACGGCGCGCACTCACTCGTCCATCCCGCCTTTGGCGAGGAACTGTTCTAGCCAGTGGATGTGGTAGTTGCCGTCGATGATGTCCTTCTCGCGCACCAGTGCGCGGAACAAAGGCAGCGTCGTCTCAATCCCGTCCACCACCACTTCATCGAGCGCGCGTTTGAGCCGCATGAGCGCTTCGGTGCGGGTTTTGCCATGCACGATCAGCTTGCCGACCAGGGAATCGTAATAAGGCGGGATGGTGTAGCCCTGATACACTGCGGAATCGATGCGCACGCCCAAGCCGCCGGGCGCGTGATAATGCAGGATTTTTCCGGGCGACGGGCGAAACGACACCGGACTCTCGGCATTGATGCGGCATTCTATGGCGTGGCCATGGAAGCGGATGTCGCTCTGCTTGAGCGTGAGCGGCGCACCGGCGGCGACCCGGATTTGCTCAAAGATCAGATCGATGCCGGTGATCATCTCCGTCACCGGATGTTCGACCTGAATGCGCGTGTTCATTTCGATGAAATAGAACTTGCCGTCCTCGTAGAGGAATTCGACGGTGCCGACGCCGAGATAATTGATCTCGCGCATGGCTTTGGCCACGGTCTCGCCGATGGCATTGCGCGCCGGCTCGTTGAGCGCGGGCGAGGGGCTCTCCTCCAGCACTTTCTGGTGGCGGCGCTGCAAGGAGCAGTCGCGCTCGCCCAGATGAATGGCGTTGCCCTTGCCGTCGCCGAGCACTTGAATCTCGATGTGGCGAGGCTTCTCCAGATATTTCTCGAGATAAACCGCGTCGTCGCCGAACGCAGCCTTCGCTTCCGAGCGCGCGGTCGAGAGCGCGACCGAGAGCTCGCCGGCATTGCGCGCGACCTTCATGCCACGCCCGCCGCCGCCGGCGGCCGCCTTGATCAGCACCGGAAAGCCGATTTCGTTGGCGATCTTGGCGGCGTCCACATCATTGGTGATGCCGCCGTCGGAACCCGGCACCACCGGAATGCCGAGTTTTTTGGCGGTGCGTTTGGCCTCGATCTTGTCGCCCATCAGGCGGATATGTTCGGGCTTGGGGCCGATGAATTGCACGTCGTGATCGGCGAGGATTTCGGCAAAGCGCGCATTCTCCGACAAGAAGCCGTAGCCAGGATGCACGGCGTCGGCGCCGGTGATTTCGCAGGCCGAGAGAATGGCGGGGATGTTGAGGTAGCTGTCTTTGGCGGCCGGCGGGCCGATGCAGACGCTTTCGTCGGCAAAGCGCACATGCATGGCGTCGGCGTCGGCGGTGGAATGCACCGCGACGGTGAGGATGCCGAGCTCCTTGCAGGCGCGGATCACCCGCATGGCGATCTCGCCGCGATTGGCGATCAGGATTTTATCGAACATCAGGGCGACGACTGGTTGCGGTCACTCAATTATCACCAGCGGCTCGCCGAACTCGACCGGCTGGCCGTCCTCGAACAGAATCTGAATCACGCTGCCGGCGCGCGGCGCCGGAATCTGGTTCATGGTCTTCATCGCCTCAATGACGAGAAGCGTGTCGCCCATTTTCACACGGCTGCCGATTTCGACAAACGGCTTGGCGCCAGGCTCGGGCGCGCAATAGGCGGTGCCGACCATCGGCGACTTCACCACGCCCGGATGCTTGGCCGGATCGAGCGGCGCGGAAACGGATTCGGCAACCGTTTGCGGCGGCGGCGGTGGCGCGCTCTCGACGCGGGGGGCTTGCGGCGCCGCCGGTGCTGAGCCCCGCACGACGCGCACGCGCTGGCCGTCGCGTTCGATTTCGATTTCGGTCAACCCGGTTTCGTCCAACAGCTTGGTGAGTTCGTGAATCAGCGTATGGTCGATCATCGGATTAGCCGGCGAAGATTTGGGCGGTTTTGCCATTGCGCTAAACCCGGTTCGGCTTGTGAATTAGACGGTTTCTTTGGCGCCGATCATGGCGGCCAGACCGGCGATCGCCAGTGTGTAGCTGCCGGTGCCGAAGCCTGCGATCACGGCTTTAGCGGCTTTCGACACATAGGAATTCTGCCGAAAGCTTTCACGCGCGTGAATATTCGTGATGTGCACTTCGATCACCGGAACCTTCAGCATCAGCAGCGCGTCGAGGATGGCGATCGAGGTCGTGGTGTAGCCGGCCGGATTGATGGCAAGCCCGGCCGCTTTACTTGTCAGCGCTTCTTGAATCCAGTCGACCAATTCGCCTTCGACATTGGATTGGCGGAACACCACGTCGATTCCGAAGCGCTTGGCGGTCTCGTGGCAAAGCTTCTCGATGTCGGCCAGCGTCGCGGTGCCGTATTTCTCCGGCTCGCGCGTTCCGAGCAAGTTCAAATTGGGTCCGTTTAGGACGTAGATTGTTTTAGACATGGGCTGTTCCGGCAAGGAGCAGGCGCTTTTTGTCGAAGCGCGTTTCAAGCACTCGGCGCTTTATAGGTGGCCGGAGCGCAAAGGGAAAGCCCGGACGGGGTAAAGGCTTAAGGCCTTGCGGGCGCAAGTTGGGCAATCGCCGTCGAGGGTTTCGGTCGCGGCCCAGTCGACCACATCGGCCGCCGCAATTAACCTTTTGCGCCCCGAGCCCTTGGCCTTGGCGAAGACCTCGATCTGGCGGTCGGCGCTGGTTCCCTCATCGACCATGTGGCCGATATGCGCGATGTCGGCTTCGCAGCCGAGCGCAGCGACATCCTCGGCGATGAAATCGAGCACCTGGTCGAGCCATTCTTTGGCAGTCAGCGGCGAGCGGGTGAAGGGATCGACGAACAGCGCCTCGATGCCGTGGCGCTGGGCGTTCCATTTGTTTTCTTGTGTGATGGCGCGCCCGACCCGGTCGAAGCCGGCATTGAGCGAGCGGTCGCGGTCGAGCGCGCGCACCAGGCAGCGAAACAGCGCGGCGATGGCGACGGCGTCGTCGAGCCGCGTGCAACTGTCGGCGACGCGCAATTCGATCGTGGGATTGAGCAGCGAAGGCCGTAGCTCCCACCAGATGTAACTGGCGTCGGGAATGATTTTGGCCCAAACCAAAGCCGCGACGAATTCGTCGTAGTCTTCCTTGGTGCGGAACAGTTCAGGCAATCCGGTGCGCGGCAATTCATCGTAAGCGGCGAGCCGATAGCCGCGCAGGCCCGTGAGTTGACCCTGCCAAAATGGCGACGAGGTCGAGAGCGCCAGGAGCAGCGGCAGATAGGGCGTGAGCCGCATGATCAGATTGATGCGCGTGTCGATATCGGGCACTTCGACATGGACATGCATGCCGCACAGCATGTTGCGGTAACCGATCATTTGCAGATCGTCCATGATGGCGTCGTAGCGCACTTTCTTGGTGGGCTTCTGCTCAGGCCAATAGGCGAGCGGGAAAGTGCCCATGGCGGCGAGCCCAAGCCCGCGTTCGCGCGCGGCCTCGGCCAGCATGCGGCGGTCATGTTTGAGATGCGCGCGCGCTTCGTCCATGGTCGCGCAAGGCGGCGTCGCCACCTCGATCTGCGACTGTAGCATTTCCGTCATGACACGATCGCCAAGGCGTTTTTGCGCCGCCGCGAAGAATTTCTTGTCAATGCGGCGCACGGCCCGGCGCGTCTTGGCGTCGAACACGAAATATTCCTCTTCCATGCCGACGGTATACATGCGCGCGACAACTCGCTTGGGGCTAGTGCGGTTCCTCGATTTCGCAATGCAATACGGCCGCCGGGGGAGCGAGCCACCGGCGGCCGATCAATCGTTACAGGATATGAGCGGGCGGCGCTAAGAGCACGACGGCTTGCCGCAGCGTGCGGTATTGATCTTTTCCTCAAGCGCGGGCAGGCCGACGGCGCCTATCACCACATCCGAGCCGATCACGTAGCTGGGCGTGCCGTTCAATCCGAGCGCCTCGGCGAGCTTCATGTCTTCGTCCAAGGTGGCTTTCACCTCGGGGCTCGCCATATCTTTTTCGATCTGCGGCATGTTCATGCCGACATCCTTGGCGGCCGCGAGCGCGTGCGCCTTGTCGGCCTGACCGCGGCCGCCCAATAGCTTCTGGTGGAATTCGAGGTATTTCTTGCCGGTCTTGTCCTGCATGCGCACGGCTACCGCCACCTGCGCCGCTTCGACCGAGCCGGGCCCGAGCACGGGGAATTCCTTGAGCACGACTTTAAGCTTGGGGTCGTCCTTGAGCAGCGTGAGCATGTCGGTCATGGCGCGCTTGCAGTAGCCGCAATTGTAGTCGAAGAATTCGACGAAGGTGACGTTGCCCTGCGGATTGCCCAGATTGACCTGGCGCGGCGACGAGTAGAGCGCCGTCGCATTGTCCTTGACCGCGCTCTTGTGCTTCTCGGCTTCAGCCGCGGTCTGGCGCTTTTCGAGTTCGGCCATGGCCTCTTGCAGCACTTCCGGATGCGCGATCAGATAGTCGCGCACCGTGCTCTCGATTTCGGTTTTCTGCGAGGCCGAGAATTCGGCCGCGCGCGTGGCTTGCGGCAGGGCAGTGACAAGCATCGCGGCACAGACGGCGGCGATGAGGCGTGGGGTCGAAATCATTGGGTTAATCCTTGTGATCATCATTGCGATTTGATGGCTGGCGGTTTTACATTGACGATGTCGTCGGCGCGCACCCAGGCCGGCGAGCCGACGGCAAGTCTGGTCTTGGCGCGGGTCGCAAGCTGGCGCGCGGTCTTGATATCGCCGCGGGTGAAGGCGGCTTGCGCGGATGCAAGATCGGCATTGGCGAGATCGCCTTTGCGGCCATAGGCCATGGCCAGTTGGCTATAGGCTTCCGGCGCGTCGGGTTCCCGGGTAATCGCCGCGCGCAGCATTTCGACCGCTTCTTCGGCGACGGCCTTGTTGTTGGTGGCGATCAATGCCTGGCCCAGCATGATCTCGATCAATGGCGCGTTATGCGAAAGCGAAACGGCGCGGCGCAGCGGCGCGACCGCCTCGGCTGCGCGGCCGCCTTCCAAAAGCGCTTGGCCTTTGAGTTCCTCGAAATAGGGATTGGCCGGTTGCTCCTGGATCAGCCCGTCGATCTGTACGATGGCCTGGCGCAAATCGGCGTGGCGATAGGTCGAGATGGCGCGGGCATAGCGGGCGGCAAGGCTGTGATCGCCAAGCGGATAGCGGCGAGCGACGGTGTCCGGCTGTTCCAGGAAGCCGGACAGTTTGGCGCGCATCAGGTCGTGGCGCAGTTGCAATTCCGGCGGATCCTTGCGGTCCCAATAGGGGCTGGCCTTGGCGAGGCGCTCGAGTGCGGCGACGCGTTCGGCCGGCATCGGATGGCTCTGCAGATAAGGATCGATGTAGCGCGAATTGAATAACGATTCGTTGGTCAGGCGGGTAAACAAATCCACCATGCCCTTGGGCGATTGCCCGGAGAGGGTGAGGAATTTCACGCCGGCATGGTCGGCCTGGTCTTCCTGGGTGCGCACATAAGCCAGCAGCGAGCGCATGATCGTGGCTTGCGGCGCAGCGACGGCCGCGCCGCCGACATTGCCGCTGCCGGAACGCCCGCCCGCGACCATGGCGCCGACGCTGGCGAGCAGCGCGACGATCGAGGCAGTCTGCGCCGTGGCGAGCTGCTCGCGCAGCCGCAACAGATGGCCGCCCGCCAGATGGCCGGTTTCATGCGCGAATACGCCAATGATCTCGTTGGGTGTCTTGGAGTCAAACAAAGCGCCGGCATTGATGAAGATATGACGCCCGTCCATGACGAAGGCGTTGAAGGTGCGGTCGCTGAGCACAACCACCCGCACGTTCTGCTGCGCGAGCCCCGCCACCTTGAGGATCGGCTGCGCATAGTCGCGCATCAACTGTTCGATCTCGGTGTCGCGGATGATCGGCAGGCCGCGCGTGACATCCTCTTGGGCGCGCGCCGGTTTGACCTCCGAGGGCAAGACGCCGGCGGTGGCAAGGGCAAATGCCGTCACCAGCGCAAACCCGCGCGCCGCTAGCGTGGCGCCGCGCGTCCTGATTGATGTGCCGTCTTCGATCATGATAAGCGTGAACCTAGTGACGGCCATTTGAGCGGTCAACGCGACTTAAATCACGATTTGCGATCACCAAAGGCTCAGGAAATTCGCTCGCTCGCCAGCCGCGTCCAAACAAGCAAGCCCAGACAAGCATTTTGAATGCGGCGACAGCGGGGCGGCCAATAGCGATCAAAGCGGTTCAAAACCCATGCTTGAGGCGGCAAAACACCTGCTGATACCCTCCAAACGCAGCAATGTGCCGCCGTTTATGGTCATGGATGTGATGGCGGCGGCGGCCGCTATTGAGGCCGGCGGCGGTCGCGTTGTGCACATGGAGGTAGGCCAGCCGGCCGCGTCGGCACCCGAAACCGCGCGCAAGGCGGCGCAAGCTGCGTTGGAACTCGGCCGCATCGGCTATACCGAGGCGCTCGGCATCCCGTCCTTGCGGGCGCGAATCGCCCGCCATTACGACGAGGTTTACGGGCTTGCGCTCGATCCCGCCCGCGTGGTGGTGACCACCGGTTCCTCGGGCGGCTTCATCCTAGCGTTTCTGGCGCTGTTTGAAGCAGGCGACCGGGTGGCACTGGCCAATCCCGGCTATCCGCCTTACCGGCACATCCTCTCGGCGCTGGGCTGCGAACCGGTTCTGATTGAGACTTCCGCGGCGACACGCTGGGCCATAACCGGCAAAGCGCTCATTGCCGCGCACCGGGAAAGCCCGCTCAAGGGCGTCGTTATCGCAAGCCCGGCCAATCCAACCGGAACCATGATGGATGCCGACGCGCTGTCGCAATTGATTGCGGTGGCGGAAGCCGAGGGCATTCGCGTGATCTCCGACGAGATCTATCATGGGCTCGATTATGCCTTCGCCGCCGAGACCGCGGCGAACATTTCGAAGCAGACGCTGGTGATCAATTCATTCTCGAAATATTTTTGCATGACGGGCTGGCGCGTCGGCTGGATAGTGGTGCCGGAAAGTTTCACGCGCGCGGTCGAGCGCTTGCAGCAAAACCTCGCCATCTCGGTGCCGACGCTGTCGCAAATCGCGGCGCAAGCCGCCTTCGAAGGCCGCGCGGAGATGGAAGCCGTGAAGCTTGGCTATGAAGAAAACCGGCGCATTCTCACGCAGGGCCTGCCCAAAGTCGGGCTTGAAAAATTCCTGCCGGTCGATGGCGCGTTTTATTTGTATGCCGACATTTCGCGCTTCTCCAATGACAGCCTGGATTTCGCCAAGCGCATGCTGAATGAAGCGGGCGTGGCGGCAACGCCCGGCATCGATTTCGATCCGGTCAACGGCCATAATTTCCTGCGCTTTTGTTACGCGGGTTCAGCGGCT
>Ga0302319_10022953_pt1 | contig 11163 bp, 8 predicted proteins | sample Bog_T0_2_FD_203319 | JGI IMG/M metagenome (GOLD analysis project Ga0302319, IMG submission 203319) | Peat permafrost microbial communities from Stordalen Mire near Abisko, Sweden - Bog_T0_2 | ecosystem: Environmental > Terrestrial > Soil > Wetlands > Peat | place: Sweden: Abisko, Stordalen Mire...
CGGGCTTGGGGGTGTCCGGATTCGTCGGCGCGACGAAGGCTTTGGCTGCGAGAATGCCCTGCACTTCGGGGCCGAGGAACATGTTGACGATCGCGTCGGCGACGTCGCCGGCGGGGCCGCCCTTGACCTTGGTGATCCCCGAGGGCATCGCGAAGGTCGGAACCGCCAGATCGACCGGCGAACCCGCCGCCTTGCGGATCAGAGTGTAGGCCGAGAACTGGCCGCCGATCATCGACGCCTCGCCCTGCTCGAGCAGATTGATCGCCTGCGGCGCGTCGGTATAGACGTTGAGCAGCTTGGGCTTCAGCGTCGCCAGTTTCTTGAACCCGGCGTCGATCTCGTATTGCGCTTCCTTGTAAGGTTTGCCGGTTTCGAGATGCGCGGCCGACAGCAGCGCCCAATAGCCCTCGGTGTTCTTCAGCGAAGGGATGATGACCTTGCCGGCGGCGTCGGCGGAATAGAGGTCCTCCCAACTGGTCGGAATCTTCGCGCCCTTGGAGTAATAGGCGATGCCGGCCCATGGCATCTGGTAGTTCGCCCACATGCCGTCCTGATGCACATTGGCGGCGGCGAGCTTGCCTAAGTTTGGCGAACCCGTCAGCGAGATCGGCGTGATCAGGCCCTCGCGCGCGGCGACGAGCATGACCGGATCGTCCATGATCACGACCGACATTTTCGGCGCGTCCTTGTCCGCCGTCATCTTCTGAAGGTTGGTCATCGAGTTCGTGCCTTCATAGATGATCTTGATGCCGAGCTGCTTTTCTATGAGCGGAAACACGTCGGCGTTGAAATATTTCGCCGCGCCGGCGGGACCGCCGACGACCACTTCCTTGACGTCGGCGCGCACGAGCGCCGGCATGCCGATGAGGGCGCCGGTCGCCGAGGCGGCGCTTGCTTTCAGAAGGCTGCGACGGGATAGTTGCCATGTCGACATTGATTGCTCCTCCACTCGGCCGGTCCGATTCAGCCGCGCCCCAACGATGCAAAGACGGCGCCAGTTGTGCACATTTTTTCTAACCCGTTGACATTCAAGAGATAAATTGAATGCCAGCTCAAAGTAAGTCGCACCGACAACAAAATGTGCACATTTTTGAATACGAATGTGCACACTTCTTGGGCCGAGTCGAGCTCACCCGGAGGCGCCGATGACGCGCGCGCCGCGGAAAAAGCCGGCGCCCGCGGCCGAACTCGACGGCGCCGCGCTCGAGGACGGCGTTCACGAAGCGCTGTCGCGCGCGTTGTTCGAGGGACGCCTGACGCCGGGCTCCAAGCTGCCGGAACATCGGCTGGCGACGATCTTCGACGTCTCGCGCGAGCGCATCCGCAAGGTGCTGCATCGTCTGGTCGCGGAGCGCCGGCTGGAGGCGATTCCGCAGCGCGGCGTGTTCGTGCCGCATCCGTCCGCGCAGGAAATTCGCACCATCTATCTCGCGCATCGCGTCTTCGAGGCGGGCGTGCTCGCGCAGCTCGCGCAATCTACGGACGAGTCGATCCTCGCCGGGATCGAGGCGCATCTGGAGGAGGAGCGCGCGGCGGTGGCGCGGGAGGATCGCGCGGCCTCGGTGCGACTCTCCGGCGAATTCCACATGCTGCTCGTCGATTCACTCGGCAACGCCGAGCTCTCGCGATTCCTGAGAGAATTGCTGTCGCGCTCGTCGCTGATGGTGTCGGCGTTCGAGCCGGCGCGGCTTTCGCTCTGCGGCGTCGATGAACACGCCGCCATCGCGGCGGCGCTCCGCGCGCGCGACCGGGATCGCGCGATCGCGCTGTCGGGAGAGCATTTCCATCATATAGAAGAGCGGCTCGCGCAGGGCATCGTCGAACGATCGGAACGAGAGATCGAGGAGGCCTTGCGGCCAGTCAGCGAGATCGCGGGACACGCCAAGCCGAAGAAGACTTCCCGCCTACGGTCGTCGCGCCAACGCGAGCCCCAGCCCGGCCCCCATCAATAGACCTCCGGTCAAACGGTTTCGCAGCCGGCCGTTGACGCCGAGCGCGCCGCGGAACCGCGCGGCGAGCAGCGCCCAGCCGCTGTCTACGACCACGGCCACGACGAGGAACGTCGTCGCCAGAATCGCGATCTGACCTACCATCGCCGCCCCCGGCGTCAGGAACTGCGGGAAGAACGCCGTGTAGAACAGCAGCGTCTTCGGATTGGTCAGCGAGACGAGGAAGCCGCGCGCGAAGATCGCCCTCGGCGAGCGCGGCTCCGGCGCGGTCTTCGTCAGGTCGGTCGCTGGAGCCCGCCACGCGTTTAGGCCCAGCCACAACAGGTAAACGACGCCGAGCCAGCGCAGGGCCTCGAAGGCGCTCGCGAGTCGCCCCAGCAGCGTCGTCATGCCGAGCCCGGTCAACGCGAGTTGAACGACCATCGCCGCCGTCGTTCCCGCCACGGTCGTCAGTCCGAAGCGCGCACCATGAGCGAGGCTGTTGGCGACGATCAGCGCGACGTTCGGCCCGGGAATCAGCATCAGGATCGTCGTCGCCAGGACGAAGGCGGCGTAGAGGGTCAACGACATGGCGAAATCCCGCGCGGGAATTGCGGCGCGCGCGATCCTATTTTAACCGCATTGGCGCGGGAAGAGAGCCCGCCCGCGATTCTTTCCGGAAACCCCGCATGTCCGAAACCGAGTCCGCGATGTCTCCGCCCGACCCCGAAGCCTCGGAGCGTCGGGACATGGCGCTGTTCACGCAGCGCAATCTCGAAAAATTCCTGCCCCTGCACGACACCATCGCCGCCGGGCGGAGCGCCTTCAGCGTCTGCTGGCCCGGCCTCGTGTTTCCGCAGGCCTGGTTCCTTTATCGCAAGATGTACGGATGGGCGGCGTTCGCTTGCGTCACGCCGCTGCTGGTCACCAGCATTCACGCTTTCGGCGGGTACGGAAACGTGCTCGCCTATGCGCCGGCCCTCGCGGCGATCTCGGGTCGGCGGCTCTATGTCGGCGGCGCCCGCCGGACGATCGCGCGCATTCGCGCGGCCGAACCCGATGAGGCGGCGGCCGAGGACGTCATTCGGCGGGCGGGGGGCGTTTCCATCGCCGGCGCCGTCATCGGCGCGCTGTTTTTCATCGCCGCCGTCTCGATCGGTTCGCGCACCGGCGTCTATGTCGGGCTGAAGACCGCGCCATGAACGCCTTCCTCGCTTCCCCGTTCGCCGCCCAGCCGGCGGCGCTGCTCGTCGGGCTGTTGCTCGCGTGGCTGGTCATGCGCCTTGGGCGCGGCGCGTTTCCGCTACGCCTGTTCGGCGCCGCGATGTCGATCGGCGCCGTGATGGGCACCTTGATCCTGTTCCTCGAGACGCCTTTCGAACTACACGCCAATCCGCACGGCTTCTCGCCTTTCACCATCGCTTTCGTCTTCGCGGGCTTACCCGAGGAAGCGGCGAAAATGATCGGCGTCTATTTCCTGTTGCGGCCCTATTATCTCAACCGCAACTCGCATGATCTCGTGCTCGCCGCCGCCAGTCTCGCTTTGGGCTTCGCGTTGCTCGAGAACATGCTCTACATCTCCGCCGCCGGCGAAAATTGGGGTCGGCTGGCGCTGACCCGCGCGTTGACGGCGGTGCCGTTTCATATGTTCCTGGGCCTCTCCGGCGGCTATGCGATCGCGCGGGCCGACCTCTCGGCGAGCCGCCTCGGCCGATGGCCGCGCATCCTAGCGGCCTGGGCCGGGCTCGGGATCTTGCACGCGGCGTACGACCTTTCGCTGTTCCTGCTGAAAGGCGAGGCGGCGGCGCCGCCGGTCGTCGGACGCGTGGCGAATGGGCTCGGCCTTGCCCCGGCGACGATGCTCTACGCGCTCATGCTGGGCGCCCTCGCCGTCATCTGCGTAATGGCTCTCGTCAGCCTGTGGCGACTCGATCGGCCTCCCTTCCTCCGGATCGAACGCGCGACGAATCGCGCCGCGGAGACGCGATCGGTCCGCGTACTCCTCTCGCGCGGCGCCGGTGTCGTCGCCGCCGTCGCCTTGATCGCGCCGTCGCTCATCGCGCTCGTGATTTCCGGCGCGTTCGCCTATCTCGTCGACCAGGGGTTCGCGCTGCTCTGGGTCGCCGTCGGCGCCGTCTGCCCGATCGCGGCGGGCGTGATGCTGCTCGCGTTTCCGCCGAGCCCGCCGTTTAAACGGATGCCGCTGGCATGGCGGCGAGGGCTCGGCTGGGGATCTGTTCTGGCGGCCGGGCTCGCGTTGTTCGCGGTCGAACGCTGGGGTCAGCAGCCCTTTCGCGACATGCTCGCGGCGAGCCAGACGGTCCGCGGCGTCGAGAGCGATCTCAAGGGCGATCACGAAGCCGCCATTCGCGCCTATGATCGAGCGCTCGCCAACAACCCCGACTTCATCGACGCGCTGGCCAAGCGGGGCGCGGCGAACGCCAATCTGGAGAAATTCGACCTCGCGTTGGCGGATTTCGATCAGGCGATCCTGCTGAGGCCCGACAACCCGGAATTGCTGTTCCAGCGTTCCGAGATTCATCGCAATCTGCATCAGGCGTGGGCCGTGATCGCCGACCTCGACCGCGCGATCGAGATCGCGCCCACCTCGTCGTCGCTGTGGGCCGCGCGCGCACAGGCGCACATGGAAGTCCGCGACATCGCCAAGGCGCAATCCGACATCGCCCAATCCGAGCGTCTCGGCCCGCGCGATCCGATGATGCTGCGCGTGATGTCGGTGCTGTTGCTCGAGCACGGCGACATCGAGGGCGCGATGCAAGCGCTGGACGCCGATCTGCAAGCCAACCCCAATGACGCGGCGGCGCTGTTCTCGCGCGGTCGACTCTGGCTCTATCAACAGGAACCCGGCAAGGCCGCGATGGACTTCGAGCGCTCCGGGCAAGTGTTGACGTTTCTCTACCCTTCGCTCTGGCGCTTTCTCGCGGGCGCGCGGCTCGGCGAAGACCCGGCGCCGGAACTCGCGACGAAGCTGTCCGCCGCGACCGACGCCAAATGGCCGCTTCCCGTGGCGCGCTATTACCTCGGCAAGATCACCGCGGCGGAGGCTCGGGCGGCGGCGACAACCGACGACGAACGCTGCGAGGCGGACTTCTACGCGGCAGAATGGATGCTCGAACAGGGAAAGACCGAGCCGGCGCGCCCCGGACTGGAAACCGCGGCGGAGGAATGCCCCGTGGATTTCATCGAATACGAGGGCGCGCGCGCGGAATTGCGTCGGCTCGATCATGAAGCGAAGGCCGCAGCCGCCGCGGCCGCAAAATGAGGGGTTGGACAGGCGAGGCGGAGTGAACGAGGATGGCTGGCAAATAAGAGATCGGCCGCCGGGGAGGCTCCCATGCCGTTGGAACATTTCGACGTCGTCATCGTCGGCGCGGGGCTTTCGGGGATCGGCGCCGGCTGTCATCTGAAAGCCCGCTGCCCCGATCGAACCTATGCGGTGCTGGAGAACCGCGAGCGGCTCGGGGGCACCTGGGATCTGTTCCGCTATCCCGGCATTCGCTCCGATTCCGACATGTACACGCTCGGCTACGTGTTCAAGCCGTGGACCGACGCCAAGGCGATCGCGGACGGGCCGGCGATCCTCGATTATGTCGCCGAGGCCGCCCGCGAAAATGGCGTTGACAGCCATATCTGCTTCCAGACCCGCGTGACGCGCGCTTCATGGTCGAGCGCGACCGCGACCTGGACCGTCGAGGCCGAGCGCGGTCCGACGCGCGAGCCCATCGTCTACACCTGCAACTTCCTGCTGATGTGCGCCGGCTATTATCGCTACGAGGCCGGCTATAGCCCCGACTTCCCGGGGCGCGAACTCTTTCAGGGCCACATCGCGCATCCGCAGTTCTGGACCGACGACATCGCCTACGCCGGCAAGCAAGTCGTCGTGATCGGCAGCGGCGCCACCGCCGTGACGCTTGTGCCGGCGATGGCGAAAACCGCCGCCCACGTCACGATGTTGCAGCGCTCGCCGACCTATGTGGTTGCGCGCCCCGCCAACGATGAGATCGCCGACAAGCTGCGCCAGCGTCTGCCGATGAAGCTCGCTTACGCGATCACGCGCTGGAAGAACGTTCTGCGCGGCATGTATTTCTACGGCTTCAGCCGACGCCGCCCCGCGCGGGTCAAGGCGATGATTCTCGGCGGCGTGCGCCTCTGGCTCGGCGCGGACTACGATGTCGCCAAGCACTTCACGCCGCGCTACGATCCCTGGGATCAGCGGCTTTGCCTCGCGCCCGACGGCGATTTCTTCAAGGCCATCGCCGACAAGAGCGCCTCCGTCGTCACCGACGAGATCGAGACCTTCACCGAGACGGGCGTCAAACTCCGCTCGGGCGAGGAAATTGCCGCCGATCTCATCGTCACCGCGACGGGGCTCGAGTTGCAACCGCTGGGGAATCTCGCCTTCACCGTGGATGGCGCCCGCGTCGATGTCGCGAAACTCATGACCTACAAGGGCATGATGTACGCCGGCCTACCGAACCTCGCCTCCGTATTCGGTTACACCAACGCGTCGTGGACGCTGAAGAGCGACCTCACCTGCGCCTATGTCTGCCGCCTGCTCAACCATATGCGCGCGAAAAGCTACCGCGTCTGTATGCCGCGACTGACCGACCCCTCAGTGAAAGCGGAGCCCTGGGTCGATTTTTCCTCGGGCTATTTCCAGCGCGCCATCGCGAGATTTCCCAAGCAGGGGTCGCGCGCGCCGTGGCGGCTGTATCAAAACTACGTCAAGGACCTTCTGATGCTGCGATTCGGCGCCTTGCGCGACGGAGCGCTGGAATTTGGCGGGGCCGAACCGCCTACCCTGGTCCAATAGGCTCATGCGGCCTATGGGCGCGAGCGGGACGCGGCCACTGGACAAAGCCGGCGCTCGGGGCGCAAATGCGCGCCAAATCCCGAGGAGCCGTCCGTGAACGACCGTCCCAATTCGCTCGCCGCCCGCGACATCGCCTATTACTTCCATCCCGCGACCAACGCGCGCCGCCACGAGAAGGTCGGCCCGATGATGATCGAGCGCGGCGAAGGCATTTACGTCTTCGACGACCAGGGCAAGGAATATATCGAGGGCCTAGCCGGTCTCTGGAGCGTCGCGGTCGGCTTCGGCGAACCGCGCCTCGTCAAGGCCGCGGCCGAGCAGATGGGCAAGCTGCCATTCTACCACTCGTTCTCGCACAAGTCGCACCCCTCCGCGACCAAGCTGTCGGAGCGGTTGGTGACGATGGCGCCCGGCATGTCCAAGGCGCATTTCACCTCGTCGGGGTCGGAGGCCAACGACCTGACGATGAAGATGATCTGGTATTACAACAACGCGCTCGGCCGTCCGCTGAAGAAGAAGATCATCGCGCGTCAGAAGGGGTATCATGGCGTATCGATCGCCTCGGGAAGCCTGACGGGCCTGCCCAATTTCCATCGCGACTTCGATCTGCCGCTGCCGATGGTCAAGCACGTCTCGTGCCCCAACTTCTGGCGCTTCGGCAAGCCCGGCGAGAGCGAGGAGGCGTTCTCGACTCGCCTCGCGGACGAACTCGAGGCGATGATCCTCGCCGAAGGTCCCGACACCGTCGCGGCCTTCATCGGCGAACCGGTGATGGGCGCCGGCGGGGTGATGCCCCCGCCCGCCACCTATTGGGAGAAAATTCAGGCGGTCTGCCGCAAATACGACCTGCTCATCGTCGCCGACGAAGTGATCACCGGCTTCGGCCGCACCGGCCAGATGTTCGGCTGCCAGACCTACGACATCACGCCGGATTTCATGGTGGTGTCGAAGGCGCTGACGTCGTCGTATTTCCCGCTCAGCGCGATCCTGTTCACCGACAAGGTCTATCAGACGCTCGCCGACAATTCGAACAAGATCGGCGTGTTCGCGCATGGCTTCACCGCCAGCGGTCATCCCGTCGGCACGGCGATCGCGCTGGAGAACCTCGATATCTTCGAGGAGCGCGATCTCGTCGGCGCCGCCGCGCGGCTGGCGCCGCAGTTCCAGGCGCGCCTGCGCGCCTTCGCGGAGCATCCCAACGTCGGCGAGGCGCGCGGCGTCGGATTGATCGGGGCGCTGGAGTTCGTCGCCGACAAGACGACCAAGGCGCCGGTCGATCCGGCCGGTTCGCTCGGCGGCAAGCTCGCCGAACTCTGCCACGAGGAGGGCTTGATCATCCGCGCGATCGGCGACACCATCGCGTTCTGTCCGCCGTTGATCATCACGCCGACGCAGATCGACGATTTGTTCGATCGGTTCGGGCGGGCGTTGAAGCGTCTGGCGGTGTAGGAAGGGTTCTCGCCATCCCGGGCGAGACGCTAGGGATGACGCCGATGCCTATCGCTGAAGCCGCGCCACGATTTGACGGCCTCGACAGCCCCCACCTCATCGCGACGGTCACCTACGAGCGGCCGGAGGCCGAGAGGCCGTCACACGATACGATGGAGAACATCGCGCATTGGTTGGTGACCCAGGCGCGCCGCAACCCGTCGTTCACCAGGATCATCGACGAACTCGGGTGGCGGCTGCTGGCGACCGGCATTCCGTTGTTGCGTATGAGCCTGCACGGCGGCACGCTGCATCCGCAATTCCTCGGCGCGACCTATGTGTGGTGGCGCACGACCGCGCGCACGCAAAAGATCATGATCGCGCACGAACTCGTCGATCTCACCCCCTATGCGCAAAATCCCGTGCGACGAGTGCGCGAAGGCGGGGAAATCATGCGCCGGCATCTGGACGCGGCCGACGTGAAGCTCGATTTTCCAATTTTGCAGGAGCTGAAGACGCGCGGCGCGACCGATTATTTCGCTTTCCCGGTGCCGAGCCCTTTCGGCTTCGGCGTCTACATGATGGGTTTCGTCACCGACAAGCCCGGCGGCTTCAACGAGCGGGAGACAGCGGACCTGATGGCGGTCACGGAGCGGCTCGTCGTCATCGCCGACATGAACAGCCAGAAGAATATCGCCGAGAACGTGCTCAGCGCATATCTCGGGCCGCGGACCGGCCCCCGGGTTCTGTCGGGCCAGATCCGGCGCGGCGGCGGCCAGGAGATCTCGGCCGTGATCTGGTCGTCGGATTTGCGCGGCTTCACGCTGCTGTCCGATCAACTGCCCGGCGAACGCGTCATCGAGATCTTGAATGAAATCTTCGATCTGCAGGCCAAGGCGATCTCGGCGCACGGCGGCGAGATATTGAAGTTCGTCGGTGACGGCCTGCTCGCGATTTTTCCGGTCGCCAACACCGAGGACGCCACGCGAGCCGCCGGGGATGCGCTCGCCGCGGCGCGCGAGGCGCTGGCGGCGCTGGCGGCGCGCGTGGCGCCCAAATGCGAACCGACGCTGAACGTCATCGTCGCGCTGCATTACGGCACGGTCATCTACGGCAACATCGGCTCGGCCGACCGACTCGACTTCACGGTCATCGGGCCGGCGGTCAATCTGGTCAGCCGCGTCGAGGCGGTCGCGAAGTCGCGCGACTTGCCGCTGGTGGTGAGCGACGATTTCGCTCGGGTCTACGGCCAGCCGCTCCCCTCGCTCGGCATGCACCAATTGCGCGGGCTGGAGCAGCCGCACGAGTTGTTCGCGCCGACGATGACGGGGACCTGACGCTAGCGACGTCCGGCCGCCGACTGCCGCTCCAGAGCGTCTAGCACGCGCAATCGCGAAAGCTCCAGGAGTTCGCGCATGGATTGTGAAGCCTCTTCGCCTCGACGTTTCAAAATGAACGAGACGACGGACTCGTAGGGCGCGAGGTCGATCCTATGTCGATCATCGCCTTTCTGCGTGAGCGAAAACGAAACCCGCAACGCGGTCTTCACGGCCCCGCCGATGGTCGCGAACAAGCCATTGTGGGTCGCCGAGATGATGGCGAGGTGGAATTCGGTTTCGGCGCTGGCCGCCAGCGCGGGCGTGGGCAACATCGACACCATGTCGGCGAAGCTGCGTTCGATGCGCTCGAGATCGCTGACCGTTCCGTCCCGCGCCGCCAGGAAACAGGCGCGCGGCTCGAAGCACTGTCGCATTTCATAGAGGTCTTCGACGATCCGGCGATCGAATTGCGCATTCAGGCGCCACGACAGGACGTCCGGATCGAGGAGATTCCAGCTATCGAAGGGCAGCACGCGCGTGCCTACTTTCGGCGCCACCTCGATCAGCCTTTTGGCCGCGAGATCCTTGACCGCCTCGCGAATGGTCGAACGGGAAACGCCGTAGGCCAGACACAACTCGTTTTCGATCGGCAACGAGTCGCCGGGCGCGAACTCGCCCGAGACAATGCGCGTGCCGATGATGCGCGCGACCTGCGCGCTCATCGTACCCACCATTATCTGGCGTTCGAACATGCCATGCCCTCCCGGCGATGACCGGCCCCCTTATGTCGGCTTGACAGCGGGGGAAACCATTCTTATGATCTTTTCATCTTACCATTAAGAAGTCAAAATACCATAAAGAAATCAAAAAGCGAACGGGCGGAAACGGCATTGAGTGCGATCGAGCTTGATAGGGTCTCCAAGACATTTGGACCGGTCGAGGTCATCCGCGACCTCTCGCTCCAAATCAATTCGGGAGAATTTGTCGCCTTCCTGGGCGCGTCGGGCTGCGGCAAGACGACCCTGCTGCGCATGATCGCCGGCCTCGAAACCCTCAACGGCGGCGAAATTCGCATCGGCGGCCGGCGCATCGACAGCCTGCCTCCTGGCGCCCGCGGCGTCGCGATGGTGTTCCAGCATTACGCGCTCTACCCCCATATGACGATCCGCGAGAACATGGCGTTCGGGCTGAAGAACATCGGCGTCGATCGCGCCGTGATCGACGCCCGCGTCGCCGAGGCCGCCCGGATTCTCGAGATCGAGCCGCTGCTGGAACGCAAGCCCGGCCAACTTTCCGGCGGACAGCGCCAGCGCGTCGCGATCGGCCGCGCGTTGGTGAAGAAACCCGAGGCCTTCCTTTTCGACGAGCCGCTCTCGAACCTCGACGCGGCGCTGCGCGTGCGGACGCGGGTCGAACTCGCGCGACTGCATCAGCAGACTCGGGCGACGACGATCTTCGTCACCCACGATCAGGTCGAGGCGATGACCCTCGCCGAGCGCATCATCGTGATGAACGCGGGCAAGATCGAACAGATCGGCGCGCCGATGCGGATCTACTCGCGCCCGGCGACGGAATTCGTCGCGCGTTTCGTCGGCTCGCCGTCGATGAATTTCCTGCCCGTCGATATCGACCGCGCCGGCGACAACGTCGCGCT
>Ga0302319_10022955_pt1 | contig 11163 bp, 8 predicted proteins | sample Bog_T0_2_FD_203319 | JGI IMG/M metagenome (GOLD analysis project Ga0302319, IMG submission 203319) | Peat permafrost microbial communities from Stordalen Mire near Abisko, Sweden - Bog_T0_2 | ecosystem: Environmental > Terrestrial > Soil > Wetlands > Peat | place: Sweden: Abisko, Stordalen Mire...
TCGCCGCCGTTTCATCCCGGAGGGATCCCAGCCTGTAGCCGGTGGTTGAGCGAAGCGATACCACCGGAATCCAACCCCGCAGCCTCCCGCACTCCGGCAGGAGTGCCAGCCCAGGGAGTCCTTCAAGTGACTTTTTGTAAGTCTGTTACGCTCGCAGCCAAAGCGCCCGAGATGCCCGGCCGCGTCGCCACTGGCTTCCCTCTCCCCTCAACGGGGAGAGGGATTGAGGGTGAGGGGTGGTCATATCCAGAGCCGCCCCCCCGTCCGTTTCTTCCTGTATCAGCCCCATCCGGGGTCCCGGCTGAACACTTCCCCCCCGTAATATCACTTTTATCACCACACCCCCACGCCGCGACGGCTTGTTTTTTCCTTCAGGCGTTCTGTCCTTGCGCCGATGACTACATCAGCTATCGAGTATTCTAGAGCTGACGGTAAGACTGCGTGACTGCGCCAATATCTGAATCCCGGCTATGAGATATTCGGGCTGGGAGACTGGGGGCGCAACGCCTTCTGGCCCTCCCGCTCAGCAACGAGTCCGTCGCCACATGAAACCTGACCTCGCCCAACCCGTCAACGTCCCGCTGGCTGAGGCCAGGGACCCGGACCCGACTGTCCAGCCGGTTGCCCGGCTGGATGCCCCCTCGCATGCGGAGTTGAGCCGCATCAACCAGGAATTGGCCCATCTCCAGCGCGAACTGGCCCGGACCCAGGCCGAACTGGCCGCCGCGCACCAGCAACTTGCGGCCAGCGAACAACGTTTTCGCAACTTGAGCGCCGGTTTGCCCATCGGCCTTTTTGAATTGGATTCCGCCGGTCGCTGCGTTTCCACAAATTCATACTGGCAAGCCATCAGCGGCCTGACCGCGGAAGAATCTCTGGGCGATGGCTGGCAGCGCGTCCTGGACCCGCGCGACGCGCCCGCCTTTTTGGAGGAAAGGAACGCGGCCCGGCTGGCCGGGCGGGAGTTTATCTCCGAGGTCCGTTTCTTGAATGCGCGCGGCGACCAGCGTTGGGCGCAGGTTCGTTCGCGGATCCTTCCGGCCGGGGGCGGCGAAGCCGCCGGTCGCGTTAGCACCGTCGAGGACATCACTGAACGCAAACAGGCCGAAGCCGCCGCGCGCGCGACGGAGTCAAAATTGCGCAAGTTTTCACACGCGGTCGAACAAAGCCCGGTATCCATCGTCATCACCGACCTGCTCGGCGGGATTGAATACGCCAACCCGAAGTGCTGCGACTTGACCGGCTACACCTTGGAGGAAGTGTGCGGGAAAAATGCGAGCATGCTCAAATCGGGGGAAACCCCGCATGAAGCGTACCACCAAATGTGGGCCACCCTCAATGCCGGCGGCGAGTGGCACGGCGAGTTCCAAAACCGGAAAAAAAACGGGGAACTTTACTGGGAATCGGCGTCCATCTCCGCCATCCGCGATGAACTGGGGAGGATCACCCATTTCGTTGCGGTCAAAGAGGACATCACGCAGCGCAAGCGGGCGGCGGCCCTGCTGCTGGACAGCCAGCAACGCCTCGAACTGGCCACGAGCTCGGCGCACATCGGCATCTGGGATTGGGATTTGGTGACCAACCAAAAGATCTGGGATGCCCAGATGCATTTACTTTATGGCCTCCGCGAGCAGGATTATGACGGTTCGTTTGCGGCCTGGCAAAAGTGCTTGCATCCCGGGGACCGCGACCGGGTGGTGGCGGACTTGCAGCGGGCGCAGGCTGGCAGCCTGGATTACAACGCGGAATTTCGCATTGTCTGGCCGAACGGCGAGGTGCGTCATCTGGAAGCTCATGGCATCGTGCGACGCGCCCTCGACGGCTCGGCCATGCGCATGATCGGCGTGAATTGGGATATCACCGGGCGGAAGCACGCCGAAGCGGCCCTGCAAGAACAACTTGCCCTGCGGGAACGGCTCGCCAAGATCGCCGCGAACGTGCCCGGAATCATCTATTCCTACCGGTTGCGGCCGGATGGCACGGTTTGTCTTCCGTATGCCAGTCCGACCATCGAGGAGTTTTTTGGCGCGCGGGCGGAAGATTTGGCGGTCGATGCCTCGCCCCTCATCCACCAGATCCATCCGGAAGACCGGCCGGCGGTGGATCAATCCCTCGAAGAATCGGCCCGCACCCTGCTCCCCTGGCGGGCGGAATTCCGGATGCGGCATCCGCAGAAAGGCCTGTTCTGGGTCGAAGGGCACTCAACGCCCGAGCGCGAAGCCGATGGCAGCATCCTCTGGCACGGTTTCATGAGCGACATCTCCGGGCGCAAGGCGCTGGAGGCGCGCTTGGAGCAGCAACGCGCCGAGCACGAAACGATTTTAAATTCCATTGGCGACGGGGTGCATTGGATCGACGCGACCGGGCGGATCAAGTATGAAAATCCCGCCGCCGCAAAAATGCTGGGCTATGAGGTGGCCGAGCTCATTGGCCGGCCGGCCCATGCCACGATGCACCATACCCGGTCCGATGGGGCCGCCTACCCGCAATGCGAATGTCCGATTTACGAGACGTTGCGCGACCGGGTGATCCGCCGCGTCATCAACGAGGTGTTTTGGCGAAAAGACGGCACCAGCTTCGACGTCGAATATAACTGCACGCCGGTTTATGAACGGGACGGCCAATCTGGCGGAACCGTGGTCATTTTCACCGATATCACCGAGCGCAAACGGGCGCAGGCGGAGCGGGATCACTTGGAACGCCGGCTGGCCGAGCATAGAGCGAGCGAGGAAAGCGCCCGGCTGGCCCTCGAGCACGAGCAGAAAGCATCCCAGATCAAGGACCGCTTCGTGAGCATGGTTTCGCACGAGTTCCGCACCCCCCTATCGGTCATCAGCATTGCCGTGAAATTGCTCGACAGTTACGCGGAGCAAATGACGAAGGAGGAACGGCTCGATCAATTCCGGGAAATCGAAAGCTCCGCCGAGCGCATGACCCAGATGATGAATGACTTCCTGGTGCATGGTAATTGTGTGAGCGGAAAAGCGGCGTGCCGGCCCGCGCGGGTGGAAGTGGAAGCCCTTTGCCGGCGGCTGATCGCCGAAGTGCCGGGCCATGGCGACGCGCCCCCCGTCATCGAGTGCCTCGTTGAGCCAGCCGTGGGCGAAGCCTGGCTCGACGAAAAGATTTTGCGGCACATCCTGGGCAATCTCCTCAGCAACGCCGTCAAGTATTCCTTGGACGGCCAGCCGGTGAAGCTGGCGGTAAAGCCGGTGGCGGGCAGCCCGCAGCCAGTTGGCGGAACGGATATGGCAATCGAACCACAGCTTGAGTTCACCGTCACCGATTCCGGCATCGGGATTCCCGCCGCCGACTTGGCCAAGCTCTTTCAGACGTTTCACCGCGCGGCCAATGTCGGCAATCGCCCCGGCACCGGCATGGGCCTGGCCATCGTCAAGCAGTTCGTGGAATTGCATCGGGGCACGGTTCAGATTGAAAGCCAGGAGGGCAAGGGAACCACGGTCTGGGTGCGGTTGCCGATCTCGCCCCCCGCTGCCCCGGCCGGGAGTTAACCACGCAATACCTTATGCACCGAATACTGATCATTGAAGACGAGCGGGCGATTCGCAAACAAATAGCCCAGATTCTCCGCTTTGAAGGGTTCGAGACGCTCGAAGCCGAAAACGGCAGGCTGGGCGTGGCGAGTGCGGTTGCCGCGACGCCGGACCTCATCATTTGCGACATCATGATGCCGGATTTGGACGGCTTCGGCGTGCTCCAAGCCCTGCGGGAAAATCCGCAGACGGCGATGATCCCGTTCATTTTCCTCACCGCGCTCGTCGCGAGTCACGACCAGCGCCACGGGATGGAGGCCGGGGCTGATGATTACCTCACCAAGCCCTACAAACCGGCGGCGCTCATTGGCTCCGTGCGCCGCCGCTTGGAGAAACGCAACCGCCAGCTCGAGGAAAGCCGCCGGCGCGCCGAGGAAGTCAGCCTGGCCGTGGCTGCGTCGGTCCCTGCGGAGATTTTGGAATCGCTGGAGCGGATCACGACCGTGACAAATCTGCTGGCCCTCAAATTCGCCGCGACCGATCCCCAGGTCGCGGCGATGCATCAATCCGTGGTCCAGGAGTCAGCGCGCTTGCGGCGCATGATGCGGCGGTTGCATCTCTATGCCCAACTGCCGCAGCTCTATGCCAATCGTTTCGAATTGGTGGGGGCCGGACAACTCCTCCCGGCGGGACCGGTCATCGAGCGCGTGGCGCGCGAAGTCGGCCGCATCTGGCGGCGCGAGCTGGATCTGGTGATTCAATCGGACCCCGTTGATCTACCCATTGATGAGGAATACCTGGTATTGCTCGTCGAGGAGTTGGTGGAAAATGCCTGCAAGTTCTCGCTCCCGGGCACTCCCGTCACGGTCAAGGGCCACAGCGAACGCGCGTTCTGGTCTTTGACCATAAGCAACGGTGGTGCGGAGATGAGCGCGGATCAAATTGCCCGGATCGGGGCCTTCCAGCAATTCTGGCATGGCCGCAAGAAACCCCAGGGACTGGGGCTGGGCCTGGCCCTGACGCAGGGTGTCGCCCGCCTGCACGGGTTCGAATTTGCCATCGAATCCGGCGCGGAGGCGACCACCGCCAGCGTCCTCGTGCCGTTGGAAACCTAAGGAGCCAATCCCCATGAACGAAAACCTTATCTGGACGGAACTGGCCCGCCTGCCCATCGCCAAGCTGCAAGATGTGCTCCTGGCGCGCTTTGTGGGCCGGGACGAAGCCACGAAAATGGGTTTGCCGCCCGCGACTGCAACCCTGCTGGCCACGGCGATCTCTGAAATCACCCGCAATGTCATCCAACACGCCGGCGGCGCTGGCGAAATTCAGATTGGACGGATTGCCGAAGGGAACCGGATCGGACTTCGCATCGTCGTAACGGACAAAGGCAAGGGGATCGAGCACCCGGAACGGTTTCTGGAGGATGCCAGGAGTGGCGCCCACGGATCCGGGCTGCTGGGGGTGCGCCGCTTGGCGGATCGGTTTGACCTCCAAACGGCACCGGGCGCGGGCACCACGATCACCGTGGATTTTTGGCCGAAAGCGGTGGCGAAATGAGCTGGGAAATCCAAGCTATGAACATCCAGGCAGTAAAAGATTTTTTAACCACAGATGGACACAGATGGACACGGATAAAAAACGTGGTATTCCAGCACCACGTAAAGCGCATCATTTAGTGACCGGCGAAAATCCGGGCCAGAACCACGTTCTGACATTTCTTCATCTGTGTTTATCTGTGTCCATCTGTGGTTGAAATTCTTTTTTACTGAATCGTTACGGCTCAGCGTCGCTCCGCAATTGTTGAATGGCCTTTTGCAGAGCCAAGACGTTAAAATGGTCTGCATGAGCGCGCATCAGTTTCCATCAGGTCAGTGGGTCGGGTTTTACACCTATGCTGGCCGGACCCGGAAATATTTGATGGATTTGGTTCTGGAGTTCAAAAACGGTGTGATGACTGGGGAGGGTGCTGATGGAATTGGCTGCTTCGTCATTTCAGGCAATTTTTCAGAACTGAACGGGGAGTGTGGCTGGATCAAGCAATACGTTGGGCGTCATGCTGTTGATTACAAAGGGTTTCGGGAAGGCAGGGGAATCTGGGGTAACTGGTCCGTTGGGGGTGGGAGAGGCGGGTTCCACATCTGGCCCTTGTCTGAAGGCGGTCCTGTTAACGTCGAGCAAGAGAGTGAACCAGCAGAACAAGCGGTCCACGTTTAGTTAGCCCGGATATTTCATGAAACCGGCAAAACCATGGCAAACCCTTGTAGCGCAGGCTTCCCAGCCTGCCGTATACAGGTTTCCGGAAGCGGCTGGCGGCAGAAAATCCGCTCGCGCTATTATTTCCGGTTGAAACGTTCCCGCATTGCGCTAATCTTTCGGTGCAATGAGAAAAGCATCCCCCAAAACCTCCGTCGTCACCGGCGCCGCCGGCTTTCTCGGCTCCCATCTCACCGACCTGCTTTTGGCGCGTGGCCACAAGGTGATCGGCATCGACAACTTTGTCACCGGCAGCGTGGACAACATCGCGCACCTCGGCGGCAACCCCAACTTCAAGTTCATCCAGCAGGACGTCACGGAATTTATTTTCCTCGATGTGCCCGTGAACTACGTCTGGCACTTTGCCTCGCCGGCCAGCCCGGTGGATTACCTGGAGCTGCCCATCCAGACACTGAAGGTCGGCTCCCTGGGCACCCACAAGGCCCTCGGACTGGCCAAGCACAAAAAAGCCCGTTTTCTCATCGCCTCCACTTCCGAGATCTACGGAGACCCCCTCGTGCATCCCCAACCCGAGGAGTATTGGGGCAACGTCAACACCATCGGCCCGCGCGGATGTTACGACGAATCCAAGCGTTTCGCCGAAGCCATCACCATGGCCTACCATCGCGAGCACCAGGTGGCCACGCGCATTGTGCGTATTTTCAACACCTACGGCCCGCGCATGCGCCTCAACGACGGCCGCGTGGTCCCGGCCTTCATCAGCCAGGCGCTGAAAAACAAACCCGTCACCGTGTTTGGCACCGGCCAGCAGACCCGCAGTTTTTGTTATGTCTCGGATCTGATCGAGGGCATTTACCGGCTCATGATGAGCGATTACGACCTGCCCGTGAACATTGGCAATCCCAGCGAACTCACCATGGTCGAGTTTGCGGAACAAATCATTCGCGCCACCCAATCGAAGAGCAAACTGGTCTTCAAGCCCCTCCCCCAGGACGATCCCAAACAGCGCAAACCCGACATCACCAAGGCCCGGAAATATCTCCAATGGGAACCCAAAGTCGCCTTGGCGGAAGGCTTGACGGATACCATCGCTTATTTCCGCACCAAAGTTTGAGCCCGGCTAAGGAGACTTTCCGTTTGACGCCCGATTCGCGTTCACCTATTTTGCTATAAAGAGGCCAAAACTTGCTCTTTGAACTCAAGGTATGAAACTACAATCTTTGCCGCGAAAAGTGCTCAAGGGCCTGCCCTATCTGGGTAAGGAGCTGCGCGCCATCGTTTCGGACCGCACCCCGCTCTTTATTGCCGTGCCCCGCACCATCCACATTTGGCGCGGCGCGCCCTGCAATGCCAAGTGCATCATGTGTACTTACGGCTATTTCAAGGGGGACGACCTCTTGCAGATCTCCAAGTCCGGCTTCACGGATGAAATGCTGCGGCAGTCCCTCGTCGAAATTCACGAATTATGCGGTCGCGGAACCCTCGTTTCCTACATGGGCGGCGAGCCCACCGCCAGCAAGCATGTCGTGGAATGGATTGAACTGGCCGGCCGGCTGGGCTTGGATTTCCGATTCACCACCAACGGATATCTCGTCACGGAGGAAATGGCGGGCCGCTTTGTCGCCGCCAATTTGTTTAATATTGGCGTTTCCCTGGAATCGCTCGATCCCAAAATCAACGAAATCATCCGCCCGCACCCCGGCGGCACCGAAAAAACCGTCCGCTGCATCGAGCTGCTGTTACAGGAACGCGAGCGCCAAAAGAAACATATCAGCATCAACGTCAAAACGGTGTTGACCGATGTCAATCTCGAGTCGTTTCTGGAGATCGTAAAACGCTTCGGCAAAATTGAGGGGGTGATGTGTACCCCCCAGGCGTTTGAACGCCTGGACAGCATGCCCGAAGCCACCCGGGAAATGCTCTACGTCAAGGATATCAATCGGTTCCGGCGGGTGACGGACCAGATCCGGGAACTCAAACAGCAGGGTTATGCCATTCACGTCACCGATCAAGCCCTGGACGACATGGTCAAACAAAACAGCGTTACGGACCTCACCGCCACCATGCACAGCAAGAAATTGGAAATGGATCCCTCGGAACCGGAATGCAACATCGGCACCGACAACCTGTGGATCGAACACGGGGAGGTAAAATTGTGTCCCTATCACCCGCCCATCGGCACCTTCCTCGCCGGCTCGCGGCCCACCCTCAAAGAAATGTGGCATAGTGCGATGACGCAGCAGATCCGCGCCAAAACCCGTGCTTGTCGCCGGCTTTGCACCATTTCCTGCCTGCGCCGCACCCCCCTCCAGCACAAAATCTCCACCTTCCTGAAAATCGCCTGATTACCACCCGGACTCCGAAGTGGGCAATGAACTCGCAAACCCAGGTAGCGCAGGCTTCCAAGTCTGCTGTATCGCAACACCTGAGCCGTTCCGTCAATGCTAAATCCATGGCTTTCTTCTTCCAGCATGGCGGTGCGAATACAAGGCCTGAAAGGCCGCCACAGGACAGCCCGGGGCAACGCCCTGGGTTTTGATGCCATAATTGCCATCAAGCGCTGTAAGCGCGCAACCATTCTTCTGCTGACACAGCGGCATTCCAACGTCGGCTCGCAGGTTTCCAAACCTGCGTGCCGTGGCCTTTGAAAAGCGCATTCGGACATGTTTGCGCCCCTCTTTTCAACCCAAACTCCGAAGTTCGCGCTGAAATTCAAAGGCCTTGGCGCGCGCCCAGCGCGGTAGGGCGCGTCACTCCGTGTACGCCGCGCCTGCCACCGGAATGGACAAAATATCCCCGGCGTCGTCTTCCCAACCCCTTGCCGATCAGCGTTTTTTCCTGTTCCCCCGCCTCAACTTCGGCGTTCGGGTTCAAAGGGGTTATTCGCGTCTCTTCCCAAATACCTGCAAAATATTCGGGGCAGATCGCTTGAAAGACATCAAAAAAAGTGGTACCCGCCAACCGGCCGGTTCATCAATAAAATGATGGCCACCACCACCAGAATCATGATGGTTCCAAAGAAAATCACCATAAACCGCATTTGCTTTTGGTGGGCCGTTGGTTTCCGTTTCCCCATAAGTTTTAAATATGTTAAGAGGCTAGAACGACGCCGCAACTTTTGCAATGCGCATTTTGCCACTCCCCACCCTTTGGACCCTTTGGCCGGGCCGATCTAAAGTCGCCCTAATGGCAAAGGCATGGACCACGCAAGGGTGGCACGGGCCACTGGCCCGTCCTGCCGGGCTACCAGCCCGGCGGAGCGGAGCGGGGCGCACTGTGGGAAACGATCTCCGCATGCAAACAGAGCGCCTCACCCGCTCCGTCCGGCGGGTCGCCGGACGGTACGGGCCAGTGGCCCGTGCCACCCTGGTTTGCAACCGCTCGCTAATGCCGGACTTTAGATCGCCCCTGACCCTTTGGCCGCAGGACCAAATCCTTCCGACCGGCCGGGCGGCTTGAGCCGATTGAATGGTGAGCCTTATTTTCATAAGACTGCCCCTCAGAGTTTCGCCCGTTGCGCAGCCACCTGTCCCGGCGTCACTCTGGCCCCGCCGGGCGCAAACCGGTCGCGCAGATAATTGATCACTCCGGCAATGTCCGCATCGCTCAAAATATTGAACGGCGGCATGGTCCCGGTATATTTCGCGCGGTCGGCCGGCAGCACCGCCGCCGGGCCTTTGAGCAGGAGGTTGATGAGCTGCGTCGCGTCGCCGGCCACAATCGGATTGCCGCCCGCCAGCGCCGGGTGCATCGACGGCACGCCGCGACCGTCGGCCATGTGGCACGCCGCACAGACCGTGTTGAAAATGCCGTTGACCGGAATTTTTGTTTCGTCCGCCGGGCTGGCCCCGGCGGCCGCCACCGCCGGCATCGCGAAATTATTTCTGCTCGCCATGGTTTTGTCGCCGGTGTAGATAATGCGCCAGATCCGGCCCTTTTCCGTGTCACTGACGTACAGCGAGCCGTCTGGCCCCACGGCCACGCCGCACGGACGGTGGCTGGCGCCGCTGCCCTTGGCGTAAAATTGCGCGCCCGGAATGCCTTCGATGAAATTGTCCCACTTGCCCGCCGGCATCCCCTGCGCGTTGAAAGGAATGAACACGACTTTATAGCCCGCCTGCGGCAGCGGCGCGCGGTTCCACGAACCGTGAAACGCCAGGAACATGCCGTTGTGATAATATTCCGGGAATTGCGTGCCGTCGTAGAGGCACATCTGCAGCGGCGCCCAGTGCGCGGGAAACGCAATCAGCGGCGGGTCGAAAGCGGGATCATCCGCGCGCTTGCGGTTGTCGCCGCCGTATTCGGGGGCGAGCATCCGCGCATTTTTATAGGGATCCCAGTAGGAATACGGCCAGCCCAGATTCGCCCCTTTTTGGAGCCGGTGAAATTCCTCGGCCACCCGCTCGGCGTTGTCCAGCACGTCATAATCGCCGGGGTCGATAATGTTCAGGTTGTCGCGCCCCATCATGCACATGAAAAAGCTTTTCGCGACCGGCTGCCACACCAGCGCCAGACTGTGCCGGTGGCCGGTGGAAAAACGCACGCCGTCCGCCAGCGTCTGGTTCGTTTTATCCGCATCGAACTGCCAGAAGCCCCCGTGGGTTTCCTGAAATTTTTCGACCTCCTCCCGCGTGCCCCCTTTGGCCCCGAACTGCCGGTCGGGATGACTGAAGACATTGTAGGGCGAGCCCACTTCCACGAGCATGTTCCCGCTCTCGTCAAACGCAAACGCCTTCTGGTCATGATCCCGTTCCGCCGGCAGATCGCGCACCATGATTTCCTGCGGGCTCGAGGGCACCAATTCCCCGGGAATGTATTTGTAGCGATACACCGCCGTCCGGCTCGAATGATAAAGATAACCGCCGTGGAACATAATGTGCGTGCCGCCGTCGCCCGGACCAAACTGAGCGATCACATCCGCGCGTCCGTCGCCGTTGGTGTCGCGTAGCGCGTAAATCTGACCGTAATGATCCTTCGCGTAAACATCCCCGTTCGGAGCCACGGCCAGACCGCGCAGATGTTCCAGTTTTTTGCCCGGGGTTGTTCCGATGTCCGGATGGTCGGTATAAACCAGCGCGTGAAATCCCGGCGGCAGCACCAACCCATCATCATCCGCGTCCGGGATTGGCAGCTTGCCAAACGCCGACACGGCCCAAATCAAACCAACCAGCAACAGCATGTCCTTTTTCATAAAATCATGACCGCCTTCAAGTTTCTTTAACAAGCCTCCTCCTGCCCGGATATTTTGTTATGGCTAACCCGGATATTTCATAGTGAAACCGGCAAAACCATGGCAAACCATTGTAGCGCAGGCTTCCCAGCCTGCCGTATCGCAACCCCTGAGCCGTTCCGTCAACGGAAAACCCATGGCTTTCTTCATCCAGAATGACGCCGCAAAGAGCAGGCCTGAAAGGCCGCAACCTGACAGCCCAGGGCAACGCCCTGGGTTTGCCGC
>Ga0302319_10022958_pt1 | contig 11162 bp, 7 predicted proteins | sample Bog_T0_2_FD_203319 | JGI IMG/M metagenome (GOLD analysis project Ga0302319, IMG submission 203319) | Peat permafrost microbial communities from Stordalen Mire near Abisko, Sweden - Bog_T0_2 | ecosystem: Environmental > Terrestrial > Soil > Wetlands > Peat | place: Sweden: Abisko, Stordalen Mire...
CTGTTGTGCGGCCGCTTGCGCCGCAAAAAGGGCGGGGAGGAGCGCGGTCATGTCTCTTCTTGAAAAGGTCATTGATTTCTCCTTTTGTAGTCTATACAAGACGAATATGAGTGTGGCCAATGCGTTGAGCGCGTTTCGCAAGAAGCGTGGGTTGTCGGCTATTGAACTGGCGCAAGCCGTGGGCGTGAGCCGGCAAACTGTGTATGCGATGGAGGCCGGCGACTATGTGCCGAATACCACTGTCGCGTTGAAGCTGGCGAAGGTATTGCAGACGAGTGTGGAGGAGCTGTTCCGGCTCAGCGATGCGGATTTGGCTGCCGAGCCGCCGAGTCAAGCAGTGACGATGCTGCCGGGCGACGACGTTCGGCCTGGCCAGCGCGTACAACTATGCCGGGTGGACCAGAAGTTGACTGCTTGCGGCGGCCAGCCGGCACAGTGGAGCTTTGTGGCCGCCGATGGCGTGATGACAGGCAGTGCGAAGGTGCAAACGTTTCATCCTGAACATGAGTTCAAAAACCGGCTCTTAATGGCCGGCTGCGATCCTGGGATGCCGGTGCTGAGCCGGCACTTGCAATTGGCGGGCATCGAATTGGTGATCGCGCAGCGCAACAGTTCGCAGGCTCTGAAGCTGCTTGCCGAAGGCAGCATTCATGTGGCGGGTACGCACTTGCGTGACGAAGACAGCGGCGAATGGAACATCCCGCAGATTCGAAAACAGTTTCCGGCGAGCAGCGTGGCCGTCATCTCTTTTGCGACGTGGCAGATGGGCTTGGTTGGCAAAAAGATTCGCGGCATCCAGGATTTGGGCAAAGCCGGAGTTACGATTGTAAACCGGGAACCCGGCGCGGGCAGCCGGCAATTGCTGGACGCGCAATTGAAAAAAGCCGGTTTGAACGGCGCGGATATCAAGGGTTATGACCGCTTGGCCGACGGACATCTCTCTGCCGCGTGGCATGTCAGTGCTGGGTTTGCCGATTGCTGTATCGCCACCGAAGCCGCAGCCCGCGCCTTTGCGGTTCCGTTTATCTCATTAGCAACCGAGCGTTACGATTTGGTTATCCGCCGCAAGCACTTGGAAACGCCGGCCGTACAGATTTTGCTGGAGACCTTAAATCGCTTAAGTTTTCGGCGTGAATTGAATAGTCTGGGCGGCTACGACACGGCGGCCACCGGCCAGCGGCTACTTTAAGTGAGAAGAATTTCAGATTTTCGCGACATAAAGATTTGTAAAGGCATGCGCGCGCAACGGCTAAAGCTGGCGTGCTGCCGGAATTTCATGCTTACGAACTGTTGTACTTTAGGCATCACAGAAGACTTATCTTGAAACCGGATAAGGCAGAAGCGAAAGTATCTAGTGAGGTGGATGCGGCTTTTCCTTGTAACCCCTTTTGCGATGACTACGTTACAGTTAACAGGTAAACGGAATAGAAAATGTCGCGATTGAGCTTTACGCTTTTTAGAAAGACGCCTATTAGTGCGTTATTGCTAGTTGGATTTCTGAACCTTGGGACCGCGGGAATTTTGAGTGCTTCTGAGCCACCCAAACGCCTCCATTCGACTATTGACGAGAGAAGCACCTTCGCGTTGAAGGGCCACACGAAACCGGTTGTGCAAAACGGTCGGGCCCAAGATCAGGGTGAAGTTTCCAGTTCCATGGTGATGCCGCGGATGTCTATCCACTTTGCACCGACGAGTGCTCAGCAGGCGGATCTGGACCAGTTTCTCGTATCGGTGCAAGACCGGCGCTCTGCGAGTTATCACAAGTTCCTGACCCCCGAACAATACGCAGCGCGTTTTGGCGTTAACGATGCCGATGTGGCGAAGGTCACAGCATGGCTTGAAAGTAATGGTTTTACGAATTTGCAGGTGGCGCGCAGCAAAACCTGGATCAGTTTTAACGGCAGTGCGGGCCAAGCGGCAGAGGCGTTTCACACCTCGATTCATAAATACATGCTCAACGGCGTGCCACATTTTGCCAACGCGAGTGACCCACAATTGCCCAAGGCCCTCGATGGAATGGTGACGGCTGTGGCGGGTCTGCATAATTTCCGGATGAAGTCGCATATCCACATGCGTCCGCACTTTACATCGAGCCAAACTGGGAATACGTTTTTGACGCCAGGCGATTGGGCGACCATTTATGACGTACAGCCTCTTTACGGCGCCGGTTTCGATGGAAGTCCTTTGAGCACCGCTGGAACGGCGTGTGGAGGCAGCCCCTGCTCCATTGTGGTTGTGGGGCAGAGTGACGTGCGGGCGACCGATTTGGCAGCGTTTCGGTCGGCTGCTGGTCTCGCGGCCAAGACTATCACCGTCGTGGTACCGCCTGGCGACCGCGACCCTGGCATCGTCAACTCACCCACCGATGACGATGAAGGGGAATCCGATCTCGATCTGGAGTGGTCGAATGGGATTGCGAAGAACGCCAATATTCTTTTCGTAACGGCCGACGCCACAATCGATAACGGCGTGGAAGATTCTATTAAGTACGCAATCGATAACAATGTCGCGCCTATTTTGAGCACGTCCTATGGTCTTTGCGAGCCCGAAGAGACCGCTGCGGACATGCTGTCCCAAACGAGCCTGTTCCAGCAGGCTAATGCACAGGGGATGACCATCGTATCGGCATCCGGCGATGCGGGGGCAGCCGATTGCGATACCGGCTATCCGGCACAAGATGGCTTAGCCGTCGATTTCCCGGCGTCTTCGCCTTATGTGACTGGCGTAGGTGGCACGACGCTCACGGTTGCCAACACCACCGCAGGCGGTTATTGGGGTGCTGCCACGAGCAGCACCGTTGACAACATTAGTTCAGCGCTCCAATATATTCCTGAGATTGTGTGGAATGATACGGCGGCGGACGTAGCTGCCGGCGCCAATGAACTTGCTGCCAGCGGCGGCGGAGCCAGTTCGGTATACGCGAAGCCGAGCTGGCAGGTTGGTACGGGAGTGCCTAGTGACGGTTTCCGCGATGTTCCCGATATCGCGTTAGCGGCCTCTCCGAACCAAGATGGGCTTTTGATCTGCGGTGACGGTTGGTGTACGAACGGTTTCCGGGACGGCCCGATTACCACTGGCACCCTAGATGTGACGGGCGGTACATCAGCCGGCGCTCCCACCTTTGCTGGCGTCTTAGCGATGCTTGTGCAAAAGACGGGATCGCCTCTTGGCAATATCAACCAGAATCTGTATACGGTTGCGGGAGCGGTTTCAAACGCTTTCCACGATATTACGAGCGGAAACAATATTGTGCCTTGTGCCACTCCAACCTCCACGGTGCCATCTCCTGGCTGCACGACTGGCAGTTATGGATACTCGGCCGGAACCGGCTACGATCAAGCGACTGGTTGGGGCTCGATTGATGCGTACAATTTAGTTGATTATTGGGGCGCGGACATTGCGATTTCCTCTAGCATGTCGACCGCGACCATCACCAACGGAACTTCTGCCACCGCGACCATTACCGTTGGCTCAATTCGCGGCTTCACCGGAACAGTCGCTTTCTCCTGCACGGTGCCGAGCACTCTATCAGGCGTCACCTGCAGCGTGCCGAGCACAACGGTGAGCACGTCCGGCACCACCACAGTGACAATCACGGCATCGAGCACGGCGAGTACGCCCTGGTGGCACAATTTTCGCAATCTGCCGCCGGCGGGTCTTGGGTTGCTTGCACTCGCGTTCATGCTGGCCGCAACGGCTTACTTGCTACGTAAGCAACGCTTTGTTTATGCCTGGGGTGCGGCCGCGCTGTTAGCATGCATGCTGGGGGCGGTGAGTTGTGGCGGCGGAGGCTCAAGCGGTAGCACGAGCAGCGGCGGAGGAACGGTGATTGCGGCAGAATCCGGAACCGTGGTCGTCACGGCAACCAGCGGGCTCATCAAGAATCAAGTTGGCATTGTGGTTACGGTCCCATCGCATAGCTGATGAATAAAGTTGTATCGATTAGCGCTCTTCTTTGGTTAGCTGCGGCTGGATTGCATGCGCAGCTTTTGCCAGAGGCCGCGGCCGCCTTTCCGGTAAAGACGGTTGCGTTGGAATACGACGCGTTGGCAAAGTTGCGCCTGTTGCCCAATTACGCCAGTTTGCGTAAACAATACTCTGGCGAAGCGCTGCAACGAGCGCAAAAAGATTTGTCGTTGATGGGAATCTCCGAAGGGCAATTGACTGAGGTGGTGACTGGTTCCGGTCCCAACGGATTTTTTGGAATGTTGAGCGGAAATTTTCATGCGCCGGCGGTGACAAAAGAAGCGGCCCGGCATGGAATTCCGCAGACGGCGCTGGAAGACGGTCCGCTCTTTTGCATGAATGAGGGAACTTGCTTGCTTCTGATTGCGAAAGAAGATGGCCGAGGATTCTTTGGAACTAAAGCTCAGATGCAGGCGATTTCAGAGGTTCGACAAGGGCGCGCGCCTTCGCTTGAGACCAATCCCGTTTTTGTAGATTTGAATAGCCGGATGGACCAACAGGCGCCGGTGCTTGGCTTCGCGCCGGGCACTGAGATTAGCCAGTGGATTGGCAGCGGCATTCCCCAGTCGATTGCGGCAAGGCTTGATCTCAGCAGCCTCTTTTCGAATATTCAGATCTTTGGCTATGCGGTGAAGCTGGATAGCAAGGCGCATGTAGGGTTGAATCTGATCTGCAGTTCGGACGAGGCCGGCACGCTGCTGAAAAATGCCTTGAGCGCGGCCAGTGGTCTGGAACGCGCGGCTGCCATGGCTACGGGGTCTTCGGCGTTGCCTTTCGATAATATGGCGGTTCAATCTTCGGGGCGGCTGGTGGCTGTGAATCTGGACGCGCCGATTCAATAGTTGGATGTGGGTCGTGGGATGATTGGAAGGTTTTGACCTTCATCCCAAGATTTTTTCTCATTTCTCTCGCCTTGACGGCCCCGTGTGTTGTTCGTGCGGCACACTTGTGTACCAGTGATACGATTGCCGGCGATACGCGCAACGAATTTCAGGCATGGGGCGGTTATTCGCCGCATGCCGGCGGCCCGATTTCGAGTACGCCACATACCGAGTTCGGTGTGGGCGGCTTTCTTTACAGCCGGCGGTGTTGGTCTTCGAGCAAGTTCTCTCTTGGCTACAACATAGGTTTGATGCCGGTGGCGCTTGTCCACGTGCCGACGATCGCTTTTTCAGGCCCGCCGATTCCAACGCTTGTCCCGACTAGCGGCGGGGTCTGGACCGTTGGTGGCACCTACACTTGGGCTGGCGTGGTTGCCAACTCCACAATTATTTCACCAGCTCATACAGTGTATGGCTTCGCAGCAACTCCTATTGGTTTTACCTTCGACGCATGGCGGAGTTCGCGTATCTACCCGTTCGCGCAAGTGGACGGTGGGCTGATCAAGAGCAGCGAACCAGTGCCGTACAACGTCCCCGGCGCCACGTCGGGCAATTTCTTGGTCAGTTTGGGTGGCGGCGTGAAAATTCGCGCCGGCAAGTTTCTTGCTTTTTCGTTCGGCTATAAGCTGATGCATATGTCGAATGCGGGCCGGTCATCTTTTAACCCGGGGCTGGATAACAACGTGTTTTTCGCCGGCATCTCTTTATTAAAGTGAGTTTATGCCTTGTGATCCCGAAATTCTAAAAAACGTCCCGTTATTCGCGTTGCTGGATGATGACGAACGCGCCGTGCTGGCCGGGCAGGTGGAAGTAAGAACGTTTGCCATCCGCCAGCGGATTTACAAAATAGGCGATCCGAGTGGGCAGGCGTTCATTCTTGTCTCAGGCAGCGTTCGAGTGAGCACGGTAGATGAAGATTCCCAGGAAGTGGTGGTGGACGAGCCTGCGGCGGGCGAATTCTTTGGCTTCGCCTCTATGCTCGATGGCACACCGCACCAAACCGAAGCGATGACGCTGGCGGAAACGGTTTGCATCGAAGTGGACCGGCATGATATCTCGGTGTTGCTGGAACGCAAGCCGCACGCGGGGATGGACATGCTCGCCGTACTGGGACGGCAGTTTCACGCGGCGCAGCAACTGGTTCGTGTGCGCTCCACGCGCAACCCGAATGAAGTGATTGAGGAAGAGCTGACATTTGGCGAACGGCTTGCCGATTCGGTGGCGCGCTTTGGCGGTTCGTGGTCGTTTATTATCCTCTTCGGCGCGGTCCTGGTTGTCTACAGCGCGATCAATGTGGTGCTGGGTAAGTCCGCCTGGGACCCGTATCCTTTCATCTTGCTTAATCTGTTCCTTTCGATGCTGGCTGCCATTCAAGCGCCCGTGATTATGATGAGCCAGAACCGGCAGGACACCAAAGACCGCGTGCGCGGCGAATTGGATTACGATGTCAACCGGCGCGCCGAGGCGGAGATTCAAGGCTTGGCTCGCAAGCTGAATCTTCTTACGGACAAGATGGGAGATATTGAAGAATTTCTGCATGGGCAGACCGCCCAAAAGATAACGCACCCCACTGGGCTGGATGAGGCGCCGCGGTAAGACTGTTACTTCGGCTGCGGCGGCTTAAGCTCAATGATCTTCGCCTCAGTCAATGAACGAAGATAATCCGTAACGAGATCTATAGCAATAGGACCGAACTCGGCTGAAACCATATCGCGAATTTCACCCACGGTTCGTTTTCCATCAACGAAGTTGAGGATTTCATAGGCATAAAGGCCCGCCTGCGGTGTGTCGCCGTGAATGAGTTTGATCCCGTTGAAACGATCTCGACCCAAACGCGCCAGCAAAGCATCGTCGTTCTGATTGTCAACGGGTCCAAAGGGCGACGTGCGGACGGGCACCTGCTGCGCATCTGTGTTCACGTTCCACGGGCGTACGGGCGTGATTGCGCCGCGAATTTTTGCTTGCCTCTGAATCCAGGTGTCGAGGGTTTCCCTCTGCGCCGTAAGAGCTTTGATGGACTCCGACTCTTCGTCCGCTCGGCCACTGCAAAACACGACCAGCGAATGGAGAGACGCAGACTCCCGACGCAGGGATTGAGTCAGGAGATTTTGAGCTTCGTACCAGGCGACATCCGGCTTCATATTTTGATCACTCAACCGCTTTTGCGCGCTGACAAAAGCCTTGGCCAGACGCGCTTCACTTTGCGCCGTGAAGAACGGCAGAAGTGTGGGGAGTTGACCAGCACCCATTTCGGCATAGACGTAACCGGCGGCTGCTCCAAGAGCGGCTACTCTCCGCAGCTTGGTGGCGTCCATTTGATCCAAACTGTCGTGGTCGGTATGAATATAGATATCCGGCCAGTCGCGCAGATAGAGCGAGGGAACGGCAATTGTGGATGAGTCGTAATCATCATGATCGCTGCCAATATCGAATGGTGTGACGTCCGCCAGGAATTCGTTGCGGGTGCCGTTTTCGCCTGATCTTTCCTCGACCAGCGCGTCTACAGCCGAGCCACTGCCCTGCGCATATTCACTAGCGCCGGTGCGAATCGTTTCCATAAATAGCGCGCCGACATCGGTAACAAAGCTGGGCAGGGACCAGGGCGTCTCGGTCACGTGGAATATGGCCTTGTCCTTGAAGGGATCGCCGCCCACCATATCCATATGAATGTCGGCACGCAGATCTTTCATGATCTCCGGATGAGTTGCGAGAAAGGCCATGGTTCCTTCGTGCTCTGGTCCCCAGAGAAAACGGATCGTTCGTCTAGGACGCGGTAACGCGCCCGAACGGATAAGCGAGTTAAGAGTGCGTGCCACTTCGAGAATCGTCACGCAGCCGCTGCCGTCGTCGTTCGCGCCAGGCCGCTCGTGGTCTAGATGGCAACTGAACACGATCTGGCCTGACGAAGGGTCCGTTCCGGCAATGGTGGCCGTGTCCACAGTCCAGTGTCCTGGACCAACCGTTGCTTTTACCTCCGCCTGCAGCACGATTTCTTCCTTAGCGAGGCGCGAGCGGAATAGAGTGGCGGCCTGACGCGAGATCATGAAAGCAAAACCGGTTGTCTGACGGGCATCCAAGTGGCCCCAGCGGATGAGTGTTGAATCCAAGCCGGACCAAGCAGTCGCCTGATTCGGCATGTCGCTCAATATTCCTGCGGCGCCACGTTCCGCGATCGCCAATTGCTGAACGCGCGTCAGGAGCCCATCGGCTAACACAATCTTGCCTCGCACATCTTTTCCAGCGTAATCACTGGCGTCCGTCCCTTTGCCGACGTCAATCAGCGAAGTCTCAACAGACGCGCTATGGCTATAGTCCGCTAGCCGAATAGGATCGGTTGCTGCATCGCCAATCAGGAGATGGTTCGGCCGAAGCTGCCAGAGCCGTCCAACCTCGACATTCCACGCCAAGTAAGACCGCATGAGGCCATAGGTGCGAACGCCGTCAATCGGGAACTCCTCACTGTGGGCATCATCGAAACCGTATTCGCGCGCCCGTTCAAGAATGAAATGCGCCGCTTGCTCGAACGCGGCTGTGCCCGGGACTCTATGAAGACCCGTCAGATAACGAAGGTTTTCATAGGGCGCGACCCCGCTGCTTTCGTCACGCAGGATCTTCCATTGAGGAGTTGTCAGAAACGGCTCTTGCGCAGGGGCATACGCTGCCAAGAGAAAGAGCGCCAGAAACCAACCAGTTCGCATTTAGTTGAACAGGATAGCATCAGTAGATCGTGACAAATCCCGGGACAGCCACAGTCTCATCCGCTGAAAGCACGCCTGTTTGGCGAGGGTGGATCGTCATCGTTCTGTTGTTCTTTGCGGCCATCATCAACTATATAGACCGAGGCAGTCTGTCGGTAGCCGCACCGCAGTTGTCTAAGCAACTGTCCCTGACTCCCCCACAAGTTGGTCTCGTGTTGTCTGCATTCTTTTGGACGTACACTGTTTTTCAACTGCTTGCCGGATGGTTGGCCGACCGCTTTGCCGTGTTCTGGGTGTTTGCCATTGGGTTCGTGATTTGGTCGCTGGCGACGTTAGGGTCTGGCTTGGTGTCTGGCCTCACATCGCTTTTTATTCTGCGGTTGTTTTTGGGCGCCGGCGAAAGCGTAGCTTTTCCCTGTTATTCAAAAGTGATAGCCGCCGGGTTTAGCCCCGACAATCGCGGTCTGCCGAATTCATTGCTGGACGCCGGGACGAAGCTTGGTCCGGCAATTGGAACGCTGGTGGGCGCAGCGCTGGTTGCGAGTTACGGCTGGCGCATTCAGTTTTTGGCGCTCGGTGGCGTGAGTCTGCTGTGGCTGGTGCCTTGGTTGATTTGGGCGCCACGTCCTAAACAAACATCAGAGGAACCAGAAAGCGCGGCCGGTTCTCCCACCTTCCTCGATATTCTTGTTCGTAAAGATGCCTGGGGGACGTTTCTCGGTAACGCATCGTATACCTACTCCTATTATTTTCTGTTGACTTGGCTGCCGTCTTATCTGGTCAACGAGAGGCATGTCTCGCTGCGGGACATGGGCGTGCTTGGCTCGATACCGTTTTTTGGCGCGGCTGTTTCCGCGGTCACCTGTGGATGGATTTCGGACCGCTGGATTCGGCGCGGCGGTTCGCCGACGCGTGTGAGAAAGACATTTGTGGTGTCGGGTCTACTCTTATCCGTGATCATGGTGCCGGCCGCGCTAGTTCGTGACATCCATGTCTCGGTGTTTTTGTTGAGCGTCGCCTATGTCGCTTTTGGTATGTTTGCGTCGAACCATTGGGCGATTACACAGACGCTTGCTGGAACAGCCGCCGCTGGGCGCTGGACTGGTTTAAAGAATACGGTTGGCAATTTGTCGGGAATTGTGGCGCCTATTGCGACAGGGGTGATTGTGGGACGGACCGGGTCTTATTTCTGGGCTTTTCTGTCGCCTGCCATTATCGCGGTCTTGGGTGCGTGCTGCTATTTGTTCATGGTGGGGCCAGTGGCGCCGGTTGTCTGGAGGGAGAAGAAATCCTTGGCCATTTAGCTTAGCAAGCCAAGCGCCGAGACGAGTCTCGGCGCGGCAGACAAGAGTGTCTGCGCCACCAAACCAGCCAGGAGGTGCTAACAGGGTAAATGTAGAAACTCCAGAGCTAGCTTAAGCTAGCTGGCTTCGCGTTTGCTCCCGCCTGGCTTTGTTTCCGGCATCTTGAAACCAGCAAGAACTCCACCCGCGGCTGCAATCAAGGAGAGTCCGAGGAAGCTCGCGTTAAATCCCGCCGCCTTGGCGACCCATCCGAACAGCCCATTACTCATAACGCCACCAAGTCCCATGGCGGATTGGACGGCACCCTGCAGGAAGTTAAAGCGTCCGCTGCCTTTGGCGAGATCCGCCGTGATCAACGTCAGGAGCACCCCGTAGATACCCATGGCAATACCGTCGAGCGTTTGCAATGAGATCAAGTAGAACGGGTTGTGGCTAACCACCGTGAGACCATTTCTAAGTGCTAAGATTCCGAAGCCGAGCAAAAGTAAAGGTTTGCGGCCCCATTGGTCGGCCAGCTTGCCGGAGATAAAGGCCACAAGGACCATGGCAGCTTCGGCCACAATAACCATCACGGCCACTTGCCAAACAGAAGAGTGAGTCTTGCTCCCCTTTGTCAGAATTTCGCTGACCAGCGGCAGCGTAGCTGCATTGGCGAAATAATAGAGCACAATGCATGCCGTGAATGTAATGATTGGCCCATCTTGCGCCATCTCTTTCCAGCCGCGGCGCTTCTTCTCTTCTCCCTTGCCGGGTTCCTCGCCACCGGCCCGCGCTGCCTCGTAATTCACCTCCGCGTCCTTAATAAACCAAACGGAAGGAATCATACCGGCGGCGAAGGCGGCTGCGGCGATAAACACACCCTGCAGTGCGAGCAGCGTGCCCACAATGCCCGCAGCTATGGCAAAAATAACATTTCCCGTATGCGTGACCGTTTCATTGCGCGCCACCCTACCGGACAACTGATCTTTGTCCGTCAATCCAAGGGCGAAAGCCCCCGTGACGGCAGGGAATATAGTAACGGCCATTCCTATCACAAGCTGGACACCTATCTGCGCTGCATAGGCGGGAAGCAAGACAATCCCCAGCGCGCCTATCGCCACCGCCAATGCCCCAATCGCCGTTAGCAGTTGCTTGTGATGTGATTCGTCAACCCAGCGGCCCGTCAAGGGTTGCAGCCCGATTCCCGCCAGAGATTGGCACGCCATAAGCGTTCCAATCTGCCCCGGATGCCAATGCCTGACGGCGGTGTAGAAGATAGCCATGAATGGACCTAGTCCGGTCTGGATTCCTGCGTTGCAGAAGTTCAATGCATC
>Ga0302319_10022959_pt1 | contig 11162 bp, 6 predicted proteins | sample Bog_T0_2_FD_203319 | JGI IMG/M metagenome (GOLD analysis project Ga0302319, IMG submission 203319) | Peat permafrost microbial communities from Stordalen Mire near Abisko, Sweden - Bog_T0_2 | ecosystem: Environmental > Terrestrial > Soil > Wetlands > Peat | place: Sweden: Abisko, Stordalen Mire...
TCGCGCTCCTCCGCATTGCCCCAGGCCAAGGCCGCGCGATTGACGGTGATGTCGTCGGGATCGAGTCCGCCCGCCGCCGCGATGTCCGCCGCGGCGAGGTCCCTTTCGCCGCGGGCGGCGAAAGCCGCCGCACGAGCGAGGAAATCGAGCGCGACCGCGCCGGGATGGCGACAACGCCGGTCGGCGCGCGCGAAATCCGTCCACGCGGCGGCCGCGGAATTCGCGCCTCGGACGCCGCCCTCGTCGTTCCGACTCATAGGCTCGCTAATCGAAACCTCCCGCCCCGCCCCGCGGCCCGCTACACCCGCCCGACCCCGCCGGCAAGCCGCCGCGCGCGCGACTACCCCAGGCTTGCGCGGAAGTGACCCCGTCCTCTCGTGATCCCCCTACGAAAAACATTTCGGCGCGCCGCCCTCGAACGGCGCCGAGCCGCGCGGCGCGCGCGGCGGCAAAATCACCCCTCAACGGAACCGCTTCCAAGCCTCCCCGATCTTTTGTATTCCTGGTCAACACATTGTTTCGAAAACCGTCCTTCGGTCAGAAAACCGTCAAGATTTCACTTACGGATCAAGTTTTTTGCAACCTTGGCGAGAGGCAACGCCCGACTATCGGCTTTTGTGCGTTGCGATAACCCCATGGGATTCGTAGTGAACGCGCCCCGGCTGCGAGCGCCGGCAGCACAACTTTCCTGTTGCCTCGCAGCAATCGGTAAGTTAGGGTTTGGTTATCCATCTTGGTAAGTTTTGTTTGAACGTCGGGAGTCGGACCAATCGTGTTGGATGCGCAAATAGAGCGGAGGTCATCGGTCGCAGTGCAGCGCGGCCTGCATGTCGTTCGCTATGCGTCCAGCGGTGTTGGCCGAGATTTCCCCATCGCGACGGTAGTACCTGCGGATGGATTTGAATCATTGATTCAAATCATTTCTTCGCCGGGCACACGCGAGGGGTGGTTGGACCGTCCGGGGTCTGCGGTGGTGCTTCGCGTTCAGGGCGCGGCCAAAGTGGAAATCGGTCTACGGCGTTCGTCTCCGACGGGCTCTCTCGACGCGAGCTTCCAGGTGGACGCGCTGACGAACGAATCGTCGCCGTCGCCGCGACCGGGCGAAACGCCTGCAGCCGCGATCGCCGAATCGCGCGGGTCGGAGCTGGCGACGGCGGCAGCGCCGGGAATTGCGAGCGAATCGCCGAAATTCGCGATCCTCGGGCATGTCGCCATGCGCGGCGACGTGACGACGGTCGAGGACGAGTGGATGGCGGGTCCGGACTCGCCAGCCCCGATCGAGGGTCTGTGCGTAAAGAGCCCGAATCGCGAGCTGTTGTCCGTGGAAATGCAAGTGTTGGTCGTCGGCGCTCAGCAGTGGTCCGTCTGGGTCGGCGACAACGTCTACGCAGGCACGCGAGGTCGCGGGCTGCCTCTGGCGGGAGTGCGATTGCGTTTGGTGGGCGCCGACTCGGCGTCGACAGAACTGACGGCTGAGGCGCTGTTCCTCGGTTCCATGGTGCAGAAGAAGTCTGGCCGTCAGATCGAGTTCTCGAGTTCGACCGGAAGCGAACCCCTGGTCGGCTTCAAGCTGGCCGCCAGACGTGCAGAAAGTGCGTCGGGCGGGCGGATTGGAGAAAGTCCCTGGCAAGAACGGGGATCAAGGGTGCGCATATATAAAGCGTCGGGGGAATAGGGCGGCAACGCCTCCGTGGAATAGAATAAAGGGGTGCTCTCATGGTGCAATACAACGGTAGTCTGACAGAGGGCACCCTCGACGGTGTCGTACTATCTAACAACGCCACCTTCGCTGGGCCGCTGGGATCTACTCTCGAGACCCAACTGAATACGTTCCTGTTCGGCGCCGCCAACGCGCACAACGCCGCCGCTACGACGGGCGAGTGGATCGGTATCGCGCCTGAGTCCGGCACGGTTTCGGTCCCCTACGACGCGGCCTTCATCAGCGGCAGCGGCCTTGAAACGCTCACGACGACGGGCCCGACCAACGTCGTGTTGGCGCCGGGAAACATAGTCCTCGACGAACTTACGAGCGGCAGCGGCGACTTTATCGTCGGCAGCGAAGGGGCGCAGTTCGTTTATCTCAACTCCGGCAACAACACCGTCGTCGCCGGGAGCGGTGCGTCGTCGATCTGGGGCGGCTCCGGCAACGATTTGCTGGTGGGCGGCGGCCAGAGCCGGCTTCAGGCAGGCGGCGGCACCGACACCCTGTTCGGCGGCATCGCGGCGGGCTCCAGCGACACGCTGGTCGGCGGCTCCGGGTTCGACACGCTGTCGGTCACCCAGGGCAACAACTTTCTCATTGGCGGCGCGGGCTATAACTCGCTGTACGGCGGTTCGGGCAACGACACGCTGCGCACCAGCGCCAACTACCTGAGCCATTCCCGTCTGGCGGCGGGCACGGGCAACCAAACCCTGTGGGGCGGTCGGCTCTACGGATCCTCTGACACGCTGGTCGGCGGAACGAGCGTCAACGGCGACGACACGCTGTCGGTCACCCAGGGCAACAACCTGCTCATCGGCGGCGCGGGCAACGACTCGCTGTACGGCGGTTCGGGCGACGACTCGCTTCGCACCAGCGCGAACTACGTCAGCCATTCGACGCTCTATGCCGGTTCGGGCTTGACCCAGGCTCTGTGGGGCGGCCGCGTCGCCGGCTCCACCGACGTGCTGATCGGCAATATCGGCAATGATACGCTCAGCGTGACGCAGGGCAACAATACCCTCATCGCCGGCCAGGGCGGCAACTCATTGTACGGCGGTTCCGGCGCCGATCTGCTCGAGGGCGACTCGGTCGCGCTCAGCCAATCGCGTTTGCAGGCGGGATCGGGCTCGGAAACGTTGTTTGGCGGTCTCTGGGCCGGTTCGTCGGATACGCTGGTGGGCGGTTCGGGCGCCGACACGCTGTCGGTCACCCAGGGCAACAATCTACTCATCGGCGGTTCGGGCTCCAACTCGTTGTACGGCGGCTCCGGCGATGACAGTCTGCGCACCAGCGCCACTTACGTCAGCCATTCGCGTCTGGCGGCCGGCTCGGGCAATCAGGTGCTGTGGGGCGGCCGCATCTCGGGGTCCTCGGATACTCTGGTCGGCGGCGGCGGCGACGACAAGCTGAGCGTTACGCAGGGCAACAACCTGCTGATCGGCGGCGCCGGACTCAACACCCTGTACGGCGGCAGCGGCAGCGACTCGCTGCGTTCGAGCGGGACTTTCGTCAGCCACACTAAGGAAATCGCTGGCACGGGCAACCAGATCCTGTGGGGCGGCCGTATCGCCGGGTCATCGGATACTCTGGTCGGCGGCTCCGGCGACGACACCCTGAGCGTGCAGATAGGCAACAACTCGCTGCTCGCCGGTACGGGCGTAAAGACGGTGCTGTTCGGCGGCGCGGGCGACGACACGTTGTCGGGCGCGACGCTCGGCTCGTCGCATGCGACGCTCAACGCCGGCTCCGGCGACGACTCGGTAGTGGGCGGTTGGACGCTGACCTCGACCGATACGCTCAACGGCGGCTCCGGCGACGACATTCTGAGCGTAAAGTCGGGCTCGAACCAGTTGAACGCCGGCTCCGGCAAAGACACTATCTACATGGGCGCCGGCGCCGACACGGTGAACCTGACAGCCGGGGGAACGGCGTCGGTGGTCGCGGGCACGGGCGCGAACGTCATCAACTTTGGCGGGACGACGGGCAACGACACGATCAATGGCGGGAGCTTGGCCGTAACGATCAACATCGCCGCCAATGAGACCATCACCAAGGAGACCAGTACGGGCGCCGGTCTGAAGCTGACGTTCGCCGATCACCAGACGCTGACCTATCAGGGCTCGAACGTGACCATCAACTTCAACTCCGGCCCGTAATTCGACAACGACAACGTCGCGCTTTTTCTAGCTCCGTGGCTGCCTTGGTCGCCACGGAGCTATTTTGCGCTTTATGTGCGCCTTACCGGTTCGGCAGGCCTGGAAGATACGCCGTTTGAGGCTGGCGACGCTGCGGGTCCTGGCGATTCCCGAACCGCCGCCCCTCCCCCTCTGCGCCGCGGGAGCATAGAAGACAGAGCGCCGATGCGGAGCGCCCGGGGCCGAAGCGCTCGCCGGCCAACTCCAGAGGAACCATGAACGTATTGTTCGTTCACAACAATTTCCCGGGGCAGTTCGACCGGATGGCGCGCGCGCTGGTGAAAGACCCGAGCCATCGGGTCGTCGCGATCGGCGCGGAAACCGCCAAGGAATTGTCCGGCGTCGAGGTGCGCCGGTACCGCACGCCGGAGACATCGTCCGCAGACGCTCATCCCTTCGCCCGCCGCTTCGAGTCCGAATGCCGGCGCGCCGAACGTGTTCTGTTCGTCGCCAGCGCCCTGAAGGCGTCGGGCTTCGAACCGGACACGATCCTCGTCCATTGCGGCTGGGGCGAAAACATCGCTCTCAAGTCGTTGTTCCCAAAGGCGCGTATGGTCGTTTATTTCGAATATTTCTACCGCGCGGAAGGTCAGGACGTACATTTCGAGCCGACCTACGGCACGTTTGGCGCCGATGGTCTGGCGCGCGTGCATTGCAACAATGTGAGCACCCTGCTCGCCTTGTCGGAATGCGACGCCGGCATTTCACCGACCCAATGGCAACGTTCGACCTATCCGGTCGAATTTCAGACAAAGATTCGGGCGATACACGAGGGGATAGACACCGAAGTGGCGCGCCCCAATCCGCGCGCGCACTTTCAACTTCAAGGCGGCCGCATTCTGACCCGACAAGACGAAGTTGTGACCTATACCACGCGCGGCTTCGAGCCCCTCCGGGGTTTTGGAACGTTGGCGCACGCGCTGCCGAAGATCTTGCGGGAACGTCCGCAAGCCCAGATCGTCATTGTCGGCAACGACCGTTCGCCCTACGGCCCTCCGGCGCCGGACGGGAACGGATGGAAGACCCACTACCTCAACGAAGTGCTGCCGCAACTGGATATGGCGCGTGTCCATTTTCTGGACTTCCTGCCCTACCAACGATTCTTGTCGTTGTTGCAGGTCTCTTCGGCCCATATTTACTTGACCTACCCTTTCGTCCTATCCTGGTCATTGACTGAGGCTATGTCGGTGGGGTGCCGAATCGTCGGCTCCGACACACAACCGGTCAGGGAAGCGATCGAGCACGGGGTGAGCGGACTGCTGGTGCCGTTCAAAGACCCGGAGGCGGTCGCCGACGCGGTGGTGGAGTTGCTGGCGGACCCGGTCGGAGCGGCCCGACTGGGTTTGGCGGCTCGTGAGGTTATAAAGGATAGGTTCGATCAGCGGAAATGTGTGCCCCGGGCGCTGGAAGTCCTGGGCGTGGGCGCCCCGGGTCTCAAAGGATCGATCGATGAAGATGGTCGTCCGGCAGGAATGTTGAACTGAGGATCATCTCGATTCAGGCGGTCGAGATGAGCGTCAGAGTCGAACGTAGATATTGGGAAAGCGCATGTTCGGTTTGAAACGTAGGGCTCCCGAGGATCGCAACCTCGTGACGGCGGCGCCGGCTGGCGCCGACGGCAAATATGAGGGGTTGCTGTCGGCTCTCGTGGTGGTCGCGCGCTCTCACGGCCTTCTGCTGTCGACGAACCAGCTGGTCCAGGACAATCAATTCAAAGGCGACCGGCTGAGCGTCAACGATCTTTGGCGCGCGGCCACTCGGGCCGGCCTCAAAGCCAAGCGCGTTCACCTTCACGCCGAAGATTTCACCAAGTTGAAGAAGGCGCTGCCGGCGATCGTGGTGTTGCGCACCGGCGTCGCGATGGTCGTGTCGAACGTAGTTGTAAACGCGGATTCGACGCACATCACACTGGTCGATCCCGCTAACGAGGATAACGGCGAACTCGTCCTCGATTCCCTGGGGTTCCAGGCGGCTTGGAACGGCGAACTCGTCATCGTCAAGCGCGACTACGACCTCAAGGACGAGGAACAGCCGTTCTCCTATCATTTCATCACGGCTCTCGTGTTCCGCGAAAAGCGAATGGTGCGTGATCTCGTGATCAGTTCGTTCGTGCTCGCGCTGTTCGGACTGGCGCCAATTATATTTTGGCAAGTATTAAACAGTAGAGTAATGTATTATGCGGCGATGAACACCTTCACGGTCGTCTGCGTTGGATTTGCGGTGATTATCGCCTTCGAGGCCGCGTTCGGTTTTTTTCGCCTGTTCCTGCTCAACATCATCGTCGCTCGCGTCGACGCTCGCATCAACGAATATCTATATGAGCGGCTGCTGCGGCTGCCGATCGATTTTTTCGAACGCACCACCGTGGGCGAAATCAGCCATGACATGCAGGAGGCGTACAAGATCAGGGATTTCATGACCGGCCAGCTGTTCGGCACGGTGCTCGATTCCATGATGCTGTTGTTCTTTCTGCCCGTCATGATCGCTTACAGTCCGTTGTTGACGGCGATCGTGCTGGCCTTTTGCGGGCTCATAGTGCTTTGGCTGATTGCGATGCTGCCGTCGATTCGTCGCGCGACCGGCCGTCTCATCGCGGCGCAGGTCGACAAGGGCATTCACCTCTATCAGACTCTCGCCGGCATGCGCACCATAAAGTCGTTGGCGTTGGAGTCGCGTCAGAGCGATCTGTGGGATCGAAAGACAGCCGCCGTCGCGCGGCGACAAATGGAGCTGGGCCATCTCAGCGGCATGGTCCAAACCGTCGTGCGCCCTTTGGAGCGCCTTGCCGTCAACGGATCCTACGCGTTCGGCATCTATCTGGCGATCGAGTCGCGCGATCCCACCTATATGGGCTCGCTTTTCATGTTCCTCATGCTTTCGCAACGGGTCGCCGGACCGTTGATGCAGATGGCGCAACTCGTCCACCAAGGCGACGAAGCCCGCGCGGCGGTCGGAATGGTCGCCGGCTTAGTGAACCGACCGCTTGAGGATGTCGGGGCCGCCAACGGCGTTCGTAAACCGCTGGAGGGCGCGGTTGAGTTCAGCAATTTGCGTTTCAAATATGCGGGCGCGATGACTTACGCGCTCGACGGCGTGAGTTTCGCAGTGCCGAAGGGCTATACGCTGGGCATTGTCGGTCGCAGCGGCTCGGGCAAGACCACGGTGACGCGGCTCCTGCAGCGGCTGCATTCGGAGTATGACGGCGTCATCAAGATCGACGACATCGACATCCGGCAATACGACCTGAAGCATCTGCGGCGCAGTCTCGGCGTGGTTCTGCAGGAAAATTTCCTTTTCAGCGGCTCCATCAAGGAGAATATCTGCGCAGCCAAGCCGCACGCCACTTTCGATGAAGTCGTCAACGCCTGCCGCCTCGCCGGCGCCGAAGAGTTCATCGAAAGGTTGCCCGCGGGCTACGACACCTACATCTACGAGGGTTCGCCCAACCTTTCGGGCGGACAGCGTCAACGCCTGGCGATTGCCCGCGCGCTGATCCTCGACCCGCGCATTCTCATCCTCGATGAGGCGACGAGCGCGCTCGACCCGGATTCAGAGGCGATCGTCAATGAGAACATCCGCCGTATCGCCGCGGGACGTACGGTCATAGTCATCTCCCACCGCCTGTCGTCGTTGGTGGCCTCCGACGCGATCATGGTGCTCGAACGCGGCAAGTTCGAAGCGATGGGCCGGCACGAAGAGTTGCTGGAGACTTGCGAAATCTATCGCGGCTTGTGGAATCAACAGAACCGTCATACAGACGCGCTGCTGCGTCGTACGTCGCGAGGACCTGCCCGTGTCTCCTGACGCAACTGAGCGCGCAGCCTCGCTGCAAACCGTCCGTCAGTATCAGTCGGCCATCGCCGAACTGCGCGAGGGCCCGGAACCCCGCAGCGCCCGCCTCACAATACATGTTCTCGCGGCGATGGTGCTCGCATTTGTGCTCGTGCTCATCTTCGGCCACACCGACCGAATTGTGAGCAGCGAACACGGACAATTTGTCACGTCGCTGCCAGAGACGGTGATTCAGGCCTTCGATGCGTCGATCATCAAGACCATCGACGTCCGCGAGGGCGAGGAGGTCAAGAAGGGGCAGTTGCTCGCGAGCCTCGATTCGACCTTGGCTTCGTCGACGGTGGATCAACTCCGCTCGCAAATCAACCAACTGACTGCGCAACTGGTTCGCACCCACGCCGAGATCGCAGGCTCGCCGCTGGTGATTCCCGACAGCGACGACCCTGATTTTGTTCGCGCCGCGAAAATCCAGAAAGACCTCTACGACCAGCAGATCGCCCAATACAAGGCGCAACTCGTCAGCTTCGACCAGAAGATCGCAGTCGCGAAGACCACGATCGCCAAGTACGAAGCCGATCTGAAACGCTTGCAGGAGCGCAAGGACATCGCGCAGCAGGTCGAAGATATGCGTTCGACGCTGGAACAGCATGGAACGGGATCGCTGCTCAATCGGCTCATGTCTTCGGATTCTCGCATCGAGGCCGAACGGCAATCGGAATTGGACCGCAACAGCATCGAGGAGAGCAGCCATTCGCTGGCTTCGCTGCAGGCGGACCGCGAGGTGGCGACACAACAATTTCTGACGGCGGCGAGTCAGGAACTGGCGACGGCGCAGACGAACCTCGGTGCCGCGAAAGCCCAACTCGACGCGGCGACGCTGCACAAGAACCTCGTTCGTATCCTCGCTTCCGACGATTCGATTGTGCTTTCGATCGCTAAGCTGTCGGTCGGTTCGGTCCTGCAGCCGGGCTTGACCTTGATGACCTTGACGCCCACGAGCGTCCCGGTTGTCGCCGAGATCTCGATCTCGCCACGGGACGTCGCCTTCATCCGCCCCGGCGACCTTGCGACGCTCAAGATCGACGCATTCAACGTCGCCGAGCACGGTTTTGTCGATGGCAAGGTGTTGTGGGTCAGTGAGGACGCCTTCGGCGCTCCGACGACGCAGGGCGCGGCAGAGACGAATTCCACCGCGACCCAGCAGCCGCAAGAGGTCTATTACAAAGCGAGAATCTCGATCGACCAGATGAAGCTGATCAACGTGCCGGCCAATGTCCGGCTGATGCCCGGCATGACGCTGACCGCAGACATCAAGGTCGGCCGTCGTTCCCTCGGCGCGTATCTATTGGGCACGATGCTGCACGGCGCCGGCACCGCCATGCGCGAGCCTTGAGCGTGTCGAGCAAGGCTTCGGGCGGGCTGTTTGGCGCAACGGTGCGACTGATGGCGCCGCGCGGCGGACTGGCGCGCGGACAGAACGCACTCGGGCGCGGGCGTCCAATGCGCGCGCTCAGCGAATGGAAGGCGGCCTATGCTGCGGGCGACGCGGAGAGCGCATTCGAAATCTCCCGGTTGTATTTCGAGGGCAAGGGCGTAATCCGCGATCCCGTGGAAGGCCGTTTCTGGCTGGAACGGGCGGCGGACCGAGGGCACATCCAGGCGCAATTCGAACTCGGGCGGCTGATGCTCGCTGGCGCCAGGCAATGGGACGCAGCCCGGTTCATCGAGCGCGCGCGCGCGCTGGGTTCGGACGCTTCGGATTCGCCCATCCTCAAAGCAATCTATCCCGATGGCTACCGTGTCGAAGTCGATCCGCAAGAGGCGGTGCGCTGGCTGACAACAGCGGCAGAATCCGGCCATGCGGAAGCCGCTGCGCTGAGGGCTGCGCTCGCAGCCGAGGGCCGCGGCTGCGAAAAAGACCCCGCCACGGCTTTGCGCTTTGCGACCCAGGCCGCCGAAGGCGGCTCGGCCGACGGACTGTTCCGTCTGGGCGACATCTATTACCAGGGGCTCGGCGTCGACAAGGATCCGGCGCGCGCCGCCGGGTATTACGAGCAGGCGGCGAAAGTCGGACACGTTCGCGCCAAGGTGGCGCTGGCGACGCTGTATCTGACCGGCCAGGGCCGCGAGAAGGACCTCGCCGCCGCCGGACGCTGGTACGAGGAAGCCGCCGAATCCGGGGATGCTCACGCGCTTTACCAGGCCGGTCTGATGCGCCTGCAAGGCGACGCGCTGCCACGCAACATCCCGCGAGCGGAGACCTATCTGAGGCGCGCCGGCAAAGCGGGCTACACGCCGGCTTTCGTGACGCTCGCGGAATTCTACAGCCGCGGCGACGGCGCGCCCCCCGATTTGCGCGAGGCCGAGATCTGGTACAAGCGCGCGGGCGAAGTCGGCGACGTGCAGGCTATGTTCATCGCCGGGCGGCTTGCCGCCACCGGAGACGGCAGCGTCCAGAGCTTACCCGAGGCCGCCCACTGGTTCCTGCGCGCAGCAGAGAAAGGACACCCCGTCGCCGCCTACAACATCGCCAGTTTCTACGCCGGCGGCCAAGGCGTCGCCCGCGATTTGGAGCAGGCGTTTCGCTGGTACGAGTTCGCCGCCGAGCAAGGGATCGTCCAGGCGCAGGTTCGCCTCGCGCGCATGTGCATCGAGGGCGACGGGCGCGCGAAGGATCCGGATGCAGCGCGGTTCTGGCTCGAAAAGGCCGCGCAGAGTGGCGATGCGGAAGCCAAGGCGCTGCTCGGCTCGCTGTACCTGTCGGGCGTTTTTGGCGCGCGCGAGACGGCCAAGGCCGTGGACCTGCTGCACGAGGCCGCGTCGGCCGGCTTCTCGCCGGCGGCGACCCAACTCGGCCACATCTACGCCGGCCGCTACGATCTCGACGCGCGACCGCAGGACGCGTTGCGCTGGTACGCGATCGCCGCCGAGGCGGGGCAAGCGGAGGCGCAATTCCTGCTCGCCACTTTACTTCGTCAGGGACGGATGGGATCGCCCAACCCGCAGGAAGCGGCGAAATGGTATCTCAAGGCGGCCGATCAAGGTCACGCCGGCGCCCAGTTCGAGCTCGGGGTGATGCACTGCACGGGCGAGGGCGTCGGTAAGGATTTGCAGCTCGGCGCCCGGTATTACGCGATGGCCGCCGAGGGCGGTCACGTCAGCGCGATGCACAATTGGGGCATCATGCTGATGAAGGGTCTGGGCGTCGAGAAGGACGAGGCGACCGGCCGCGCTTTCGTCGAGAAAGCCAGCCTCGCCGCGGCTGTCAGCGCGAACTGATCGCGCCCGTCCACAAGCGGAGGTAGGCGGCGAACATCGCCTCACGCGTGGGCGGCGGCGCAATTCCCGACGCCAGCCGGTTCCATTGCCCGACGTCACCGCAAACGGAGGCGATGATCCCGGCGAGCGCGCGCGCGTCGCGCAGGGGAAACAACCGTCCGTCGATACGATCGCGGATCCGCTCGGCCAGGGCG
>Ga0302319_10022962_pt1 | contig 11161 bp, 9 predicted proteins | sample Bog_T0_2_FD_203319 | JGI IMG/M metagenome (GOLD analysis project Ga0302319, IMG submission 203319) | Peat permafrost microbial communities from Stordalen Mire near Abisko, Sweden - Bog_T0_2 | ecosystem: Environmental > Terrestrial > Soil > Wetlands > Peat | place: Sweden: Abisko, Stordalen Mire...
CTTGTTCAGGCTTGGCAGCCAGCTTTGAAACATCGTATGCCGTCTGGAATTCGCTGTTGTACTCAACCTTCGGCTGTTCGCCTGCACTCCATTGGCGTGAAACCTTCCATGGCTTAGTCCCATAGACGGCTTCGCCATTCACATTGAGCCAGTTGCCAATTTGATGCAGCCGGTCCTGCATGATGACCGGGATAGTGCCGTCCGCCGCCGGGCCGATGTCGAGCAGCAGGTTGCCGCCGCGGCTCACGATGTCCGTCAGCATGATCACCAGTTCGCGTCCGGTGTGGTAGTCCTCGAGCCGCTCCGCACGGTTGTAACCGTAGCTGTAACCCATGCCCCGGCTCTCTTCCCACGGATGGTCCATGCCGCTCATGCCTGGGGTGTATTCCGTGGTCCAATAGCCGCCGTGCTTGTGGCGCGTATCGCTGCCCCAGCGATCGTTTATAACCACATCCTCTTTCACCGGCGAATCGTTGAAGAGCCAGGCCAACAGGTCTGCGCTGTGCCATTCGCTCGAAGGCAGTTCCCACTCGCCATCGCTGAAAATGATGGCCGGCTTGTAGCGGGTCACCAGGTCTTTGAACTGCGGAAACATGTGGTCGTGGATATATCGCGGCTTATCCGTCAACCACAGTGGGTTGTACCACTCGTAAAGTGAATAGTAGTAGCCCATGCGCAGGCCTCTGCGGCGCACCGCATCACTGAGGTCGCCGAGCACATCGCGCTTCGGACCAATCTCCACCGCGTTCCAAGGTCGGCCCCACGTTGCGGAGGCTTCCTTGCTGGGCCAAAGTGCAAATCCCTCATGGTGCTTTGAAGTCAGGACCACGTACTTCGCACCCGAGCCCGCCAGAGTATCCGCCCATTGGTCGGGATCAAATAGCTGGGCACGAAACTGAGGCGCAAAGTTCTTGTACTCGTAATCCGCGCCAAACATTTTCTGATGATAGGCCCACGTTCCAGTCTCAACGGGGTTGGCCTTTGGATTGTCACGGCCCTCGCTCATCTGGTGCCAATACCACTCGGCGTAAGCCAGCTTGCCGGGAATTACCGGAGCGTAAGCAGGCACCGAGTAAACGCCCCAGTGGATGAAGATGCCGAACTTGGCCTCGCTGAACCAGGCGGGCGTAGGCCGCTTGTCGATTGAGTCCCAGGTGGGCTGGTAAGTTTGTGCACTCAGTGGCGTCACGACAAGGAGAAACAAAAGTAGCCGCTTCATTTTGAGGTCCCTTCAGTCGAACAGAAATCATCGCACAGAGGGGCCTTCGGCTCGTTCCTGGCAGACTGCTGTCAGTATCTCCGAGGGTCAACAACTTTATCTGCCGTGATTAGCTTGCTGACTTTTAATTTGCGCCATCGCATTCGCAAGATCGTTCTGAGCGTAGGGATTTTCCGGAGCCAGTTCCAACGCTCTCTTGATAAAGAAAAGCGCCTTGGTTGGCTGGCCGCTCATCAGGTAGACGCTTCCGAGACCGTTCCATGCATTGAAATCCTGGGGATTCTGTTCTTCGACGGCCTCGAACATCAACCTGGCCTCATCCAGCGCCTGCGATGCTTCGGGCCGGTGCAGATCCTGGGCGACCATTGCATAATCCTTGAGAAAAAAGGCGCGGAAATTCTGCATGTCGAGGTTATTAGGCCAGAGAGGCAGGATGGAGCCGATCAAGTCAAGACCCTGATTTGCCAGTGCAAGCGCTTTCTGCAATTCCTGATTTGAGAGTGGCTGGGGAGCGGAATAAACGGCCAGGAAATCATTCTGCAATCTCCCGAGTTCCCCGGTTTCCTCGGCGGCAGAAGCAGCACCTTGAGGCAAGGAAATCATATCCGCCCCTGGTCTGAATTTCTTTTCACGTTCGATGCTCAGCTTGTAGGCAGTCGCTTTGTCGTAGCAAGTCACGGTGACGGTGCGAACCAAACTCTCGCCATTGAGCAAGCCGGTTGCTTTGATCTCGTACGATCCAAATCCATCGAACCTTGCCGTCTCGAAGCTCCAATGGCCATCAAAACTCGATTTGATCTTTTGCCCGGTTTGAGGGATGGGTTGTCCAGAGGGCAGTTTCAAAACCTGCATGCTGAAATCGGCATCCTTCGCTTTGGGAAGCGTTCCGGTAAGCATCCAGGTGCCGTCGTCACCAAGAGGAATTTGCTGGCCGTCTACCGGTGTAGCAATCGAAAAATAGGACAGCGATCCCTCGTCAGTGGCCTTTTCCCTTGACGACAAGTAAACAATCGCAAGGCCCGCGAGCGTGAGAAAGTTAAGCAGGATCAGCCCGTGAACCCAATATCTGAACCACATGGGACTCGCGGTGAGAAAAGGTAAAAGCTGATCCAGGAAGCTGATGAACTTGCTGGGGGAATCGGACATGACAATCCTCCGAGCTACCATTTTTTCAAAAGAACGATCTAGCAAACGTGAACAAGAACGAGCAGAGAATCATTCTATTCTGGCGTCAAGCAATTTCAATCCCGAATCCTACCCCGGCACCGATCTTAGCGGTGGCTTCGCGCCGAGACTAGGTCGGTTCCGAAGGAATCGCGATCGTGGTTGAGGAGGCCTCCTCGGAACGGGAACCAAGACTGACTCTCAAGACCGATTCGCGATAGACTAGCTATGGCAGGAGGACCGGGCGGTCGCTGCCGGTGAATTGGGCAACCAGTCCACCGGGGGAGGAAAGTCCGAACTCCGCAGGGCAGTGTGCCGGATAACGTCCGGGACGTGAGCTTCAAGGCTCATGGACGGCCAGTGCCACAGAAAAGATACCGCCTCGGCTACCCCGCTGCTTTCGAGCTTTGGGCATCCGGAGTCTCCGGAAGGGTTCGCTCTTCCGGCCAGGACTCCCGCTGGGGTAAGGGTGAAATGGTGCGGTAAGAGCGCACCGCTCGCGCCTGTAAGGGCCGGGGTCAAGGTAAACCCCACACGGAGCAAGACCAAATAGGGAGGGAAGCGCCTGCTCGAGCCAGGCAGCGTTGCGCATCGGCCCGATGCGCCCAGGCGGCTCAATGCAATTGCCGAAACCTCCGGGTAGGTCGCTGATGAGTGTCCGCGGTAACGCGGCGCCTAGAGGAATGACCGCACATGACAGAATTCGGCTTATAGGTCCTTTTGCCGAATACCGACAGCCCCGGCCGGGAAACACTCGACCGGGGTTGACCATTTTGGCGGCGGCGGATCTGCAAGGGTTCGTGCTTTCCCACGCATTCCGCAAAGTACGCGAAAATGGATGGGCACCCGGCACCGCTCCGGCTCAAACTCCTCCATTCAAGGCGCCTGCTCGGTTACGATCAATCCATGCTTCGTGTAAAGCTTTTGGACCCAGCTGCGCGCATGCCCGTGGTCGCGCACCCGGGCGAAGATCTTGGGTACGACCTGTTTGCGCTCGATGGCGCGTTACTCGCTCCCAGCGCCACAGTCAAAGTCCGCACTGGAATCGCTGTAGAAGCACGCCATCCAGGCTCCGGCGTTCCACTGGGCCTCCTAGTGCGGGACCGTTCGTCGATGGCTGCCAAAGGCATCGCAACGACCGGGGGGGTGATTGACGCGGGTTACCGGGGCGAGATCCTTGTTCTCATGACCAACCTGGGCGAAACTGCAATAGAATTGAAGGCTGGCGAGAAAATCGCACAGATGATCCCCGTACCAGTGCTAACCGGAACCATTGAAGCAGTGGCAAGCCTTGAAGACTCAGCCCGCGCGGAGAAGGGATTCGGAAGCACCGGCCGGTAGCTCCGAAGCAATTTCGCCGAATCCGGACAATGGTCCTTTCTCCTGAGCTTTTCTGCCTCCGGAACCTCCCAACTTGATTCTGCGTATCCAAATTGGGCGTAATCCGTAGAAGGATTGGAATTCGAGGACGAAGAAGCGGCTATTAGGTGCGCTGTTCCGTCAAAAAGACAGCAAGCCCTAAATTCCCAGCGAGGAAAATCCCGTCTCCAACCGGGGGAACGCAGGGAATCCGTCAAAATTACTCCACTGGGACGGCAGTTATTCGGGAATACGACGCCGACATCTTTCGACTCTGTTAGGGCACGGAAAGCGAGAACATGCAATTCAGCGAGGCTTTCAGACTAGCGTTGCAATCGCTGTGGGGGAATAAGCTCCGCACCATCCTGACGCTTATTGGCGTTGTGATGGGCGTGGCTTCCGTCATCATGGTGATCACGCTTGTTAATGGAGCAAATACTTACGTAAGCACCAAGCTGGTGAGTCACGGTGCCGATGTATTTACCGTGCGCCAGATGCCGGGTGTGATTTTTTCAGCTGAAGAGTATTACAAGTTTCAAAAGCGTAAGGTGCTGCGCAACGAAGATTATGAGGCTATCCAGGACGGCTGCAAGGAATGCGGCGATGTAGGCGTTCGGCTGGATCGAACCGGCAGCGTGATCTACGGAACACATTCCAGCACCGACACCGACATTCGCGGGATGACATGGAGCATGGTCACGCTGGATAACCTCGACATCGCGTTGGGACGCGGCTTTACGCCTACGGACGATTCCAAGGCCACCCATAACGTGATTGTGGGGTACGACGTTGTGGACAACCTGCTGGGCGGCGGCGATCCTCTTGGAAAGGAGATCCGGGTTGCAGGGATACCGTACACCATCATCGGCGTGGGTGACCGCCAGGGCAAGATGCTGGGCCAGTCGCAGGACAACTGGGTTGCCGTGCCCATGACGACCTACCAGCAGACTTACGGCTATAACGATTCGCTCGACATCTACGCACGAGCCGGGGGCACTCCCGAATCCATGGAGCAAGCGAAGGATGAGGTCCGGGTGATCATGCGGTCTCGCCGACACAATGCCGTGGGCCAGCCAGACGATTTCGAGATCGAGACCAACGACACCTTTCTCGACATCTGGAAGCAGTTCTCGGCCATTTTCTTCGACGTCGTGATTGGTATCGCCTCAATCTCGCTGATCGTTGGCGGCATTGTGATCATGAACATCATGCTGGTTTCAGTCACTGAACGCACGCGAGAGATTGGGGTGCGCAAGGCCTTAGGCGCCAGGAGGCGCGATGTGCTGCTGCAGTTCCTGATTGAGAGCGGAACCATGGCTTTGATTGGCGGGTTCATTGGCGTGCTTTGCGGGGTGGCATTTGCCAAGCTGATTACGCTCATCATCGGGTTCCCCACCAGCGTGCAGTTGTGGAGCGTGCTGCTTGGACTATTTATGGCGACGGCGACGGGGATCTTTTTCGGTGTATATCCAGCAAGCAAGGCGGCCAAACTGGATCCCGTAACGGCGCTAAGAGCGGAGATGTGAGAGAAGTAGCTTTTAGCTACCAGCTTCTGGCTGCTAGCGACGCAAGAAGATGACGCGACAAGAGAAAGCCGCTTTAACAGGGAAATCGGAACCAGGGCTTCAGCTAGAGGCTGAAAGCTAGCAGCCAGGAGTGGGCTTTTATGGCACAAGGTCAGACCCGTGAATCCGTGAAGATGGCTCTCGCTACCCTGAGGGCAAACAAGCTGCGCTCCGGGCTGACAATTCTCGGAATTGTTATCGGCGTCACCACCGTGATCACTATCTCTTCGGTCATTAGTGGCTTGAATAACCGTGTTGCAGACTTTGCTGACTCGCTAGGCTCCAATGTCTTCTGGGTCTTCCACATGCCGGTCATCGGCGTTCGCCCCACGACCGAGCAGCTCACCCGCAAGAAGTTGACCATGGACGACGTTTATGCCCTGCGCACGCTGCCGCATGTTCTTGCCGCGGACGGCGGGCACCGTTATACCAAGCAGTTTGGGGTTGGCGATGTGAGCGTAAAGTACCAGGGACACAAAGTGGCCGGCGCCATCCTGGTGGGCGACACGGCACAAGTGGCTGAAATCTCGAATCTCACCTTGCAAGCCGGACGCATTCACACGGACCAGGAGGACCAGAATCACGCTGCCGTTTGCGTGCTGGGTCACGATACTGCCGAGCAGCTTTTTGTGAACGGCGAAAATCCCATCGGCAAGGAGGTTAACGTTGCCACTGGTCTTTATACCGTAATCGGCGTGCTCGACAAGCAAAAGCAGCCTTTTGGAAATGGAAAGAACCCCAACGATAACGAAATTATCTTTCCGATGGGAACCTTTCACAGCCTGCACCCTGAAGTCCTGGATTTGTGGGTCAGCGTGAAATATGACGACCCCAAAAACAAGGCGCTGGTCGAAGACGAAATTCGCGAGATGCTTCGGATCAGGCGCAAAGTCAAAGTTGAAGCGCCCGACAACTTCGAGATATTCGGCCCGGATTCGCTTACCAAGCTTTGGGGCAACATCACGGGTGGATTATTCGGCTTTATGGTGGCTGTTTCGAGCGTAGGTCTCATGGTGGGGGGCGTTGGGGTAATGAATATCATGCTGGTTTCAGTCACCGAGCGTACGCGCGAGATCGGTGTACGCAAGGCAATCGGAGCCACCAGAATGACCATCCTGACTCAATTCACCACGGAGGCAATAACGCTTTGCGCGGTGGGGGGTGTAATCGGAGTGCTGGCGGGAGCCGTTTTGACATGGATCGTCTACCTGCTGCCAATCGGGCTGCCCGCCACCCTGTCCACCATGTGGGTGCTCATCGGGTTTGGCGTGTCTTGTACGATCGGCCTGCTTTTCGGGATTTATCCGGCCTGGAAAGCTTCCAACCTCGACCCAATCGAAGCTTTGAGGTATGAATAGGTAGGGTGGTTTGACGTTATCCCGATACCCTCTGTGAAGAGCGGCGTCGAGATCGACCACCATTTGCGCTCTTTTTCTTTCAAGTCTGCCTTGAAAGGAGTGGGAGATCGCGGACCAGTACGCGCGGCGAGGACCAGATCATGCAGTTTGCTGAGGGCTTGAAACTCGCGCTGAAGTCCTTGTGGGGCAACAAACTCCGCACCATCCTAACCCTGCTTGGAGTTGTGATTGGGGTTGCGTCCGTAATCACGGTCGTTACGCTGACCAACGGCGCAAAAGAGTTTGTGACAACCAAGATCAATACCTTTGGCGCCGGAGTAGTGACGATCAGCAAGATGCCGCAGACATTCATCACCATTGATGAGTATCTCTCTTTCCAAAAGCGCAGGGATGTCACATTTGACGACTATAAGGCGGTCGTTTCCGACTGCAAGTCTTGCGCGTCCATTGGGGCCTTGCGAGATACGACCGGCAAAATTGTGTACCAAACCAAGTCCACCACCGATACTGATATCCGCGGTGCCACATGGACCATGTTTGCCATATCGAACTTGAATATCGTTGAGGGGCGTGGCTTCACGCAAGTTGAGGATGAACATAGTACACACGTTGCCGTTGTGGGAGCTGACATTGTTGACAACGTGCTCGGCGACGGCGATCCGCTAGGCAAAGAAATCCGCGTCGATGGATCGCCGTACACGGTGATCGGGGTGATTGAGCGGCAAGGCAAGGCACTTGGCCAGAGCAGAGACAACTTTGTCGCGATCCCTCTTACCGCGTTCATTCATTCCTACGGCGCCAACGTAAGCATGGTGATTTACGTTGATACCGGCGGCGGTGCGGAGAGTATGGACATAGTTTCAGATGAGTTGCGCACCATCATGCGCGCGCGCCGACACCTGGCGCCGGGCGAGCCAGACGCCTTCTCCATCGATTCAAGTGCGACCTTCCAGAATCTGCTGGGCAAAATACTCAACAGCTTTGGTGCTGTGGTGGCAGCCATCGCCGGCATCTCACTGGTAATTGGCGGCATCGTCATCATGAACATCATGCTTGTTTCGGTCACTGAGCGTACCCGGGAGATCGGCGTCCGCAAGGCGCTGGGCGCACGTCGCAAGGACATCATGCTTCAGTTCCTTATCGAGTCGGCGACCATGTCCCTGGCCGGAGGCGTGATTGGCGTAATTGCAGGTATCGTTGTTGCCAAATTGATCACGTTGGCCATATCCTTCCCGTCGGAGGTTGAGCTTTGGTCGATCGTGATCAGCCTTTTTGTCGCCACCGCCGTCGGACTGTTTTTCGGTGTTTATCCTGCGCACAAGGCGGCGCAACTTGATCCTATTGTTGCCCTGAGATCGGAGTTATAGCCGTGAGACTCAGCGATTCAAAAGAATCCGTCAAAATGGCTCTTGAGACATTGCGCAAGAACAAACTGCGATCCGGTCTCACAGTGCTTGGAATCTCCATCGGCATTTCGACGGTGATTCTTATTTCTTCAGCCATTAACGGGCTGAACACGAATATCGATCAATTTGTAAAATCGCTTGGCACCAACGATCTATGGGTGTTTCGCTTTGAGCCGTTCGGGAAGCGACCGACGACGGAGGAACTCAACCGCAAACAGCTTACGTATGAAGACGGCGTGGCCATGGGAAATCTTCCCTACGTAGCTGCCGTCGCACCTGGGCTGGTTTACGAGAATTTCCAGACCGGGCTGGGTGGGGTATCCATCAAGCGCGGATCGCACAAGATTACGAATACCATCCTGAATGGCAGCACGGCTTCTGTGAAGGAAACCAACGACATCGAGATCCGCGAAGGCCGCATGTGGACCGATGCCGAAGATCAGCGCCACGCCAAGATAGTGATGCTCGGTTCCGACGCGGCGGACGACCTGTTCCCGGACGAGGATCCCCTGGGCAAAGACATTGAATGCGAAGGCAGCGTGTTCACTGTGATTGGCGTGCTCGACCCCCAGCCTCAGCCGTTCGGGAGCGGCCGAAATACGCAGGATAATTCTGCATATTTCCCCCTTCAGACATTCCGCCAGCTTCATCCCGAGCTCAAGGATTTTTGGATCACCGTTAAGTACGATAACCCGATTCACAAGGACATTGTGGTCGAGGAGATTCGCGAACTTCTCCGCATTCGCCGCAACGTTCGGCTCGAACAAGATGATAACTTCGCAGTCTTTGGCCCGGACTCGCTCACCCGCCTGTGGAACCAACTTACCGGTGGGCTCTTCCTGTTCATGGTGGCCGTCTCTTCAGTGGGGCTGATGGTGGGGGGAGTGGGGGTTATGAACATCATGCTGGTCTCCGTGACTGAGCGCACACGAGAGATCGGCGTGCGCAAGGCAATTGGCGCAACCAAGAGGAACATCCTTCTCCAATTCACGCTGGAAGCCATAACTTTGTGCATGGTCGGTGGCTTGCTTGGCATTCTGGCGGGAGCGTTGTTCACGTTGATTTTGCATTTCGCTGTCTCGTTTCTTCATGCTGCTTTGTCGCTCACATGGGTGCTCATTGCCTTTCTGGTTTCGTGTGCAATCGGTCTGCTGTTCGGCATTTATCCCGCTTGGAAGGCAGCCTCAATGGATCCCATTGAAGCGCTGCGATATGAGTGACGCGCCAAACTGGTATCAGGGACTAGACAGCGGGGCCAGTGCCGCGTCGCTGGTTGCTTGTCTCCCATCGCCGCACCTTTTTCTTCCGCTACACTAACCCAAGCAATGTCACACATTTTCGCCCAATCCGTGGAGATTCTGACCACGGCGTTGACAGTGGCTGGGATGAGCTACTTTCTGGTTGCTATCCTGGCCGCACGGGTCTTCATTTTCTCCCGACGCACGTCATCCCTCACCTTCGCTCCGACCTTAAGCATTTTGAAGTCCCTCAAAGGGCTGGATCCCGGCATGCTGGATGCTTTTCGGAGCCACTGCCGCCAGACCTATCCGGGTGCATATGAGCTTTGTTTCGGCGTATCGTCGCTCGCAGATCCGGCTGTGCCCGCTGTTGAGCAGCTAAAGCGCGAATTCCCAACTCACTCCATTACGCTGATCGAATGCCCTGAGCAACTGGGAAATAACGGCAAGGTCAGTACCCTGGCCCAATTGCTACCTCACGCTCGTTACGATTTTCTTTTAATCAATGACTCCGATATCACCGTCTCAGCTTCCTACCTTTCCCGGGTAATGGTTCGCTTCGCTCCCGCCGAAGAACAGCAAAGGCCGTCCAGGCCTAAGGTCGGACTGGTGACGACCCTCTACCGCGGCCGAGCCAATGCCACCTTGCCCTCTCGATTTGAAGCGATGGGCATCGCAACCGATTTCCAGGCTGGAGTGCTCTTGTCCAAAATGATTGAAGGGGGACTGCATTACGGCCTTGGCTCAACGCTCGCGGTGAGACGCGAAGCGCTGGACAAGATCGGCGGCCTGGTGCCGCTGGTGAACTATCTGGCCGACGATTACGAGTTAGGCGCACGGATCGACAAAGCGGGTTACCGCGTCGCTCTCAGCGACGAGGTGGTTGAAACTGCGATTCCAGCTTACGGCTGGCGAGGTTTCATTGATCACCAATTGCGGTGGGCACGCGCAGTTCGCGATTCCCGACCCTGGGGTTACGCGGGCCTGATCTTCACGCACGGACTTGCGTGGGCGATCCTCAACGTGATGGCCAGCGGAATCAGCCTATTGAGTTTGTGGCTCCTGGCGCTCAGTTTTTTCCTGCGGCTTTCACTGGCCATGACGGTAGGGGCGGAAGTGCTGGGCGACCACCAGGTCCTGCCCAACTTGTGGCTGCTGCCTGTGCGAGACCTGGTAGCGATGGGAATCTGGGTAGCCGGTTTCGCCGGCAACACAATCGCATGGCGCGGAGAGAGATTCGAACTCCGAAACGGCAAGCTCGAAAGGATGGGCGGGCAGGCAGGTTAGCATTGCGCTGCCCGTGAAAGCGGTATCAGACGGACACCCGCTCTGCCGTGGTGGGATCAATGATGGCTTTCACTTCCCGCACATGGTTGGCAGGAAAACCTCCCTGCTTTGCATGTTCGCGCACCAATTCTTCATTTGGAGCGATGTAAACACAGAATATTTTGTCGTCGGTTACATAGCTTTCCAGCCACTGAATCTGAGGTCCTAGGTTCCTTAACACCCCGCAGGACGTCTGTGAAATGGCCTGCAGCTGTTCAGCCGACATGGAGCCGGCTCCTGGAATCTCACGTTCAATTACAAATTTTGGCATTTCGATCTCCTTCCAATTCGAGTGGGTAGTTTATACAACCTGCGTGATTACTTGGTACAGAAATCCGTATGCTGAGTGAAGTAGAAGGGACGTGTCGACCGATCGAAAGATCGCAGTGAACTCGTGATCGCTCATGGCGGGAATCCACGAGCGAATGAGCCCGCGCTGGCACCTCTTGCTGCGACAATGCTATCGTGAGTGCCAAATGCCGCAGTTAACCACGACAGAAAATGGAGTCGCCATACAGGGGCCCAC
>Ga0302319_10022964_pt1 | contig 11161 bp, 9 predicted proteins | sample Bog_T0_2_FD_203319 | JGI IMG/M metagenome (GOLD analysis project Ga0302319, IMG submission 203319) | Peat permafrost microbial communities from Stordalen Mire near Abisko, Sweden - Bog_T0_2 | ecosystem: Environmental > Terrestrial > Soil > Wetlands > Peat | place: Sweden: Abisko, Stordalen Mire...
CGGGCTTGCGAGGCGGGGATTCGATAAGGCGGCGATTGAAGCGCTGCAGACCTCGCTGCGCCTGTTGACCCGGGCCGGGCTGAATACCACTCAAGCCGTGGAGCGCATTCGGGCGGAGGTGCCGGTAACTCCCGAACGGGATGAATTGCTGGCGTTTATCGCTTCTTCCGAGCGCGGCGTGATTAAGGGATGATGGCGGGATGAAGTACGGCATCATAGCCGGTAACGGTCGCTTCCCGGTGCTCGCGCTGGAGACGGCGCGCAAACAGGGCGATGAGGCCATCGCGATCGCAATCAAAGAAGAAGCTTCGCAGGACGTGGAGCGGGCGGCTGCTCGGTGTTATTGGGTATCGCTGGGTGAACTGAGCCGTCTCATCGAGATCTGCAAACAGGAAGGCATTACGCAGATCATGATGGCGGGGCAGGTGAAGCACGCGAAGATCTTTTCGTCGATCCGTCCGGATTGGCGGCTGATTAAGGTGCTGGCCGCGCTGCCTCTGAAGAATACGGATTCGCTGATTGGCGCAGTGCAGAAGGTGCTGCAGGATGAGGGCATTTCGCTGGTGGATTCGACGCTGCTGCTGAAGCCGTTGCTGGCGGGAATGGGGCCGATCACGAAGCGCAAATTCGATGCCGACGAAGAACGCGACGTCGATTACGGCCGCACGATCGCGCATGCGCTGGCGAGCCTGGATCTGGGGCAGAGCGTGGCGATCTCCGGCCGGGCCTGCGTGGCCCTGGAGGCCATGGAGGGCACGGACGCCATGCTCCGGCGCGCGGCCAGTCTTGTGGAAGGCCGCAAGCTGTCGCTGGTGAAGGCCTCGGCACGGCGCCGGCATCTGTTATTCGATGTGCCGGCTATTGGACCGACTACGATCGATGTGATGATCGAAACGAATACGACAGCGCTGGCGGTGGATGCCGGGAGGACGCTGCTGCTGGATCGCGACGAGCTGCTGGCGAAAGCGAATGGCGCGAAGATTGCGATTACGGGAATGGAGACACTGGGATGACGCGCGTTGCGGTGATCGGGGCAGGTGCGTTCGGACGCAATCATGTGCGGGTGGTGGCGGAAAGCTCGCGCGCGCAATTGATGCATGTGGTGGACGCCGATCTCGCGCGTGCGAAGGCGCAAGCGGCTCCGTATGGCGCTGAAGCGACCAGCTCGCTGGAAGACGTCATCGGGAAGATCGATGCGGCGATTATTGCGGTACCGACGTCGGCCCACGCGGAGGTCGGTTGCCGGCTGCTGGAGGCGGGCATTGATGTATTGATCGAGAAGCCCATCGCGCCGACGCTTGCGGAAGCGGATCGTCTGATTGAAGTGGCGGCGCGGCGCGGGCGGATTCTGCAGGTGGGGCATCTGGAGCGGTTTAATCCGGCGATTGTGGAGTTGGAACGGATTGCCACGCTGCCGCTGTTTTTCGAGATCCACCGGATGAGCGTATTCACGCTGCGCAGTCTGGATGTGGATGTGGTGCTGGATCTGATGATTCACGATCTGGATATTGTGCTGGCTCTGGCTCGGGCTGAGTTGGGCGAGATTCGGGCGGCCGGGATTTCCATCCTTTCGCCGAAGGTCGATATTGCCAATGTCCGGCTGGAGTTTACGGACGGCTGCATAGCGAATCTGACGGCGAGCCGGGTATCGACCGAAAAAATCCGCAAGTTGCGGGTGTTTCAGCCGGGGCAGTACATTTCGGTCGACTATGCGAAGCAATCGGCTGCGGTTTGCACGGTGGGCGGCGAGCAGGGGATTGCGTTCGACCAGTTGCCCATTACACCGGCGGAGCCGCTCAAGCTTCAATTCAACGCTTTCCTGGACGCGGTGGAAACGCGGCGGCAGCCGAAACTCTCGGGTCCGGTGGCGCGTCGGACATTAGAGGTGGCGCTCGCGGTTCTTGATAAAATTGAGCGGCACGCCGATTTGGTGGGAAAGACGCTGGCCGCCAACACTTAAACCACAGGATGGAACCCTCCGACACCATCGATAAAGAGATTTCGGGCCCCGTCGATCCGGAACGGGATCGGGAACCGAATTTTCTGCTGGTGCGCGACACGAGCGGGGACTGGCCGCGGTGGAAACATGCGGCGGTTGGTTCGGTAATCTTTCATATCATCGCGATCACGGCGCTCTTCCTGATCAAGGGCGGCCCATATGGAGAGCCTCCGCCGGAACACTTATTTGTTCCGTATGTGACGCATCTCTATGTGCCGAAGGAATTGACGCAGAAGGCTCCCAACAAAGGGCCGCTGTCGAAAATGATCACGGCGCCGCCGCCCGCAGTTGCCACGCCGAAGCTGAGCGAACCCGCTCCGAAAGCAGCACCGCCGGTACCGCCTGCTCCCACACCAGCGCCGAAGCCGCAGACGCCACCGGCGCCGCAGCCCACACCTCCTCAGCAGGCGCCGGTGGAGACCGCGCGCAATCAGGCTCCCGCCCCCACGCCTCCGCCTGTCGCGGTGCCAAAACCGGATGCTCCGAAAATGATTGTGGAGGATTCGCTTCAGTTACATCCGCCTGCGCCGAAGGCGGGAAGTATGCTTGCGCCTTCCAACCCCGTGCAGGAAGCGATGCGCGCGATGACGAATGGAGGCCCGCCCCCGTCTCATACACACGTGGGAGATTCGGACGAGGTTGGCGTGGGTTCGGGCCTGCATCTCTCGCCTTCGGCATTGAAGCCGCAATCGAGCCTGGAGATCAAGAGCGATCCGATGGGGGTGGATTTCCGTCCGTATTTACTGCAGGTGTTGCAGGCCGTGCGCACGAATTGGTTTGCCGTCTATCCGGAAGCGGCTCGACTGGGAATGCGGGGACGCGTTGTGCTGGAATTCACGCTGGCCAAGGGTGGTAAGGTGATTCATCTGCAGTTCGCCGGCGGGGGGCAGACGGGAGCGAAGGCGCTGGACCAGGCGGCGATTGCGTCCATCACCGCGTCGGATCCTCTGCCATCGTTGCCGAAGGAATTCAAGGGCGACAGCATCGTTCTGCAGATGACGTTCATGTACAACATGCCGCGTTAGGCCAGGTCTGCCGGGGCATCGGATCGGCGGGCATTGTTTCCGAAATACCTGCCATAAAAATAATCATTGAAACGGTCTGCCCAGGGTGCAATGCGGCGTTTGGGTTCGCACGCGGTAAGGTCGTTCCGCCTGCGCTGCGGGCGTCGCGGATGATTATAAAGAACTTGTCTGTCGGCAGGCGATGAGTTTCCACTGATCGGCACTCGCAGAGTTATCAGGATGACTTATGATGCTCCCCTTCGTTTATTACAGTGATTTACATTTGTCCTTGACACGCTTAGGCAGCGCTTGTATTATCCGATTAACACTAAGTTTCAAGCGGGTGGCCACGCTGAGCTTTCCGCTCTCTCCGGGAGAATTCTGGGTATGAATTCTCTTCTCCTTCCAGCGCCGTCGGTTAACGGCGCTTACACTTCAACCAATAGTAATTGTTAAATGTAGTTTGGAGACAAATTGCGGGTTATCCATCGGGATAGCGCGTAACAAGGTCTTAGTTACTCCCGCTTCGGAAGCGCACTGTGTGCGCCCGAAAAGCTAGTTCCCACGCCGGATGGTTTTGCCCCGACGCCGTTGCAGTTCCAAAAAAACTCAATCAGGGAGACTTCAAACAATGCGAGTCGTGTATTCGCTTATTTTATTTTCCGCACTGGCCTGGGGCCAGGCGTTTCAGGGATCTTTAAGAGGTCGCATTACCGACCCCAAGGATGCCGTGGTTCCGCTGGCGAAAGTCACCGTTGTCGAAGACGCAACTTCTGTGTCGAGCAGCACGATTACCAACCAGCAGGGCCAATACTCTTTCCCCGCACTCCAGCCAAGCACCTACACTCTCATAGTGGAGGCCCCGGGATTTAAGAAGCTCGAGAAGAAAGATATCATTATCGCCACCCAGTCCTCGGTGGACGCTGACGCGAAACTGGACATAGGAGCCGTCACCGAGACCATCAACGTCACGGCGGAAGCGGAACTTCTGGTTACCGCCGAAGCTTCCAACGGTTCGGTCATCGATCGGCAGAAACTGGAAGATCTGCCCAACCTCGGGCGCGATCCTTTCATGCTGGCTCGGCTCAGCGAAGGCGTAGTATGGACGGGCAACCCGAAGTTCGACCGCATGGAAGACCAGAGCGGGCAGTCGCAGATGTCGATTGCGGGCGGTCCCACGGCCGGCAACAATTACACGCTGGACGGTATCTCAATCACCGATTCCACCAACCGCGCGGTGATCATCCCGGATCAGGACTCGGTCGGCGAAATGAAGGTGCAGGCGAACACGTACGATGCATCGATGGGCCGCACGGGCGGCGGTGTGTTCAATGCAACCCTGCGTTCCGGCCAGAACCGGATGCACGGTTCGGCGTTCGGTCTGCTCCGCGCCCAGCCGTTGCTTGCCAACACCTTCTTTAGCAACAAAGCCGGTCTGCCCATTGAACAGCAGCCGTTCAAGAATTACGGGGATTCGCTGGGCGGACCGGTCCGGATTCCGAAAATATACGACGGCAGAAACAAGACCTTCTTCTTTGTCTCGACAGAAGGTTACCGGCAATTCGACGCCATCGCCAGCACCTCGCAGGTACCCACCATGCTTGAGCGCAACGGAGATTTTTCGCAGAGCCTGTATAAGAACCCCAGCGGCGCCCTTGTGCCCTGGACGATGTACGATCCGCTCTCCACCAACCTCACCACAGGCGCCCGGACGCCCTTTACGAACAACGTGATTCCCCTGAGCCGGATCGATCCGATCGGGAAGAATATCGCTTCCTATTTTCCGCAGCCGACGAGCGCTCCCGCTTCTTACGGGGCGTCGGACTACACCGTGTCCCTACGTACCCAGGACCGGGCGGATCAGGGCACATTCAAGCTCGATCAGTCGGTTTCCTCATGGCTGAAGTTGTCCGGATCGTACCTGCACTACGGCAGCCAGGAACCATCGAACCAGACCTGGCCGGGGAGTATCGCCACTCCTGGTCAAACCACGATTTATCGCCACGTCGATTCCACGCAGTCGAATGCGGTGGCGACATTGAGTCCCACCACGGTTCTGACGGTTCGCTTCGGCTACAACCGGTTCCCGGACTATGAACCCCAATTCAGCAAAGGCTTCAAGCTGACGCAACTCGGCTTCCCCTCATCGGTAGACGCATTGACCCCGGGGTCTCCGGACTTCCCGGCCATTTCGACGGGTGAATTCACCAGCTACGGCGGCGGCACCGCCAGTTGGACGGTCTACTTCTCCACCAGTTTCAACACGGAAATAACCAAGTTCGTCGGCAAGCACAGCTTGAAAGCGGGGGTGGAGTGGAGGGCACTTCACGACGCTTCGTCCACCAGCCTGGGACCGAGTAGTTTCAGTTTCAGTTCCGGATTCACGTCGCAGACACCGACCAAGACGGTTACCGGCACTGGTGGCGGGCTGGCAACGATGCTGCTGGGCTATCCGGGTGGCAGTGTCACTACGGGGTCGTTCTTCAACGACTACGTACACTACGGGGCGTTCTTTGTTCAGGACGACTACCGCGTGACACCGAAGCTGACCGTGAACTTCGGCTTCCGGGGCGAACACGAGACTAACCCGGCCGAAGAAAATAACAAGTTTCTGATTGACGCCGATCTTTCCAAGGTCAATCCGCTACAGGCCAGCGTTCCGAGTCTGACCCTGATGGGCCAGGCACGCTACGCCGGCGTGAATGGCAACCCGAACCATGCAGGCAATCCGCTCGGAATCAAGGCCGGCCCCCGCATCGGCCTGGCGTACTCGGCCGACTCCAAGACGGTCTTCCGTGGCGGCTGGGGCATATTCTGGGCACCGCAGTCGTTCAGCGCGCAGAATGCCACCGGCTACTCCCAGAGCACGTCGATTGTCTCGTCGACTAACAACAACTACACGCCGATTTCCAGTCTGACCAATCCTTACCCCAACGGGCTTACTCCCATATCGGGCAACTCACTGGGCGCGCTGGCTGCGATCGGCTCTGGCATTACCGCTACAGATCCTGGCAATCGGTCACCCGGCTATGTCGAGCAAATGTCGTTCGACGTTCAGCGGACGATAAGCAAGAATATCGCGCTGAAGGTCGGCTACATCGGGTCGCATACGCTGGACCGGCCGTTCACCATCGCTCTGAACCAGTTGAACCCCAGCTACTTTTCCCTGGGTTCTTCCGGTTTGAGTAAGGTAGTGTCGAATCCGTTCTATGGCTTCGCGCCCAACACCGTTTCGCTCGGGACCAGCACCACGCTGGCGCAGTCCGCTCTGCTGGTTCAGTATCCCGAGTACACGTCGGTCAGCCTGTCGACCGCCATGGGCCGTGCGACTTATTACTCGTTCTATGGCAAGGGCGACTGGAGACTGAAGTACGGGCTGATCCTCGGCTTCACCTACACCTGGTCGCGCAACATGGCTCTTGGCACTCCGCAGAACTACGACGCCCCCATCATTCCGCAGGCATGGGGACGAGCGGGCACGGACCAGCCCAACAGCTACTCGCAGTCGTTTACGTACCAGCTTCCCTTTGGAAAGGGAAAAACATTCCTGCATGACAACAAAGTGTTGGATCTGATTCTCGGCGGGTGGTCGATTCAGTCGCAGGCGGTCATCCATTCAGGTACACCGCTGGGCGTCTCCCAGACCAACTCCAATACCGGCTGCAACGGCTGCGGCCAGTTTGTGACCGCGACCGGGATTTCGGCACAATCGGCCGGTTCGGTCGACGCGCGACTCTACAACTGGTTTAACCCGGCTGCATTTTCGATCACGCCCGCGTTCTCGTTCGGCAACGTGAATCCGGCTCTGACTGTTTATGCTCCGCCGCTGTTTAACATCGATGGCTCCATTTTCAAGACGGTCACAATCAAGGAGCACTACAAGGTGCAGTTCCGGGGAGAGGTACTCAATACTACGAACACGGTGTTGTTTGGCAGTCCCGCAACCAACATCAGTACCGCATCGACGTTCGGCCAGATTACGACTCAGACGAACTTCCCGCGCCTCGTTTCGCTGGGCGCGCGCATAACGTTCTGATTGCGGCAAGGTAATAAGGCGCCAGCGAGGGGCCGCTTAGGCCCCTCGCGAACGCCTCCCCGTGAGCCGGTAGTTACGGAGGGAAAGCGTATGAAAGCCGGACGTCCCGTTCCCACATTGTTATTGACTGAAGCAGAGCGCGAAACGCTTCAGGCGTGGACAAGACAAGCCAAATGTCCGCAGGCGCTTGCATTGCGCGCTCGCGTGATTCTGCTCTGCGCCGCCGGACGGTCGAACACGGATACGGCAGCCGAGCTCCACATCACCATACAAACGGTCGGTAAGTGGCGGCAACGCTTTATCGACAAACGTCTGAACGGCCTTCTTGACGAGCCCCGGCCCGGCACGCCACGCAGGCTGAGCGATTCCGACGTTGATCGCGTATTGGGCCTGACACTGGAATCCGTGCCGGCCCGCGGCGCTTACTGGTCTACACGCTCACTCGCGGAGGCCAGTGGCTTGAGCCGGGCGAGTGTTCATCGCATCTGGAGGGCATTCTCGCTCCAGCCGCGTCGCACGGAAACGTTCAAGATGCTCAAAGATACTCTGCTGGTCGAAGAGTAGCCGACGGGATTCACGGCGCATGCCGCTGCAGGAACGGCACGCTGTGGATGATCCCCAGAACCAGGGCTTGGAATCGGTCGCCCCCGGAACGAGTCTCACGGACCAGTTCGTCCACTGCGGGTCGATCGTAACTTTCCACCCCTCGTCCGAGCGCATAAGTCAGCATCTTTTCGGCAAGGCATCGAATGAAATCGGGCAGGTTGTCCTTCAACAGAGCTTTCATCTGCGCCGGACCATTAAAGGTTTTCCCATTGGGAAACACACCGCTTGCATCGATGGGAAACCTGCCGTCGGTAATGCGCCATCTGCCCATGGCATCGTAGTTTTCCAGGCCGAATCCGAGCACATCCATCTTCGAATGGCAAGCCGCGCAGACGGGGTCCGCACGATGCGCTTCCATCTGCTGGCGCAGAGAGCGGGACACGCCCACACTCTTCTCATCAAGGGGTGGCACGTCGGGGGGAGGCGGCGGTGGCGGCGCGTTCAATACGGTTTCGAGAAGGTACTTGCCGCGCAGCACTACTGAGGTTCTGGTGGGATAGCTGGAGACGGTCAGAACGCTGGCTTGCGTAAAGACTCCGCTGCGCCGGACGGCGCTGGCATCGTTCAGATCGACGCGCCGGAAGTCGGTTCCGGAGATACCAGGGATGCCGTAGTAGTTTGCCAGATTCTCGTTGAGGAACGTGTATCTCCCGTCGATGAAATCCGCAATCGGCCGGTTCTCCCGCATCACAGCTTCGAAGAACAAACGCGTTTCGGTGCGCATCTCGTCTTTCAGAGTGGCATTCCATTCGGGAAATTTCGCCGGGTCCGGCCGGATCGCGTCCAGGCTGCGGGTCTGCAGCCATTGCCCGCCGAAGTTTTCCGCCAGCGCGGCCGAACGCGGATCGGCGATCATCCGCTTTACCTGCGCGTCCAGAATGTCCGTTCGACGCAGTTGACCGGATTCGGCTGCCTCCAGCAGTTCGTCGTCGGGCGAGGAGCTCCAAAGGAAATAGCTCAGCCGTGACGCGAGTTCCAGCTCGCTGATTGGCGCGGTTGTGCCCGGCGCGGGATCGCGCTCCATGCGGAACAGGAACTGCGGCGTAACCAGAGCGTCTGCGATCGCGAACTGCAGACATTGCTTCGGTGTGTAGCCCGCTTGCTTCGCCTTGTTGTAGATCGCCGTAAGGTCGGCAACCTCGGCGAGCGTTGCCGTGCGCCGGTAGGCGTGACGGGCGAAAGTCGCGAGGATGCGCTCTACACAGGCGGGACCCGTCGCCGGATCGCACAACAGCACTTTCTTCCGCAGCGTCTGCGGGGTGGCAGGTGCGTAGGGCCCGCCGACTTCGAACGATTCCGGAAAGATATTGCTGTGTGGGTTGGTCAGCGCTTTTTCGCCGAGATCTTTCACGAAATCGTCGTTAAGGAACTCAGCCCGCAGCATATGGGTGTTTGCCGTGAGAAACACGCGTTGTTCCTCAACCTGGCGTTGCGTGTTGCCGCCCTGGCGATTCACGGCGCTCATTCGGACATCCACATCCGTGGTCTTGACGGGCTTGCCGTCAACCGAAATCTGCAGCGTGACCGGCTTGCTGCTTCCGCCCCGATAGCCGTTGAGGTTGACCTTCACCACGTATTCGGCGTCGAATTCCGCGGCATACTTCATTTCGATCACGCCGGGACCAGTCTTGCGCACCAGATCGCGCCGGTTTACAAAGCCCGGCGGGGGCAGGGGATCGCCCCCCACGGCGCGCTCGGCAATCCTCTCAGCGGCCGAAAGATAAGCCTGCATCAGCGTCGGCGAAACGGTGAGCACGTCGCCGATATTGTCGAAACCGTAGCCGGTGTCGTCGGCGGGAAACTCCTGGTCGGCTGCGAAATCAACGCCGAGCACATCTCGTACGGTATTCGCGTACTCGCTGCGGTTGAGGCGATGTGCAATCACGCGTCCGGCATTCCGCGCGGATGTTTGGTCGATCGCTCCCTGCACGAACCGAATCAGCGATGCCATGACGTCAGGCGGGGGCCCCGGAGTCCCCGAAGGAGGCATTTCTCCCGCCTTCAGACGCGTCAGGATTCTTTCCCAACCTTCGGGGCTTGAGCTTAACGATGACGCCTGAACATAATTCGTGATGTCGAGATTACCGAACTGTACTTCCGGGTTGTGACAGTTGCGGCAAACTTGCTGCAGAACGGGCTCCACGTCGTGCTCAAAGGACGGGGCGGAAGGCTTATCTGCCGGAGTGGGTGGAGGCGCCGCGGAAAGCAACCATCCGGCAAGGCACGCAACGGGCGCGGCCGCGATCGGAAGCCACCGTCTGTCCCGCAACGGGGCCTTGCGATGGCTCGCCGACCGGTCTGGTGCACCCATGGCCTATCGTATCAAATCGTACTTGCGATGAAGCTGAAGTCGGCCCCGTTTTGCCCGGTTTTGCTCCACCTCTCACATTGTGGGATAATCGCCTCCATCCGGACCCGAAGACCCACGATGCAGGCTGGATTCGCGATTCTGCTCACGCTCATCGGACTCCCGCTGTGGGCACAAACGGGCAGTGCCCCGCCATCCCCTCCGGCCGATAAGACCGAAGTCAACCCCACCGACGGTCTCACCTACGTCTGGATTCCACCGGGCACATTCACCATGGGCTGCTCTCCGGGAGATTCCGAATGCGACCGCGACGAAAAACCCGCTCGTCAGGTCACCATAGGCAAGGCCTTCCGGATCGGCCAGACACCGGTCACGCAGGAAGCCTATCAGCGCGTGACGGGCAAGAGTCCGGGCTATTTCAAGGGCGCGCAGTTTCCCGTGGAGAGCGTGAACTGGGATGAAGCGCAGGCTTATTGTCAGGCGACCGGCATGCGCTTGCCCACCGAAGCGGAATGGGAGTACGCCGCCCGGGCCGGTAGCAAGGGCAGTCGATATGGGGACGCAGATCAAATCGCGTGGTTTGGCCCCAACAGCGGCAACAAGACGCACGATGCGATGCGGAAACAGCCCAACGCGTGGAAGTTATACGACATGCTGGGCAACGTTTGGGAGTGGACTGCCGATTGGTACGCGCCCTATCCGGCGACGGAATCGACCGACCCGCAAGGCCCCGCCTCCGGCAGGATTCGGGTGCTGCGCGGAGGCTCGTGGGGCAACGGCCCTGCATTTGTGCGGGTCTCGGTACGAAGCGGTAATGAACCGGAAAACAGGAGCAACGTAGTCGGATTTCGTTGCGCGGGCAATTAGACTGTTTGAGTCGAACTTTCTGCACGAGCGCCTCCGCGCAGCGCAGTGTTACGTTAAAAGCATGGACAAACGACTTGCAAAGCGCCACAAACGTCAGGTGGCCCGCGCCCGCGCCAACGTGAAAACTTCCGAACCCGACCTCCGCACGCCCGAACAAATCGAGGCGGACCGCGAAGCCAGTCGCGCCGGACTCGGTGCCCACACCGACCCTTCCAAAGCCGCCGTCGCGTCACGCCCCATGCGCCACAATCCTTCGATTGCGCAAGGCAGCGCCGCCAAGACCGCTACTTAAAGATTTCGGGGATCGTAACCCTCGCGGCCAAGTTCCCTCACGATCGCGC
>Ga0302319_10022965_pt1 | contig 11160 bp, 9 predicted proteins | sample Bog_T0_2_FD_203319 | JGI IMG/M metagenome (GOLD analysis project Ga0302319, IMG submission 203319) | Peat permafrost microbial communities from Stordalen Mire near Abisko, Sweden - Bog_T0_2 | ecosystem: Environmental > Terrestrial > Soil > Wetlands > Peat | place: Sweden: Abisko, Stordalen Mire...
ATGGACAAGCTGGCCGAGGATGGTCAGCGGTTGGTCAGTGGCGAGGCGTTCCGCGAGCGCGAGGGCGTCGCGCACGCCGAAACAGATGCCGTAATGTTCCGCGAGATGGATGGTCATGGGATGGATGTTTCTTTGTGGTACAAAGTGACTGGGTAAATAGAGGTCAGCGTTTGCCGGCCTTCACGATTTGCTCGAGCACGCGCAGGTAATCCTGAAAGGCCGCGCGGCCTTTCTCGGTGAGGGAGTAACTGGTCTGCGGCCGGTCGAGCATGGCCTTGGTGACGGCAACGTAGCCGCCCTGGTGCAGGGTGCGAAGATGGGTGACGAGGTTGCCGTCGCTCATCTTGAGCTCGGCCTTGAGGTCCTGGAACGGCCAGCTCGGTTTTGTCGCGAGGAGGGTCATGATCGACAGGCGTCCTTTCTCATGGATCGTTTTGTCCAGTTTATCGAAGTCGAGCATCGGCTCACGGTTCCTGGGTGGCGCCTTTGCGGGGCCATGCGCCGGCGGCGTAGATAAGGTGGAAGAGGCCGAAGGTGGTGGCCATGAAAAGGGTGGAGGGGAGCGCGCTCCCGTACCCGAAAGAATAAGTAGTTCCGCCGGCAAGATCGAGATACATCCACGTGAAGCCGGCAATCCCTGCGGACAGAAATGCCCATCCCAGCAATGTCAGGGAGCGTGGCGCAAAGTGGCCCGTCGCGAGAAGACCCAGCCCGTAACAGGTCGCCCAGATCACGCTTTGAAACAGGTAGAGTCCCGGATCGTCGTCCGCCGCCGCGAGAAGGCAGGTGAGTACCGCACCCAGCAGCAACGCCGGCGCGAGGGCGATAAGAGCCGCTTTCATGGAAGCGGAAAATACCGGTTCATTTCGCTTTTTGGCGCCGAGAACGATGAAGAGCGTATTGGTCGCGGCTGTCAGGACTAGAACCAGCAGCCAAAGCCAGAGATAGAAATTCTTGTGATCGGTCCCGGGAACAGCAGGGTTCAGGTGAACCCAGGTAGCGAAGCTGGCGGCGAGCGAAAGCAATCCACCTACAAGGGCGGTGGGGGCGGAGATGGCGCGGTAGATGGTGGCGCGCTCCATGAGACGGCGGATGGTCTTGAGGTGTTCCTCGGCGCGCTCCTGTTCGTTCATGAAGTTACTTTGTGATACAAAGTAATTGTGCGCAAGGGATTTTTTTGTGGAGCGGAAACCACGGATCGCACGGATGGGAAAGCGGACCAAAAGGAAGCAGGGGAGGGAACGCACCGCGGATGTACGCGATTTGGAAGAGGAAGCAGGGATTACACGGATGGGCTGGAGCTGGGCTTGCGCATATCCGTGCTCATCCGTAATCCGTGGTTAAATCCTTCCCCTCAGCCCTTCTTCTCCCTCGGCGGGCGGCCGCGGAGGTGGATGATCACCGGGAGGCCGGTGAAGGGGGATTCTTCGCGGATGCGGCCCTCGATGTATTTTTTGTACGCGGGGACGAGGGCGTCGGCGGAATTGACGAAGAGCAGGAACTGCGGCGGGGGGATGGCCTCGTTGCCGGTATCGAGCTGGGTGGCATAGAGGATCTTGAAGCGCTTGCCGCTGCGGATGGGCGGGGGGTTGGAGGTCACCACGGCTTGCATGAGCCGATTGAGCGGGCCGGTGGTGATGCGCTGTTTCGAGCAATGGCGGACATCCTCAATGGTGCGGAAGAGGCGGGTCATGTTGTCGCCGGTCTTCGCGGAGACCATCATGACAGGAGCGTAGCCGAGGAAGAAAAGCTCGCCGCGGATCCCGTCCATGAAATTGTGGAGGAATTCCTTTCGGTCGCCCTCGATTTCGACAAGGTCCCATTTGTTGACGGCGACGACGCAGGGCTTGCGGGCTTCCTGGATCTGGCCCGCGATTTTCTTGTCCTGGGCGGTGACGCCCATGGTGGCGTCGATGACGAGGACGCAGAGATCCGCGCGGCGGATGCTGCGCTCCGAGCGCATGACGCTGAAGACCTCGACCGAGTTATCGACCTTGCCGCGGGGGCGGATGCCGGCGGTATCGATGAGGATGTAATCCTGGCCGCCACGCTGGTAGGGGACATCGATGGCGTCCCGGGTGGTGCCTGAGATGGGGCTGACCATGGTGCGGCTATCCTCGAGGATGGCGTTGACCATCGAGGATTTCCCGACGTTCGGGCGGCCGACGAGGGCCAACTTGACCGAGGGGCTGGCGGCGGGCTCGTCCAGCTGGGCCGGCGGCAGGAAGGACTCGGTCATTTCGACCAGCAGATTGATATTGCGGCCGTGCTCGGCGCTGACGCGGACGGAGGGTTCGAGACCGAGGCGGGAGAACTCGGCATCCATGTCACGATGCTTGTCGACATCGACCTTGTTGACGACGAGGACGACCGGCTTGCTCACGCGGCGGAGACGGCGGGCGAGCTCGGAATCGACAGGGGTGAGCCCATCCTGGCCATCGACGACGAAGAGGATGACCTCGGCAGCCTGCAGGGCGAGCTCGACCTCGGCGTGGACCTGGTCCGTGAAGCTGGCGTCCACGTCGCCGCCGATGCCGCCGGTGTCGATGATGGTAAAGGGATGCGCGCCCAGCTTGCACTCCGCGACGATGCGGTCCCGCGTCACCCCGGGCTGATCATGGACGATGGAAATTTTCCGACCCGCCAGGCGGTTGAAGAGGGCGGATTTGCCGACGTTCGGGCGGCCGACAATGGCGGCGGTGCGCGAAGCGACGTGGATGGCGGGAGAGGTGGTCATGGGCATAGGCGGGGCCGAATCCGCGCCGCGAGCGTGCTGGAAATCGGGAGGACTTGTCGCATCGGGTGAACGGAGGGGCAAGGATTGATTGGAAGAGACGGCAGCGGGATCCCCTTTGCTGCCTTTGCTCTCTTCTGTTCAAATTCCCATTCTTCCGCCTTTTAACCTCTGCGCCTCCGCGTCCTCTGCGTTAAAAAATCTCCTTTCCCCTGAGGTAACAAAAGTTTCTGGGATACCAAATATAATGCAAAAATCGCTTGACGGACGCTCATTTGTGGGCAATGATGAGAGAATGAATAGTCAGAATTTCCATCCTGTAAATCCTGTCATCCTGTCCAAAAAATCCTTTCCGTTCCCTCCCATTGCGCCCCATGGCCCTATCAAGCGCTCGCGCTGCTCAGCGGCAACTCCACCCGAGGCGGAAATTAGACAGGATGAACAGGATTTACAGGATGAAGAAAGAGCATCGGCAGCGCAATATGTGTCCCCTCTTCAAAGGTCCTCCCCTTTTCGCCCCCGCCTTGAACTGGCTTGAAAGCGCCTTGAAAATTCAAGCCATTTCAAGCCAATTCAAACCTGTTTCAAACCAAATCAAACCATTTTCGACACCAAAAATTCTTTCAACCCTCTCCTAATACGCATGCCCGCCGGCCTGGAATTGCCGGATACCGTGCATGACGTAGCCGATCCCCGAAATCAGCGTAAAGATGCCTGCAAGGGCGACGGGAATATCCAGGAAATTGAAGTCGATGCTCTGCCCGGCGACCTCATACGTCTTTTCGAAGAAGTTTAATTGCAGGAGCACCATCGAGATCGCCACCATCTGGAGCGCTGTCGCGGTTTTGCCTGTCCAACTCGGTTTCACCTGCACTTCGCCGATCATGTAATGCAGGAGGGCGGTGCCGATGAGGATGACGGCATCGCGGGTGATGACGAGGACCGGAAACCAGAGTGGGAATACGAAGGTCCAGTTGCTGAAGCTGAGGGTGATGATGGCAGCGAGGAGCAGGCCCTTGTCCGCAATGGGGTCGAGGACGACGCCGAGACGGCTGCGCTGATTGTAGCGCCGTGCGACATATCCATCCAGGCCATCGCTGGCGGCGGCCACAAGGAATACGAAGCATGCGGTAACGCGCTCCCACTCGCGCGGATGCCCGCGCTGCACGCTGCGGCCATAGTAAATGGCCATCATGACGAACACCGGGATGAGCAGGATGCGCGTGACCGTTATTTTATTGGCTGTCGTCATACCCGCGCCTCCATTAAGAATGCAGGCCCCTTTTTTGCAACTTCACATCTCGCCGCGCGTGGGACTCTTCTCATCACTTAAACAAACGGAATCCTCGGCCGCGGCGCGCTCCCCGGCGGGAGAGGCGTCCGTACGGCGGGCGGATTTGACCGCGGTTCCGGCGGGTGCGGGCTGGCATGCGGTGAGTGTGCGGCTCGGGGGCGAGACGGGGATCTGGCCATCGTATGTGATCGATTTTTTGGGGGCTTGCGGGGAGTTCAAGCCGCTGGCGGACCATTTGGGAGAGTACACGCGGTATCACTCGCTGGATTCGGGACAGGTGCGGGAGATCACCCATTGGGCGGGGCGGATGATAGAGGCAGGGCTGCTGGTCACCGCGCGGCAGGTGGCGCAGCGCTGCGCCGCGTCGTCGTCGGGGCCGGGAGAGGCGGCGGGGATTGGAGCGATTTGCATCCCCACCACCGGCGATGAGCGGCGGCTGCGGCGGGTGATCAGCACGTTTGCGCGGAACGCGCGGGAGCATGGGCGTGCGGTGGAGTTCCTCGTATCCGCCAATGGGCCGGTTGGGAACGCCCCGGAAACCGCTGCGTTCATCGCAGAACTGGGGCGGGAGGAAGCTGTCCCGATTACGCTGCTGAATGACGCGGCGCGGCGGCGATATGCGGGCCGCCTCTCCGAACGGGCGGGGATCGACCCGGCGATTGCGGAGTTTGCGATGCTGGATCCACTGGGCGCGGGTTTTGCCTGCGGGGCGAATCGGAACGCGCTGATGCTGCTCCAGAATGGGCGGCCGTACCTGAGCCTGGATGACGACATGGTGTGCGAGCTGGGCGCAGCGCCCGAAGGCGCGGATGGCGACGGGCTCGTGGTTTTTTCATCGCGGGATGGTTTCGAGCGCTGGTTTTATCCGGAATACGGGAAGGCGTTTGAGGGGCGGCGGGCGGTGGAATGCGATTACGTGGCACTGCATGAGCAGATGCTGGGGCGCGCGGTTGGTGGCTTTCTGGGCGGCGGGAAGGAAATCGACATGATCGGGGTTACCGATGACATGTTGCGGCGGTTGCAGGAGACCGATGGGCGGATCGTGGCCACCTTCACCGGGCACTGCGGGCACCCGGGGATACCGACTTCCTACTACTACCTTACCTACCGGCGGGAGACGCTGGAACGGTTGACCGGGGAGGGGGAGAAACGTTACCGGGCTTTTCTCGCGAGCGGCGACGTCTGCGCGCTGGTGCCGCGAATGGCAATCGCGGATTCCAGCCTGAGCCCGGGAATGGCGATCGGGATCGATGCGCGCGTGCTCATCCCGCCCTTCCCGCCGGTGATGCATGCGGAGGATTTCGTCTGGGGCGCGGCGCTGTGGCAGTGCTGTGCCTCGGCGTTTGCGGGGCATCTGCCGGTAACGGCCCGGCATGATCCGGGACCCTCGCGGGGGATCCTTGCACCGCCCATCGACAGCAAGCGCCCGGTGGCGATGTGGGAGTTTGCGCATTTGCTGCGCGGGATCCTGCTGGGGTGGACCGCTCCGCCCGGGGCGTGGGATACGGCGGTGCGGATGGATTCGCTGGGGCGGTATCTATGCGAAGTGGCGGGCGCGCCGGCACCGGAGTTTCATGAGTATCTGCGGTGTTTCGTGCTCCAGCATGAGAGTGACAAGATCGGGTTCATGGAGACTTGCCTCACCGAGGAAAGGGATGCCCCGAATTTTTGGCGGAAGGATGTGGAGGATTACATCGAACAAACACGGGATGCACTGGCGGAGCCGGACTTCGATATTCCATTCGATCTTCGAGGCAAATGGACGGCCCCGGAGTCGCGGGTGCTGATCCGGAAGATGGTGTTCGAGTATGGACGCCTGCTGCGGGCATGGCCGGCTTTGGTCGAGGCGGCGGCTGCTGAGGCCACCCCGGGAGCGCCACTCTCCCGAGGGGGGGCACAAAAGTTGGCGAAACTGATCCGGAGTTAAACCAGCCGCTTTTGCGATGTGACCCATTGTGATGGCATTGATTGGATTATGCCTTGGAATAACCAAACGCGTCTTACCATTCGACATGATCACGTGTCCACTTTTGCGGGCAACGCGGTAACCCAATTTGGTAAAGACACGCACGGCGTCCTTTTGGCTGATGCCGGGAAGACTTGGCATCAGCCTACACCGTCACGGATTCGCGCGAATAGGACACCCCGGAAGCGTCGAGCTCGTGCTGGATGTCTTCCTCCTCAACCTCCAGCCAGAGCGCGATTGCTTGTCGAATATTGGCCAACGCTTCCTCGCGCGTTTCCCCTTGAGACCAACATCCCGGAAGCGCCGGGCATCCCACGGCGAAACCTTCATCGGATTGAATTAGAACGACGCGGTAGGTCATTGGTTGAAATTAGCGGAACAAAAGGCAAACGGCAATCGTCACGGGCACATATCAACTGGTTCCACGGCCGTTTCTTTGACCTTCGGCCCGGCAGTTACTCCGTCCGCCAAGGAATCATTGGGCCCTCCCCCTTCTTCGTGATTTTTCCCATTCACCGCATCCGTCATGGCAGCCCCCGCCTCGCCCAGCAACTTGAGGGCGATCTTGCCGATTGCCGCGGTGACGAGCGCCGTCAGCACCAGGCCGCCGATCCAGATGACATATTCGTACGGGTGGGGCGGATGTTCGCGCTGAAAAAGTTTGATGCCCAATTGCGCGAGGGTGCCGAGGTAGGCGTAGAGAAAGATGCCGGGCAACTGCGCGACGGCGACCCAGAGCATGCAGGTGCGGAATCGGATTTTGGTGATGCCGTAGAAATAATTCAGGAGGCTGGTGGGGAACAACGGGTGGACCTGGCTCAGGAAAATGATCTTCCAGCCTTCCCGCGAGATTGCCTCATCGAGACGCGCCCATTTTGCCTTGCGCAAAATGCGCTCCTCGACCCAGGTCCGGCCCAGCAGGCGGCCGAAGCCGAATGCGACCGCTGCCCCGAGGACATTGCCGCAGAGGACGAGGAAGGTGCCCCACCAGAGGCCGAAAAAGAGGCCGCTCCCCAGGGTAAGGACGCTGCCCGGGAGGAGCAGAAGATTGCACGCGGCGACCAGCAGGGGATAGAGGAGCGCGCCGTACCATTCCATCTGGCCGAGCCGCTGTTGCATCCGCCCGAGGACATGGACGAGGTCGAAGTGCTGCGCCAGGAGGGCCGCCACCAATGCCGCCAGCGCGAGGCCCGCCAGTTGCAAGGTTACGGCTCTTTTAGACATGGGAAAAAAGTCGCTGGGGGCGCTCCGTTACCCGGCTTCCCTAATGAATCGTGCCAGCTCGACCGTGGTGTCGTAATTGAGGAAGGGGGTGATCAGGTAGACGCCGGGGAAGAGGTCCATGGTGGCGCGGCAGACTTCCTTGGCCAGCTCGATCCCCTGCTTGCGCCCTTCCTCGCCTTCCTTGCCGGCCATCTCCGCGCGGACGCGATCGGGGATGACGATGCCGGGGACTTCGTTGTGGAGGAATTCGGCCTGGCGGCCGTTCAGGAGCGGCCAGACGCCGGTGAAGATGGGGACGTCGAGGTGTTTAGTGCGGCGGTGCATCTCCTCGACGAGGCGCGTCTCGAAGACGGGCTGGGTCATCACGTATTGCGCTCCGGCGGCGATTTTGCGCTCGAGGCGGGAGACCTGGGCGTCGAGGTTTTTGGCGTTGGGGTTGAAGGTGCAGCCGATGATAAAGCGGGACTTGATCTTGATCGATTTGCCCGTGTAGTTCACCCCCTCGTTCATGCGCTTGATGATCCCGATCAATTCGATGGAAGTCACATCGTAGACGGAGGATGCGCCGGGATGGTCACCGGATTTCGCAGGATCGCCGGTGAGGGGCAGGACGTGATGGATATCGAGGGCGGACATGCCCATGAGCTCGCTTTGCAGACCGAGCAAATTCCGGTCGCGGCAACTGAGGTGGAGGATGGGCTCGATTTGAAACCGCTCCTTGAGCATGGCGCCGATGGCGAGGTTGCTGACGCGGAGAATGGCCAGGGAATTATCCGCCAGGGTGATGACATCGCTGCCGGCCTGGGTGAGGGCGACCGCGCCGGCAAAGTATTTCTCGAGGTCGAGGGTCTTGGGCGGGTCCAGTTCCGTCATGATGACGGTTTTTCCGTCTTTCAGCAGGTCGAGGATGTTCCGGTTTTGCGGGACGGTGTTTTGGGGCGCGGCCTCGGCGAGGGGTGTCTCCTCGACAAAGACTTTCGTGCGGACAGGTTCGACGCCCTTGAGCGCCTCGACCATCGCGGCGATATGCGCGGGGCCGATTCCGCAGCAACCGCCGATGAGGCGTGCACCCTCTGCGGCGAGACCGCGGGCCATGTTCGCGAAATACTCGGCCGAGGTGAAATAAAGATACCGTCCATCGTGGTACTTGGGATAACCGGCATTTGGGAAGGCGGAGAGCAATCCTTGGATGGGCAGGCGCTGGAAGAGGCGCAGCATGGCCTGGGGGCCGTTGAGGCAATTGGCGCCGAGAACGTCGGCGCCGGCTTCGCGAAGCCGGTCGAACGCAACAGGGAGAGGCATCCCATCCGGCAGGCGGCCCTCCTCGGAGCAGGCCATGGAGCAGATGGCAGGGCAATGATGGAGGGATTGCTTGACGTCGAGAGCGATCAGGAGCTCGCCCAGGTCGGTGAAAGTCTCGAAGAAGATCACATCGACGCCGCCATCGAGCAGGGCCCCGATCTGTTCCTGGAAAACGGCCTTGCGGTCGATGGATTGATCCCTGGCCTGGCCGGCTGTGAGGCCGAGCGGCCCGACGCTGCCAGCCACCCAGACATCCTTACCGCGCGCCTGTTCACGAGCGAGCTTGGCGGCGGTCCAGTTGATCTCGTTGACCCGGTTCTCGAAGCCGTACTTCGCGAGGCGGGCGGCATTTCCGCCGAAACTGTTGGTCTCGATCAGCCGCGCGCCGGCGGCAATGTACTTCTCGTGAATGCCGCGGATCAGGTCCGGCTGGCTCACGCACAATTCCTCGAAACAGCGTTCCATCGGGACGCCGGCTTCGAGGATCATCGTCCCCATCGCCCCGTCTCCCGGAACGATCTTTTCTTGCAAAACTTCGAGCAAATCCATGGCGAGGCCCATTCTCTATGCTGGCCGCGGGAAAATGGAAACTACAGGTTTTGGGCGATTGCGGGGAGGCTGGGGTGGAAAAAGGGGCGTAATCGACTCAAGATTCAGTCGTGGCGGCGGGGGTCGGCGGCTTCGCGGATGGCGTCGCCGAGGAAATTAAGGGAGAGCAGGGTCCAACACATGGCTAGAGCGGGAAATAGCAGCAACCACCAGTTGCTGCGGATCGGGTTGATGACCTCCGCGCCCTCGGCGAGGAGGGAGCCCCAGCTTGCCTGGGGGGCCTGGATGCCGAGCCCGAGAAAGCTGAGGAAGGATTCGTCGAGGATGACGGCGGGGACGGTGAGGGTGAGGTACACGACGATGATGCCGAGGAGATTGGGGAGGAGGTGGCGGGTGAGGATTTTGTAGTGGCTCTGGCCAAGGGCCTGGGCGGCGGCGACGAATTGCTGGCTCTTGAGGGAAAGGACCTGGCCGCGGACGATGCGGGCCATGGTGAGCCACTCGATGAGGCCGAGGCAGAGGATGAGGATGACTACGCGGGAATCGGCGACGAGGCCGGCAAGGCCTGCGCCTGCCATCCATTGCTTGAGATGGGAGTCGAAGGCGTTGATGAAGACCAGGATGATGATGAGGCGGGGGATGGCGTAGAGGATCTCGACCGCGCGCATCATGATGCCATCCGCCCGCCCCCCGGCGTAGCCGGCGACAAGGCCGTACGCGGTACCGACAAAGAAGGAGATGAATGCGCCGGAGAAACCGACGAGGAGGGAGACGCGGGCGCCTTGCAGGACGCGGTAGAGGCCGTCGCGGCCATCCAGGTCTGTGCCGAAGGGATGAGCCCACGTGGGGGGGCTGAATTGATTGGCGCTGACGTCGCCGGCGCCGGCGGGCATGAGCATGGGACCGAAAATCGCGGCCAGGGTGACGGCGGCAAGGATGAAGAGTGCGGTCCGCGCCACCGGCTGCCGCCAGAGGCGCTCCCAGATGCCGGGGGTATCAGTCATAGAGCCGGATCCGCCGGTCGAGGCTGACGTAAAGGAGGTCCACGAAGAGGTTCATGACGACCAGCAGGGCGCAATAGACGATGACCACGCCGCCGAGGAGGAAGCCGTCGCGGTTCTGGATCGAGGAGACAAAGAATCCGCCGGCACCCGGGATATTGAAGATGCTCTCAACGACGATGGAGCCGGTAAGGAGATTGGCAGCGAGCGGGCCGAGAAATGAGACGACGGGCAGGATCGCGACCTTGAGCGCGTGTTTATAGACGATCCGGCCATCGGACAGGCCCTTGGCGCGGGCGGTCCGGATGAAATCGAGGCCCAGGATCTCAAGCACACTGGTTCGCATGAGGCGGGCGATGTAGGCGAGGTACGGGCTGGCAAGTGTGATCGCGGGCAGGATCAGGTAGGAAAACCCGCTCCAGCCGCCGACGGGGAGCCAGTGGAGCTTGAGTGCGAAGACAAGGATCAGCAGGGGGCCTATGACGAAGGTGGGAATGGAAATCGCCATCAGGGCGCCAAGCATGGCCCATGTGTCAGCCGGGGCTCCGTGGCGCACGGCGGCGAACGAGCCGACCCAGATGCCGCCGGCAGTCGCGATCAGGAAGGCCACAGCGCCCAGCGTGGCGGACACGGGGAGGGATTGCGCCAGCAGTTCATTGACCGTCCGGTTGCGGTACTTGGTGGAAAGGCGCAAATCCCCGTGGAGGAGGTCCCACATGTAGCCGCGGTATTGCTGCCAGAGGGAGCCATCCAGCTTGTACTTCGCGAGAAGTTCCTTCTCGATCTGCGGCGGAATCTTGCGCTCCCGGTCGAATGGGCCGCCCGGCGCCAACCGAATGAGGAGGAAGGTGATGCTGACGACGCAGAAGAGCACGAAGACCAGCGAAATGACCCGGCGTAAAATGAATGTCGCCATGCTCGGGTCAGGTCAGGCCATCCGCACCCGTTCGAAGGCGGGGAGGGGTTGCGGTGCGGCGGGAAGATTCAAAATCAGGGGCGGTTTGCGTTGATTTAAAGAAAACGGGCGCTAGAACCAGCGGAAATTTCTCTCTCCCCGGATTCTCCGGTCCCGCGCCCCCCGCGTTTGGCC
>Ga0302319_10022966_pt1 | contig 11160 bp, 11 predicted proteins | sample Bog_T0_2_FD_203319 | JGI IMG/M metagenome (GOLD analysis project Ga0302319, IMG submission 203319) | Peat permafrost microbial communities from Stordalen Mire near Abisko, Sweden - Bog_T0_2 | ecosystem: Environmental > Terrestrial > Soil > Wetlands > Peat | place: Sweden: Abisko, Stordalen Mire...
CGGCCGAAATATCACCATCAGCCCCTATGTTCCGGCGCAATCCGGGCCGCCGGTCCCTGCCCAGGCTGTGCAAACGAACTTCTACTCTGCCGTAAGCACGGCTGGTGGATTCTTCGGATCGGGCGGCCCTCGCGCCTTCCAGTTCGCCGCACAGGTGGATTTCTAAGCGGCATCCGTCTTGGACTTTTTCGGAAAGGAGTTGCCGAAGTGCATCCAGACAATAAAAGCAAACCGCAACTCTCATCGCCGAAGCCGCCTTCTTCCTCGGCCAACCTGCCCGTGGTTGAGGAGGACAATGCCAGCGACGAAGTTACCGCACTCTACGATCACTTTCGCTCTCACTTCGGCAGACCCGACATTCCAGGCATACTCAAGTGCTTCGCCACGCATCCCCAGTTTCTCAAGCACATGATGGATCTGTCGGGGAGCCTGATCTTTTCGGACGGCCATCTCTCCCGCCGCCACAAAGAGATGATCGCGACGCTGGTCTCTTCGCAAAACAGTTGTGCCTATTGCGCCGATAGCCACTCGTTTGCTCTGCGCATGAACGGCGGTTCCGCAGAAGAGCTCTGCGCCATCCAGCAGAATGACCTGCTTTCTCCGGCACTCACTTCCGCCGAACAAACCCTGCTTGCCTTCGTTGCCACGGTGAACACGAGTTCGCACGAGATCACGAGGGACAACATCCAGGTGCTGCACCGAGTTGGCTGGAACGACGAGGAGATTGCCGAAGCGATCCACGTCGCAGCGTTATTTGCAGCCTTCAATCGCGTGGTGAACGCCTTTGGTCTCCCCTCACAAGGCCTTCTAAGCCTGTATGAAAGCGCCGACGATCCCAACGCTGATTCCATTCGATCCAGAACGATCAAATCCAGCACGATCCGACCCAAAACTTCCTGACAAGGAGCATTCGATGAAGGCATCCAAATGGATGAGAGCCGCAGTCGCAATAGGTGTTCTCACATTGGCAACAGCGCTCATACTTATCAGATTGCAGGCCCAACAGCCAGTGGTCACACCCCAACACGCCTTCTTCCATGTAGCCCTCGACAAGTCACTTGCGCCTACCATTAAGACCCCTGTATCAGGCCGCTTGCTGCTCTTTATCTCTCCATCCTCGCCCGACGGCAAATCACCGGAATCTGTCGATATGCAGATGATGGCGATCACCAGCGTTACGATTGCTGCCAAAGAAGTCCCAAGCCTCGTCCCCGGCGTCTCGGTCGATGTGGATGCCGATGACATTGTCTTTCCTGTGCCGTTATCGCAGGCCCCACCTGGAAGCTATCAAGTACAGGCGGTCCTCGACGTCCATCACAGTTATAACTATGACGGCCGCTCGGCAGGAGATATCGTTAGCGTTCCGGCTACGATCAACATTCCTTACCCTGACGCGTCGGCGCCAACTCTAACACTGACACAAATCCTTCCCGACCCACCCGATCCACTTACCCAGAATCCAGAAGTCAGCGCGGCAATCAAGCCGATCGATGTTGTTAGCCCTTCGCTGACAAGCTTCTGGGGGCACGAGATTCACATGCGCGGCTGGGTCCTCCTGCCTCCCGACTACGCATCGCATCCCAACGATCGTTTTCCCACTGTCTACTTCACCCACGGTTTTGGTGGAACACTCCCTGCCCTTCGTGCGCGTTACGGGCCGATCCTCTACGACCGAATGAAGCAGGGCAAGATGCCCGGCATGATCTGGGTGTTGCTGGATGAAAGCAGCGCGACCGGCACGCATGAGTTTGCCGACGGAGTGAACAACGGCCCATGGGGCACAGCCCTCACGACCGAACTCATACCCTCGCTCGAATCCACATATCGCATGGATGCGCGCACTTCGGGCCGCTTCCTGCAAGGCCATTCTTCGGGAGGCTGGGCAACGCTCTGGCTCCAGACTCGCTACCCCAAGATCTTCGGCGGCACGTGGTCTACTTCACCCGATCCCAGTGACTTTCATTTCTTCAGCACCATCGACCTTTACGCGCCTCATGGCAACTTCTATCGCACGCCTGAAGGCAAGCTCCACCCCATGCTGCGCGATCACGGAGAGCCTCACGCCACCATGCAGCAGCTTGCGCAGGCCGAGCAGGTGCTCGGCGACTACGGCGGTCAGCTGGCATCCTTCGAATGGGTGTTTTCGCCGCGCGGACCAGATGGCCGTCCAGCGCAGCTCTTCAACCGCACCACCGGCGAGATCGACGCCAAGGTTGCTGACTATTGGCGCGAACACTACGACATCGTGGAACAACTCAAGCGCAACTGGAATACGATCGGCCCGGATCTTAAAGGCAAGATTCACCTGTTCGTGGGCACCGACGACACATTCTATCTGGATGGCGCCGCCCATAGCCTTCAGTCCACCCTCGACCAACTCGGAGGCGAAGCGCAATTCACCTTCCTGCCCGGCAGATCCCATTTCAACGTTTACCTTGATGGGACAGACCGTTACGCACTCTTCGACCAGATCGCAACCGAAATGTACCACGTAGCCAGACCAGGTCGAAATGAGCACTGATCGCTGGTCAAACGACCTGGGGCTTTTTCACTGGTCGACAGCCTTCTCTCGACGATAAGCCGCTCTGAGTCGTGAGTGCATAGCCCGCCGAAAAGAAGATTGCATTGGTAGAATCTGCCGCCGCCTTGATAGCCAACATGGCCGCCAGCACCCGGGACATTGTCGAGGCCGGTGCGGTGGTCGACACTCCCACGAAAGCCCGCACCAGAAGCAGACACCGGTTCTCTCAGAGACAAGGCTGGGATCCATGTTGTCATTGTCGCGCCGAACTGCACGATGCAGGCTGTGACGAACCGCTCGAACGCGACAATCCAGGCTGAGATTTCGGCTTGCGCTATTGCAACTTTGTTGAATGCCTTCGAGGTAGAGGCCGTGCTGATCTTACAGCCGGACTGGTTTTCCCGGCTCAGGCCTGAGATTTTTAATCTGCAAGTCCGTCAAGGGCATAGGACACCTCGCGGTGAGACTGGGGACATCACCAGGGGAACTGCTCCCTGAACTTCCCCCAAATATTCCCCCGGATCGCCGTGTCTGTCAAAAAAACAGATGGGACCATCTCGGACCATTTGTTATTGAAAAATTGGGGCTTAGGGATTGCTTTCGGAAGCTGTCGGACTTCTGCGGAAGGGATATTGGTAGCGCTAACGGGAATCGAACCCGTGTTTTAAGATTGAGAATCTCACGTCCTAACCCCTAGACGATAGCGCCACACTGACGGGAAAAACACCGACTTGGCAGAAAACCAGACCAATCTGCAACTCTATTAATTTATCAAAAATGAAGCCGCGTGCCAAAACTGAACCCTGTTTGAATTAGCGAGAAATCGGCCGTTAAATTCCCAGCCGTCTCACTTCGTCGTTGTAGTACTTGCGGTAGAGAATATCCCACTCCTGGGTACCTTCCTGGATGATCTTGCGCTGCGAACTGATCTTCAGCCGTGCCGCCTGATCGATCTTCGTCTCTTCCATCAACAACTGCTCCAGGGCCTTGCGCGCTTCCTGTCGAATCGTATTGCGGTCCTCCAGGAAATCGACTTCGTCGATCTCGGCCAGCGTGTCGGCTACCGTATGGGCTAACTTGTTCAGCTTGTCTCGGGAGATCCTCATAGCACCGCCTTGTACTTGCGCGCCAGTTCGCCTTTGACCTTCTTGAACATCTCCGCGTATTGCGCACCGGACTTCAGCATCTCCTGCTGATATGCCTCAAGGATCACACGGACCTCTTCATTGATCCGGTCTTCGAGGGAAAGTTCCTCGGTCATACCGGCAGTGACCTGCTCTTCGACCTTGGAAATGTGGTCGGTATGGATCATTTTTGCGTCGACCAAGTGCTTGACCGTGCGACGCGCAAGATAGCCGATGTATTCGCGAGAGAAGATCATGAACTACAGTTACGATACCCCATTCGACCTTTGGCTGTACATCCGCCAGCGTCAAATCCACTTCATATCTGGTTGAGGACGAAAGGCTTGGCGCAACCCTGGCCAATGCGCCCTATGCGGTGCGGTGCGGACAACTCTTGGTGTTCACGCATTCATCAGACAGTCGCAGCCGCTCCACGAGCCTTCCTCCAACCAGATGCTCGACTACAATTTCTTCCGCATCCTTTGGCATGACGTTGCCATACCAGGTCCCTTCCGGGTAAATCACCACCACCGGGCCGTGCTCGCACTGGTCTAGACAACCCGCCTTGTTGATGCGCACTGTGCCCGTCACTCCAGTCAGGCCTGCCGCTTTCGCAAACTGCTGCAGTTGTGCAAGCAATTCACTCCTTCCGTCCGTTGTACAGGAACGCCGCGGCGCTCCCTCGGGACGAACATTCTGGCAGACAAACACATGACGTTCAAAAGGTGCCAAAATTGAAAAACCTCCAGATTCCATGGTAGCTGGCTGCAATGCGACCCTTTCCACAGGATGAGATTTCGTCAACCTATTCCGGACCACACTCCACCCCGCTCTCATCTGAGACAATGGAATGCGACCTATGGAAACCGATAACCTTGTAGCCCTAAAAGACGATATGGTGGCTTTCATTGAAGGGCACGGCATGCGCCGTCTCCCCGGATACGTCACTGAAGACATTCCAGCAGTTCTCTGGGAAGGCCCCGAAAACCCTGACGACAATCCTGACTCCTGGAAAGACTTCGTCGAAATGGCGAAGCATGCCGGTGCAGTCTTCGTCACTATCAGCGACGTAAAGCTGGAGCGCGAGGAACTCGAGGATCTGATCGAAGAAGCCAGCGAACTCAACTTCCCCGACGAAGAAGCCTCCGAACTCGTCGAAGCACAAATGCTCCAGAAATACGCAGGCAAAGTTGGATACATACAGTTAGGCTTCGTCCACCAGGGCATCATGTTCCTCCATGAGACAACCACCGATTGGTACGAGCGCTACCAGGAGCTTCTGGAAGGCATCGATAGCTTCGGCGACATCGTCATCGACGATCCTGACGGAGAGAACGAAGATCTCTAAGCACCGTTTCCGCGAGTTTCGCTCTGAGAGTGCAGCCCGGTGAGCACCCGTCCTCAAACTCATTCTGTCTCGAACAGCGCTGAAGGTCCCGTTGCGGTTGAGCCAGGCTTCATTCCTCCGCCGCAACGCTGGCTGATCAGTACTCCTCACCCCGAGGAGTCTGCCAGTCTCGCCGCAGCAGCCCGGGTCCCCCTCGTCGTCGCGGAGTTGCTCGTCGCCCGCGGAATCTCTACTCCTGAAGCGGCTTTCGAATTCCTCAATCCCGACATCAGCCAGCTCCACGACCCGTTTCTGATGCTGGGGATGTCCTCAGCCGTTGACCGGCTTGAGTTGGCAATCGCACGCGGCGAAACCGTCCTGCTTTATGGCGATTATGACGTAGACGGCACCACCGCCGTGGTCCTTCTTAAAACCGCCATCGAAATGCTCGGAGGGAACACTGGCGCGAAGGTCCGCTTCCACGTTCCGCATCGCCTCCGCGAGGGCTATGGAATTCAATCATCCGTACTGGAATCGGCAAAGCAGGAAGGCGTCGGCCTCGTCATCAGCGTCGATACCGGCATGCGCGCCTTCGCCGAAGCAAAAGTAGCACATAAGCTCGGCCTCGACCTCATCATCACCGACCACCATTTGCCCGATGCCGGGGATGAAATCCCCATTGCCCTCGCGGTCCTCAATCCCAACCAGCCCGACTGCCCGTATCCGGAAAAATCCCTTTGCGGCGCAGCCATCGCCTTCAAGCTCGCCCAGGCCGTACTTCAGCGGCATGACGAACGCAACGGTCTCAACCGAACCCGCGAAAAGGTCCTTCCTTCATTCCTCAAAATGGTCGCCATTGCAACCGTCGCAGACGCAGTTCCCCTGCGCGGCGAGAACCGAGTTCTAGCCGCCCTCGGTATCCGCGAGCTTCACCGCCCCGCGGGCCTCGGCCTGCGAGCATTGTTTCAAGCTGCGGGAATCGATCCCTCGGTCAAGCAACTCACCAGCTTCGATCTCGGTTTCCGTCTCGGCCCGCGTATCAACGCTGCAGGGCGCATGGATATCGCAGCTGAAGTTGTCGAGCTCTTTACCACTCGCGACGCGGCCCGCGCCCATGAACTCGCCGCCAAGCTGGAGCGCCTTAACACCGAGCGCCGCGAAACCGAAGCCGAAGTGCTGCGCAAGGTCGAGTCGCGCCTCGCCACCGATCACCAACTCGCCGCCAACAGAATCCTCGTCATGGCCGGCGAAGGATGGCATCGCGGCATTATCGGCATCCTGGCATCCCGCATCGTCGATCGAACCGCCAAGCCGGCCATCGTCGTAAGTATCGAAGACGGTGTCGCTTACGGATCCGGCCGCTCCATCGACGGTTTCCCATTGCTTGAAGCCATCGAATCCTGTGCCGACCTCTACACCCGTTTTGGCGGACACGCATTCGCCGTCGGCTTCGCCATGCCTGCCGCAAATGTATCCGAAATGGACCGCCGCCTCTGCGCATTTGCCGCACAGAAGCTCGCCGGGCAGGATGCCGAACATATCCTTCGCATCCACGCAGAACTTCCGCTGGATCGCGTCACGCCTATATTGGCAGGCTGGCTCAAGAAGCTCGACCCTCTCGGCCACGGCAATCCGGAACCAGTCTTCGTAGCGCGCAATCTCCAGCTTTCGTCGCCAGTGCGGCTCATGAAAGAGAAGCACATCCGGCTCGAAGTCACTCCCGCGCCGACGGCTTTGAGCACGGCTGCAACAGTCAGGCTCGCCCCGATGAAAGCCGTAGGCTGGAATATGGCTCGACGCGCAAGCGAGCTCAGTCTGGAGCAAGGCTCAGTAATCGACCTCGCCTATCGCGTCCGCGAAAACGATCATCCGCTATACGGCGGACTTCAGATAGAAATCGCAGGGATGAAACTGCATACTGCCGGCGATATTTAGCCGCAGAATTAAGTCCCTGTTCCACCCCTGAATGACATCGAGTCAACTGCGAAGGGGCCGTTGTCAGGCCCGAGCCATATTTCAAGCTCGGGTTAAAGGTTACTGTCGATCGCTGGCCTCTAGCGCCCGTGATAGAGGTGATCGACGCCAACCTGATAGCCGCGCTCAAAGCCGCGACGATACGCCTCGCGATCACGGTCCGGAACATGGGGATGACGGAACTCATCGCGGTTGTGCACATCCGGGCGACGATGATTGTCAAAGTCCTTATGAGCGCCCTCAATGCCATCATGAAATCCCCGGCGCGAGACCTCATCGTACTCACTTGGTGGCTCGTCCCATCCACGTTCCTGAAGATAGCTTGCAGGCATCGACGTGCTCAATGAGCCAGCGGCATGCAAAGGCTTCACGCTCGCTCCAAAAATAAACGCGCCAGCCACCGCTGCCGTCATCCAGATTCCATTCGCCATTTTCATAAACTCCTCCTGCTTTGACTCTATGAGTCGTCCTCAGATTTCATTTGCTTTCAGCGCGCATCAGTCGCGCTCAGTCAACACTCTGAAGAGATGAAAAAAGCAGCCCACGGGTTGGCCGTGGGCTGCACAGTGTGACCCATATCGGTCGCTGAACCTTGCCTAGCGACCACGTCCGTGCGGCTTTTCTCCACCCGACGGTTTCGAAGCCGGGTGCGATTGCGGAGCCGGGTGAGACTGCGGTGCAGGACGAGACTCCGGAGCAGGACGAGACTGCGGTGCAGGAGCCGGGTGCGATGCTGCTGCAGGCGCGGGCCTCGACTCAGCCTGTGGGTGAGAAGCAGGCGCCGGTGCCGTATGTGAAGCCGGAGCCGGTGCAGGATGCGATGCAGGCGCCGCCGCAGTATGTACCGTGGGCGCTGCTGCCGTATGAGATGCGGGTGCCGCTGCCGTGTGGGATGCAGGAGCCGCCGCTGTATGAGCCGCCGGTGCCGAATGATTCGCCGCAGCCGCAGGCTGGGTATGCACTGGAGCCGTCAAAGGCTTGGCTGCCGCAACCGTAGCAGGCTTGCCCTGATTTGCGCTGAACCGTTGCTGCGGATCTTTGGCAGCTGCCTGAATATGCTGCTGCTGCACAGGCGTAGGAGCGACGTGGTGCTCTGTCATGGCCGTGCGTTCTTCCGCTGTGGGCTGGTGCTGAATACCGCCAGGGCCACCAGAGTATGCCACGTGGCTGTTGTTCACGATGGTCGTGTTGTGAACGATTGTTTCGTTCACGTAGGTGTTGTGAATGACGGTTCTGTTCACGTTCACGACCGCGGTGTTGTAGGCAAAGTGACCCCCGCGCCATTCGCCACCGACGAAGCCGATTCCCATGAATCCAAAGCCGTAATTCACGCCACCGTAGTAGCCAACGTGAAGGCCCCAGTAGCCATCATGGAACAGATAATGACCACCTTCCCAACCCCAGTAAGGCGGTGTCCAAAGATATCCGGGCTGCGGTGCAGGCACCCACGCACCAGGAACCCAATAGTAGCCAAACTCGCCATAGGCCCAGTAGCCAGGCGTCCACAGGTACCCGTCATAAGGGCACGGTGGCTGCACATAAACCGGCAGAACCGGCGGCGCAATGTTGATGCTGATGAACACTCCGGCAAAAGAAGAAGCCGGAACGATGCAGAGCAATGCGGCAAGTATGAAAAGCCGCGCCGAGCGAAATACTTTCATGGGAATCCTCCAAATTTCTTCAGGGGCGATCTGGCTGCCGGGGGAGTGATTCCGGAGCAGAATGCCGTTATATCAATGCGACCCGTGAGTTGCCTTTGCAGAAGTCGCATCCGCGTACTGCTTTAGGAACCCACGTCAAATCGTAAAGTTGCCAGGGCAAAATCAAAAAATGGAAAACCAAAGTGTTTATAACCCATTCGACACGGACCCGTGCGGACACTTTTGCTCAGATCCATAATCTCTATTTAAGAGTCGTTTACGCCTTAAAGCGGAAGTGGAAGATGTCGCCATCCTGCACCAGGTAATCGCTTCCCTCGAGCCGCATCTTGCCTGCTTCCTTGACAGCAGCTTCCGAGCCAGCCGCGACAAAATCTTCGTAAGCGATCGTCTCTGCGCGGATGAATCCCTTCTCAAAATCGGAATGAATTGCACCCGCAGCCTGAGGCGCCTTCGAGCCTTTTTCCACGGTCCACGCATGCGCTTCCTTCGGGCCCACGGTGAAAAATGTCAGCAATCCCAACAGCCCATATCCCGCGCGAATCACCCGCGCAAGTCCCGTCTCTTCCAACCCCAGCGACTCCAGAAACTCCTTCTTCTCGGCCTCATCGCCAAGCTGCGAAACCTCAGCCTCAATCGCCGCCGAAATCACCACCGACACCGCTCCCAGGCCCTTCGCAAACTCGGCAACCTTTTCCGAAAACTTGTTGCCCGTTCCGGCCGAACCCTCCTCCACATTGCACACATACAGCACCGGCTTCGAAGTGATCAGTCCAAGCTGATGCAGTATCTTGTGCTGCTCATGGGTCAATTCCGGAATGATCGTCCGCGCCGACTTCCCCGCCCTCAACGCTTCGAGCGCCATCTCCATCACCGGTAACTGAGCCTTCGTCTCCGGATCGCCGCCCTTCGCCTTCTTCTGCGCCGCCGTCACCCGACGCTCAAGACTGTCGAGATCCGCAAGCATCAGCTCCGTCTCCACCGTCTCCGCATCGCGCACCGGGTCCACCGAACCCTCCACATGCGTCACATTGCCATCTTCAAAACACCGCAGCACATGGGCAATCGCATCCACCTCGCGAATATGCGCCAGGAACTTGTTGCCCAGGCCCTCACCTCGCGAAGCCCCACGCACCAGCCCGGCAATATCCACAAACTCAAGCTGCGTCGGAATCAACTTGGCCGAACCCGCCAGCTTGGCCAGTACTTCCAGCCGCGCATCCGGCACAGCCACGCGCCCCACATTCGGCTCAATCGTGCAAAAAGGGTAGTTTGCGGCCTCAGCCGCAGCGGTCTCGGTAAGCGCATTGAATAACGTAGACTTGCCCACATTCGGCAAACCGACAATTCCGCAATTGAATCCCATTCCAATTCCTGTCTTTCAAAAGAAATGCCGCACAAAGCGGCTCAGGCGGATTCGAAGAACCCGCCTGTTCCATCATAATTTGGCTGGGCCACTTCCGCGTTTCAGCTTGGCGGCAGCTGCAAAACGGAGGATACTGAAAACATGGCGACTGTACCCATCAACGAGACTTCCGTGTCCGTAAACGAGTACCTTCGGTCGAGCTTTAGTCCAGATCGTGAGTATGTGGACGGGCAAATCGTGGAGCGCAACTTGGGGGAAAAGGAACACTCACTGCTGCAGAAATATTTCACAATGCTTTTTGGCTTTCATGAAGAGGCTTGGGGGGTTGTCGTCTATCCGGAGCTGCGGACTCAAGTTGCGCAGACTCGCTATCGCATCCCCGACGTCCTCGTGGTTCGCTCAGGAGTGGAGTTTGAGCGAATCCTCGAGGTCCCGCCACTTATTGCAATTGAGATTCTATCCCCGGGAGACAAGTGGAGCGAGGTGCAAGAGAAGATTGACGAGTATGTTGCCTTTGGAACGGAAAATGTTTGGATTTTCGATCCCATGCGCCGCCGTGTTTGGACTGCTGACGCGAATGGGCTACACCCCGCGGATGAAGATTCGCTGAGCGTGCCTGGAACACCGATCCGGGTTGTGCCGAGCGAAGCATTCGCGAAGTTAGATCGCTCCTGACCGAACGGCTTTCTCGGTCCATAACCTAGGAAGGTCAGGAAGTATATCTGGCATAGATACAGACACCGAATCAACCCCCTCGGCCTAACGAGTATTTCGCAAATCCGGTACCGGCAGCAGCGCCTTCAGCGCGGGAGAATCAGACGCAAGAAGAGGGTATGGTAGGCACGATCCACCCGTAAGAATACTGACCACGAGACGGGTGTCAAGAGTTATTTTGGATGGTTTTCAACAACCTATACATATGAAAATACAACACTTAGTCCTGTCAACATGTTAATAGGAAGCCAGCCAAAATATGTGAGCTATAAAGAATCTGCGCACGGCGAAAGCCAACGCAGAAAGAGCATCCAAATGACACTCGACAAGACAACTGAACGGATAATTGAATCCTTCAATCGCGGTATCTTCCTAGAACCGCAAGAGTTCACCGACCAAGAGATACGGGCGATCGCAGCTATACCTGGGATCGACTCGCAGGGAACATTCGCTGATGCTCCCATGGAACAATCACT
>Ga0302319_10022968_pt1 | contig 11159 bp, 11 predicted proteins | sample Bog_T0_2_FD_203319 | JGI IMG/M metagenome (GOLD analysis project Ga0302319, IMG submission 203319) | Peat permafrost microbial communities from Stordalen Mire near Abisko, Sweden - Bog_T0_2 | ecosystem: Environmental > Terrestrial > Soil > Wetlands > Peat | place: Sweden: Abisko, Stordalen Mire...
GAACTCAGACGGCAGGGAGGGGCTAAGCGTGAGCGATACCGGGCGGTTCGAGTCCCCGCTCGTGCAGGCCGCGGAGTCGTTGCGGCAAGGCAGGTTCGCGGAGGCCTGCGCGCTTTACTCCGAGTGGATTCGTGAGAATCCCGAATGCGCCGACGCCTATCTCGGGCGGGGCCGTTGTGCCGCCGGCCTGGGTGCGCACGAACAGGCCGTCGAAGACTTCACCGCCGCGCTGGATCTGGACCCTAAATCGGCCGAATCTCTGTGCGCCCGTGGAATCTCCCAGGCAGCCCTGGGAAACCATGACGCCGCGCTCTCCGATCTGGATGACAGCCTCCGGCTCCGCCCGGATCTCGCGGAAGCGTACTGCGCCCGGGCCATCGAACTTCTTCACAGAGGGCAACCCGAACCGGCCATCGAGGATTGCCGTGAAGCCATCATGCTCAGGGGCGATTTCGCGGATGCTTATTACCAGCGTTCTCTGGCCAATTCTCGCCTGGGACGGACGGAAATGGCGGCCGAAGACCTCGATCAGGCGCGGCAGCTGAGTAGGGCGGTACCGGAGGCGCCGGCGCCGGATCCCGTTCTCGCCGCTAACCCCCGGCCCGTCGCATCCCCGAAGAATACTAATGAGCCGACCGTTCCTGAGCCCGACGCGGAGCCGATTACTGCGAATGTTTTGTTCCTCGATGTGGTGAAGAGCACCCAAAAGAGCGCCGATACCCAGCGGCACATCAACGCCCGGCTGAAAGAAGCCGTGATGAGCACCTGCGAGTTCCAGACCGCAAAAAAACACGATGAGCTGACATCGTTGCCGACCGGAGACGGGATGGCGCTGGCATTCCGCGGAAACTTCAGAGCTCCGCTGTTGTGCGCCATTGAAATTGCGAGGATTCTGAAAGCCGATCCTTTTTGCAGTCTGCGCATGGGAATCCATAGCGGCATTGTGTTCATGCAGCGGGACATCAACGACAATCGCAACGTTACGGGACCGGGAATCAACCTTGCGGAACGCGTAATGAGTTGCGGGGAAGAGGGCCACATTCTCCTTTCGGGAGAGGCGGCCGAATTGCTGCGTCACTTGAGCGCCTTCAGCGATAAGCTGGAGTATCTGGGCGAGTACAAGGCCAAGCGCGACTGGTTGCGGATCTGGAATTATACCGACGGCAATATCGGCAACCCGGCGCCGCTGAAGGTCCCGTCCAGGTCGGCGGCGGGGGCCTGACGGCGGAATAACGTTGAAATTTGGCCTTTTTGATCGGCGCACTCGCCGTTTATCGGCGGCTAATTCTTCATTCACACCTTTTTTCGCCAATAGAATCAATAACATGCATATCCAGCTCCCGCCGCCTCATGCATACTCTCTATCGTATGCAAGTCTCCGACAAACGCCTGGCCGCCAACCGCGCCAACGCTCAAAAATCCACCGGCCCCAAGACCCCGGCGGGCAAACGCATTTGCTCGGGCAACGCCATTAAGCACGGCATCCTGGCCAACGCCATTCTCATCGACGGCGAATCCCGCGAGAGCTTCCTCGAACTCGTCGCATCCCTGGAGGAGGAATACCAGCCCTCCACCCCGACCCAGCACGCCCTCGTCGCGAAGATCGCCTCCGCCCAGTGGCGTTCGCTCCGCCTGCTGGCCGTCGAGTCCGCCGGCATCATCCACGAAATGCGCCGGCAGTCCGGTTCCGCGGCCGCGGAGAACATGCCCACCCGCGCCATGCTTGCCATGCGTTCGCTCGCCGATAATGCCCGGCATTTCGAACTCATGAGCCGTTACGAGCACCGCATCGACCGTCGGCCGCACCGTTCGATGGAGGTTCTCGCCCGGTTGAAGGAAGAAGAAATCGCCCGGGACAAAGAGACCCATTTTTCTGAAGAAAACAAAGGCCTTTCCGATGAAGGATAACCCACTCAACGCCGCCGAAAAGCCACCAAAACCCACCGAAGACCCATTAATGGCTTTTGCGATCCCAACCGCGCGCCGACCCTGGCCGGTCCCGGCGGGCCCAGAGCGTGTTTGCCCCCTCTTGCCCCCTTGAGCCGCCTACCCATACTCCCATATCTTCAGTATGGTAATATGGCCACATGAAGACGACCGTCGAGGTTGCCGACCCCCTGTTCAACCAGGCGAAAGCCCTCGCCGCCGAAGACGGACTTACGTTTCGCGACCTCGTCGAGGCAGGACTGCGATCGGTCGTGGAGGCGGGCAGGAAGGCTGCCGCTGAGCCCTTTCGCCTGCGCGATGGTAGTTTCAAGGGGGGGCGGGGGCTTCAGCCGGGCGTCAAGCGGGAGGATCTCGCGGTGCTGGCGTATGAGGAAGACGCCGCCTCTTTCAGGCGATGACGGCGCGCGATGATTGCAGATGATTGCAATAGATACGAACATTCTGGTCTATGCCCACCGGCCCGATTCACCTAACCATCGGGCGGCCGCGTCGGCCATCAGGCGGTTAGCCGAAGGCAGCGCGCCCTGGGGTATCCCCTGGCCGTGCGTGCATGAGTTTCTTTCGGTGACAACGAATCTCCGGATATTCAGGCCGCCGAGCCCTCCGGAATTCGCCATTCGACAGGTCGAAATCTGGATGGAGAGTCCCACGCTTCGGCTGCTCTCCGAGCCGGCTGGGTACTGGAAGGAACTGCGGACCGCGTTTCTCGGGGGAAAACTCACCGGCCCGCGGGTACATCACGCCCACATCCACGCGATCTGCCGCGCCAACGGGGTGCGCGAACTGTGGTCGGCCGACCGCGATTTTTCGCGAATGCGCGGCCTCGCGATCGTCAACCCGTGTCTTGAGTGAGCGTTGGCGGTTTAGCTTTGCGACCTAAAAGGGTGCGGCGAGGTCGGCAAAAGTTTGTGGAACTTTGCCGCTGAAACCGGAGCAATAAGGGCAGACGCGAACATGCCGGACCTCTCAACCCGTGACGGCGATCTGTTGAAGCGGTTCCGCGCCGGAGACCGCGAGGCATTTACTTTGCTGTACCGTGCGCATCAGGCCTCGGTGTTCCGGTTCGCGATGCTGATGACCGGCGACCACGTCAAGGCCACAGATGTGACGCAGGACGTATTCGTCTGGCTGATTCATCATGCGGAGAATTTCGATCCGGCGCGGGGAGAACTGGGGGCGTTTCTCGCCGGCGTGACCCGGAAGTTTCTGCAGCGGCGCCGCGGTGAAGATCTGCGCTGGGCGCCGCTCGACGAGAGTTCTCTGGTTACGGAAGGCGGCGCGGGGCGCGAAGACGACGCGGATGCGGCGTCCGATGCGGCAGCGCTGCGCCGGGCCATCCTCCTGTTGCCGGAGAAGTATCGCGAGGTGGTGGTGCAGTGCGATCTGGAAGAGATGAGCTACGAAGAAGCCGCCGGTCTGATCGGGTGCGCGGTGGGAACGGTGCGGTCGAGACTGCATCGCGCGCGCACGTTGCTGGCGCGGAAGCTGGAAAAGCTGACGGGAACGCGGAGGGAGAGATGCCCGGTATGAATTGCCGCAACTTCGAAGGCGCGCTGGTGGAGTTCGCGAGAAGCGGAGCGCAGGGGATGGACCCGCGCGCGGGACTCGCCTCACATCTGGAGATCTGCGACGCGTGCCGCTCCGCGCTGGACGCGCAGGTACGGCTGAGTGCGGCTGCGCGCGTGCTGAGGGCCGAGGCCGGGCGGTTCGAGGCGCCATCGTCGGTGGAACGGGCGTTGCTGGGAGCTCTGGATTCCCGCCGGCGATCCCAACGGCGGCGGTTTGTTTATGGCGTGATGGGCGGTGCGATCGCAGCGGCGTTGGCGGTTGTGTGGTGGGCGACGCCGCGCTCCGTGCCGAATGCGGTTGTCGCCCACATGGCTCCCGTTGCCGAAGTCGCGGCAGTGGTTTCACCGCCTCCGCCGCCGACAGGACAGATTGTACGGAAACGCCATCGCAGAGCGTCCCCGCCCGCGGTCGAGCCGGAACAGCCGTTCATCGCGATTCCATATACGCTGCCGCTGGAGCCCTACGAGCGGGCGGAAATCAGGCGTATGGACGTGCCGGTCGCGGCGCTGATTGCCGCCGGATTTCCGACGAGCATGATGGATCCAGGCGCACACGCGCAGGCGGATGTTCTGGTGGGGCAGGATGGCCATGCGCGGGCGATCCGGCTGATAGCGTTTTCGACTTCGAATTAACAGGGAGAGAGACAAACCATGAAGAAGCAAATCCTGATCGGTGCCGGCGTTCTTTTCGGCGTGACCGCGCTACAGGGACAAAATAGATTCGAGTACGGCGGCGCGGCCTTCCAGTTCACGTATGGGGCCGGCACCGAGGGCAAAATCATCAGCCTCGGAGGTTTCAGCAACCAGGTGGTCGCGGGAAAACCGTTTTCGGCTACCGAGGAGCGGCATTCGCTGCAGGTTCTCGGCGACGGCACCCGGCTTGAGAACACGGAGAGTAACCGTTTGTACCGGGACGATCAGGGCCGCACGCGCATCGAGCGGACGGGCGGCGCCATCACGATCTTCGATCCCGTCGCGGGATTTACGGCCGAGCTTGATCCAGCTACGAAGACCGCGAGCAAAGCGAACTCGCCGAATCTCTTGTTCCGGGCGGTGAACACCGACTTGGCGAAGCTTCGAGCGGAACTGGCGGCGATGCTGACCCAGCGCACCGAGGCGAACCCACAGGTAGTAAAACTCAAGGCACAGATTGCGGAACTTGAGAAAGCCACACTATTCGACCTGGCGAAGAAACAAACGACGGAGGCACAGGCTGGCGGACAGCCTGCTCTTTCCCTGACGACCGTCGGTGGTCGGGCGATCCTGAGTGTGAGCCCCGGCGATAACGCATCCGTGGAAAGTCTCCCTGCGCAGATGGTCAACGGCGCGCTGGCTCAAGGTACGCGAACAACCGAGACGATCCCGGTCGGCAAGATCGGCAATGACCGCCCGATCGGCATCGTCCACGAACGCTGGGTCTCGAACGATCTGCAGATGATGGTGAAGAGCACCAACTCCGACCCGCGATTCGGCGACACGACGTACCAACTTACTAACATCGTGCAGTCCGCGCCGGATCCCTCGTTGTTTCAGATTCCCGCCGACTATACAATCAGGAAGTGAATATGCTCAAACTACTGGCTGCCGCCGGATTCTTCGCGCTCTTACTGGCCGCGGCTCCGCCCGCTTTCGAAGTGGCGTCGGTCAGACCCGCCGATCCCGGCGAGGCTGGCCCCGGCGACATCCCGCGCAATATGGACAATTCGCCGGGCCACTTCATCATGCGCAACGTCCCGCTGCGGTTCTGCCTCGAATGGGCGTACGACCTGAAGGATTACGAAATCTCCGGGCCGGACTGGATCAGAGCGGAGAACCGCTACGACATCGTTGCCAATGCGCCCGGCGCGTCATCCGACAACGACATGCGGCTGATGCTGCAGACGCTGCTGACCGAGCGGTTTCAGTTGAAGCTGCATCGCGAGACGAAAAGCCTCGACATTTACGCGCTGTTGCCGGGCAAGGGCGCGCCGAAGGTGAAAGAGGCGACTGCGGATGAACAGACCTCGCTCGGTCCGGGCGCGCGCCCCAACGAAGCAAAGTTCACGAAGCAGCCGATATCGCGCCTGACGTTCATGCTGACGCGCAGGATGGATCGGCCGGCGATCGATATGACGGGCCTGAAAGGGCTCTACGATTTCACGCTGGATCTTTCCGGACTTGGGTTTGGCGGCAATCCACCGGAGGATCTCTCGGCGCCGTCGATCTTCACCACCGTGCAGGAGAACCTGGGGCTGAAGCTGGAGGCGCAAAAAGCGCCGGTTGAAGTTCTGGTGATCGACCGCGCCGAGAAAGTGCCGACGGCGAACTGAGGCTGCGCTGAATGGCGGCATTGCTCCGCGCGAACCCCTTTCATATACTTGAAAAGGTTCAAAACAGGAGCAAGATCATGCGACGACGAGAACTTCTGGCGGGTTTTGCGGCAACGGCCGCGATGGCGCAGACCCCGGGCGCGGTTCAGGCCCCTCCGCCCGCGAAACTGAAGGGCCGGATCAAGCAGGGCGTGACCCGCGGCGTCTTTGCGCGCGGTGCTTCGCTCGACGATTGCTGCGCCGCCGCTGCCGCGCTTGGCATCAAAGGATTCGATCTGATCAATACGCCCGCCGATTGGGCCATCCTGAAGAAGTACGGTCTCATCCCGACCATGTATCAGCCCGCCGCCGGCGCCGGCATCGGCAACGGACTCAACCGCAAGGAGAACCACGACAAATTCGAGGCCGTCATGCACTCGACGCTTGACGAAGCCGCCGCCAACGGCATTCCCAGCATCATCACGTTCTCCGGCAACCGCGCCGGAATGCCCTACGAGGAAGGCGCGGACAACTGCGTGGCGTTCCTGAACAAGGTGAAGGCTCATGCTGAGGATAAGGGCGTCAATATCTGCATGGAGTACCTGAACAGCAAGGTGAACCATAAGGACTACATGTTCGATCACATCGCGTGGGGCGTCGATGTGATGAAGCGCGTGAATTCGCCGCGTGTGAAGATTTTGTTCGACATTTATCATGCGCAGATCATGGATGGCGATATCGTTCGCAACATTCGCGACAACTTCCAGTGGATCGCGCATTTCCATACCGGCGGAAATCCGGGGCGTCACGATATCGACGAGACGCAGGAGCTGAATTACCGGTTCATCGCGCAGGCGATCGCGGACCTGAATTATACGGGCTACATCTCTCATGAGTACTCGCCGGCGCAGGGCCACGATCCGATCGCCACGCTGAAGAAGGCCATCGATATCTGCGACGCGTAGGGGTTACCGGCCGGCTTTTTCAGAGGACGCGCGATTCGAGTGTTCGGAGCCAGGCATCGAAGTGAGGGCACTCGGCACGAATCGTGGCGAGTCCGATTTCGAGGACGGCGCGCGTACCGAACAGCGGCTTCTGGTAACCCGGAATAAGAGCGTGCACGCGCCTGGACGGCGCTGTCTCTGATGAATCGTTAATTTCTTCCGGCGTTGTGAACTGATTCCGGATCGCGTGCAAGGCGGGCTCAAGGTCCGGGCGCAGGACGCTTCGGTTGAATGCGCCGCAATCGCTGAACAGCAGCCCTTCGAATTCGTGCATGAGAACGAACGGCACGAATCGCGACGGCTGCACAGCGCTGTGCCGCGCGGTCTCAACCCGTGCTGGTCCGGCACTCACGGAACCGCACGCGTTCGCAGCTTCAGATCCTTCGTGACTTTTTCCTTCGGCCCGACCTTTACGCTTTCCATCTGATCCTCAAACCCCAGAACCTTGTTGCCCTGGATTGCCATATCGTCTTCCGGCACGGCCACGATCAGATAATTGCCCGGGGCCAGATGATCGAACGAATAGGTCCCGTCGGCACTGGGCTCCACATACTGGTTTTCTCTGTCAAGCCCGCGTTCGCCGTCCACGGTCAGGACGACGGTGACGGCCGCCGCGTCGCCGCCGACGTTCTGCACCGTCCCGGACAAAGAACCATTCGCGGCGCCCATGAGAATCGACAGGTCCGCGCCGCCTGACCCCTTGCTCAGATCGAGCAACGGGCCATCGATCGCGACCGACCCGAGGCGCATCGACTTGACATAGGCGGTACCCCACGAAACGCGTACCCGGTACTTGCCGGCCGGCACTTTCTTCAGATGGAATGCGCCGTCGGCGTCGATCGCAACGGAACCCGCACTGTCGCCGAAATCGGACTCGTTAACCCCTTCCAGAGTGACCATTCGCTCCTGAACAAAACGCCCTGGGCCATCCTCGCGCGGGATCTGCTTCGCTTCATCGTCTTCGAACTCCAGCCGGCCGGGAATGTCCGAATCGGCAACCACGCGAAGCTCGATGTTTTCGATATTCGATCCCGCTACCTCGACTTCAACTCCCGCCGTGTGGACCTGCTCGCCGTTCGGAGCAGCCCAATCCGCGCTCAGCGTGTACTTGCCCGGATCCAGCCGCCAAAGCTCAAACGATCCATCGGATTTCAACGGTGTGCCCCAGCCGCCGTTACCCTGGGAAACCATCACACTGACGTCTTCCGCATTGCCCGGCAGCCCGATCACGCGGCCGCCGAGCCGAACGAACGGAACGCGCGCCAGCTGAATATCGATGCCGCTTGTTTCACCCCCGGCCCTCACGTCGACCTTCGCCGCTTCTTTCTGAGTGGTTACGCCCGGATAATACGTACTGGCGTTGTGGACTTCCGTTGTTCCGTCCGTCCGAATCTCGGGTTTCCCGCCGAACATATCGCCGCGCCCCGACGCCCGGACACTATATTTCCCAGGGGCCAGTCCGCCGATACGGAACAGTCCCTTCTCATCGGTGGTCCCGGAACCGCCTCCTCTGCCGGATTGCGCCGATACCGACGCATCCTCGACGGGTTCCCCGTCGGAATCGACTACGCGCCCGATGATTGCGCCCGTTGGGGTCAGCTTGATTTCAATACCGGTCTTGTTTTCGTCGGCTTTCACATCGACCATCGTGCGGTCGCGCGGGGAGACGCCCGGCGACCGGACAAATCCGACGCGATCCGCCTGCGCCATGTAGTTGCCCGGCGTCAGGCCGGTAAACGCGAATTTTCCGTCCGCGCCGGACGTTGCGCCGTATCGCGCCGGCTTACCGCCGCTCGTGCCCTGAAGAGATACGTGCGCGCGCGGAACCGGCAATCCGGTGACCGAATCCGTCACGGTGCCCTGCACGCTCGCCGGTTTGCCGCCGTCGGTCTGCGCGGCCAGCGGCATTGCCAGCAGCAGAATCGCGAGCAGGCCCGCTCTACTTCGCACCGGGATTCTCCACAGTCGTGATTTTGGCATCCTTCGTGATACGGTCGCCCTCGTGGATCTCGATCTCCGGAGCGCCGGCAAGCAATGCCTTGAGGACTTCGGCATTGTCCCGTCCGCCCATGAGCTGGCGCGGATCGAGAACCATGAGCCGATACTTGCCGGGACGCAGACCCGAGTACGTGAATTTCTCTCCCGCTTCCACGGGCTTCATGCTCCTCTCGTCGGGATCTTCCCCGCTGGCCGCGAACCCGCTGTCCGCCAAAAAGACAAGCGCCAGCGGACTGGTCGATGGATTGCCGTCTTCGCCGACGACTTTACCTTCCAGCCGCCCGCCGTTGCGGCTGATCGCGATAGCGATGGCTGCTCCGTTGACGCCGTGAGAAAGATCGACGAAGCCGTCCGTTGCCTCGGCGCCGCCAACCTTCACCGACTTGACATACGCGTTTTCCGGCAATGGCATCACGCGCAGGCGTAGTCTGTCGGGAAATACCTTTTCGACGCGGAATGTGCCATCCTCGCCGACCTCCGCGGCGACGGACCCCCCGGAATCCGATTCCAGCCGGACCGCCAGCTTTTCCGCCGGCGTCGATTTCGACTTGCCCTCGATTTCCAGCGTGCCCGACACTGTTCCGCCCGCAACCAGCGGGAGAGTGACTCCGGTCTCATTCGCGTTCCCCAACTGCACTTCCACAGCGGGGCTCCGAAGCTCCGCGCCATCCACCGAATATCTGGCTCTCAGCTGGTATTTTCCGGCACTCAGACCCGCTGCGGTGAACTTGCCATCGGGTCCGGTGAATGCGGATTGACTGCCTGTCCCGTTCTCGCCCAACGAGGTAATCGATATGAACGCAGGAATCCCCGGAGGAGAACCCGCAGGCATTCCCGTAACCGTTCCGCCGATGGTCAGACTGCGCTGTTGCGCAAGGTGGATATCGATCCCGGTCGCATTCTGGCCGGGTGCCAGTTCCACCGCGATGGCTTTGTCTTTGCTCGCGGCGCTCGGGTAAAATGTCGGGCCATAGACAGGCGGAGCCAGTCCGTCGCTGCGAATCTCGGGGCCGCCCATCATGCCCCCGGCAAACCCCATGCCCCTGTTCATCCTCGCCTGGACATAAAACTTTCCCGGCGGCAGAACGATGCGAAACGCGCCGCGATCGTCCGTTCGACCGCCGCCCGCCATTCCGATCGATTGGCGCGCCGCGCCCGGAGCCGCTGCTTCCGCCGCTACCTCGACGTGCTCGACCGGATCGCCGTTTTCATCCAGAACATGCCCGACGATCACCGCGTGGGGCGTCATTTCCACGACGTAGTCTTTGAGTGGCTCGCCGGGTTTCAGCGTGACCGTGGGATCTTCACTCCCTGTGGAATCTCTTGGCGGGAGGTGCAAGTAGCCGTTATGCCGCGCCTCCACGAAGTAGATGCCCGGTTTCAGTCCCGTGACGGAGAAGCGGCCGTCCTGCCGGCTGATCGCGCCGTATACATCTGCGTCCCCTCCGCCCATGAAGCCAACGGCCGATGCGGATCCCATCGTGATATGCACGCCCGCCATCGGTTGCCGCGTGACGGCGTCGACAGCGATACCTTCAATCCCGGACTGCTGCGCGCTCAGTCCGAAGCAAGCCAGAAGTACGAGGGCGATGTACCGCATTCATTCCAGTATAAATTCAAATCACGCACTCGGCGGAGCGGATTCCCGACGCCTGAAGATTTTCCGCCATCCGTTCCAGCGCCGCTTTGTGAATTTGCGAAACCCGGCTTTCATTCACGCCCAGCGACTCGCCGATTTCACGCATCGTCTTGCCGCCGGTGTAGTAGTGGTGGATCACTTCCCGGTACCGGGGCGGCAGCGTGCTCATTGCGGTCGCCAGCACCGATTCCAGCTGCCTCTGGCCGGCGATCACGCCCGGATTGGAATCGGGCGCGGCGGGAAATTCGGGCGTAGGGCCTTCTTCGTTGTCCACCGTGCGGCTGGATGCGGACAAAAATCCCACCATGCGCAGTTCGATCGCCACCTGTCGCCAGCGTTCGAGTTCCATCCCCATCTTCTCGGCGATTTCAACTTCGGTCGGATTACGCTCCATCACGGCCGACAACTCGCGCGTCACTTCTTCCAGTCTCTTGTGCCGCCGCCGAAGATCGCGCGACGCCCAGTCCATCTCACGCAGACTATCGAGGATCGCGCCCTTGATGCGGTGCTTGGCGTAGCCGCGAAAGACCACATGCTTGGTGTCGTCGAACTTGTGGGCCGCGTCGAACAGCCCGAGAATTCCCGCATGGACCAGGTCTTCGAGCTCGACATGCATCGGCAGATTTTCGTAAACCCGCACGGCGATGGCGCGCACCAGGGGCAGGTGCTCCAGAACCAGCTGGTCGCGTCGCGACGTGTTATGGGCAGATGCCGC
>Ga0302319_10022973_pt1 | contig 11158 bp, 8 predicted proteins | sample Bog_T0_2_FD_203319 | JGI IMG/M metagenome (GOLD analysis project Ga0302319, IMG submission 203319) | Peat permafrost microbial communities from Stordalen Mire near Abisko, Sweden - Bog_T0_2 | ecosystem: Environmental > Terrestrial > Soil > Wetlands > Peat | place: Sweden: Abisko, Stordalen Mire...
CGTTGTTGCTAATGTCTGGGGGGGGCGTTGAGCGTAATTTCACGGGGGCCCAACTCTTTCCATGGCGCGGCCGAATTACTCGGCGAGCCGCATGTTGGCAATCTCCTCGGTGCGGTGCGCGGCGCGCTCCAGGTTGTGCGCCATCTCCTGCGTGGCCAGGTGCTGCTCCTCCGCCGCGGCGGCCATCTGGTGCGAGAGCCCCGACAGATCCTCGGTCTGTGCGGCGATGCAGTCGATGGCGGTGATGGCCTTGGAAACGTCCGCGCCAATCGCCGTAACTTTGTTTTGAATTTCCGACGTGGCCGCGGCGGTTTGTTCCGCGAGCTTGCGCACCTCGCTGGCGACGACGGCAAAACCCTTGCCGTGCGCGCCCGCCCGCGCGGCTTCAATATTCGCGTTCAACGCCAGCACGCTGGTTTGCGTGGCGATGGAAGCGATGAGGTCCGCCACCTTGGCCACGCCGCTGCTCGAAGTCTGCAGGCTCAGGATCGAGGTCTTGCTTTCCGAGCTGGCCTGGCGCGACTTCTCGGAGGCGTTGGCAAGGTCGGTGGCATTCCTGGCAATCTCCGCGATGCTGGATTCGATTTCATGCGTGGCCGTGGCCACCATTTGCAAATTGCCGTTCAAATGCTCGATGTCGATGCGCTGCGCCTCCTGGGCTTTTCTTAGGGCATCAATGGTCTGCTGCGTGCTGATGCCCCATAGAAGCACGGCGCCGATGCAGTCGCCGCGCTCATTGAGCATCGGCTCGATCTGCTGGTCGAGTTTGAAGGGGCCGAGCTCGATGGTGGCCTGGTGCGGAAGCCTGTGTTTTCCGGCGTGTTCTTTTGCGCCGAGAATCTTGTCGATGCGCGCGGGATCGCGGTGCATGACATGGATCGATTTGCCGATGAGATGGTCCACCGGCAGCGGCAGATGTTGTTGCAGCGTGAGCAACGTTTTGCGCGAGGCTTTATTGATGTAGCGCAGAATCAGATCGCGATCGCAAAACATGACGTTGGCCGGCAACGCATCCAACGCGCGCTGGAAGCTGCGGTCGATTTCGACGGCGTGCTCGACGGCAGGGATGGACTGGACCGCCTCCGGATGGCCCGGCACAGCGGACGGTGACGTCGCATCGCGATGGGTAAACAGGCCTGCGAACAAACCATGAGCCATGGCCGATTCTCCTTGAGGGTACAGTTCGAGTTTCGGACAACTAACGCGAAACGAATACCTTTGGCTATCTATAGATGGCGGGAAATTCCGGAATTGAAACTGCGCGTTTCAGTTTGGGAAGGGTGCGGATACACGTTGCCCGGCTCACGAGTTACATCTGAAGAGATTGAGGCGTTCGGGGCGATTTGCGCGCGACGCCCGCCGGGGCCACAATGGTTGGCGATGGAATGGGCAACGCAAATGCGCGCTGAATGGCTGCGGCGGGCCTTGGCCGGCCTTGACGTATTGGCGGTACACCGCGCCCAGGCTACCCAGCTGCCCGCCCACCTGCTCACGGGGATCGAGGGCGAGGAGGCCGCCTGCTTTTACCTGATTGGCAAGGGCTATACCGTGGTGGCGCGGCGATGGTCGGCCGGCAACCAGCCCGGCGACCTCGATCTGGTGGCCTGGCAAGGAGCGTTGCTCTGCGTTTTTGAGGTGAAAACCCGCACCGCCCACGATCTGACCCCCGCCGAAACCGCGGTGGACCTGCATAAGCGCAATGTGCTGCGGCGGCTGGCCCGCCAATATGCGCGGCAACTGCCCCGCGGCCTCGCTCCGCAGGTGCGATTCGATGTGATCAGCGTGTACATGGAACCGGGCGAAGCGGCTGAAATCGTGCACTTTGAGAGCGCGTTTGGATGGAGCGAGCGGCGCGAGACAAAGTGACAGTGAATTATTACATTTTATGTAATAATTGTAACTACGGAGGAAGAGATGACCGGAGCCGCGCTGCGTGAAGCGAGACACCATGCCGGCATGTCGCAGGTTGAGGCGGCGGAGTGTCTTGGCGTCTCACAGACTCTGCTGTCCCTTATGGAAAAAGGAGAACGGTCAGTCACGCCTGCAATTGCTCAACGGGTCGTGGCTCAATTCGATGCCTCTCCAGTTGAACTTCCTGTCTCTGCACAGACGCATCACGGCGACCAGCGGCTGGCCGAAGATCTCGGGGCGCTCGGGTTTCCCGGGTACAGGTATTTGCAAGGCACGCCGCGGAATCCGGCAGAAGTTCTTTTGGACGCACTGGATCGCTCCGACCTCGACGCGCGGTTAGTGGAGGCACTGCCTTGGCTTCCGCTTCAGTATCCGGAGATGAACTGGAACTGGCTCATGGCACAGGTCAAGCTTCGCAACCGCCAGAACCGTCTTGGATTTGTTGTTGCTCTTGCCCGCAAAGCGGCAATGCGGCAGGGGAAATATGAAACGGTGAAGCAATTGGCCGAGCCGCTTAGTTTGCTTGAAGAGGCGCGGCTGGCGAAGGCCGATACACTATGCCAGGAATCATGGCCACCCAGTCAACGGCAGTTCGCGCATAGGTTTCGCTCGCGCTTGGCAACTCATTGGAATTTGGATACGCGCCTTACGGAGGATCATCTTGTCGAGCCTGCCGCCTAGCCCGTGGAAGGAGTTCCTTCAAGCTCTGGATTCAAAACTGACAGAGCGCTGCATTCTTCCATGTTTTGGCGGATTTGCTGTAACGCTTGTCTACGGCATCAGCAGAACGACGTTGGACATCGACGTGATGGATGTCGCTCCTCCACACGCCGTGGGGACACTGATACGCGAGGGAGGAAAGAGTTCCTCCCTTGCGAGGGAATACAAAGTCTACCTCGACGTTGTCGGTATGGTGAATCCGCCGTATGAATATGAATCGCGCTTGCAGCCGCTCTATGAAGGCGCATTTGGTTCTTAAGGCGATGGATCCATACGATTTGGCCCTCACGAAATTAAAGCGCGACAGCGACAAGGATTTTCAGGACGTACTTGCGCTTGCTGCAAAGATTCCTTTCGACCTGGATCTCTTCGAAAGACGATACGTCGATGAGCTTCGGGACAATACTACGGGTACACCGGAAGCAAATGATGCGGTTTTCAATCGTTGGAAGGCGGCAATTCTCGAAGATCGAGCGTCAAAGCGCCGATTTTGATATGGGGACTTTCTTGACAATCGATTCCGATAGATTCTAAGGTGAGCATTCAATGAGTTGAGCCGCGCACCGGGGCACCGGATGCGCCGATGTTTTGAATGGAGGATTTGCACGCTATGGTCATGCAAGCGCCTGTAGGCCGGCACCAGGTTCGGGAAGAGATACAGCGCCGCATCCTGTCGGGCGAAAGCCAACCGGGCGAGCGGCTGACACAGCAAAGCCTGGCCAAGGAACTGGGAGTTGCCCAGGGCACGGTGAGGGAGTCGCTGCTTGAGTTGCAATGGCTCGGGCTGGTGGAATCCATCGACAGGCTGGGAGTATTCGTGCAAAAGCTGGACGCCGCGCGCCTCTGCGAGGCATACCAGGTGCGCGAGTTCCTTGAAGGCCTGGCGGCGCGGCTGGCCTGCGAGCATACCTCTCGCGCCGATGTTACCTCATTGCGCAAGAAGGTGGAGCACATTTGGGAACTTTCGCGGGAGAACCGGGAAGAGGAGATGGGCGCGGCCGACCGGGCGTTTCACCTGCAGATTATGAACCTCTCGCGCAACAAGGTTTTGCTGCGCCTGGCCGAGGGGTACCGCGTGCTGGGGATGGCCGTGAGAGCTTCGCGCGACCCGAAGAGCGTTTATGAGGAACATCTGCTGATCGTGGACGCGATCGGCAACAACCTTCCCGACGAGGCGGAGCGGCTGATGCGCCTGCACGTGGCCGAGGCGCGCAAGATGATTGAGCAGCAGGCGGCGCGGAGCGACTTTACGCCCAAGTGGGTGGAAGATTCGAACGAAACGCCGCCGGCCGTGTAAGCAAGCTGGGGTCAGGCGTGCGTTGAAATGTGTATCATGGGTCTCTACGGTTTCCGGGGTTGGGAGCCGTGCTCTGAAAACAGGTTGGACGCATTGCGGCAGGTTCTTTCGTAACCCCGCGCGAGCGGGACCGACCGGTGCGATAGAGGTATCTCGCCATGACCGCTTTCTTGCGCTCTTCTTCCTCGGCAATCTGCAACAAGACGGGTCGTTGCCGCCGCACTTTGGCGGTTCTTTTTGGGTTGACGGCGGTGGCGTGCGGCGCGGCCGCGGCGCAGGGCGCCTGCACAACCACTACCCCAAACCAGACTTGCATTAGCGGCACGGTCTACGATCCGCGGACGACGAATGCGCTTCCCCTGCCCAACGTGCTGGTGTATGCGTGGAATGCCGCGGCGACAACGCCGGCGGCGCCCGCGCCCGTGCCGGCTGCCGGCGTGCAGTGCCTTACGGCCACGAACCAGATCCCCACGGGCGCCAATGCGGTCAGTTACACCGCCAGCGCCACCGACGGCACGTTTACCTTGCAGAACATTCCTGAAAACGCGACCTATACCGTTGTGATCCAGGCGGGCAAATGGCAGCGTCAGTTTACCGAGACAGTGGGAACGACGCCGCTGACGGGTTTGATTCTGAACATGCCGGCCAACCACACGCAAGGCAACATTCCGATGATCGCCATCGCTACCGGTTCGGTGGATGCGGCCGAATGCGTGCTGCGCGACATGGGGATCTCCGACACGGAGTTTACTGACGATAAAGGCACGGTGAATCCCGGCGGCTACATCCATCTCTACAGGGGCAGCTATTCGGCGGGAGCTGAGATCAACGCGTCGACTCCGTCCGAGACGCTCCTGATGAACGGCACATCGACCACACCGATGAACTCGTATGACATGGTGATGTTTCCTTGCCAGGGAGATGCCGCCAGTCAGGCTTCGCCGACGGGCGCGACCAATCTGCTGAACTTTGCGACCCTCGGCGGGCGTGTTTTTGGCACGCATTTCAGCTACGCGTGGTTGGATCCGGCCGCGCCCTATAATGCGCAATTCGGGAATGTTGCGAACTGGACGACGGGCACAGAACTAAGCGCCGACTCGGGCGTGGGAACGGTGAAAAGGAATTTCAGCGAAGGCGCGGTGATGGCGCAGTGGCTTGAGAACTCCGGTGCAACCATTACCGGGACCGCAGACCAGATCAACTTGAACACGCTGCGCACCGACGTTTCCACCGTGAACGCGCCCGCGCAATCGTGGGTCACGCTGAACAATGGTACATATCCGAACGGCACAAAAACGGTAACAATTACTAACAATCCGGTCATGCAAATGACGTTTAACGTGCCGTTCGGCGAGCCGGCGGCAAGCCAGTGCGGACGCGTGATGTACATCGACTATCACGTGTACAACGGGAACTACGCGAACAAAGCCTTTCCCAGTGAATGTCCGGATCCCGCGTCGCATGCGATGACGCCGCAGGAGGAGATGCTGGAATACGCGCTCTTCGATCTCTCGGGCATCGTGCAGCCGGTTGTCGCTCCCACGCTCAATGTGACTTTCAATCCCAGCCCTCTGGTGGTGAAGTCGGCCGACTCGGCGGATCAACTGACGGTGAACGTGATCAACACCAGCAGCACGACGCAGACCGACAGCTCGGCGGTTCTCAGCTTCACGCTGCCCACGGGGCTGACCATCACCGGCATGAACGATGCAAGCGGCGGATGGGCTTGCACGGTGAGCACCGCTTCGTGCTCGCGCAACGCCAGTCTGCCGGCGAACGCCACCGATTCCGTGACGCTGACGTTCAGTGTGGCTTCGTACACTACGCTTTCGAGTTACACGGGCACCATCGTCGCGACGGTTTCAAGCGTCACGTTCTCGACGAATCCGTCGTTCAACGAGCCCGTGATCTTCCAGCAGGTGCCTGCGATTACGTGGGCCACGCCGGCGCCCATCATTTACGGCACACCGCTGGGCGCGTCGCAGCTCGACGCCACGTCCACGGTCACGGGTGGCGGCACGTTCACGTACACGCCCGCGGCGGGGACGATTCTGACTGTCGGGACGCATACGGTGAACGCGACGTTCACGCCCACCGACACGACCGATTACACGACCGCGACCGCAAGTGTGACCGTGACGGTGGCTCCGGGCACGCCCACGATCACGTTGACCGTATCGCCCAATCCGATTTTGCTGACTGCCCCGGTGACGTTGACCGCCAGCCTTCCCTCGTATGCGTCCGCGGAGACGGGCACGATGACCTTTTACTCAGGGACGACGGTGCTGGGCACGGCAACCGTGTCGGGCGGCTCGGCGTCGATCACGATCACATCGCTTCCGGCCGGAACGCAGTCGATTACGGCGAGCTATTCGGGTGATGCCGACTATGCGCCGGCTACGAGCACGGCGGTTACCGAGACGGTTCAGGACTTTACGCTGACCTTCGGCGGAGCCTCGGCTGTCACCGCTCCGGCTGCCGGACAGGCGGTATTTACTCTCGTGGTGACTCCGGTGGGCGGGGCCACACTGCCCGCCGCAGTGACAATGAGTGCGAGCAACCTGCCGCTGGGCATGACGGCCAGCTTTAGTCCGGCTACGGTTGCATCCGGCTCCACGACTACCTCGGTTACGATGACCATCACTCTTCCGGACAAGGCGGCGAATGAGCGGCCGCGCAGCCCGTTCCGCGGAGCCTGGCCAGTGGCTCTGGGTTTGATTCTGCTGCCCGTCGCAGGCAAGTTGCGCAAGGGGCAGAAGCGTTTGGCGCAGCTGGTGGTGCTGCTTGTGATAGGCGCGGCGCTGGCCGCGGGATTCACGGGCTGCGGCGTAACGACTTCAGCGGAGAAGTATTCGTTCTCGGTGACCGCAACTTCAGGAGCGCTCTCGCACTCGCTGACGCCGGGGCTGACCGTGGATTAAGTGTAGCCGCGGAGCAGGCTTTCGATCCCGGCTTACGGATCGACGCGGTTGCGCCACCTGGCCGCGAGCTCGCTGTCGGCAAGTACCTTGATGTACACTCCGCCGACCACCGAGCGCGCCTGAAAGCTCATCTGCTTTCCGGTTTTGGTGTCGTACCAGTCGGTAAGTGGAACGCGCGTGGGGCCTTCGTTGATCCAGCGGCCGATGGGAGCCACGAGCGCGGTGAAGGGATCGGCATTTCCGGGTTGTGGTGGGTCAGCCAGCGTCGCGGTCCAGATTTCCCAATCGAGCTTTGTGTAATCGCGGCGGTTGTCGAGCGGCAATCCATATATATTGATGTGCTGGAGATAGTAGGCGACCTCAGTCTGGCGGACCTGCGGCGGGAAAAGGTGCAGGCGGAGGATCTGATCCCAGACAAGATTGTATTTCTGGCTCCATGTGCCGGGCTTGTCGAAGGCGAGTTTGTAGTGGTCGCCGTCAATCGCCATGGACTGCCACTTGGCCGCCATCTCAGTGGCTGAACGCGAGTACTCTTGCGCGACATCCGGTTTGTCGAGGGCCTGCGCCATCTGCGCATAGGCGGCCAGCGCTTCGATGGCTTTAATGGAGAGATTCGCGTTGTGCGCGAGATGTCCCGCGAAATCGTCGGTGGACAGTTGATTTTCGGGATCGAGGCCCTTGTCGCGAAGATACTCGGCCCACTTGGTGAATTGCGGCCAATATTGGCGCACGAAATCCCAGTTGCCCTGCTCCTGGCTCATGGCATCGGCAAGGATGAGGAGGTTGCCGCTCTCCTCAACAGGCATCTGGTTTTCTTCGGTAACTTCGCCGCCGCCATAAACCTGGCCTTCGGCCAGCGGATAGGTTCCCAAATCGTGCGGCGCAAACGGCCACTTCCACCTTGGCAGCGCGGCGTACTCCAGCACCGGCTTGAGCATGGCTTGCACGAGAGCGGGATTGAAGAAGAGGAAAAATGGCGCGGAGGGATAGATGACGTCGACGGTGGAGATGCAGCCGTTGGAGAAATTCTCCTTGGGAAAGAGCATGGGCGTGCCGTCCACGTCGGCGGCAAAGCCATGCGCTGCGAGTGTCTGGCGATAGGCGAGGATGGCGAGTTGCGCGTACGCGGGGCCGCCGGCTTTTGTCAGATCCGCGGTCAGTTCATGATCGAAGGTCTCTCCGCGCGCAAGCAGGGCAGGGTATTGCGACTCCGAGTCGGCAAGCATTTCCTGCACAGTCACGTTGTTGCGCTGCCAGTAAGGACGCAATTTGCGGCCCAGATACTCAATCGCGTACCCCTCAGTGTAGGCAAACATCAAGTGCCGCGTGACGGGCGTTGCAGAGACCGTGCCCAGTGGAAACGAGGCGGCGAGATGCGCGGCGTGATCGCGCGGCATCCGCGGCATGTCGAGATCGTCGGCCTCGGGCAGCGCTCCGGCGGCGGAAAAACTGCGCAGAGCGTCGGGAGAGACGGCGACTTGCGCGTGCGCAGAGTCGGGAATGGCGAGATGGAAGTAACCCCAGTCGATGCGCAGATCGTCACCCGGGCGGCTCAAAACGCGTTGCTCGCGCGAGCCCGCGTTGAGCACGGTGAGGCCCGGAATGCGGCTCCGCCCCCACGTTACTTCCTGGTCGCGCGTGTTCACGGCGATCAGCGGATCGACGTCGACCAGGAGTGTGACGTCATGCGCGCCGTCGCCGGTGGCCGCGAATGTGAGGTAAGTGACCGGTCGCGAAAGCAGATCGAGATCCCCGGGAAAGGCCGGTGTGAAGAATGTGACCGTGAGAGTTACTTGCGCGGCTTGAAACGTGTAGATCGAGCGCGTGGGCGTAATTTCGAGCGAAGTTTGCCGCATGGCTGGAACAGAGCGCGGCAGTGCGCCCATGAATCGGTAAGTCTGCCCGTCGATGCGCGCCAGGCCCGCGATCGGCTGCGGAGCGCCCGTCCAGTGTTTTGTGTCTTCGTCGGTGAGGTGATCGGCCATCGACCACACGCTGAAATAAGGATCGTGCGCGATGAGCGGAACCGCGGGAGGCCGCTGTTGTGCGGGGGCCAGAGCAGCGGTAGAGATGATGGCGAAAGCCAACAAACTTAGTTTCCAGCCTGAAGCAGCATTCATCCTGGTCATTTGCGTATTCACATTCTTTCTGTCAATGCTCGCGAATCCCAATCATAATCGAAGTCAGCACTTGCACACTGGAGATGCCGCGATGCGTGGTTTGGCGGGGGCCTTGGAATTCAGCAAAATCGTTTCCCCGGTCGAACAGCTTGTGCCCGGCTTCGTAAATCAGGGACACAGAAATGGGCCGCGTCGAACTTATCGACGGAGCAATCGACGATAGATTCTGGACGAAATCCAGAAGCGCGAATGGATGAGGTAAGGCGGCCGGTCAATTGCGAATTGGGAAGGACCAGGCCGCCAATCGCAAGATTTAGGATCGAGACGATGGCTATTGCACGGTAGGATGCCGACCTTGGACGAAAATGATCGCGGTTCTCATGCACACTCCTGGAGGGGCGGCACACCGCTTTGGCATCACGTTGCCGCGGGCATGTCGATTACGCTGCTGCTCGTCCTGATGCAGTACCGCAGTGGCGCCTACAGCTCGGACCTTACTTCCGATCCAGATGAGCCGGCGCACGCCGTTTCCAGTCTGATGGTGCGCGATTATCTTGCGCAGGCTTTTCCCGCGAATCCTGTGGCGTTCGCTCGCGATTTTGCGGCGCACTATTCCAAAGTCGCAATCGGCCATTGGCCGCCGCTTTTCTATTGCGGCGAAGGGCTGTGGATGCTGGCCGCAGGACGCAGCCGGGTGGCGATGCTGCTCTTCGTCGGGCTGTGCGGGGCGGCCCTCGTTTTCAGCGTCTATTCGATGGTGCGACGATACACTTCGATTCCCGTCGCGCCGATCGGTATCGGGGTGCTGATCTACCCGCGTGAGTTCGGGCGAGTGCTCGCCACCGTGCGTCCGGAAATGTTGCTGGCGCTTGTGGTCTTCTGGGCCGCCGTGCAGTGCGGCAAGTACATGAGCTCCGGCAATCGAAAGAGCCGCAATTTTTTTCTAGTGCTCACTGCCACTGCGCTCTTGGTCCATGGCCGGGCGGGAGTCCTGCTATTGCTTCCCTTCTGCCTGCTGCCGCTGCGCACGCGAGCCTCGAGATGGAAATGGGCGGCAAGTGGCGTTTTTCTGACGCTGTTGTTTGTCGTGCTGCCCTTCGTCGGGCAAACTGACGGATTCTCCCTTCGCCCCGCACTGTTCAGGACATCCGCGTACGTCATCGGTATCTATTCGAATATGGGATGGCCGGCACTGGCTCTCGCGCTGACTGGCGCCACGCTTGCATTTCGCGCGAGCGAGCAGCGGCCCTTCTGGGCCGCGATGGCTGCGCTGCCTCTATGCGGACTTGTTTTTCAACTGCTGGCCACCGTGCATTACGACGAGCGGAATCTGATTACTGTTCTGCCGGCGCTGGCGGTACTGGCGGGCGGAGGCGTCCAGGTTCTGCTCGACGGCATGCGGACGCAGATGCAGCGGATGCCGCGGATCGCCTGCGCGATTGTAGCCCTCGCCGCTCTTGCGTGGCTGGCGCCCGCAGTGGCTCGTGTTCAGAAAAAGCAGAGCTTTGGATACCGCAAGCTTGTAGCAGAGTGCGTATTGTGCGGTCATACCGTGAGCCTGATCGGCGCGGACGCCACCAATGAGGGCGGCCTGATTGCGGAGGCCTCCTTGTCCGATCCATCACGGACGCGGACCGTATTGCGAAGCAGCAAGGCGCTGGCGCACAGCACCTGGTCGGGGAAGTACTATCGACTTCTCTTTGCGTCTCCACCGGATGTGCTGCATTTCCTGGATGCGGCCGGAGTGTCTCTGGTCGTTGTACAGGCGGCAAACCCTCGGCCCGACATTGTCCAGTTGCGTTCGGCCCTGGCTCTGGACCCGTCCGTGTGGAAACGCGAGGCTTCCTCTATCGCTGGAATGGATGTTTATCGCCGGGCCGCAGGGGATTCCGCTTACAAGCCCCAGGCCGTGTACAACCGATAGGCCGTCTTCTCCAAGTTGACGGAGGAACTTCAGCCGTAAAATAAAGCAGATGACCCGCATCGTGCTTGCCACCTCAGGATCTTTCGGAGACCTTCATCCGTATCTGGCAGTGGGACTTGGGCTCCGGGCTCGTGGGCATGAAGTCACTCTTGCGACTGCGGAGTCGTATCGCGCGAAAGTGACGAGCGAGGGACTGGCCTTCCATGCGATGCGTCCCGACATTGTGCCCATGGCCTCGCCGCTTGAAGTCATCCGGCGCACATTC
>Ga0302319_10022974_pt1 | contig 11158 bp, 10 predicted proteins | sample Bog_T0_2_FD_203319 | JGI IMG/M metagenome (GOLD analysis project Ga0302319, IMG submission 203319) | Peat permafrost microbial communities from Stordalen Mire near Abisko, Sweden - Bog_T0_2 | ecosystem: Environmental > Terrestrial > Soil > Wetlands > Peat | place: Sweden: Abisko, Stordalen Mire...
CGGCCTGGCCAACTTCAAGTCGCTCGACCCGAGCGGTCAGTGCGGCGATCTGAGTGGTCACGTCCTCCCGAAGGGTGGAAATCTCGGCACGCAGGCTGGCCATGTCAGCGCGCAGGGTGGCCATATCGGCACGCAGGGCGGCCATTTCGGCACGCAGGCCGGAGATCTCGGTCCCATGGCCGGTCACGACATTCCGCAGGTCGGTCAGTTCAGCGCGCAGGTCGGTCAGTTCAGCGCGCAGTTCCGCCTGGCCAGCCTCAAGCCGGGCCAACGCCGCCAGGATCAGGGTACTCGTCTCATCCGTCATGGTCAGGCTGTCCTCCAAACCGCCTCGGCTTCCTGCCGCCCGTTGATCCAGCCATTGCCGTCCGTCACGTCCGTGACCGGGAACCACGCTATCACAGTGCCGCGGTGAAGGCGAAAGCAAACCCCCGGACATCTCAGGCCTCCAGCGCCTGCGCGGCTGCCTCCACATCCAGTGCCGCCGCACAGGACGGATGGCGGGTCAGCAGCAATGCCTGGCGGCGGATCGCATCACGGACCCGGTCGTCGCGCCGGATCACCCCTGCCAGCTTTGGGTCCCGTTGCAGGAAGGTCGTGCAGGCGTGCCGCAGGTTCGCATAAGTCCGCTCTCCCGCCGCGCGCGTCGTGGCCTGGTTGATCACCACGCGCGCGTCGCCGCCGGTCCGGTCGTTGTTATGCAGCTTCAGCACCGCATAGGCGTCGGTCAGGCTGGTCGGTTCCTCGGTGGCCAGCACCAGAAGCGTATCGGCGGATGCGGCCATCTGCCGCACCGCCCTTTCCACCCCCGCGCCAAGGTCCAGCAGCACCAGGTCATAGCGCATCGTTTCGCGCCGCAGCGCGACCAGAACGCGGTCCAAATGCGCCGGATCCAGCGCCGAGAGCGCGCCCGATCCCGAACAGCCCGCCAGGATATCGAAGTCGCCGGGGACGAAGTGCTCGACGGCCTCGGCCAGGGTCCTCCGCCCGGCGATGATCGAGCCCAGGTCGTGCGCCGGGGTCAGCCCAAGCTGCACATCGATGTTGGCAAGACCGATATCGGCGTCGAACAGCAGCACCCGGCGCCCCGCCCGCGCCAGAGCATGCGCCAAGGTGATCGCAAACCACGTCTTGCCAACCCCCCCCTTGCCCGAGGCGATGGCGATCTGGCGCGGGTTAGACGGCGGCACGGTCATAACTGGGGCGTCCATCAGAGGCGCGGGCATGGGTTGGCTTTCGGATCTGCATCAGGCGAGTCGCCAGGATGGCGGGTGTCAGCCGTACCAGCCCGTCGGCCGCGCCAGGTCCAATACCCGCCTCGGTCAAGGGCAACCGTGCGGAGGCGGCAGCGGCCACGACCCCACCCAGGCGGTGGGCAAGGTCGAGCCGGGTCACGATCAGCAGGCTCGCCCCGGCCTCGGCATAAGCGACGGCCAGATCGGTGGCCTCGGCTGGATCGAGACCCGCAGGCAGCACCACCGCGACGTGTGCGGCGGCGGTGGTGGTCAGCGCCCGCAGTTCCTCGACCTGGCCGGCATCGAAGGGATCGCAGCCCGAGGCGTCGATCAAGACGGGCGCGCTGTCCGAACGCCGTGTCAAAGCTCGGCCAAGGGTCACCGGGTGGCTGGCTACCGTCAGGTTGATCCCCAGCAACCGCGTGAAGGCCGCCAACTGTTCGGTGGCGCCGGCACGCCGGCCGTCGGCGGTCAGTACCATCGGCTTGGTGCCCGCCATCACCAGCCGGGTTGCCAGCCGAGCGGTCGTCAGGGTCTTGCCGGCACCGGGGGGACCGGTCAGCAAAAGTGGCTTGTCCCCGGCTGCGAGCGGCAGGGAACCGAAGGGCAGGACCTTGGCGAGCGCTTCATCCAGCGGGCCGATGTCGAGGAGTGGCCGCAAATCCACCGGTACTGCGTGGAACCCCAGGGCGGCGACGCGTTCGGGATCGGGACCGGGCGCGGGCGGCGGTTCGGCCGTGGCGGGCTCCAGCGCCGCGGTGACTTCGATGCCGCCGGCGACACGCCTTGTGCCCAGGATCAGCGCCTCCGCGCCGAGTTCAGCCCGTACCCGCGCGATCGCCTCGGCCATGTTCGGTGCCTGGTAGAGCTTCAGGCGCATGGCTGCGCCCGTGGATCAGTGGCCTCTGGGACGGGGGGATCCCCCATCATATCGTCCCCACGGTACGGATCCGGGCACGCGGGAAGATCTCCGCCTGCGCCAGCACGGGGGTGGATGGCCGGATCCGCTCCACGATCGCGCGAACATGGAAACGGATGCCGCTACTGGTCAGCAGCACCGGGGTCTCGCCGGTCTGCGTGGCATTGTCGAAGACCGACCGGAGCTTCTGCATGAACTCCTGCAACCGGCCGGGCGCCATCGCGAGCTGACGGTCCTCCGGCGGGCCGGTCAGGGCTTCAGCGAAGGCGTTCTCCCAGTCCGGCGACAGGGTCACCAGCGGGATGTAGCCGTTGGGTCCGGTGTAGGAGTCGCTGATTTGCCGCGCCAGGCGTGTGCGCACATGGCCAACGATCACCGGAATCGCCCGCGTGGCACTGCCGCACGCCTCCTGGATGCCTTCCAGGATCGTGCCCAGGTCGCGGATCGAGACCCGTTCGGCCAGCAGCGCCTGCAGCACGCGTTGCACCCCGCCCACGGTGATCTGCGACGGGATCAGGTCGCCCACCAATTTCTGTTGCTCGCGCGGCAGTTCATCGAGAAGCTTCTGAGTCTCGGGGTATGACAGCAGCTCTGCCATGTTCTCCCGCACCAGTTCGGTCAAATGCGTCGTGAGCACGCTGGGTGGATCGACCACGGTGCAGCCGATGAACATCGCCTCATCCTTGGCGGTCTGTTCGATCCACATGGCCGGCAGGCCGAAGGCGGGTTCGCGGGTTTGTTCGCCGGGAAGCGGCGGATAGCCGCCTTTCGGGTTCATCGCCATCAGCATGTTGGGACGCAACTCGCCCTTGCCGGCCTCGATTTCCTTTACCCGGATCACATAGGCATCGGCAGCCAGTTGCATGTTGTCCTGGATGCGGACCGGCGGCAGCACGAACCCCATTTCCGACGCGATCGACCTTCGCAGCCCCTTGATCTGCTCAGTCAGGCGCGGGGTGTCGCCGCCGGCCAGGGCCAGCAGCCCGAAGCCGAGTTCCAGTCGGATCAGGTCGATCCGCAAGGAATCACTGATCGGGGGCTCCGTCGGCACGGGTGCTGCCGCGGGCGGCGGCTCGCCGATCAAATACGGATTTTTGTGCCGCACCCAGGCCGCGCCGCCCGCCAGTCCCGCCAATGCCAGAAATGGCAGCGCCGGCAGGCCCGGCAGCAGGGCCAGCACGCTCGCCGCACCCGCCGCCATCGCCAGCGGCTTCGGACTGCCGCCCAGTTGCCGCATCAGCGCGGCGTCCGCGGTGCCCTCCATGCCGCCTTTGGTCACCACGATACCGGCGGCGGTGGACACCAGAAGCGCCGGGATCTGCGACACCAGCCCGTCGCCAGCGGTCAGGGTGGTGAAGGTGTTCGCCGCATCGGAAAAGGCCATGCCGTGGCGGATGACGCCGATCGCCAGCCCGCCGACGATATTGATCACGGTGATGATCAGCGCCGCCACCGCATCGCCGCGGACGAATTTCGCAGCGCCGTCCATCGCGCCGTAGAAACCGCTTTCCTCCTCCAGCTCCTTGCGGCGGCGGCGGGCGGTCTTCTCGTCGATCATGCCCGCCGACATCTCGGCGTCGATCGCCATCTGCTTGCCGGGCATGGAATCCAGGCTGAACCGGGCCGCGACCTCGGCGATGCGGCCGGAGCCTTTGGTGATGACCATGAAGTTCACCACCAGCAGGATGGAGAAGATGATCAGCCCGATCACCACGTCCCCGCCCATCAGGAACCCGCCGAAGGCCGCCACCACATGACCGGCGGCGAGATTGCCTTCGTTCCCGTGCGACAGGATCAGCCGCGTGGTCGCCACGTTCAGCGACAGGCGCAGCAACGTGGTCAGCAGCAGCAACGTGGGAAAACTGGTGAAATCCAGCGGCCGCGTGAGGAACAGCGCCACCATCAGCACCAGCACCGCGGAGGTCAGCGACAGCGCCAGCCCCAGGTCCAGCAACAAGGTCGGCAGCGGCAGAACCAGCACGGACAGCAGTGCGACCACACCCAGCGCCAGTCCCACGTCGCTGCCGGGCGAAAAGCGCCGCACCCGCGCGGTGAGGGTCGGCAGCAGAGCGGTGAAACTGTCAGCGCCAGCCATGATGGATCAGGCCGCGTAGCCGGCGTCTCGCGCGACGGGCCAGGTTTCCTGCGGCATGCCGAGTGCGGGCGGCGGCACCGCCACTCCCTGCGAGGCATAATCGCGCAGCTTGTTGCGCAGGGCCCGGATCGAAATCCCCAGGATCGTGGCCGCGTGCGTCCGATTGCCCAAAGTGTGGCCCAAGGTCTCGATGATCAGGTCGCGTTCCACCTCCTCCATCCGGCGTCCGACCAATCCGGCGACACCTTGTCCCGTCGCGGCCCGCGGTTCGGCCGACGCGCCTTGCGGACCGAGTTCGATCGCGGGCAGATCGATCGCCGCGCCATCGGCCAGCAACACGGCGCGGTGGATGGTGTTCTCCAGTTCCCGCACATTGCCGGGCCAGGCGTGCGAAGTCAGCCGCAGCACCGCCGCCTGCGACAGCGCCCGATAGGGCAGCCCGTTCACGTCGGCATATTTGCGCGCGAAATGTTCCGCCAGGGCGGCGACGTCGCCGGGCCGTTCGCGCAGGCTGGGCAGGCGGAGCGAAACGACGTTAAGACGGTAATACAGGTCCTCACGGAAGGTGCCGCGGCGGACTTCGGCTGGCAGGTCGCGGTTGCTGGTGGCGAGGATGCGGACGTCAACCTTGACCGGGCCGGAGCCACCCAGCCGGTCGATCTCTTTCTCCTGCAAGGCGCGCAGCAGCTTGGCTTGCAGGCGCGCGTCCATTTCGCTGATTTCGTCCAGCAGCAGCGTGCCGTGGTCGGCGGCCTCGAATTTTCCGACCCGGCGCGCCATGGCGCCGGAAAACGCGCCTTTCTCGTGGCCGAACAATTCGGATTCCAGCAGGTTCTCTGGCAGGGCGGCACAGTTCAACGCCACGAAAGGTCCGCCGGCTCGGCGCGAGCGGCGGTGGATGTGCTGGGCCAGGACCTCCTTGCCGGTGCCGGACTCGCCCGATATCAACACCGAGGCGTCGGATTTCGCCACCTGCTCCGCTCGTCGCACGGTTGCTGCCATGGCAGGGTCACGCACGATCAGGGTGTGGGATTCGCCGGACGCCGCTTGCAGGATGGCCGCGATCAGGTCGGGATCGGGGGGCAATGGCAGGAACTCGCGCGCGCCGGCCTGGATCGCGCGCACCGCGGCGTCGGGGTCGTTGCCGGTGCCGCAGGCGACCACCGGGACGGATATCCGTTCCGCCGCCATCGCACGGACCAGCCCGCCGACATCATGCGCCAGGTCGCACAGCACCAGGTCCACCTTGGCATCGGCTCGCAGGCGGACCAACCCCGCATCGGCGTTGTCCGCCTGGTCGAGTTTGGCCCCGCGGGCGATGGCAATCCGAGCCGCCTGCCCGAGCTCCCCGCCCAACGAGCCGATGATCAGGACCTTCACTGTTGGGCCCGATCGGCCTTGACGATTTCGGTCATCGTCACGCCCAGGCGGGTGTCATCCACCATCACCACCTCGCCGCGCGCGACCAGGCGGTTGTTGACGTAGATGTCGATCGCCTCCCCCAGTTTGCGGTCCAGTTCGACGACCGCGCCGCGGCCGAGTTTCAGCAACTGGCTGACCTGCATGGTCGCCTTGCCCAGCACCGCGCTGACGGTGACGGGTATATCGTACACAGCCTCCAGTTCGCGCGGGGAGCGCGAGCCGTTGGATTCGCCGGGTTCGGTGAGTTCCGCCAGTTCCATTTCATTCGACACGTTCGGTCTCCTTCAGGACGGGGTGGGATGGCAGCAATCCGGCCGGGGCCAGAATGTCGGCGACCTGCTGCCACAGGGCGCCGGTGTCGCGCACCGCGCTGCCATTGCGCCAAGTGATGCGCAGGTCGCCGGCCTTCATGGCATCGGTCGGGATCAGGTCAATGCGGTCCACGAGGTCGGGGTCCAGACGTTCAATTTCATGGGCAACGGATCGGGCCGATACCGGGTCGAGACGGATGGCGATCTTCGGTTCCTGGCGCAGTGGCGGCAGCACGGTCCGAATGATGGCGCGGACCTCGTTCACACCATGCAACGCGGACAGTGCGGGGAACGCGGTAGCAAAACAATCAAGCAGCAGATGGGCGATTGCCTCGGCAGATTGTTCCGCAATCTTGCTGGCTTCGGCGCGGGCGGTGTCGAGTTGGGCGGCGATATGGGCGAACACCCGACCCGCGATGACCGTTGCCGACTTTTCCGCGTCTGCCAGCGCCGTATCATGGCCTTCGCGCCACGCGGTTTCCCGCGCCGAGTCGAGTTCGGCGACGGTGAAGACAGGCTCGATCACCTCGGGTTCTGGTGGCGGAGGCGGCGCCGGCGGCCGGTCGAAATCCTCGTCGAAGAGCGAGGCGGAACCGGGACGGGTTGGGGTGAAGAGCATGTTCATGGGTGGGTGCCCGCGCACGCCGCCCGGAAGGGGAGGCGATTGAAATACGGCACAAAGGCCGGTGCCTGCCGCCATCGGCACCATGGCTCCTTCCCGCAACGGGGTCTCGACCATTCACCGATTGTGCTCATCAGTAGATCAACTCCTCGTCCTTGCCGGTGCTGATCTCGATTTGCCCCTGCGCGGCCAACTCCTTCGCCAGTACCACGATTCCGGCCTGTGCCTCGTCCACGTCGCGCAGCTTGACCGGGCCGAGGCCCTCCATGTCGTCGCGCAACATCTTGGCCGCGCGTTCCGACAGGTTGCCCAGGAACAGCTCCTTGACCTTGTCCGATGCGCCCTTCAGCGCGATCGGCAGCTTGTCCTTCTCGATCGCGCGCAGCAGAATCTGGATCGACGCGCCCGACAGGCGTTGCAGATCGTCGAAGGTGAACATCAGCGATTTGATGCGCTCTGCCGCCTCGCGATTGCGTTCCTCCAACCCGTTCAGGAACCGGGTCTCCGCCGCGCGGTCCAGGTTGTTGAAGATTTCCGCCATCAATTCATGGGCGTCACGGCGCGCACTACGAGCCAGGTTCGACATGAATTCCGCGCGCAGCGTCTTTTCCACACCGTCCAGCACATCCTTCTGCACCGCCTCCATGCGCAGCATCCGCATCACCACTTCCATGGCGAAGGTATCCGGCAACAGCGACAGTACCCGTGCCGCGTGATCGGGGCGCACCTTGGACAACACGACGGCGACGGTCTGCGGGTATTCGTTTTTCAAATAATTCGCCAGCACGTCTTCGTTCACATTGCCCAGCTTGTCCCACATCGTGCGACCGGCGGGGCCGCGGATCTCGTCCATGATCTGCGACACGCGATCGCGCGGCAGCGCCTTCAACAGCAGGTTCTCGGTGCTTTCGAAGCTGCCGATCAGTGCGCCGGACGAACCCATGCTCTCCATGAAGTCGGAGCAGAGCCTTTCGACCGTCTCCGCACGGATCGCACCAAGCTGGGACATGGCAGAGGAGATGTCCTTGATTTCGTCCTCGTGCATCATCGCGAACAGGCGGGTGCAATGATCCTCGCCCAAGGCGAGCATCAGAATCGCCGCCCGCTGCGCGCCCCTGAGGCCTCGCCGGTCATCCATTTTGATGAGATCAGCCATTATCCTGGGTCATCCAACCGCGCATAATCGTCAGTGTTTCTTCCGGGTGTTTATCGACGAGTTCCGAAAGACGGCGCAGCGAGGACGCGCGCATCTGCCCCTCGATCTGCGCGAGACTCACCATGCTTTCATCCGAGATCAGGCCGGCGACCGCACCGCCAGCCAACGCCAACGCCGTTCCGGCGGCGCCCGAAGCCGAACTGCCCGCCGCCCCGCCAAAAGCCGCGCCTCCGCCGGATGATGGCAGGATGATGGTGCCGTCGGCGCCCACGACACTGCCGACCGGCGCCAGCATGGTAATCCGGGATATCATCGGCCGCAGCACCATCAGCAGCGCAAGCAGGCCGATCAGCCCGAACAGGGCGGTCTGTGCCAGCCGCATCAGGTCATTCTTGTCCAGTCTCACGCCCAGAAAGGTTGGCGCCTCGACGCCGATCGGCTCTTCCTCGGCAAAGCGCATGCTGACGACTTCGACATGGTCGCCGCGTTTGTCGTCGTAGCCGATCGCACTGCGCACCAGGCTGGCAATGCGGTCGAGTTCCGCCTGATCGCGCGGCTGCCACGTTCGCTTGCCGGATGCGTCCGGCGTTTCCACGCCATCGACCATCACTGCCAGGCTGATACGGTCGATCTGCGGTTGTTCGCGGATCAGGGTGCGGACGGTCTTGCCGATCTCGTAATTCGTCGTCTCTTCCTGCCGCCCTTCCTGTGAGCCGCTGCCTTCCTTGCCGGCATCGGCGTTCGGCAGGTTATTCTGTACCGACACCGTCCCGGTCTGTTCGGTCGTCTTGCTGTTGGAATTAACGGTCTGGGTGCTGCGGGTCACCTGACCCTCGGGGTCGTACTTCTCCTGCGTTTCGTTCACCTTGTCGAAGTTCAGGCTGACCGCGGCCTCGGCCCGAACCCGTCCCGCTCCCAGGCTGCGTTCCAGCATCTCCTCCACCGCGCGCGACAGGCGCAGTTCCATGTTGCGCTTCACTTCCTCGGCCGACAGAGCCGCACTGAGCTGGCCCGTCGGTTCGCCGGCTCGGGCCAGCAGGTCGCCGCGCGCATCGATGATCGCAATGTTCTGCGGCCGCAGACCCGGCACGGCGGCGGCCACGAGGTTGAGGATCGCCTGTACACCTTGGCGGTCCAGACGTTGTGCGCCGACCATGGTCAGCATTACCCCGGCCTGGGCGTCCTGCTGATCGCGTGAAAAGGGTTCGCGCCGTGGCAGCACCAGGTGCACGCGCGCCTGCCGGATGCCGTGGATCGCGCGGATCGTGCGTGCGATCTCGCCTTCCAGGGCTCGGGTTTCATTGAGCTTCTGCTGGAACTCGGTGAAGGCCATGCCGTCGCCGCGGTCGAACAGTTCGTAGCCGATCGACCCACCGGACGGCAGGCCGTCATGCGCCATGATCAGCCGGGCCTGCGCCACCTGGTCGGAAGGGACCATAATCTGGCTGCCGCCGCCGCCGAGACGATAGGGGATATGGCGGGCATTGAGCTGATCCACCATCTGGCTGGACTCGCGCAGGTCGAGATCGGCATACAACAGCGCCATCTGGTCGCTGCCGGTGCCGCGCAACACCAGCATCGCGAGCAGGCCCAGCATACCGAGCGCAACCGCTCCCATCGCCGCAAGGCGTGCGGGACCAAGAACCTTCAAGCCGTCGAGCAGGGCCTTCATTGTCTGAACCTGCGAATGTCTGCCGCGTGAGGTCGCATGCACGGCCTCCTGCCGTGGCGCCACATTGACGGGTTCAGGTTAGCGAAGGGTTAACGAGCGGGCAGATTCTGCCGGGCGGGCACGATCTGTTGGGTGCCGGTTTCCCCGCCGGCGGCGGGCTCGGGCGTCCGGTCCGCCTAGCTCCCGGGCAGGCCGTACGCCTCCGGGAAGAAATAGTCCTTCCACGATGTTGGCCTGACCTTGATCGTGCCGACCGCTGCCATGAAGTCCGCGGCCTTCATCGTCGCCTCGGGCACCATCGTCCAATGGACATCGTGGCCGCTGCCGGCCGCGGCGACGAAGTCCACCGACAGTTTGGAATCGCCATCCTCAATCCAGTAGCGCGATGCCGGGCGGACATCCTTGTCGATCAACTCGGTCGCCTCGGCCAGCGCGTCGTAAACCGCCTGGTAAAGCTTCGGGTTGCGATCGTGGAACCGGGCGGAGGTGTAGGCGACTGTATAGGTTGTGCGGCCGGTGAGGTCGAATGAGTTCGCCACGACGTGGATGTTCGGATGCTCAAGCTGCTGCTGCATATAGGGTGGCAGCGCCACCACGCAGTTGATATCGCCGCTGCCGCTCAACAGTGCGACGGTTGCATCCGCCGGCGACATGGTGATCGTGGCCGCGTCGAAATGGGCGAAGTCCTTGATGCCGTAAAGTTTCGTGGCGGCCATCTCGATCGTCACCGCCGGCGATGACACCCGGACCGAGGGCACCGGAATTTTCTTGCACCGGCCCAGGTCGGCGATCGTTTGAATGGCCGGGTCGTTGCTGGTGATCAGATAGGGCAGGGTGACCAGCGCACTGATCGCCCTCACTTCCTGAGGCGTGCCGCGAGCGCGGCTCCACAGGGTGAACATGCCGTTGGGACTGCCGCCGACGATATCGACGGAATCCGACAGCAGTGCGTCGTTCATCGCCGTAGGGCCATTGAAGCGGAATGCCGTGACCTTCACCTCGGGGATGCCAAGCAGGGCGGCATGCTTCTGGATCAGTTTTTCATGCTCGATGACGTTGAATTGCAGATAACCCATCGAATATTGGCGGGCGATGCGGACCTCCGGCACCTCGGCCCGCGCGGGAACCGGCAGCAGCGCCAGGGCGGCGGACAACCAGGCGAACGTCTTCATCGGGGCCTCCTGAACGATGCTAGTCCGCGGCCTCTTTCGGGGCGCGCTTGCGGCGTGGTTTCACCGGTTCGGCAATAAGGTCGGCGAGTGTGCAGTTCTCCAGCACCGCCGCCACCGCGTCGCGGGCACGCTTCATCAGCGGCTGCAACCGGCAGGCTTCGATGCCGACACAATCGGTGCAGGCTCGAAAGCGGGTGACGCTGGCACAAGGCGTCAGCGCCAGCGGCCCGTCCACCACCCGGATGATGTCGGCCACCGTGATTGTCGCCGGTGCGCCGGTAAGCCGATGGCCGCCATGGGCGCCGCGACGGCTATCCACCAGGCCGTGGTCTCGCAACTGCACGAAAATGGCCTCGAGGAACTTGCGCGGGATCTGTTCCTGTTCGGCGACATCAGCCGTTTGGACCCATCCCCCGGCGGCCGCTTTTTCGGCAAGCTGAGTTGCCGCGCGCACCGCATATTTTGCTTTGCTGGAGAGCATGCCACGTCGTGCCCCTTGAACGCTGAGCGGTCAAGGCCGGGCTCCGGAATGAATGGCGGACCCCGGCTTCCTG
>Ga0302319_10022978_pt1 | contig 11156 bp, 9 predicted proteins | sample Bog_T0_2_FD_203319 | JGI IMG/M metagenome (GOLD analysis project Ga0302319, IMG submission 203319) | Peat permafrost microbial communities from Stordalen Mire near Abisko, Sweden - Bog_T0_2 | ecosystem: Environmental > Terrestrial > Soil > Wetlands > Peat | place: Sweden: Abisko, Stordalen Mire...
CTATCCATTGGAGTCCTCCCTGAACTTCGGTTTCTGAGCCGGCCAGCAGCCGGTCTCAGCATTGTAGCCGTCGGGAGGACTCCTACTTATTCATCAAAACAGACCATCGCTCTGCGTGGTCTGTCGCCTCTTACGAGCATTGGCAGGACAGACGACATCACGACAGATGACGCAAGCGATCGTCTGTCCCACTCGTCTCCCTTCGGATAACCTGAGCACGCTCCGGCTCTGAAGAGCGGCTATCATAACCACAATATGCTTCGCGCCCTGTTGCTTTGCCTCTTCCTCGCCTCTGCCTGCCTGCAGGCCCGCCCGCCAGTGTATGTGGTTCTCTGGTTCGACACCGAGGATTACATCGAGCCGGCGTCCGACGATGCCGCTTTGCGCATTGCGACGGATCTGATGGCGGAAGGCGTTCAGGCCACTTTTAAGGTGGTGGGAGAAAAGGCGCGCGTGCTCGAAAGCCGCGGGCGTCGCGACGTGATTGAAGCGCTATCCAAGCATGCCATCGGTTATCACTCAAACTGGCACAGCGTCCATCCCACGCCTTCCGAGTATCTGGAGCCGCTTGGTTTCCTGGAAGGCGTGGAAGAATTCTACCGCCGCGAAGGCCCTGGCGTCGCCGACTTGAGGCGTGTGTTCCGGACTCAGCCCGTCTGCTACGGGCAGCCCGGCAGTTCGTGGGGCCCGCAGAGCAACCCCGCGCTGCGCAGGCTCGGCATCCCCGTCTATCTCGATGAAGGGGAGCAGGTCGGCCTGGATGAGCAACCCTTCTGGTACGGAGGGCTGCTGCACGTCTTCCACATGGGCCGGAATGTGTTCCGGGCGGATTTGAACCAGGGCGCGGAAGACAGGGCGGCCTACGCGACGTTTGACGCGGCCGTCGCGCGGCTCTCCGCGCAGGGCGGGGGCGTCATCAGCATCTATTACCATCCCAACGAGTTCGTGACCACCGAGTTCTGGGATGCGGTGAACTTTGCACGCGGCGCGAATCCCGGCCGCGAGGCGTGGGTCAAGCCGCACCGCCGGACCGCCGAGGAGTCGGAGCGCTGCTATGGTGTGCTCCGGCATTTCGTGCAACACATGAAGAGCCAGGCGGACGTGCGGTTCGTCACCGCGAAGGACCTGCCTGGCCTCTATCAGAACGCGGTTCCACGCGTTGTCGATCCCAGGATGATTGCCGGGCGATTGCGCGATAAGATCGTGTTCGCGGAAGTGCAGGGCCAGACGCTTTCCCCCGCCGACATGCTCGTCGCACTGCTCGGACTGAAACCCCGGGTCGTGGACGGCCCCACCGCGCCCGGCGTGACGACTTACGCCAAGCCATCCATACCCGCTGCTGCCTTCGAGAAGGTGAAGTTGGACGCGGCGGACTTCGTTGTCCACACGCATCGGCTGCCAAGCGAGGTCTTCATTGGCGCCGAAACGCTTTCTCTAGCTGACTTCGCCGCCACTCTTGCGGGCAGCGTGCTGGATGCGGGTAACAGCGTGCCCGTAGTTCAAGGCCGGATCGGCTTCGAGCCTTACTTCGCGACCGATCCGCGCAAGCCATTCACCTGGCCCATCCACACCGAGGGATTCTCCGGGGTGCATCTGCTGGAGCTAGGCCGGCTGCAAGGCTGGACGCTCAAGCCGGCGCGGCTCGCTCCGCGGCCATAGGGTGGGGCGGCGCTCCAGCGCCGCGCGGGGCTTCCAAGCCCCGCGACTAGCTATTGCCGGAACGCCGTGTTGGCACCCTGAGCGAAGACGCGGGCGTCGGCTGGAGCCTCCGCGCGGCGCTGGAGCGCCGCCCCACAAGTGTCAACCCTCCGTCTTTTCCACCAACCGTTCCAGCTTTATCGAATACACTGCGGGATGGCCTTCCTTGTCGCCCTGGAACAGCAGGCGCTGGCTGTCTGGTGAAAAGGTGATCGCCGAGCTTGAAGCGTCGCGCGAGCGATGTTCGCACAGAGTCATTTCCCTGCGCGTCAGGCGCAACAGCAGGAGCGCATAGGGCGAAGCCTTACTACGGCTGGCTCCTGCGAAAACCGTGGCGTTGGCGTTTCTGGCGAAGCAGGCGAACTGAGAGGTCTTAGCCACCAGACGGTCGGCGCGGCTATCTACTTCCTGCTCCCGGATGGCGACCGCCTCACCCTGTACGCCCGGGTCATGCAGATAGAGAACGCTGTTGCCATCGGCGTTCCACAGAGCCTGCAAAACGCTGCCGGAGGGAACGTCCAGGCGGCGCTTATTCCCGCCATCCTGCTCGCAGAGCCAGGCCGAACCGTCCGAACTGCGCCAGACCACCAGCGCGCGGCGCGGATTGGGCGCTGGCTCAAGAATCGCGGTGTCGTGCCGCAGAAGCTGGTTGGCCTCCGGTTTCGATCCAAGACGCAGTTTCATCAGCGCGCCGCCGCCCGAATTCACTGCGTACCACAGTGTGGTTCCGTCATCGGAGGGCGCAAGCGACGAGGTTCCATCCAGGGTGGACGGCGCTTCCCACAGCGGGGAGACTCGCAGACTCCCCAGCGACACGGAGAACACTCCCGTTCCATCCAGATAGTAAACCGTGCGATCGTCAGTGGAGAGTGCAAAGGCGGTCGGAGAGAGGTGCGCCGCCGAGGTGAGAACGCGGCTTTGCCCCGACTTCAGATCCAGCCGCTGGAGCTGCAAGCTGCCGGTGCGGTCCGTAGCCAGGATCACGAAATCGCCCCGGCGTGCGATGGCCCTGCCCGGGGGTGCGCACAGATGGCTCGCATAGGCGGGCTGCGTCAGCCGCTGCAACTCGAATTCGGTGGATGGATCGGTGTAACGGCTCCAATCGGCCGGCAGCGTCTCACCTTTGCCGGGCGCTGCCTTAATCGCCGGGGCGGAGACCGCGAGCATTGCGCCCGCGGCCAGGAGCAGCCGGCGTCGCGAAAAGCGTTCCGCGCCAGGCTGCCACAGGTCCATGGCCGCCATCTTAGCACCTGGCAAGGGATCTACTTGGCCGGCTGCTTGGGAGGCTCGTGGCCGTGGCCCGACGGAGCCGTGCGGTAGTGCTCGGCCAGCAGGTCCACTCCAAAGTCGTCTTCGAAATCCCTCCATACCGTATGGATGTGATTGGCGCCGTTCTGGGTGTTGTCGTATTCGACAAGAAACGATGGCGACTGAATCCGGTAGTAGTGCGGGCCGCCCTTCACGACCACGCCGGCCCAGGCGAACCAGATCTTGTCGCCGGACTCGCGGATCCGCTCGCGGCGCTGCGAGGCCAGTTCCCCGGGCAGATTGTCGACATACTCATCGAGCAAGACGTCCAGCAATTTACGCTGGGCCGGAGTCATCCTCGAAGCGGGCAGTCCGCTGGGCTGGCCTTCGAGCGCGGCTTTGCGAGTGCGTTCCGTCAGGATGTCCGGGTAAGCCTTTTCGGCGACGACGCAGGTTTTGAGCTGCGCCGGCGTCAGCGAATCGAGCAGCGCTCGGGCTTTATCCTCCTCGGCGCCGAGAATGCGGAGTCCCTTGCGCGGCCCTTCACGAACTTCGGCCGGATTCGACCCGAGGAACGTCGGGTTCCCCGCAACGCGGCCGTGGACCACGGTGAAGTGCAGGCTAACGTGGTGACCTTCGATGCGGTAGGCCCAGGGACCCGCCTCCGACGGTTCTCCGAAGATGCTGAAGTGGTAGCGCTCGGGATCCCGCCGGCCCTTCGTGTCGTTTTCCAGAATGCGGAGAATGTCTTCCAGGCTCATGATCGTGGTGGCCTTGATGTAGCCCTGCTGGCTCAACCCGGCGCTCATCAAGGCTGCGGCCAGCGCCTTCTGATGTGGGCTCATCTCCTTGAGGGTCAGTCCTTTGCGAGGGCGGCCATAGCTCCCCGGGATGTCGGCCGAGGGGATGTAGTGCCAGAAGAAACGCTCCTCGTCCCCAAAAGGGAAGACGGTTTGCTCGCGCTGCTCCGGCGTCAGGGAAGCCAGGAAATTCCTGGCGGTGAAAATCATTTGCGGCAAAGAGTGGGGACTATCGTGCGCGGCGGCTACCAGCGCGCACAAGCAGAACAAAGCCCAGATTCGCATTGGGCTCATTTTACAGTGCTCCCGCAGGCGAATATCAGTTTTATTTGGAAATGTGAAAAGGGGGGCGGGCTAGAATCCAAACTCGCGATGCGTGTTCGGGACCGTCAGGCTATGGTCGAGGTAGGTGTGCGGGTTGACCGCGTTGCCGCCGATCCGGACCTCATAGTGGAGGTGCGGCGCCGTCACGCGGCCCGTGGCGCCCGTCGCGGCGATGATCTGCCCCAGCCGAACTTCCTGTCCGGGTAATACATCCATGCGGGAAAGATGGGCGTAATACGTCCGCATCCCGTGTCCGTGGTCCACGATAATCAACTTGCCGTAGCCGCCAAACCACTCAGCCGAAACCACAATGCCGTCCGCGGCGACCCGGACCGGCGTTCCCTGTGCAGCGGAAATGTCCACGCCAGTATGGAAAATCTGTTCGCCTGCGAAAGGATCGTCCCGCTTCCCGTATCCGCTCAACAGGCGGCCCACAACCGGCCAGAGCGAAGGAGTAGTGTTAACCAGGAAGCGGCGGCTGAAACTGCTGGCGAATACGTTCAGCTTGGCGGACTTCAGGAGGTCGTACTCGTTCAGGGACTCGGTGTAAGTGGGAGCCAGAGCCTTCTCACCGAGCTTGGCCTCGCTAAATTCCGGCGCCCGGGCATCGCCGCCACTTGAGTTCCGCTTGATACCGTAGGACATCGTGACTTCGCTCGCGAGAAGCTGCAGTCGCGCCATCTGGTCGCTCGTCTGGCGGGTTTCGTTCAGCAGATTCTGGTAGCGCATTCTGAGAACGTCGGTCTGAGCCCGTAACTGATTGTATTGAGAGACTTTCCAAGCCATGCGGATGTAGCTGGAAACCATGCCGAACAGAGTGAAACAACCGAGCAGGGCAAGGCCAAGGACCGCGAAGATGATCTTCTGATCGACGTGAAAACGCCGAATACGCCCGTGCAGGGAGTGGGCGAGAACAACAATGAAATAAGGTTGATTCATCGTCGGCCAAGGCTACCGAGTTCCGACGCGCCGGAGCGGGATGACACTTTCCTGGCCCCGCGGTGCCACCTGCCGCGAGGGCGGCTACCAGTGCCCGTGAATTTCCCACGCTAACAGTAGCTACGCCCTGTGTCAACCCATGGGGCCCGGCGTGTCCCAGCGACACACTCCGCCGCGGAAGCGCTTTTCTTGCGTTCCAGCGGCGATCGTTGTACTAAAGCAGTTCGCCGCGGGCGTCCTCAGTTGGTGATAATGGTACGTATGAGCATTCGCGCCCTGAGAGCCTGCTCTCTCCTGCTGGCCTCCGCCATTGCACTTTCCGCGGCCGACACAATCGTGATCGAGCAGATCGTCGCCAAAGTCAATGGCGATATCGTGACACGCTCCGAATTGGACCGCCTGCGCCACGAAAACGAAGCCGAGATGCAACAGCGCGGCATGAGTGCGGTCCAGATCCGCACGGCCATGCAGGAGCGCGAAAAGGATCTGCTGCGCGATCGAATCGACTCGCTGCTGCTCGTCCAGCGTGGCAAGGACCTCGACATCAAGGTGGATACCGAGGTCTCCAAGCGGCTGGCTGAAATCCAGTTGGAAAATAAGATCGCCGATCCCGACAAGTTCCAGACGTGGATCAAGGACAACGTCGGGAAGAGCTTCGAAGACTTCAAACAGGATATGAAGAACCAGCTCCTTACGCAGCGGGTTATCGGGTCGGAAGTCGGCAGCAAGATCAACGTCCCCCGCGAGAAGATCGTCGAGTATTACGAGCAGAACAAGACGACCTTTGTCCGCCAGGAGCAGGTCTACCTGCGCGAGATCCTGATCGGCATTGAAGGCAAGGATGCCGCCGGCGTTGCCGCGGCCGAGAAGAAGGCTAAGGACGTGGTGGCCCGCGCCCGCAAGGGCGAGCGTTTCAGCGACTTGGTGCGCGACAATTCCGACGCGCAGACGGCGAAACAGGGCGGCGATCTCGGCGGTTGGAAGAAGGGCGACTTAACACCTGCAATTGAAGCCGTGGTTTGGGACAAGGCGCGGGGCTACGTAGCCGATCCGATTCGCGTGCCCGCGGGTTTTGAGATTGTTCGCGTCGATGAGCATGTTAAGGAGGGACAGGCGTCGCTGGAAGATGTCGAAAACGAGATCAAAGAGCGTCTTTACATGCCCCTATACCAGCCGAAGATTCGCGAATACCTCACCGAGCTGCGCGGGCAGGCGTTCCTCGAAATTCGCGACGGTTTCGCGGACACGGGCGCCGCATCCGGCAAGGACACTCGCTGGCAGGATCCCGCCATGCTGAAGCCCGAGACCGTCTCCAAGGAAGAAGTGGCGCTGCGCAAGCACAACAAGCGGCTGCTTTGGTCGATCCCGATCCCAGGCACGTCTACCAAGATTGAGCAGAAATCATCCAGCCGGTAGGCGGCGCATCCTCGCGGGTGAGAACCCGTAGCGAGCCGGGTGGAACCGCGTGGTAAGTTGGAGCCCTAGAAGCATGAAATCTCCTACAGTGGCCGACCTGAAAGCCGGTAAGGCAAATGGCGGCCTCTTCCTCGTGCAGTCCAAAGACGTGCGTGAGGGCAAGACCGGCAAGAAGTACATGAGCTTGACCCTCATGGACAGCACTGGCGAAATCGACGCCCGCATGTGGGATAACGTCGAGACGGCCAGCGTTGTGTTCGAGCGCGACGACTTTATCCGGGTCGAAGGCGAAACGCAGGAGTATCAGGGCAAGCAGCAGCTCATCGTGCACAGGCTGAAGAAGGCCTTGGACGACGAAGTCGAGTTGAAGGACTTCCTGCCGGCTTCGAAGCGCGATCCGGCCGAGATGTTCGCCGAGCTGCAGGCGATCGTCGCCGGCATTGACAACGTGCACTTGAAGGCGTTGTTGAAGGCCATCTTCGGCGACCCGCGAATCGCGGAGGCGTTTCGCACGGCTCCGGCAGCCAAATCGATCCACCATGCGTGGCTCGGCGGCCTGCTCGAGCATGTGCTCTCGATGTCCGAAATAGCCCGGCGCACCGGCCAGCATTACATCTCCGCCGGTTACCCCGTGGATCTTGACCTTTTGCTTTCTGGCGTCCTGCTCCACGACATCGGCAAGATCGACGAGCTGAATTACGCTCGCAGCTTCTCCTACTCCACTCCCGGACAGTTGCTCGGCCATATCGTGATGGGCGTGCAGATGATCGAGGAGAAACTGCGGAGCCTGCCCGATTTCCCCCCGAAGCTCCGGATGCTGCTGGAGCATATGATCCTTGGCCACCACGGGCAAATCGAGTTCGGGTCTCCAAAGCTCCCGGTGTTCCTGGAGGCTTTGCTGCTCGCGCAGATCGACAATCTCGACTCGAAGATGGCGACGATGCTGTCGAGCCTGGAAAGGGACCGCGACCCTGGAGCCGAGTGGGCCGGCTATAACCCCGCTCTGGAGCGACAGGTGCTGGACAAGTCGACTTTCCTCCACGACCGCCCGGCCGCACCCCAGGGGCCAGGCGCCGCGACTCCGTCCAAGGCGCCCAACAGCGCGCAACCGCGCCCCAGGCAGGCTACCGCGATCGGCTCGGCCCTGCTCGCCGCGCTGGGCGACACAGAGGGAGTCCATTAGAACGATGTCCCGGCGAAGCGCGCGTGACATTCCGCCCCCACTTGAGCTGGAGTGCCTGAGCGTGCTCTGGCGTATGGGGGAGTCGAACGTGCGGACTGTCCAGGAGGCCTTGGCGGCCAGCCGGCCGCTCGCCTACACCACCGTGATGACGATGCTCGAACGCCTGGCCCGGAAACAGCTCGTCAGCAGGCGCAAGACGGGGCGTCACTTTGTGTATGCCGCCCTGGTGGAACGGGACGTAGTGCGGCGGCACGCGGTGAGCAATCTCGTCGACGCGCTCTTCGAGGCCTCTCCCCAGCAACTGCTGGCATTCCTCACCACTAACGGTGGACCTCCGCCCGCCATGGCTCCCGCTCCCGTTGCGGATTCCGGCGATGAGGACCCGGGCGAGAGCGACATGGATGCGGTGCTGCTGTAGAGCTGCTTCTGGATCAGCGTAGGCCACCGCTACACATTTCACCGTCGGATTTCAGCGATCCCGGACGAGCCGCGGATCGTAGCTCGCCATGACCGGTAGACCGTTTATCCCAATGATGAAAATAGACCACTCGTTCCCCAGCACAGAACCGCGAACGAAGAGAGCGGTCAATGACCCGATGTCCACCGCTCCGTCACGGTCGCGACTCCGTTCCGGTGTTTGCTGAGCAACCGCTCCCGACAGCCACAATCAGCATATTTCGCCTCCCCCGGGAACAACACAGCGCCAATCGGCGTTTCCCTACGTGACAGGCTTGCGCAGAAGGTCCCGTCCGCGAACTTCGGACACGAAGGTCGTTTTTGCGAAGTCAGCGACGAAATGAGGGGCATACTCTGAGCGGGCTCGTTCGCAGCCCCGCTCGTCTGCCTGCGATGGATGAGGTGACCACGGAATGATACAAGGGAACGGCATATGATCATCGGGATGTCCAACACAAGCCGCGCTGCGCTGGCGGGAATTGCGCTTGCCTGTGCGCCATGGTTCTCGAAGACGTGCGATGCACAATCGATGTTCCGTGGCGACCCTGCGCACTCCGGCGTGTACGCGGGAGCGGGACCGCGCGCATTGGGTGGCCTCGCCTGGAAGTTTGCGACGGGTGGCCGCGTGCTTTCCTCGCCGGTGTTCGACCGGGGCACGATCTATTTCGGGAGCGACGATCAGAACGTCTACGCCGTCGACGCGGAGACCGGCGTTCAGCAGTGGAAATACGCCACCCACGGCGCGGTCGCCTCCACGCCGGCCGTCGATTCCGGCCTCGTCGTGGTCACGAGCTATGACGGGTATGCGTATGCGATCGACGCGACGAAAGGCACGCTGCGCTGGAAGTTCCAGACCGGCGGCGAGCGCCGATTCGAGGCCAAAGGATTGCACGGGAACCAGCCCGCTAACCAGACGTTCTGGGATCCGTGGGACATGTTTCTGTCGAGCCCGGTAATCGGTCAGGGCGCGGTCTTCTTTGGCAGCGGCGACGGCAATGTGTACGCGCTGGACCAGTGGACCGGAGCGGTTCGCTGGAAGTTCAAGACGGGCGACGTGGTGCACTCCTCGCCGGCCTACGATGCGGGCACGATCTACGTCGGGAGCTGGGACAGCTACCTGTACGCGCTCGAGGCCGCCACGGGCCTGGAGAAATGGCGCTTCAAGACCGGCGAGGACCCGGCAACCCACAACCAGGTCGGCTTCCAGGGCTCGCCCGCCGTCTCGGGTGGCGTGGTCTACGTGGGCTGCCGCGACGCGCACATGTACGCCATCGAGGCGGGCAGCGGGAAAGAGAAGTGGAACTTCGGCACGCAGGGAAGCTGGGTGGTCGGCTCGCCGGCGGTAGCAGGCGGCATGGTGCTTTTCGGAACCTCCGATTCAAGTCTCTTCCACGCGTTGGACGCCGCGACGGGCAAACCCGTCTACCAGGTACAGGACAACTTTTTCCTTTTCTCGTCACCGGCCGTGGCGGGCGATGTCGTCTACATAGGAAAGATGAATGGCGGGCTGGAGGCGCTGGATCTGAAAACGGGCAAACAGCTTTGGGAATTCCAGACGGAGGCCTCGAAAGCGAACAAGGACATGGCTCTCAAGGCCGATCGATCGCGCAACGATGCGATGCTATTCCGCGCTTCCGACTACGGTGGCGTGGCGGGCGTGGACCGGATGTTCAGCCTGGGCTCGGTCGCGTCATCTCCGCTCGTCGTGAATGGAAAGATATACTTCGGCAGCACGGACGGCTATGTTTACGCGTTGAAGTAGGACACGGTCTTAATGAAACATCAGTCCCAGGGACTCTGAGCTACGCGATCCGAGGGCTCTCGACCTCTCAGTTTCGGAGGCACCTGTGCCTTTTCGACACCGGGTAGCGTCCCACGCGCACGCAGAGCCGTGTACGCTAACATGAAGGTTAAGGCTCGCTCGGCAGCACAACACTCTGCGCGGCATTTTGCCGCGCAGAGTGTTTCAGCGGAGGAAATCCCCCCCCGGATGCCAAATCATTCCCTCCTAGCGCCACGCAGGGACGCCCTCTTCACAACCCAGAGTGCGTTCCACTGTTTGATATTAAACGGCCTGTTGATCCTAATTCCTTTTCACGCAGCGCCTGATTACCCGCAGATCTTTTGCCCAGTACACACATTCAGGATACAGCACTGCATATTCGGGCACCCGTCACCTAAACAGGCGTAATCACTACAATCATCCTGTGTTGGGACGCATAAATAACTTGCGCCTGGGTTACAAATAAAAACCCACGGGTCCGGACCGCCAGGACCGCAATTGAACTCGGGCATCATCCTGGCCTCGGCCACTAAAGACTCTGCCTTCTCAGGCGAGAGACAGGCCTTGTTACCTTGTGTCGTTTTGCCCGTCGTGGATCGATGTTCGTAGAACTGCTTAAGCTTTTCACCGTACTTTTGAGTGATGTCGGCCGGACTGACGTTCGCGTTGAAAACTCGTCGCTCTGCGAGAGGATAGGTCCATTCCGTGCCATCCGAGAATTTCACAAACACGACCCCCAAGGTGACGAGGCCGTAGATAGTTCCCCTCTTGGCGTAGGTTTCTTGTAATACACTGAAAGAAACGCCAAGTGGGCCAATCTCTCGGATCTCAGTCGGACCCAGATTGAGGTCTGTCGAGAGTCCGTAAGCCAATTGACTCCAGTCAGGATGGTCCTTGTCTGAGATGACCCAGCCAAGTTGAGCCCGGAGGACTTGGCGATCTGAGTTATTGATCACCGAGACCTTGGCATACATGTCTTCACGATTCATGGTGCGACCAACGATCCAAAGTGGCGAGTCTTTGTCGTTTACCCAGACAGCGTTAACCGAGGAGAGGGTTCCTGGCTGAGCACTGGCAAAACTCACGGCACAAAGGGCAACCGTCAATATTTTTGTGAACACAACCACATCCTCCTTCCATTTATCACCGGAGCTTTGCGATGTCAACGGGGCTCCCGCAGCTCTGTCGCTAGTATGTGATCTGTCCGCTCCAATTCACACATGATCTGTCCGCTCGAGCCAAGTGGCGGGTGACGCTGGGTGAGTGAATCAGCCCAAGCAATGCCCAGCCGCGGAAGTGGAGCGGATGA
>Ga0302319_10022980_pt1 | contig 11156 bp, 9 predicted proteins | sample Bog_T0_2_FD_203319 | JGI IMG/M metagenome (GOLD analysis project Ga0302319, IMG submission 203319) | Peat permafrost microbial communities from Stordalen Mire near Abisko, Sweden - Bog_T0_2 | ecosystem: Environmental > Terrestrial > Soil > Wetlands > Peat | place: Sweden: Abisko, Stordalen Mire...
GTGACTTCTGTTCGGCGTCGACGCCGAAGAAGATCGCCACGAGACCGCCGATGGCCATGACCCCGGCACCGATCAGATAGCCGATGAAGAGCTTGAAGTGGTCCTGCCCGTTTCCGATGAGTTCACCGTAGAGCCAGGGGCCAAAGGCTCCGAAGCTCTGCGCGATGGCGAAGAAGACAGCAATGGCCTTGGCCCGCACTTCGACCGGGAAGATCTCGCTCACGGTCAGGTAGGCCGCCGACGCGCCGGCCGAGGCGAAGAAGAAGATGACGCACCAGCAGGCTGTCTGGGTCACGGCGTTGAGAGCGCCCGCATCGAACAGGACGGCGCTGATGGCGAGAAGAACCCCCGACAGGATGTACGTTCCCGCGATCATCTTCCGCCGCCCGATGGTGTCGAAGAGATGTCCGATGGTGAGTGGGCCGATGAGGTTCCCCAAGGCGAAGAAGATGAAGTAGTAGGCGGTGTCGGTCGCCGGGACGTCGTAGATCTTGGTGAGGACGAGTGCATACGTGAAGAAGATGGCGTTGTAGAGAAAGGACTGGGTGATCATCAAGGTGGCGCCCAGGATGGCCCGCTTCGGGTAGTGGACGAACAGGGTCCGGGCCAACGCCACGAAGCCGATGTCGCTGGCCGGGGTGATCTCCAGGGCCTTGGACTCGTCGATGTCACCGAGGGTGCCGCCGCCGCGCTCGGTTTCCTGCTCGATCCTCTTGACAGCTGCTTCGGCTTCCTTCTCACGCCCGTGCATGAGGAGCCAGCGTGGGCTCTCGGGCAGGTTCTTGCGAACGAAGAGAATCACGAACCCCAGCGCCGGGCCGACCAGGAAGGCCACCCGCCACGAGTAACTCACCGGCAGGTGGTTCACCACAAAAATGAAGAACAGCGTGGCGATGAGCGCGCCACCCCAGTACGTCCCGTTGACGGCGATGTCGACCCGGCCCCGGTACTTGGCAGGGATGAGCTCGTCGATGGCAGAGTTGATGGCCGCGTACTCACCACCGATCCCCATACCGGCGATGAAGCGGGAGACCCAGACCCAGTAGACCCATCCCTGCGAGTGCCCGAGGGTCAGCGCAGTCATCACGCCACCGAACAGGTACACACCCAGGGTGATCATGAACAGGTTCCGCCGGCCGAACTTGTCGGACATCCGGCCGAAGAAGAGTGCGCCGGCGACCTCGCCGAGCAGGTAGACCGTCCCGACGGCGAAGGCCACTTCCGAGGACGAGAGATTGAGGGCGGACTTCTGGCTGATGAGCCCTTCGGCGTTGCTGGCGATCGTGATCTCGAGGCCGTCCAGTACCCATGCCACACCGAGAGCGATGACCAAACGGGTGTGGAATCGCGACCAGCCCAAGCGGTCGAGCCTGGCGGGTATCAGGCTCCGGATCGATCCATCGGGACGATCGTCCCCGCTCGACCGTCCCAACTGTTCCGTGGTAACTGTCGCCACGTCTCCTCCCCTCGAAAGTGAGCTGAAACTTTCGTACCCACGAATGCATCCCGTTATGCACCTTCGGTCGAGATCCCGTCGGCGGGATTTGTGGAGGTGGATGCCCCTGGTCAGGTACGAGATGCGGCCCGCCGTCTCCCGCCCTCTGGAGACGGGCAACGGGGTTCGCCAAGGACGTCTGGCCTTCGCCGGCACCAGCCGGCCCGTGGCGTTCCCGTTAACGTCGAACGTATGCCCCGCCCTCTCGCGACGGATACCGACGTCGACCGTGCCGCGTTGGAGGAATTCATACGGCCCCGTCATCACGCCGTCCTCAGCACGTTTCGCTCTGACGGCGGCGTCCAGATGTCGCCCGTCACGATTGGTGTCGCCGCCGACGGGTCCGTACTGATTTCCAGCTATCCCAAGCGTGCCAAGGTCCACAATTTGCGGAGCCGTCCCCAGGCCTCACTCTGCGTGCTCTCGGATTCCTTCGGCGATGCTTGGGTGCAGGTCTCGGGTCCAGCAACGGTGACCGACCTCCCAGAGGCCCTCGACGGTCTGGTGGACTACTTCCGGTCGATCAGCGGCGAGCATCCCGACTGGGACGAGTACCGCCGGGCCATGGTCACGCAAGGCAAGGTGCTCGTGAGGGTGGAGATTCAGCAGTGGGGGCCGGTCAGCCGGGGCGGCTTTCCCGCTCGGCTCACGGAGGATGACGAATGAGGACATGGATCGTCACGGGAGCCCAGGGATGAGCCGACCACGCATGCTCCAGAACTCCGAGGGCCACGGACGTCCGCCTGGAGCGGATCTCCGTCCCAGATCTTCCCTTGGCCTGTTCGGCGCTGTTTACTGAGGGAGACAATCAGGAACACGTCGTCGCCTCCGGTCGCGGCGCGAGAGGTTTGAAAACGGCTCAGGCCCATGGCAAATGGGCCAAAGGCCCATTACATGGAGGTCCACTTGGCCCAGTTCACACCGCCCGCAAACGGAATAGTGGCGACGCACTTCATTGTGTCGAACGACGTTGAGCGCTCTCGACACTTCTACACCGAAGTCCTTGGCGGCAGGGTGGCCTTCACCTCTGGAGACCTGACGTATGTCGAACTCGCCAACATCTTCATCATCATCAACGTCGGTGGTGGCCCGACCGACGATAAGCCCGCCGTCACCTTGGAGACACCACCCGACCCCGACCGTGTCAGCAGCTTCCTCAATCTCCGGGTCGCCGACATCCATGCCAGGTATGCAGAATGGAGTGCCCGAGGCGCTCAATTTCTTACGCCACCGAAACAGCACCCGTTCGAAATTCGTTGCTACATCCGGGATCCCGATGGTCATCTCATTGAGGTGGGGCAAACGACCGATGCCGAGGGGGACTGGTCACCTTGGCTGTCTTCTCCCTCGGCCTGATGAAAAACGGCTCCCACCGAGGCACCTTCAATGTGGGCGGGACAGAGACTCGGTTTCGTCTCCGCTCTGACCGGCAAGGGCATACCGCTGTCTGCCCGGAATCCACGGCAGGAATCGATCCTGGAGTTAACAGATCCGTGGAACGCGCTGGTTCGACTCAGCTCAATCGGAGGATGATGCACCAGTGAACCAGGTCTACTTTGCGATCGGCCTCCTGATTGTCTGTGTGACCGTCACTCAGGTTCTCCTGACCATGGTCCTCCCGCGGCGTCCCGCCGGTGTCGAGCGTCTGACGCTCCCCGTCAATCGCTCGGTACGGCTGGCCTTCGTCGGGCTGTCACGTCTGGCCAAGAGCTACGAAGGCAAAGATGCGATTTTAGCGCCCACCGCGCCAGTTGCCCTCATTGCGCAACTGCTCTTCTGGGGAGCGAGTCTCGTGGTGGGCTTCGGGTTGATGTTGATACCGACGGTTCACTCGTTTTCGGAAGGCCTCTTGCAGGCCCTCACGGCGCTGTTCACCGTCGGCGCAGTCCATATTGGTGGTCCCGCCGACACCGGGATCGATATTGCAGTTGGCGCCATCTGGGTCGTGATCGTCGCCCTGCAAATCGCGTATCTTCCCGCCCTCTACGGCGCCTTCAGCCGTCGCGAGGGCCTCGTGTCGCTACTCGAAAGTCGGGCCGGTACTCCGGCCTGGGGACCCGAATTGCTTGCCCGCCATCAACTCGTCGGCATCACCGACACGCTGCCGGACCTCTACGCGACGTGGGAAGAATGGGCGGCTGACGTGGCCGAGAGCCACACCACCTATCCGATTCTCCTCCTGTTCCGGTCGCCAGAACCCTGGTTCTCCTGGCTGCTCGGCTTGCTCGCTGTGCTGGACAGTGCGGCGATGCACCTCGCACTGGCCCCCAGTACGGCGTCGTCACGGGCTCGATTGTGCCTCCGTATGGGATTCACCCTGCTGCAACGCATTGCCGTCACCCTGGGATGGACTGTCGACCCCGATCCGAACCCCGAAGGTCCGATTCAGCTCACGTTCGAAGAGTTCGCCGCCGCCGTACTGATGTTGGAAACAGTGGGTTTCCATACCGAACGTACAGCTGAAGAAGCATGGCCCGACTTCCGTGGGTGGCGGGTCAACTACGAATCCATCGCGTATCGCCTGGCCGATCGACTCACCGCGCCACCGACACCCTGGTCTGGTCCACGTCGCCACCTCCATTCAGGACCGGTGGAACCCCGCCGGCCGCCCCAACGAAATCCTACGAGCGTTGGTTCCGATGTCTACCAGCGACCGCAAGTCGTGATCCCGGAACGGCGACGGTGGTGGTCGCGTTAAGGATCGCCGAAAATTGGCCAGCAAGTGGCGGTCGTGGGAGCGGGGATTCCGCTCAAGGTAAGAAGGAGCCACCAAGCCTCGCGAATCACCCAACCCGGTAACGTTCCCTGAGGCCACTCAGCGAAGCGAGGTTCTGACTGTGTCGGAGGAAGAAATGGTTCGGCTGGTGCAAGACGCACTTGTCGCCAATGGTATCGAAGACACAATCCTGGCGGTCGGTCAGTTCAATCCGCGCGGCCACAGTGGTGGCATGTTCGCCGGCGGATTGGCTGGAGGGGAAGTGGGGGGCATGGTCGGAGGTGCAGCCGAAAGCATCGGTGTGGGAGCTGGTTCGCTGGCAGGAATGCGGGCGGCGGACGACATGTCCGGACTGCCCGCCAAAATGCTGGTTGGTGTTTCCGCCACCGCCGTGTACGGGTTCGCGGCATCGACCCGACGGGCACAACCGACGTCGCTCACGTTTCGAGTCGCCCGTTCTGCCCTCGAGGCCACCGTCCACCAGAGAGTGAATGTGCGCGTCTTGGAACTCGTCGATACCGTCAGCGGATCACGGATCGAACTGGAGGGCAACCGGTTGCCGGTGACGCACTCAAAGGACGTGATAGAGGAGCTCCGGGACTGAGGGGTCATCCAACAATGACCCAAGGAGGTTCTCCGGTCCGCTTCCCCGGCGAACCCCGATCACCCTGGAGGCGCATTGCCGGCGGGCGCCATACCCACAATCGGCTCGTTCAACAGCGAGCCACGCAGTCGGCGATTCGCTTCTCGATATACCGGTGCCGGGCGCGGTTGCCCGGTCGCGCCAGCGCAGCGCGGTACGCCGTTGCGGCCTCGGGGAGTTTGCCGGCCTGGAAGAGAAGATCTCCACGAACGGCTTCGACCCGACTCGCGTCCCCCAACGAACCGACCGCTTCGAGCGCATGCAGGCCGGCTTGTGGCCCATGTACCTCAGCCACAGCCACCGCGCGGTTGAGCCGCACCGCCGGAGTGTCGTTGATCGCCAGCAACACGTCGTACCAGCTCAGTACGGCCTCCCAATTCGTCTCGCCCCACGTCGGGGACAGAACGTGGCAGGCGGCTATCGCTGCTTGGGTCGCGTAGAGATCCGGTCGTGTCGGGGTCCGGCGCAATGCCACGCCGAGCAGGCACATGCCTTCCCAAATGGCGGCTCGGTCCCACTTTGTGCGGTCTTGGTCGGCCAAAAGGACGATATCGCCGCAGTCGTCGAGTCGAGCTCCATGACGGGACTCCTGCAGGAGCAAGAGTGCCAGCAGACCGCTCGTGCCCGGCTCGTGCGGGAGCAGGTCATAGAGGAAGCGGCTGAGCCGAATGGCTTCTGCCGTCAGGTCACTGCGGATCAGATCGTCGCCGACACTTGCGTTGTACCCCTCGTTGAAAAGCAGGTAGACGGTGGCAAGCACGCTGATGAGTCGGTCAGGCAGTTCGTCGACCGTGGGGACCCGATAGGGAATTTTGGCGACCGCGATCTTGCGTCGAGCCCGGGTAAGACGTTTGGCCATGGTGGCTTCCGGTACCAGGAGGGCGCGTGCCACTTCGGCAGTGGTGAGACCGCAAAGGGTCCGCAGCGCCAGTGCCGTCTGCGCTTCGACTCCGAGAGTTGGATGGCAGCAGGTGAAGATCAATCGCAGCAGGTCGTCGTCGACCACCTCGGGGGCAGGCAGCGGAACCGTCGGGTCCAGCAGGGCCTCGGCTGCGGCCTCCTTGTCCGCCCGCCGGGACTCACGGCGCACGAGATCAAGGGCCCGATTGCGCGCGACGACCGTCAACCAGGCTCGCGGCTCGGGCGGCACCCCGTTGCACTGCCACGACTCGAGCGCCTTGACAGCCGCATCCTGCACCGCATCTTCGGCCAGTTCCAAGGAGCCGGTCGTGCGGACCAGGGTGGCGAGGACACGCGATCCCTCGTCCCGAACCAGCCGGACGAGGGTCGCGCGACCTGCCGTTGCTGACGTCGCCTCAGGAGGCGTCGGCACCAAAATCAATGATCGGGCGCACCTCGACCTTCCCGCTCCACGCGGCCGGGATGCGCGCCGCCCATGCGATGGCCTCGTCCAGATCAGCACACTCGAACTGGTAGAAGCCCGTGAGCACCTCGGATGTCTCGGCAAACGGGCCGTCCGAGGTCACGACCTTGCCACCCTTGCCACCCTCCAACTGCACCGTCGTGCCCGTCGAGGTGGGATAGAGCGCGGCTCCTCCCCGCATGACCGCTGACGCTGCGGCCCCGAATGCGCCGTACTCGGCCATGGTCGCCTGCTTCTCTGGGGTGTCGAGGACCGACCAATCCGGATCCCCGCTCTCGTAGATCAGTGCTGCGTACTGAGGCACTTGTTTCTCCTTCCTGTCGTGGCCGGCTCACTCTGCCGGATCCACTGAGGGAACGAATGGCCCCTCCGAAAAAGGACATCCTCGCGTGAACCCACGCCGTGGGGCCCACCGAGGTCCCGGGTCACGCGGCCTGGGCCCGCGCTCTCACGGGGAGCTTCGTGCGCGCGGCCCTCGTTTGGGGCACCCACCTCCGGGTCCCACAACTCCGAGAACGTACGTCTCGGGGCAGCAGAAGGGCCGACCCTCTCGGATCGGCCCGAACCTGCGACTGCTTGGTGGCGGGGGGAGGATTTGAACCTCCGACCTTCGGGTTATGAGCCCGACGAGCTACCAGACTGCTCCACCCCGCGGCGGAACTGACATCCTACATGGACGGGGGGTGGCCCACCACGGCGGCATCTCGAGCTCGCCGCTCACCCTTGTGCCGGGAGGAGCCGGCGGCGGCCTAGAGCGTCTGCGCAGTCGGCGGAGGTGGTGGTGGGGACGAGGGGTCGGCCGCTCTCGGGGGCGGGGGCGGAGCGGGAGCCGCCGAACCGTCGGCCGGCGTCGCGGTCGGGGCGGCTGCAGCGGACTCGGGCGCCAGCGTGATCTGACCGTGCTCGGACTCGTGCGCCTGGAGGGCGGTCACGAGCTGTGCGATCTCACCATCGGTGGCCGGGGTGGATCGCCCCGTCTTGGTGGCGTAGAAGGCGGCACCGAGGTCCCGCAGCATGCTGTCGGCCGACTTCTTGGCTTGGGCATCGTTCATTTTGGCCTGGCCCTTGGCCGCCGCGTCCTTGGCCATCTCCGTGGCCGCGGTCGCTTGGGCCTTGACCTTGTCGAGCAGTCCCATGGGAAGACTTCCTTTCCTCGCCTGGCCCCATCATGGGACGCCCCGGCCCGTCCTGCAACCGGTGCCGCAGCTCGGGCGCGTCGGCACCGCCCTCAGGTCTTGGGCGCCGCCGAGACCAGCGTGGTCGAGGTGGTGGTCGTGGCGTTCTTGGGCTCGGTGCTCGCGGGGACCGAGGTCGTCGTGGTGGCGTGCGAGGTCGTAGTCGTCGTGTCCTTCTTCGACGTCTTGCTCCCTTTGACCGCCGGCACCGTGGTCGAGGTCGTGGTGGTGGTGGTGGTCGCGCCCGTCGTGGCGCTGATCACCTGCTGTGCCTGGGCGATCGACTGCTGCATCGCATTGATGTCGGTCTGGAACTGCGACAGGTTCTGCGCCTTCAGCGCGGCGAGTGCGCTGCTGTAGTCGGTCTGCGCCTGTTGCAGGAGGCCCGCCACCGCCGCCGGCACCGTGCCGGCCGAGGACACCCCTGATGCTGGCGGGAGGACGGTGGTCTGAAGGAGATCGGACAGGACGGCGGTCAGTGACGTGTCGATCTGCACCGTCTTGCCGAGCACCCCCACCACGTACTGCAGCTGCGGCTGCGGGTTCGTCGTCGGCGACACGTAGAGCGGGCGCAGATACACCATGGAGTTGGCGATGGGGACCATGAGGGTCTCTCCCAGCAGAACCTCGGAGCCCTTCGTGTCCAGCAGCGAGATGTCCTTTGACACAGTTGAATCAGCCGAGATCTCGGCGTCCGCATTAGCCGGTCCGGTTGAGCCCTGCGGGGTCTCGTACAGCTCAAGCTGGCCGTAGTTCGCTGGGTCCGACAGAGCCACCATCCAAGCCGTCAGGTTGAAGTTCTGGCCCGCGCTCGACAGCGACGATTGTGATGCCGGAACGAACCCGTCCGACACCGTAAAGACCTGTTTGTCAGGGTCGGTGCCGGGCAGTGCATAGACCTGGTACTGGGGCGACATGCGGGCCGGCGTTGTCGAAATCAGCTGGCCCTGGTTGTTGTAAGTGTTCTGCGCCAGCAGAGCCTGTGACTGCGGACCCGCTCCAGCCGTGGGTGACAGCTGCCATGCGCTGCTGGCGGAGTAGAAAGCCTGCGAATTGGTCAAGTGGTACCGACCGTAGATGGCGGACTGAATGGAGAAGATGTCCTGGGGATAGCGCAGGTGCGCCTGGAGCGCTGCAGGCATCTTCGACAACGGGACGAACATGTTAGGGAAGGCGCTCGAGTACGCCTGCAGAATCGGGTCCTTCGGATCGGCGTCGTAGAAGGTCATCTTCCCCGAGTAGGCGTCGATCACCACCTTTACCGAGTTGCGCACGTAGTTGTAGCTGCCCGGCAGGTTGCTGCCGATGGCGACCTGTTGGCTGTCGGCGTTCTGCGAGTAGGGATAATTGGCCGTCGTCGTGTAGCCGTCGACGATCCAGTCGATGTGCCCGTGATCTACACCCGGACCGCTGTTGATCACGGCGTAAGGGTTGTGGTCGAACGTGAGGAAGGGCGCCGCTTTCTCCGCCATCGACACCGGATCGCGCACGAACATGATGCGCGACTTGTCCGTGATCTGGCTCGAAATGAGAAGATTAAAGTCACCCAACCGCAGTGCGAAGGCGGCCCGGGTGAAGATCGACGACAGCTGCACGCCACCCGAGCCGTTGTAATGGCTCTCGACGCTCGTGCCGTTCTTCTGGTAGTCGACCTCGAGCTGTTTGCTGTTGGCCACGACGTAGCCCGTCTCACCTATTCCGAAGTAGACGTTGGGTTGAGTGATTGCCGGCAAACCCATCGACGAGCTCGGCGGAACTCCTTGCACCGCGTAGACCGGGTTGTTGGCGTTGCTCTGGTTGGCCAGAGCAACGGCGGCGCCGTTGCCGTGGGTGTACTGCAGGTGGGTGTTGACCCAGGACGGGGAGGCCAGATTGGCCGACGCGATGTCGCGCACACCGATGAGCACTGGCGTCAGCTGTCCACTCACCGTGTAGCGATCGACACCGAGTGAGGGAAAGGCGTAGTAGCCCTTGATCGCCTGCTCGCGCTGGAAGGTCTGCAAGGTGATCGAGGGGTCAGGGTCCCACTGCCGGATGTTGTCGATCGTCGGCGCGGCCACGACCGTCTGGCTGGCGCTGATGCTGGTGGCGGCGGGGAACTGGTGCACCTGCACGTTGTTCAGGCCGTAGGCGTCACGGGTGGCTGTGATGTTGCGGTTGATGTACGGAGCCTCCAGCGAGCTCTGCGCCGGGGTGACCCTGAGTGCCTGCAGGAGCGCCGGGTAGATGATGCCGACGACCAATGCCACGAAGGCCCAGATGCCGATGGCCAACACCGGAAGGGTCCAGCCCTGGCGCCGGATGTTGAAGAGCAGGATGACGGCGGCGAAGATCGAGACATAAATGAGCAACGTCTCCGCCGGCAGGCGGGCGTGCACGTCGGTGTACCCGGCACCGTTGACGTAGCCGTCCTGGGAGTTGACCAGCGACCAGCGCTGCAGGACGTAGCCCACCGCCTTGTCCAAAGCGATCAGGGCCAGCAGCACCGAGATGTGCGCCTTCACCGGCGGTCGCACACGCGGCAGGCCCCGCTGGGGCTGAATCCCACCGTTGAAGTAGTGGAACACCACCGAGACGGCCAACGTCACGATGAGGATGGCCAGTGTCCAGTCCACAATGAAGGTCAAGAACGGGAGCTTGAAGATATAAAAGCCGATGTCCTTGTGGAACTGGGGGTCGGTGACGCCGAAGCTCCCGCCGTGGCGGAACAGAATCCAGTTGTTCCACTGGCCCACCGTGCCCGACGCCCCGATCAGCGCCAGCACGAAGGCGAGGCCCACGTAGATCCGCCCCGCGTAGGGCCGGACGAACTGCTGGTAACGACGAACGAGTTCGTCTTCCTGGGCCAGCACGATGTCGGGCCCGGCAATGCGGTCGCACACCACCAGGTTCACCCACAGGACGGCGAAGAAGATGGCCCCGAAGACGCCGAAGAGCCCGAGCTTTATGGCTAGCAGCGTCGAGAAGACGTTGTGGAGGTCAACTGACGAGAACCACAGGCTGTCGGTGTAGAGCCCGGCCAGCGACCGCAACGAAATCAGCAGGATCACGATGACGACGACGAAGCCGATCAGCCACCACCGGGCCCGGTGGCGACGGCGCGGCGCGGGATCAGCGGTCAGATCGCTGGGGATGCGCACGGAGGGAGCCTAACGTCCACCGCGCCTCCCCCTATGGGCAGTCGCAGCAGCCAGAAGTCCTGGTCAGTCGGTCGCCGGAGTGATAAGGCAGCGGCAGCCCGAGTGGGCCGGTGGATGGGCGTGCCCGGTGGGGAACGGCTCGGAGCCCCGCACAGCCCCGGCCAGCGCGTTGTCCTCACAGTCCGAGCACCCGCTCGAGGTGGTCACCACCCAGCGCACCTTGCCGTTGGCGCTCGCTGCGGCGACTCCCGCCGAGAAGGCCTGCGTGGCCTGGTCGCCGACCAGCCGCTCCACCCGCTCGCCCCGCCATTCCCTGAAGGCGGCACCGATCCGGTCCGCCGGGTCACCCGAGCCCTCGGCCACCTGCCGGCGCAACGTGGTCACCACGGCGCGGGCCAGGGCGGTCGACGCCTGCTCCACGGCATCGCCTCGTGGGATGGTGGCCGCGCCGGCTCCCACGAAGACCGTGCCGGCGGCGAACGCCTCGTCGAGTTGACTGCGCGCCGCCGCCGCGAAGGCCGCCAGGTGCTCGTCCTCGGAGCCCATGAGCTCGTCGACCTCCACTGCCGGCGCGCTGCGCAGGCGGTCGAGCAGGCGGTTCTG
>Ga0302319_10022981_pt1 | contig 11156 bp, 8 predicted proteins | sample Bog_T0_2_FD_203319 | JGI IMG/M metagenome (GOLD analysis project Ga0302319, IMG submission 203319) | Peat permafrost microbial communities from Stordalen Mire near Abisko, Sweden - Bog_T0_2 | ecosystem: Environmental > Terrestrial > Soil > Wetlands > Peat | place: Sweden: Abisko, Stordalen Mire...
GTGACCAGTCCCCGGGTTGCAAACCGAGCCGAAAAACTCCGTCTGGCTACCGCCTACAGCGCCTCCCTTGTCGACATGGAGGCAGCCGCCGTCGCCCGACTCGCAGCCATGCGCAGCATCCCTTTCCATTGCATCAAGGGTGTCAGCGACGGTTTCACCGAAGATCTGCCGGATTTCAATCGCTTTATCACCCCGGATGGGCACTTCCAGACCTCCCGGTTGCTGTTTTTTGTTCTAATCCGGCCCTGGTACTGGCCCGCACTCATCAGGATGGGCGAGAATAGCAGCAAGGCTTCCCAGGCCATCCGGGACCTCCTGCTCGAAAATCTGAACCAAACAGGAGCTATCGCAAACCAGAATGGCGACTCAAATTTCACGCGCTGAAATCAGCTCGAAACCAAAGATCCCCACCACAATGCGCGCCGTGGTCTACCGCGGCATCAACGACATGCGCGTTGAAACCGTTCCCGTTCCTGAGATTGGCCCCGGCGAACTGCTGATCAAAGTGGCCACCTGCGGCATCTGCGGAACCGATCTGAAGAAGATCCACATGGGTTCGCACTCGGCGCCGCGCATCTTCGGCCACGAGATGGCAGGAACCGTTGTCCAGGTTGGCGAAGGCGTCACAAAGTACGCGGTTGGCGAGCGCGTGATGACCTTCCATCACGTCCCCTGCGGCGAATGCTACTACTGCCGCAAAAACACTCCCTCTCAGTGCCCGCTTTACTTGAAAACCGGCGTAACAGCCGGCTTTGCGCCTTCCGGCGGAGGCTTTGCCGAGTATATTCGGGTCTTTGATTTCGTCGTGTCCGGCGGGGGCGTGGTACACATTCCCGAGCATGTGCCCTTTGAGCAGGCCGCCTTCATCGAGCCATTGAACACGGTGCTCAAAGGTCAGAAGCTGCTCAAGCTTGCTCCTGACGATACGGTCCTGGTCATTGGCCAGGGACCCATCGGGCTGATGCACGCGGCTCTTGCCCGTCGCACCGGGGCCCGTGTGCTCACCTCTGACCTGTTTCCAGAGCGCCATGCCATCGCTGCGCGCTTCGGGCTCAACGAACCCATTCATGCCGGCACTGAAAATGTGGTCGAACGGGTGTTTGCGGCCACTGAAGGTCGTGGTGCGGATGCCGTGGTGCTGGCCGTCGGCGGCAACGCTCTCATCAAGACGGCCATGGATGCCTGCCGGCCTGGCGGCAAGGTCATGCTGTTTGCCCAAACCCAGCATGGCGAGGTCACAATCGACCCCGCGGCGGTTTGTGTGGACGAGAAGACGCTGCTCGGTTCATACTCATCCTCATTTCCAATTCTCGATGAAGTAACAAGCCTGGTTCTGGACGGCTACCGGAACGGCTTTGATCTTACGCAGTTGATTTCGCACCGCTTTCAAATGGAACAAGCGGTGGAAGCCATTGAAGTCGCATCCCACCCCCAGGGCAGCTCAATGAAGATTATGATTGAACCAGTACTTGGCGGCGGAGCAAAGTAGGGGGCATTTGATGGCGGCCACGGTGAAAGACGCGATCCTCCGCGGTCGCAAGACGGTCGAAAACGTCGTTGAGGGTGGCCGCAAGACGGTCGAGACGGTGGTCGAAGGAGGCCTCAACACTGTCGAAACCGTCGTCGAGGCTGGCCTGAATACCGTCGATAAGGCAGTCGTCAAAGGACGCCGCACCGTTGAATCCGCCGTCAGCCTGGGCCGCAAGACCGTCGAGCATGCGCTGCTCCATAACCGAAGCACAATGCAGGCAGCCGTCTTGCACGGCCGCGAAGACGTCCGCATCGAGAATGTGCCCGTTCCCAGGGCCGGGCCGGGCGAACTGGTAGTCAGGGTCGGCGCGGCTCTCACCTGCGGTACTGACCTCAAGGTCTTCCGCCGTGGCTATCACGCGCGCATGATTGTTCCGCCGGCGCTGTTTGGGCACGAGATGGCGGGAACGGTGGTGGAAGCGGGCGAGGGTGTGGAAAATTTTGTGCCCGGCGGCCGCGTGGTGGCCCTTAATTCCGCACCCTGTGGACAATGCTATTTTTGCGAACGGGGACAGGAAAATCTCTGTGACGACCTGCTTTTCAATAACGGAGCGTACGCCGAGTTCATCCGCATCCCCGAGCGCATCGTCGCTAAGAACACCCTTCATGTCCCGGAACACGTCCCGCTTGAACATGCAGCATTGACGGAGCCGCTTGCTTGCGCCGTCCACGGCTTCGTGGATTGCGGTCCGCGGCTAGGCGACACCGTTGCTGTGATCGGCGGCGGACCACTCGGGTTGATGATTCTGCACGTGGCGGCGCTGGCCGGCTACGAAGTCATCGCCATCGTCAAACACGATGGACAGGTTGAAGCAGCCAAACAGTTGGGCGCAGCCCACGTGGTGCAGAGCACGAGCATTCGCAAGGCGATCCTCGAAACACGCGCGCTCACGCCGAAGGATCGCGGCGTCGATATCGCCATTGAAGCGGTAGGCGTGCCTGAAGCCTGGCAGGAGGCGGTCGAGTTGGTGCGCAAAGGCGGCACCGTGAATTTCTTCGGCGGCTGCGCGGCCAACACCCACGTCACCCTCGATACCAACCGCATCCATTACAGCGACATCACCCTGCGTGCCACCTTCCACCACACCCCGGCAATCTGCCGCAAGGCGCTCGACCTGATCGCCGGCGGCCGATTCCAGGCGGGCGCCTTCATCACCGGTCATGCTCACCTTTACGAACTCAACCGCGTCTTTGAGAAGCTGATGAACCGCAGCAGCGAGATCAAGACCGCCATTGTCCCGTGAGGTGATCGAGTGAACGCCGCAACCATGCAACCGAATAAGAACGCCCTGGACCGGGAAGCCCCATCGCAGCCAGGCGCCGGAGACCGTGAAGAACTTCTTGCGCGCGGCTGGGATGCTCTGCCCGCCTCCTATCGCATCCCGGCGGTTGCGCCAACACTCGAAGAAGCTCGCGCCTGGTGCCGCAATCTGGCCGAGACGCATTATGAAAACTTCCATGTAGCCACATGGTTCTTGCCCAAAGCGTTGCGCCCCCACTTTCACTCCATCTATGCGTATTGCCGGGTCTCGGACGACCTTGGAGATGAAGTAGGTTCCAGCGCGCAGGCCCTGGCGCTGCTTGACCAGTGGGGCCACGAACTGGATGCCTGCTACGAGGGCCGTGCGCTTCATCCGGTCTTTGTCGCGCTCAGCGAAACCATCCGCGCCTGCTCCATCCCGAAGGAGCCGTTCGCTGACCTGCTCACGGCCTTTCGCCAGGATCAGGTCGTAACCCGCTACGCATCCATGAGCGATGTGCTCGGCTACTGCCGCTACTCAGCCAACCCAGTGGGCCGCCTGGTTCTCTATGCCTGCGGAGAAGCCTCGGAAGAGAAGTTTGCGCTCTCCGATGCAACCTGCTCAGCCCTGCAACTCGCGAATTTCTGGCAGGATGTGCGCGAAGATTTTGCCAGGGGGCGCGTCTACCTGCCCCAGGATGACATGCGGCAATTCGGCGTGAGCGATGCAACCATTGCCGCGGGCATTGCCACACCCGAATTCCGCGCGCTGCTGCAGCACGAAGTGAAATACGCGCGTGCCCTTTTTCTTCAGGGGCTGCCCCTCATCGGGATGGTCAACCGCGATCTGGCGCTCGATCTCGACCTGTTCAGCCGAGGCGGACTTGAGATTCTGCGCGCCGTAGAGCGCCGCAATTTCGACGTACTTTCCGCGCGTCCGGCGATCTCGAAGAGAATCAAACTATTTCTCGCGCTCCGCGCCCTCGCGGGCAAGGCGCTCCCATTTCTCCGCCTTGGCACGGGCTTTTGAGAGAAGGCGGCTTGACTCAGGAATCTGCATCCAACGGTCTCACTCTCGACAAGGCCTATAAGGTTTGCCGGTCGATCGCTCGGCGTGAAGCCAAGAACTTCTATTACGCATTTATCGCGCTGCCCAGCGCGCGTCGCAACGCCATCTGCTCCATTTACGCCTTCATGCGCCGTGCCGATGATCTGGCCGACGATGAGAGTTTCTCCATCGCGGATCGCCGCGTCCACCTTGATGCGTGGCTTGCAGGATGGCGCTCTGTCTGCCAGGGAGAGCCGACTGCAGACCCCGTCTTCATGGCCGTGCGCGACGCCACCACGCGCTTCAAGATTCCACTCAGCCTGCTCGACGAACTCGTAGCGGGTGTCACCATGGATCTGGACCGCGCTGACTCCGGCGCGCCCGACACCTACGCCACATTCGCTGATCTCTACCGCTACTGCTACCTGGTGGCATCCGTGGTCGGATTGGTCTGCATTCGGATCTTCGGTTACTCCGATCCGCGCGCCGAGAAACTTGCCGAGGAAACCGGCATAGCCTTCCAGTTGACCAACATACTTCGCGATGTGGCGGAAGATGCGGCCCGCAATCGCGTCTATCTTCCTCTCGAAGATCTGGCGTCTCACCATGTCCCGCTCGACTCGTTGCTGCATCGGCCTCAAGGTGCGCCGCCAACAGCCGAGGAGCGCGCGCTGCTTGTTGATCTTGCTCTGCGCGCGGAGAATTACTACCGCTCAGCTGAAGCGCTGCTCCCCTACATCGACGCCGAGAGCCGCCCGGCGATGCAAGTGCTCGTATCCATTTACCACGCGCTGCTCAACCGTATCGAGCGCGCGGACTTCGATGTCTTTTCCACGCGCGCCTCCGTGCCTCTGCGTCAAAAGCTCGCTATTCTGGCCGTAGGCCTCACCCGCATGACCTGGGCGCGGCTGTCTGCATGAGCACAATACTGAAAGTTCCGCAGAAAACCGTGACCATCATTGGCGGCGGCGTTGCCGGCATGAGCGCTGCCTGCGCGCTGGCCGAAGCGGGACTCAGCGTGCACCTTGTCGAACGCCGTGGCTATCTCGGCGGACGCGCAAGTTCCTACCTGCATCCAGGCGTCAACGAGGTCATCGACAACTGCCAGCATGTGCTCTTCGGCTGCTGCACCAATCTCGTGGGCTTCTATCGCCGCATCGGCGTTGACGATCGCATCCACTGGACCAGCGAGATGACCATGATCGAGCCCGGCGGACGACGGTCTCTGCTCGGGCCAAGTTGGCTTCCCGCGCCGTTGCATGGCCTGCCGAAATTGCTCTCCGCTCATGCATTTTCGCTTGCTGATAAATTCGCGCTTGCCCGCGCCTTCTCGGCCCTCATGCGTCCGGTGCCCGCAAGCTCGACCGAATCGCTCGGCGCGTGGCTCAAACGCAATGGTCAAACGCAGGGCGCCATCGAGCGCTTCTGGCGCCTCGTCATCGCCAGCGCTCTCAACGCTGAGATCGACACCATTGCTCTGCCCTATGCGGCTAAGGTGGTTCGCGAACTGTTCATGAACTCAGCCTTCGCCGGAAGCATGGGCATGAGCACTGTGCCGTTGAGCCAACTTTACTTGGGCGTAAGCCCACTCCTTGAGCGGCAAGGCGGCAGCGTCCTTCTCAATACGCCTGTCGAAGGAGCAGAGTGGGACGAGGAAACCTCGCAGTGGTCGTTGACGACGCAAACAGGTTCGCTGATCTCTGATTTTCTGGTTCTCGCCTTGCCCTTTGAGGCCACGGCTAAGATGATTCCGCATCTTCCGCCCGCCGAGGGTGCTGAAGTGCTTCTTTCGCAGACTGAGAACCAGGAACACTGGCCAATCTGCAGTGTGCACTTGTGGTTTGACCACGAAATCACAGAGCTCGAACATGCGGTTCTGCTCGATCGCGAGATTCACTGGATGTATAACCAGTCGCGCCTGCAAACCGGCCGTGGAGGCCACTACATCGAGCTTGTCGTCAGTGCAACGCGCGCCTTTGCGGCACTCAATAGGGAAGAAGCCATTCGCCAGGCGCTTGAGGAACTCGGAGAGTTTTTCCCTCGCGTTAGAGAGGCAAAGCTTGAGAAGGTGGCGCTGGTCAAAGAAGTTCTGGCAACCTTCGGCGTTCCGCCAGGCATTGATGCCTCGCGGCCGTCCGCCGTGTCCCCGTGGCCCAACTGCTTTCTCGCCGGCGACTGGACTCGGACCGGCTGGCCTTCTACCATGGAGAGCGCCGCTCGCTCGGGTCATCTTGCCGCTGAAGCGCTGTGCCTCAACCTGGGCGACCCCCGCGCGATCCTTGAGCCTGACCTGAAGCCCGAAGGCCTGATGCGGATATTTGGATAGCCAGCGCATGTGGAAACGTTGGAGAAGGCCGGGATCAAGGTCAGCTTCTATGAGTCGCTGGGAACCGCGCACGAGTGGCTGACATGGCGCAGGGATTTTCACCAATTTGCACCGCTGCTACTCCGCTGGAGCGTTGGATCCTTCGACTGCTCAATCGTCGTCGGCGGCGTTCTCGCATTCAACGTTGAGAACGTTTAATCGCCGTAAAATACCTTGCAATAGTTCCATGAGAGGATGATGCAATGTCAAAATCGGATTTTGAGAATCGCGTTCGATTGAACCGCCGCGAGGCACTGATCCTTTCGGCAACCGCGGGCATGGGTCTGGCCATGACCAACCAGGCCCACGCTTCCGACAGCATCAAAACCGCAGCTCACCAGCAGGAGCCAGGAAATTGTTCTACGCCCCGCACGGCAGTTGCCAATACCCAATACGGAAAGGTGCGCGGTTTCGTCGATGGCGGCGTCTTGACTTTCAAGGGCGTCCCTTATGGGCAGAACACCGGCGGAGAAAACCGATGGCTGCCGGCCAAACCTCCTGTGCCCTGGAAGGACGAGTATCCCGCGCTGATCTACGGCGGAAACTGTCCACAAAACCTTCATGACTGGACGGGAATCGAGCAAACCTTCCTGCAGGACTGGGACGACGGTTGGCAAAGCGAAGACATGCTCAAGCTGAATATCTGGACGCCCAGCCTGACCGGCAAGCGTCCCGTCATGTTCTATATCCATGGCGGAGGATTTTCATTCGGGTCCTCCTACGAACTGCCCTCGCATGAAGGCGCACAGATGGCGCGCCACCACGATGTCGTTCAGGTCTCCGTGAATCATCGCCTTAACATTCTCGGTTTCCTCGACGTCTCCGAAATTGGAGGCTCCGGCTATGAAGACTCCGTTAATGTGGGCATGACCGATCTGGTGGCCGCGCTGCGGTGGGTTCGTGAGAATATTTCGAACTTCGGCGGGGATCCCGACACGGTGATGATCTACGGCCAGTCGGGCGGCGGATCGAAGGTGACCACCCTGCTTGGCATGCCGGCCGCCGCGGGATTGATCCATTGCGCCTCGGCGCAGTCGGGCGGCGGTGGAAACATCCCGACCAAAGAGCAGCAAATAGAAGTTGCGCGCCTCATGATGAAGGACCTGGGCCTGGCGCCGAATGACATTGCGTCGCTGCAGAAGATGGAGTGGTCAAAGCTGGTAGCCGCAGGCAATGCTGCCGCCGCCAAGATCAATCCTCCCATGCAGGGCTTCCCCGGCCCCGGAGCTCCTGGAGTGCCACGCGTAGGATGGTCACCTTGCGTTGACGGCAGGAATATCAACATGCGGTCGTTTTTCGATGTGGCTCCCGAAATCTCGAAGAACATGCCCATGCTGATGGGTTCGGTGACCGAAGAGGGCAATCATATGCTCTCTCGCCCCACTGAGACTCAGTGGCATGCCAACCTTGCCAAAGCATTTGGCGAAGACAAGGCAACCGCCATCGTGACCGCGTTGAAGAAGGCGTATCCGCGGAAAAGCATTCGCACACTGTCGTACATGTGCGCCGGAGCCGGCGGCTTGAATGGCCTGGGCATGCGCAACAATGTCGTAAAAATGTCCAAGCTGAAATGTGAGCAGAAGGCTGCTCCGGTTTATACGTACTACTTCACCTGGCAGTCGCCGATGCTTGAGGACGCAGGCGCGTGGCACACGGCTGAGCTCCAATTCTGCTTCGACAACACCAAACGCTGCGAGCAGGGAACAGGCAACACGCCTGAGGCGCAGGCGCTGGCAAAGAAGATGGCCACAGCGTGGGCGAACTTTGCCCGTACCGGAAATCCCAGCCAGCCAGGCTTGGCCTGGACACCGACAGATCCGGTTCATTGCAGGACCATGATCTTCGACAATGAATGCCGCATGGTCGACGATCCTGAAAGCGAAGCGCGCAGGGTTCTCTTGAGTTGATGCATCTCTCGTGCCTCAAATTGAACCGGGCAGCCATCCGAATTATTGAATCATCCATGATCCTCAGGTGGCCTCCCCGATGTTTTGTGGCGGTGAGGAGTTAGTGTAGCGCGACAGGTGATCGGCCCCTCTAAGCTAACTGGACCCCGACTAGTGGCAGGATAGAAGTGTAGGACACGCATGGCGTTCCATTAGCGGTGGTTCTCAATCCATTTGGATCCTAACGGAGACTTCTCGCCGGCTGAGATGCTTCCCCTACGCCAACGATCAGTGTCATGCCATGGGGGAGGCTATCACTTGCCGATGTGATTTCCGCACTTGACTTGACTCTTTTTGAGTGGTGTACTGCGCAGTTCGTTCCAGACAGCGCATTACGCCGGAGACCTGCCTGAGCCTGCGTCAATCAAGACGCCTGCACAATCGGGGCCCCGGAGCATCGCCGAGAGGGGTATCATCCATCGATGAACGAGACCGACACGAAATCTCTTCCAGAAAACGCCTACCAGCCGCTGAAACCTGGCGAAGCCTACACGCCTATTGTGCCCGCACACTCGATGCAAGCTGAACTAACGCTGCGATCGGTCTTCTGGGGCGTTGTGTTTTGCGTGATCTTCTCGGTAGCGTCTGCCTACTCGGCCTTGAAGGTGGGCCAGGGGATGGATTCTGCCATTCCCATTTCAATACTCGCCATCGGTCTGGCGCGCTTATACGGGCGGCGCACCAGCCTTCTGGAAAATGTCATCATCACTGGCATCGGCGCCGCCTCAGGCAGTCTGGTGGCTGGCGCTGTTTTCACGATCCCCGCGCTTTATATCCTTCACCTCGACCCGCACCCGGTACAGACCATCTTCATCTGCCTGGCGGGCGGTTGCCTGGGCGTGCTCTTCCTGATTCCGCTGCGCCGCTACTTCGTGCGCGAGATGCACGGCCAGCTTCCATTTCCCGAGGCGACGGCCATCACTGAAGTCCTGGTCACCGGCGAACAGGGCGGCTCGCAGGCCAAACTGCTTCTGCAGGCGACCGCCGTCGCCGGCATTTACGACTTTCTGGTCACCACATTTCATGTGTGGAAGGAGTATCTTGACCTCCAGTTCGTGCCGGCGATTCGCACCCTCGCTGATAAGGGCCGGATGGTATTCAGCTTCGACGCCATCGGCTTCATCCTGGGACTCGGCTATGTCATGGGCTTGCGCAGTGCCCTGGTCTTCTGCGCGGGAAGCATTCTCACCAGCTTTGTACTTGTTCCGATCATCTGGTTCATCGGCAGCCACACAGACATTTCTCTCTATCCGGCCATGATTCCCATCTCCAAGATGACCGCGGTGGAGATCTATCGCAACTATGTGCGCTTCATCGGCGTCGGAGCCATCGCCACGGCCGGCATCATCGGCATCCTCAAATCGCTGCGCGTTGTGGCCGGTTCATTTGGCATTGCGTTGCACGCATTCCGTCATGGCGAGGCTGCGCATACAGAGCGGACCGACCGCGATATTCCCGTCGTTTCCCTGTTGCTGGGCGTTGTCCTGGGCGCCATCTGCGTCGCAGTCTTCTTTGGACGCCTTCAGGTTTCCTGGACGGTATTGGCACTGGGCCTGGCGTTGACGCTCCTGTTCTCGTTCTTCTTCACCTCCGTGGCCGCCAACGCGATTGCCACTACGGCCAACAATCCGGCCTCCGGCATGACCATGCTGACCATCATCATCTCCGCTGTCGTGCTGTTGAGCTTTGGCTTGTCGGGAGATACCGGGATGTTCTTCGTGATGGCCATTGCGGGCATGGTCTGCACGGCTCTGTGCGTATCGGGTCAGTTCATCACTGATTTGAAGGCCGGCTATTGGCTTGGCTCGACGCCGTCGGCGCAGGAGAAGGGCAAGTTTATCGGCGTCATCGCCGCGGCCATCACCGCCGGCTTGACCATCATCCTGCTGGCCCACGTTTATCAGTTCGGAGAGGCTGCACCGGGAGACACGCGCCAGATTCTGGCAGCGCCGCAGGCTTCCATCATGAAGGCCCTGGTCGTCGGATTCATGAACAACCAGCCAGTGGCCTATATTCTGTTTGGCATCGGCGCCATGGTGACCATCGTGGTGGAGATGCTGGGCAAGTCCTCCATGGTCTTTGCCCTGGGCATCTACCTGCCGCTGGGGCTCACCTCGCCCATATTGGCCGGCGGAATCATGTCGCACCTGATCAGCAGGCGTTCGGATAAGGCCGGCGCTGAGCAGGGCGGCCGGATTCGCGAGCGAGGTTTAATTATTGCTTCGGGACTCATGGCGGGTGGTGCGCTGGGAGGCGTCCTGGGCGCATCACTGCGGCTCTTCCCCTGGTATCGGGAGGATCTGATTCAAACCCCGTTCTACATGAACAACCCAATCTCGCAATCGGTTTCAATACTGCTGTTTGTAGGCCTCTGCTTCTATGTATGGTTCTATTCTGTCAGGAAGGATAAGGTGTAAGTCATGGATCAAGCAGGAAAGTACGTTGCCGACGCTGTGCTCGGCATTGACACACTCTGGGGCGGCGACGTCATGTGTCCTTCGGGCACAGGGCGTTTCATCGCCGATTCATGGTTTTCCGATGAGCCGCTGCCTGCGGCCTACACGCATCCCTCTGCCGCGATGGTGCGGGAATTCGGTGGAGTGGCAGGCAAGAGAATCGACCAGGAGGCGGTCGAAGAGTACCTGCGCCATGTAGACCTTCCTAAAGCTATTGCTGGAGTGCGCGAAGAAGCAGGGAAACTCCAGGGACTGCGCAAGTCCTATCTGATCGGGCTTGCCGACTCTCTCGAGGTCATGTGGGACTTGGCCATGGAGGTCATTGGCAAGGGCGATCCGGTGCCATACGCCCGCTCAGTGGAGGCGTCGACGGCGAAGCCGCCTGAGCCCTCCAGGCCGGAAAAAAAGCGGGAACGGGTGACCGAGTTGTTGGGCCGCGCCGGTTACGCCGTGTCGAATGCGGGCGGGCTGCTGGAGGCAGTCGATGCATGGCGACGGGAGCGCATGGTCCCGATGGCATCCGTGCGCGCACTGGGTGCAGCGGTGATCGCGCATTTTGACAATCTCAGCC
>Ga0302319_10022982_pt1 | contig 11156 bp, 6 predicted proteins | sample Bog_T0_2_FD_203319 | JGI IMG/M metagenome (GOLD analysis project Ga0302319, IMG submission 203319) | Peat permafrost microbial communities from Stordalen Mire near Abisko, Sweden - Bog_T0_2 | ecosystem: Environmental > Terrestrial > Soil > Wetlands > Peat | place: Sweden: Abisko, Stordalen Mire...
ACGGAAAAAGTCCTGAGCCAGATGACGCGCGACTACATGTATGGCGGCGAAAGCCTGGTGATCCAGGATTTGGGCCAGTATCGGAACACCGTTCCCACCGCCGCCGACTCCTCCTATTGGAGCACCTGGACCTTTGACGATGGCAACGGCAATGTGGGCCAGACTTATGTGCAACGCGACGCGAGTTCAAGCGGCTACAAGGCGTTGAGTCCGATTTACGCCGGCTTGAACGGATTTGTTTCCACTTACACGGTGGTGTCTCACGCGCAGAACAACGCCAGCGTACAGCAGGTCAACGCCGGCGTTTATCAGCAGCTTCAACTGACCAGCATTCCCATCTTCCAGTTCGCAATGTATTCCTCGGGCGACATGGAGATCAGTTGCGGTCAGCCCTTCGCCATCAACGGGCCCGTGCATTCCAACGGGAGCCTGTATGTGGAACCAGACAACGCCCTGACCTTTGAATCGGGGGTCACGGCCGTGGTCAGCAATTTATTTGCGCGCGAAGCGCTGGATACCCGGCCTCCGCCGTCAGGCACGGTGGTGTATTTGCAGCCCCAGTTAAAACTCGCGCCGGTCCAGTCGTTGACGCTGCCGATTGGCGCCAGCAACAGTCCGACAGCCATTCGGGAAATCATTGAACCGCCGCCGGCCGGGGAATCCCCGGGTTCGCAGCTCGGCAGGTTGCGCTATTATAACCAATGCGACATCGTGGTCGTGGCCACGGACACAGGAATTACCGCAACCAGCGGCGAGTTCAATAATTTCACGACGCTTGTTCCCACGAATCAACTCCCGTTATTTGTGGCCGTGACGAACAGTTTTTGGGACGCGCGCGAAGGCAAAACCGTCATGCCGATAGATATCAATGTTGGCGCCTTGACGGCCTGGAGCCTGACCAACACCAGCCTGCGGCCCGTGCTGCTCGGGTCAAACGTGACTTCCCTGTATGTGGAGGATCTCCGCAACTTGCCAGCGACCGACTTGGGAGCCGTTCGCGTTTACAATGGACTGCTACTGCCGACCAACGGGCTTACCGTTGCCACGGGGCGCCCGCTTTATGTGTGGGGTGACTATAATGAATATAACCCGGCCAACCTCGGTACGACCAACACGGCCACCACCCTGCCGGCTTCACTGGTGGCGGATGCCATAACGTTTCTGTCCGATAACTGGTCTGATGCCAACAGCACGGCGGCTTTGGGTTCGCGCCTGGCAGCCTCCACTACCGTCAATGCCGCGCTGCTCACGGGTGCAGTGGACACAAGCCTCGGGAATTATAGCGGCGGCATGGAAAACTTCCCACGCTTTCTGGAAAACTGGGGCCTGGCCAACGTTTCCACCTATAACGGCTCGATGATCAAGATGTTCCCCAGCTTGTATGCGACCAATGTTTGGGGCCAGGCCAATGTTTACAAGCCCCCGACCCGCAATTGGAATTATGACGCCAATTTCAATAATCCAACCCAGCTCCCGCCAAAAACCCCGAGTTTACAGCAGGTAATCCGCAACCAATGGGCCGAAGTGACTCCCGGGCAGGACACGCCACCAACCGTTCCGTAAATGCGTGGCCGCTTGCCAACCCGGTTCAACCAGATGCCCGAGGCATGACCAACACCGATGGAGCGAACATCAACATTCCGCACCCTGAGGCCCCGTTTTTGGGCTGTCTTGTTGCTCCTGGTCATAACGGGGTTGGGGCGTTTGCCGGTGCGCGGAACCACCGCCACGAACACCATCGAATTTGCAAATATGTTGCCCCAACCGGGATCGGTTCGCTGGGAAGCCGCCCAAGAATTGAGTGCGCAACGCCAGGATGCCTGCCGGAAACGTCTGTCTATTCAAGATTCCGCAAGTCCCTTTGTGCCGCGGGCCAGCACGGCAGATTTGATCAACGGTCCGCAAACGCCGCCGGTTCACCCGCCATCGAATGCGGGTGCGATTGAGCGGTTTTTTGATCTGTGCTTTTTTGCGGCAGTATTGTTGTTATCCGCCGGGTTGGTCGCCCGCAGATTCGCGCCCGAGTTGGTTGCAGATTTCAATCAACGATTTAATCCCTGGGCGGTCCCGCCAGTGGGAGCAAGAAATTATCCGGCCAACCTGCGCTCCGAGGAGGAACCGTTCGGCGAATTCCTGGCCACTTTCCGGGCCGGGCCCGCCGCCGCCCCGCGGGCGGGCGGGCCGGCGCCGGAAATACCGCACGCTGAATTTTACACCCGGGCAAAAAAACGCCTCGCCAACCAACGGCGGCTCGTTGAAGAGATCAGCCGGCAGGCGAACGATTCGGTCCGAAAAAAACTGTTGGTGGACCTGTATTTCGATCTGGGCGGTTTGAAAGACGAAGCGCGGTTTCCGGAAGTGCTGCCGGTGTGGCAGGTGTCCTCCGCCATGGAGGGCTTGCTCAAGGAGTTGGGCGGGAAAATCAAAAATGTCACGCCGTCCACACTGCGCACCATCCTGGGCGGTTTGGATTTGCTGGGCAAACTGTGCGTGCCGGAAGCCGCCACCGATCTGCTGACCAACCGCCCGTTCAAATTTTTAGTCGTGGACGACGACCTCATCAGCCGCCAGGCGCTGGTGCTCTCATTAAAAAAAGCCTTCAGCCAGCCGGACCAGGCCACCGACGGGTTTGCCGCTTTGATCCACACGGCGCGGCAGGCTTACGACGTAATTTTCCTGGACGTGCAAATGCCGGGAATGGACGGGTTCGAGCTGTGTCAGCTCATTCACAATTCGGACCTCAACCGCACCACGCCCGTGGTATTTGTCACGAGCAACAGCGACTTCGATGCGCGCGCGAAATCCACCCTGACCGGCGGCAACGACCTGATGGGAAAGCCATTTCTTATTTTTGAAGTCACGGTCAAGGCGCTCACCTTTGCCTTGCAAGGCCGGCTGCTGACAAAAGATTCCGTACCCGTGCCGCAAACCGAGAACGTCCCGGCTGCTCCGGTTGCTGCGGCCCCGGTGCTGGAAAAGCCCCGGTTGGTCCCCACCACCGCAATCCAGCGCCCGTTGCCGCCGGCCAAGGCATCGGCGGAAACGACCGGCTCCGCCAAAGCATTTCTGAACCGGGCCGCCGAACAGCTTGTCCCATTGCGCGAGCTTTGCGATGCACTGCTCCAGACCGATGATGCAGGACGGCGCCAGAATCTGTTGGCGGATGCATTTTTGCGGATCAACTCGTTGTTGGCCGGAAACGATTCGGACGTCATCCATCCCGCCCACCAGCTTAGCCGCGCACTGGAGGGACTTTTCCGGAAACTGCTGCAAAACTCCGCGCATTCCACGCCCTCCACGCCGGCCACCATCGCCGCGGCCGTGGATTTGCTGAATGAATTATGCCTGCCGGGACTCAATGCCGAACTGGGCGTCAACCCGCCCATTCGTTTGCTGGTGGTGGATGATGACCTGATCGCGCGCCGGGCATTGGTCGGAGCGCTGCAAACCACTTTCAAAAAGCCTGAATGTGTGGATTGCGGAGAAGCCGCGCTCACCCGGGCGATCGAAGAACAGTTCGATGTGGTGTTTCTCGACCTGGAAATGCCCGGCATGAATGGTTTCGAAACCTGCTCGAAAATCCGCGAAACCCGGCTCAACCAATCCACGCCCATTGTGTTTGTGACCTCCCACGGCGATTCCAGCGACCCGGCCGAAATGAATCGCAGCGGCGGCACCGACCTGGTTGGAAAGCCATTCCTCACTTCGGAAATAAACCTCAAAGCCCTAACCTACGCGCTCCGCACCCGCCTCCAGTCGCCCCAGTTGGAGCCCTGTCCGCAGCCGGCTTAGCTCACGCCACTGGTTTGGACTGCCCGTGCTTGACCGTCCTCTGGAACTGGTAGACATGTCTGCCAGTCAGAAAGCAGACCTATCATTCCGGTTCGCACCATCCCGCGAGCCCTGCCAACCACTTCACTGGTACGGCATGGCCCAGACGTTATGGTTGAATCCAGCCGCTATCAAATAGCTGCCGTTGGTGGTCAGGCCCATGAAAAGCTTGTTGGGAACCGCGTTGGTAAAAGTGTTCGTCCACGTCGTTCCGCCGTCGCTGGATTTCGCGATGACACTGTCGCCGGCCACATAAACTGTCCCGTTGATGGCCGCCGCCGCGCGGAGTGACGCCTTGATGGTCCAGTCGCGGAGCGTCCAGTCCTGGCCATCCGGGCTGGTGTAAATCGTGGGGTTCCGGTCCAAACCCAGCCCACAGGCCAGAAATTCACTGCCCGTCCAGACGCAGGCGGTGAACGGTACCCAGGTCGGCGCTTTCGCCGGCTCGGTCCAAGTGAGGGAATCCTTGCTGGTGCAAACGCCATCGTTTCCCACGGCAACATAACCCCTGCCCGAACAGGCAAAGCTATAAATGCTGATTTTCGTTCCCGCAGTGCGCGGCGTCCAAGTGACCCCGTCTGGGCTGGACAATATCGTGCCATGGTCGCCACCGGCGAGGTACTGGTGTCCGTCCCAGAACAAGCCCAGCAAATTCTGGGTGGTCGGTGAATTTTGGAGCGTCCACTTAAGGCCGTCCGGGCTGGTCATAATTGAACCCTTCTCGCGCACGATCACATATTGGTTTTGGGCATGCACGATGGCCCGAAAATCCGGGTCACCGGTAAAGGTTTGAACCGTCCATTTGCCGGTGGCGTTGTCGCGCGTGGCGATTCGCCCGTCAATGCCCACGGCGACCGTTTCTCTGTCCGTGCCGGCGACGGCGAAAAATGAGCCAAGTTTCTGGCCGGAGTTCCAATACTCCCAATTCCGATCGGCCGTGCCGCCGGGCTCTTCCGCACGCGTAAACGTGGCACAACTTAACGCCAACATTGCGAGCATCGTCGCCAAAATCCCGGCCAAGGTGCTTTTTTTGTGATGTTTGATCATAATCAACCTTCGTTTTATTTCTTGTTTGCTGCCGATGACGGCCATCGCTCCTGGAACCACGCGATCTTCCGTCGAAAACCCATCCAATAGTTTGAGCAGGAGCTGCCCATAGCGCGGACGATCCTCTGCGTGCAAACGTTCCATCACCATGCTGTCGCACACTAATTCGCGATCCGCGCGAATTCGGTGGCTGGCGAGCCAGATCATGGGATTAAACCAGTGCAGGTATTGCATCGCGATCAAGAGGAAATTCAAACCAACGTCGTGCCGGCGGATATGCGCCAATTCATGCAGGAAAATCATCCGCAACTCCTCCCGGTTCAACTGGCTCATGGTACTTTGCGGCAATAACAGGGAAACCACCCCGCCGCCGAACACGGCGGGGCTGTTTAAACGCGGCACCGCCAGGAGTTTCACTGGCTGGCGAACGCCCATCTCCGACCTCGCCCGGTCCAGCAATTCCACAAAACCCGGGTCGGAGATCACTTGCGCCTGGTCAAGCAAGCGCTTCCACTGCCAGTAATGCCGGGCGCCACACGCTAATAGTCCAATAAATCCCACCGCCCAGGCCAGACTCAACCATTCCACCAGCGTCAGATGCGATGTCGGAGTGGCCAAGTCATCGGATGCAATGGGTCCGGGGGCGGAGGAATGGCCGGACGGTTGGGGTGGGTTGGCTTGTCCCGCCAAGGGAGCGGGAGAAACGGGGGCAATCTGGGAATTCTTCGGTAGAGATGTGTGCCGGAGAAGATTTTCCAGGCTAAACGAGCTGGACGGAGCCACTGGAAGCAATAAGCGCACGAAAATGAGGAGGATTAACGCGTAGCGCAACCGCGGCGTCAACCACCGGGCAAGGAGTTTCTGGGTGAGGAAAACCAGAGCCGCCAGGACCGCTGCGTTCAGCGACGTCGTCCAGATCCAGCCCACCACCGGCGCGGCCAAGTCCAGCAAAGTTTTCATGCACTTTTGTCCTCCAGAATTTTTTTGAGTTCCTCGATTTCCTTGCGCGTGAGCCGCGTGCGTTCCAGAAAGCACGACAGGAAAGGCGCGATCTCTCCATCAAATACCCGGGCGAGAAAAGACCGGCTGGCGGCCAGCCGGCACTCGCGCTCGCCCAGCAGCGGCTTGAAGACATATTCGCGTCCTAATTTCGTGCTGGCCACCGCCCCTTTTCGCACCAGACGGCCCAGCAGCGTATGGATGGTTTTGGGCTTCCAGTTGGTTCCCCGCCCGATCTTCTCCACCACTTCGCGTGCCGTGGCGGCTTGCAGCGACCAGACTGCTTTCAGCACAACCCACTCGGCATCCGAGATCCGGGGGCTATCGGCGGGGGCACTGTCTTTGCGTTTGGCTTTGAAAGTCATATTTCTTACGTTTGTAAGAAAGACCTTATCTTACATCTGTAAGATTGCAAGCCAAATCAGGAAAAAATTTCAAATTCGGATTTCGAGGATTCGAATTTCGGATCACACGCACATTTATCCGGCTGGATCCGGCCTTAAAAAATCGGGCGGCGGCACCCGAAATGGACGCCGCCGCCCGGAATTCGGAAAGTCATTTTAATGCCGGGACGAACCATGAGATTCGCCACTTTCAGGGGCCGGGGCGGGAGCCGGCGCCGCCGCCTCGGAGTGAGTTTGCGGAGCCTCATAATGTGGTTGCGGCGGCGCTTCGTAATGCGGCTGCGGCGCCTCGTAGCGGGGCGGGGGTGGCTCGGGATGGGCGGCCTCGATGCTTTGCTGTCCGCGGTCGCTGAACGTTCTCGCATCGCGGGTGCTTTCGCTGCCCGTGAAAGCGCCGCCGTTTTCCGGGCGAAACGCTGGCGCGGCGTGTTGCGGGCTTGGGATGGTCGCATTGGGTTGCTGGGCGGGCTGGTTTCTGGGCTGCAATTGCTGCGGACGTTGCTCCTGCCGTTCGCGAGCCTGGGTGAATGGGGCCGTGGAGGTGGTTGCGGCCATTGGGCTGAACGCCTGGCTGTTCCCGCCGCGGTCGCGCCGATTGGCCGAAGTAAAACCGTGATAACTTTGCGCGTGCCAGACCGTCGTTTGGCTGGCCAACGTTGCCTGCCGCTGGTCGGGCCGCTCATGCCACCAGCCTGCGGGCCGCCGATGGCCGTGATCCCAGTAGCAAAGGTTGTGATGGATCCAGTCAAAATCGCAATCCAGCCACGGCCCCATGGGCCAGCCCAGGCCAAAGGTCAGGCCATAGCCGCTTTGATCATACACGTATTCAGGCAGATAGACGGGCACATAAATCACATCTGCATCGGCGGGCAGAATTTCCACGCAGCCGTCGTCATTTACGACCTCTTGTTGCGGCGTGGATTGGAGGTTGCCAAAGTTCTGGGCCGAGAGACGCAACCGTTGGATGGACTCCATCACTTGCTGTTGCTGATTGATGAAAGCCTCGCCCAGTTCGGTGGTCCAGGCCAGGTTATCATCCAGGTATTTCAGGACGGCAGGATAGCGCGAGACTGCCAGCACGCTGGCATCCCACGGTTGCTGGTCAATCAGGCTCGGATCGCCACCGCCTGCTACGTAGCGGTCGGCCAGTACAATTTGGGTGGGAAAGGTGGCTGCTGAAAGGATCTCTCCCAGCAATGGGTCGGGATACAGTGCAATGGGCCCGAGTAAATGGTCCAATTGCTGGTCTGACAGCGGTTGGTAAGCCGGCATAAGTGGCGGGACGGGTATTTGCGCTGAGACAGGCACGGCGCCCAGCGCGCAGAACAAAACCGCCGCACTCGTGAAGGTAAGTATTAGTGGTTTAGTTTTCATAACGATATTGCAATCTGCACTAACCGTGCCAACCGTAAGAGGGTGGGGAAAGCACCCAGCACCCTCCTTTTCAGGGCAATAAACGCAATTGAAAACAGCCCCGCGTAAATGGAGTATGCTGGCCAGCAAAGTTAGTTGGCAGGCCGGTGATTTGAGCGGGAACGATATGATCTGAGTTCAACGCAAAGGCGCAAAGGCGCAAAGAGGCCCGATGAGAAAAGCAATTTGCAGATGAGCCGGACGGGTTTTGCATAACCCAAGGGTCACGTGCAAAAGCCGAACCCCGCTTTCTTGAAAGCGTTGCGCCTTTGCATCTTGGCGTCTTTGCGTTAAAACGGGTTTACTGTTTTTGAAACAGCAGTGGCGCGAATTGTCCCAAATCCCGCCGCCACACCAGAAAGCTGTGCGCGCCGGACAATTCCACCCACGTGTAGCGGATGTTTTTTGACGCAAGCCAGTTGCAGAATTGCTGATTGCTCTCCAACAGCCGGTCGTCTTTGCCGCAGCCAATCCAGAGCAGATGTATCTTCTGGTTGGCAGCGCCGCTCAATCCGGGAAACTCTGACACATAATTCGTGTTGAACCCGCCAGAACTGAATGCGCCAATCCAGGCAAAACGGTCGAGGTGGTTCAGCCCGGTCAGCAACGATTCCATGCCGCCCATGGACAGGCCGGCAATCGCGCGCAGATTACGGTCGCGGGAAACCCGGTAGGATTTTTCCACGGCGGGCATGACCTCGTTTAATAATGCCTCCTGAAATTTGTCCACGTTTTTCTGCCGCACATTTGGATCACGGGACGCCCCCGGTTTCAAAATGTCCATGGTGCCATAGCCCAGCGGCATCACGATGACCATTGGCCGGGCCTGGCCGCGGGCAATGAGATTATCCAGAATGAAGTTCGCCCGGCCGACGGCTGACCAAGCCGTCGGATCGTCACTGAAGCCGTGCAGCAGATAGAGCGTCGGGTAGCGCTTTCTCGTGGAGGGATCGTAGCCGGGCGGAGTATAAACAATAAAACTGCGGTCATCTTCGGCGGCATCCGATTTGTAAAAATGCTGGTGCAGTTCCCCGTGGGGCACGTCATTGAGTTCCCACAGCAGTGACTTTGGGCCTGGCACATGGACCTCGCTCTCGGTATTGAGCAGATTGTATTTCAAAAGCGGGTTCGCCGGGTCAATGACGTGCAGCCCGTCCACACTGAAAGAATAGACGTAAATATCCGGCTCCAAGGGTGCGGTGGTAAACGTCCACACCCCATCGTCATTCCGTCCCATCTTGGAATTTGGCACGCCTTCACAATGGAGCTGAACTTCCTTTGCATTTGGCGCCTTCAATCGGAAGGTGACGCGGCCGTCAGGCTGGATCTCCGGCGAAATAACTGGCTGTGCGTGAACCGGCAGCGTGAGCAACAAGATGGCGAGGAAAATGAATTTCATGGATTGCCAAGAAATTGTCACAGATGCGGCCTCGCGCAAACAAAAAACGTGCCGCAGGGACGGCCACATCCTGCTTGGCGCGGCCCCGGAATTCATTAAACTGGCGGTACTTGCACTCATTATTGCATTTTTTTTGTGGAATGAGATTGTGTTCGTCACGCGGGCTCAACCCGGCGTCCGCGTTTCTGGCGGCAGCGCTATGGGCCGGTTCGACGGGGTGTTTGCAGGGCGCAGAAACAAACGCCACAGCGCCCGCCCCCCTGGCGGCGCTTTCTGAAGCTTACCTGAGTCCCACCAACGGCCTGGGTTCCTGGATTTGGGCCAGCAATACTTACGATGGCCAAATCTGCCTGTTGTGGAATCAATTCGAAATTCCCGCTTCCAGTACAGTGACCAATGCCCGGCTCGTCATGACGGTGGACAATGAGTTCACGCTATATATGGACGGCCGTGAGCTGGGCCGGGGCGCGGAATGGCGCGAGCTGTATCAGTTTGATTTAACGCCGCTGTTGAATCCCGGGAAGCATGTGCTGGCGGTCAAGGGGGTAAATTCATTTTCCTCCGCGGGCATGCTCTTCGGTTTGACGGTTTCCCTGGCGGACGGGCGGACCATCCATGTCAAATCCGACCAAACCTGGCGCATCGTTCCGCCGGATGTGAAGCGATGGGAAAGAAAAACCGAGGCATCGGAATCCTGGCCAGCCGCCACCATCATGGCACCGTTTGGCGGGCTGCCTTGGTGGACGCGGCCGGAGAACATAAACGTGATGCCGTCATTGCGCCCGATCAAGGTGTACTTTTGGCAAACGGCCTGGTTTCAAGTTACGCTGATTTGCCTTAGCGGTCTGGTGATCCTGTTCAGTCTCCGGCTCATGGCGCAACTTGCGCTCCACCAAAAAGAGCGGTGGCTCCTGCAATGGGAGCGCGCGCGCATCGCCCGCGAAATTCACGATGACATCGGCGCGCGGATGACGCAGTTGGTGCTGCATGGTGAAGTGGCGCAGAGCGCGCTTCCAGACGGTTCGGAAAGCCAGATTCAAGTCAGCCACATCTGCGAAGAGGCCCGGGGGTTGTTGTCCACCATGGATGAAATTCTCTGGGCCGTGAACCCGGGGCGCGACACCTTGCGTGATTTTACGGCGTATGTGTGCAATTACGCGCAGGGATTTTTGCGGCCGACGCGCATCCAATGTTTGTTTGAAGTGGATGCGGAAATGTCCGCGACCGATTTCAATCTCCCGCTGCGGCGCAGCCTGCTGATGGCCATCAAGGAAACATTGAACAACGCGGTGAAACATTCTGAAGCCACGGAATTGAAATTGAAAATACACTGGCAGGCGGAGCGGTTGCTGGTGGCTGTGCAGGACAACGGCAAGGGGTTTGACGCCCGGCAGACCAAGTCGGAACGCAACGGCATGAGCAACATGGCCCAGCGCATGAGCGAACTCGGCGGCACGTTCCGGGTGGCCAGCGAGCCGGGCAAAGGGTGCCGTGTGGAATTCAGCATTCCCGTGAAGCAACCGCGACGCAGCTTTTGGGCCTGGCTCCGGAATGCAAAACAATTTTCAGAAACGTCTCCCGAACCACGAAGCTTCCGGGGCAAAACAATTCCTCAAAAGCCATGACCCCACAAACTGCCAAAACCAACCGGCCAGCCAAAATCGTCCGTTCAGCGGAATCCAATTCCAAACGGCCGCTCAAAGTGGCCTTGGTGGAAGACCAGCCCAAAGTGCGCGAGAGCTGGATGAAACTCATCAATTCCTTTCCTGATTTCATCTGCACCTGCGCCTGCGCCACCGGCGAGGAGGCGGTGCGAACCATACCGCAGGAGGTGCCCGACGTCGTGCTCATGGATATTTTTCTGCCGCGCATGTCGGGCATTGAATGCACGGTGCGCCTCAAGGAACTGCTCCCCCAGACGCAAATTGTGATCCTCACCGCCATGGACGATCAGGAACTTGTGTTTTTGGCGTTGGAGGCGGGAGCCGACGGCTATTTGCTCAAGCGCACCAAACCGGCGGATTTGCGGACGTCATTGCTGGATGTGCTGGGCGGCGGCGCGC